>Ga0209670_100537_pt1 | contig 21999 bp, 18 predicted proteins | sample PerSpoBPS_BMetaG_FD_184741 | JGI IMG/M metagenome (GOLD analysis project Ga0209670, IMG submission 184741) | Thermal spring microbial communities from Yellowstone National Park, Wyoming, USA - Perpetual Spouter B (PS_B) MetaG (SPAdes) (version 3) | ecosystem: Environmental > Aquatic > Thermal...
CCGGCCGAATGCTCCGCCACCTCCACGATCAGCAGCACATCCTCCGGCCCCGGATGCTCCGAAGCGTAGAAGTCCTCCCGCGGCCGCAGCAACGCCACATCCGGCTGCGGCTCCGAACGCCGCCCCAAACGAATGGGGTTCTGAACGCTGACGATGGCGCGCCCACCAACTCGTTGGGAGAACCAGTGGCTGATCCGGTTGACGCACCCAGCGTGCCGGCTTCCGATGGGGCTCATCTCGACGATCTCCCCCTCGATGAGTTCCACCCGGTCATCCTCGGAGAGGATCCCCGCCTCCGCCATCCGGTGATACTCCTCCACCGTGAACAGACGCTTCAGCAACTCCACCCCCATCGTTCCCCCCTTCCCTCAGGAGGTCTCACCGAGGATCTGGTCCACGGGGACGTGCAGGTCCGGCAGCTGGAGCGGCGTGATGACCTCCCCCCGCCCCACCACCCGCACCTCTCGATATCCCTCTCCCTCCGGCCCCCGATACACCTCCACCACGCCCCGCCCAAGATCCACCACCCACACCTCCACCACCCCATACCGCGCATACAGCGGCACCTTCACCCCCCGATCATACCCGGCCGAATGCTCCGCCACCTCCACGATCAGCAGCACATCCTCCGGCCCCGGATGCTCCGAAGCGTAGAAGTCCTCCCGCGGCCGCAGCAACGCCACATCCGGCTGCGGCTCCGAACGCCGCCCCAGACGGATGGGGTCCTGGACGCTCAGGATCGCCCGGCCGGCCGCCTGAGCCGGCAGGAACAGGTTCAGGAGGCGCTTCACTGCCGCCGCGTGCCGGCTTCCGATGGGGCTCATCTCGACGATCTCCCCCTCGATGAGTTCCACCCGGTCATCCTCGGAGAGGATCCCCGCCTCCGCCATCCGGTGATACTCCTCCAGCGTAAACAGACGCCGCTCCACGCGAACATCCATAGGGACCTCCTTTCATGGGCCTCCCTCGGGCGGCAGGATTCGGGCCCCGCCGCCGGGGCCGCTGCGCAGCACCCGAAGCACCCCGGGCACCCTCTGGGCCCGCCGGGCCACCTCCTCCACGGCCTCCGCGGGGCAGAGCAGATGGACGTTCGGTCCGGCGTCCAGGGTGAAGGCCACCGGCAGCCCCTCCTCCCGCCAGCGACAGGCTGCCTGCAACACGATCAGAGTGGCCGGCTCCCAGTAGAACAGGGGCGGTCGGGAGGTCATCATCACCGCGTGCATCCAGATGGCGTCCGTCTCCACGATCTCCGCCAGGGCCTCGAAGTCCCGCCGCAGCACGGCCTCCCGACAGCGGGCCACCCGCTCCGGCGCGGTCGCCACCCGCGGTCCATGAAGGGGGCTGGTGGCCGCCCGGCGGTGCCCCTCGCTGGACCCCACCGCCTTGTGCTGCTCGCTGACCACAGCGATCACGTCCCACAGGTCCCAGTGCTCCGGTGGGGCCACGCTATAAGCATAGGAATCCTCATGGCGCTCGCCGGCCACCCACTCCACGAATCCTGGGGGCACCGAACGGCACGCCGAACCGGAGCCCAGGCGGGCGAGGGTGGACAGGTCTCGCTCGGAGAGCCGCAGATCCAGGGCGGCGGACGCCGCAGCGGCCAGGGCGGCGAAGGCCGCCGCCGAGGAGGCCAGCCCCACGCCGGGCGGGATGTCCGTGATGGACTCCACCACGGCGCGGCCCCGGAACCCGGCCATCCTTCGCACGTGATCCAGGAACGCCGAGACCCGTTCCCGAGCCGGCCCCTCCACCGGCACGCCGTTCACGAACAGGAGATCCGGCCCTTCTTCTTCCTGGAATGTCACCGTGGTGATCGTGCGCAACCCTCCCAGGTTCATAGAGAACGAGGGATTGGCCGGGAGCCGGAGGCGCTCATCCCGGTTCCCCCAGTATTTCACGAAGGCGATGTTCGGGTGGGCCAGGGCGGTGGCGCGACGCGCCATCTCCCGCGTCCGTCGAGCTGAGATCCGTCGCCTCAGTCTAACATCATCCCGGCCGGGGGCTCAAACTTCCGCCGGCCGCCGCTACTCCAGGGGGATCCCGGGAAGCAGGATGGAGGAGGCAAGGGGGAGGATCCCGCATGTCACCATAATCTCTTCATCGCCAAACCGGGTATCGCTCCACGCTGCGCAGATGCGATCCCCCCGGACATCCAGACCCCAGTAATCCCCGGGCGCCGGGCTGATGGGCGGCACAGCCTGATTCAGATCGAAGGAGCGCGTGCTCACCCGGAAAGGCAGGCTCCAGGTCCGCCCGCCGTCCGGAGAGTAAGCATAGAAGGCATCGAAAAGCCGGTTCCGGGGATCCCCGCGGCGGTCCAGCCAGAACAGATGCACCCATCCCCGCGCGTCCGTCCGCACGATGGGATGGGCGGCGTCTCCTGGGGCGGCGAAAGGCCGGCTCAGCGTCCAGGTGCGACCGCCGTCCTCGCTGCGGGCGAAGGCCACCTCCGTGCCCATGGCCTCCTGAGGGGATCCCTCCGTCCAGGCCACATACAGCCGGGCCGGATCCCGGGGGTCCGCCGCGGCGCTGGGCAGCGTGTAAAGCCGCCACCGATCGTAAGCGCGGACAGGGCTGGGGGGCTGAAGGACCGGAGCGACATTCCGCGGAGCGGAGAAGGAAGCCCCTCCATCAAAGGACGTGACCACCCGAATCCATCCGGGCGTGGTGGGCGACATCGGCTCCACGTAGAAAAGATGAACGGCCCCATCGGCCCCCACCACCGGCATGGCCCCCTGCACCCCCTCCCCCTCGGCCGCGGTCACCGGGCGGGACCATGAAAGGCCGCCGTCTTCGGAGCGGACCACCCACAGCACGTCGGCGTGCATGGGCCGCCAGGCCACATACAGGCGCCCGTAGTAGGGGCTGGTGGGATGGGCGTCGCGGGCCAACCAGGGCTTATCATCGAGGATCGTCGATGGATCCGAGATGATCGTCACAGCGTCCCGCCAGGTGCGCCCCCCGTCATCGGACCAGGTCAGGAACAACCCGTGATGGCGGTAAGCGGGCGTCCCGGCGCCCAGGGCCAGCACGTAGAAACGCCCTTCTTCTGTAGCCAGGGCGACCGGATCGCTCTGGCGGGTGATGGTGGGGGGCAGGCCGGGGAAGGGGATCTGGATCGGCCAGGAGCGTCCTCCGTCAAAGGAAACGTAGATCCAGACCTCACGGGTGATGTCCTGGGTGCGGCGGAAGTCCTTGGCTGCCACCACCAGATTTCGGAGGTCGCGGGGGTGGATGGCCAGGCTGGGTTCCTGCTGGGCGAAGCCGCTCCGATCGGTGTTGGCCACCGTGTTGGGACCCCACAGGGGCGGCGGGAGCATCGTGGCCTCCCCCTCCGCCCGGCGCATCGCGAGAAGCAGGCCCAGAAACAGAACAGCTCCCCCCAGCCCGGCCTTCAGCCATCGAAGCACGCGTCATCCTCCCTTTGAGGTCATCCATCATTCCCCAATTTCATCATACGACGGATCTTTTCGGATCCCGGAGGCCGAAGGGACATCCTCCGGCGCGTCCCTTCGCGAGGGCTTATCATGGAGGTGGATCTTCCACAGGGGGATCGGCATGGCTGAGATCGAGCTCATGGAAGCCCTGCCTTCGCCCACGCGGTTCCTTCAGGCAATGGGGGTTCCGCTTCCCATCCGGGCTGAGCTCGAGGAGCTGGAGGCTTGGTGGGAGGCGGAGGGGAAGGCCATCTCCGCGATGATCGATCGCATGGGCACGCCGTGGCTGCGCGCTTACGACCGCTTCGGCCACCGCATCGATGAGATCCTCTACCCGCCGGATTACCGGCGGATGCTCCTGCAGGGCTACCGGGCCGGCGCGGTCTGGCGGGCCTTCGAAGGGGAAGGGCTCGCCGCGACGTTCCTCATCGGATATGTAACAGCCTTCTATGACGCAGGCCTTTACTGCCCCTACACCGTCTCTCTGGCCACCGCCCTGGCCCTGCGCAAATACGGCGATCCCGCGCTTCAGGCGCGCTTCCTCCCACCTCTGCTCCGGCGGGACGGCGAGGTCTGGCAGGGCGCCACCTGGATGACCGAGGCCGGCGGCGGCTCGGATCTGGGGGCAACCGTGGAGACCGTCGCCCGGCCTGAAGGCGGACACTGGCGGCTGACGGGGGAGAAGTATTTCGCCAGCAACGCCGGGGCGGAGCTGGCCGTGGTCGCCGCCCGGCCTGAGGGCGCCCCCCGCACCGTCCGCGGACTGGCCCTCTTCCTGCTCCCCCGCTACCGGGAGGACGGCGGCCTGAACTATCTCATTCGGCGTCTGAAGGATAAAATCGGCACCCGCTCGGTGCCCACGGGCGAGGTGGAGCTGCAGGAGAGCGAGGCTTACCTGCTGGGGCGCCCGGAGACCGGCATCTACGAGATCCTGGAGGTCCTCAATGTCTCCCGGGTCGCCAACAGCGTCGGCAGCGTCGCCCTGATGCAACGGGCCATCGCCGAGGCGCTGGCCTTCGCCGAGCGCCGCGTCGCCTTCGGCCGCCCCGTTCTCCACCACCCGCTGATGCGCCGCCAGTTCGCCGAGCGCATCCGCGAGCTCCAGGCCGCCTTCGCCCTGGCCTGGACGACGGTCCGTCTGCTGGAGGAAGTCTGGCCGGAACATCCTCCCTACTCGGAGCGCTATCACCTCTTCCGGCTGCTCACCCATCTGGCCAAATACTGGACGGCGGAGCAGGCGGTGCAGACGGCGAAGTGGGCGATGGAGGTCCACGGCGGGATGGGGGTGCTGGGGGAGTATCCGGTGGAGCGCTGGCTGCGGGAGGCCATGATCCTGCCCATCTGGGAGGGGACGCCCCACCGCCAGATCCTGGACGGGCTGGAAGCGATGGGGCGGAAGGGTGCGCATCGCTCCCTCTTCGCGTGGCTCGCCCCCCGGGCGGATCCTCAGGCGCTGGAGGAGATGGCTGGCCGGGTGGAAGCCCACCTCCAGCTCCCTTCCGAGGAGCAGGAAGCGCAGGCCGAGGCGCTGTTCCGGGATCTGGCCCGTTTCACGGCGGACACGCTCAGCCGGAGCTTTCCGGGCGGATGAAGCGGATTATGCCTTTACAATACGGCCGTCCCGCAGCCGCACCACGCGGTCCGACCAGGCGACGATCTCCAGGTTATGCGTGGTCACGATCACGGTCAGCCCCTGCTCCCGGTTTAAGCGCCGCAGCAGCTCTACGATCTCCTTCCCGGTCTGCGAATCGAGATTGCCTGTCGGCTCATCCGCCAGCAACAGCTTGGGATTCCCGATCAAGGCCCGGGCGATCGCCACCCGTTGTTGCTCTCCACCTGACAGCTGTCCGGGCAGGTGGCGCATTCGATTCTCCAATCCAACTGCCTCCAGCAGCGCCCGGGCACGCTGCTCCAGATTGAACTTCAACTGACGCCGGTAGGGGATCAGCGGCAGCATCACGTTCTCCAGTGCGGTCAGGTCCGGGACCAGATGGAACAGCTGAAAGACAAATCCAATTCGCTCCCGCCGGAAATCCGCCAGCTGGTCTCCCCGAAGTGCCCCCAGATCGATCCCGTCCACCACCACTCGTCCCCGGGTCGGGCGATCGAGCGCCCCGATCAGGTTGAGCAGAGTGGTCTTGCCTGATCCGGAAGGACCTACGATGGCCAGGAACTCCCCCCGCTCCACCGTGAGAGAGATCTCCTGGAGGGCGGTCACCCGGATCGCGCCAGCGATATACTCCTTGGAGACGTCCTCTATCTGCACAAGCAGCTCCGCCATAGCTTTTCACTCCCCACGCATCACTTCCGCCGGTGGTATCCTGGCGGCCTGGATCGCCGGGTGCACGGCTGCGAAGATACCGATCCCGATCGCCAGCCAGGCCACCACAGGTCCCACCGCAAGCCAGATGGGAGGCAAAGCGCGATAGAGGGCCCAGAACGCCAGAGCGCCCCCCAGAACGCCCAGGGCCCCCCCTACCCCTCCCACGAGAAGGGCTTCCCGCAGGATCGCCTGGAACACGGTCCCATCACGCCAGCCAACGGCCTTCAACAGTCCGATCTCCCGGCGACGCTCCACCACCCCCGCTCGCATGACCTCTGCGATCAAGAGCCCACTGAGCAGGAAGCCGATCCCAACCATTCCATAATGGAACCCGCGTATGTGAGTGTATACATATTCCCCGAGCAGGATTCCGTAGAGCTCTCCCCGGGTCGCAGAGCGAACAGCCAGGAGAAGCGCAGCCAGAGCCGCTGATACCGCCAGCGCCGTCAGAACCATGGCTGTTCGTACTGGCCGCCGCAGCAGGTGGCGCAACCCATAGCTCCAGAGGGACAGTGAACCGAGGGCCAGCCCCCGGCCGCTGATCTCCCCCAGCTGCATCACGGTAACAGGAGGCAGACGGGCGGCCCGCCAGGCCGGATACAGTCCCCCACTCAGATAAAGCACGAGGCCCAGCAACAGCGCCAGCCCGCTGCGTTCTACAGGCACGTCCATTCGCATGGCCTTCACAGCCAGCGCTGTAAGCCCCAATCCCAGCACCCCTGCCAGCATGCCCTGCAGGATGGCGGTCCCCAGCATCACCCGGAACACCGTGCGGGTCCGCCAGCCCACCGCCTTCAGGATCCCTAGCTCCCGTGTGCGTCCCAGGACTGCAAGCATCTGGCTGTTCAGGAGGAACAGCCAGGCCACCAGGAACACGACCCCCGACAGGATCAGATCCGCTCGACGGAATCCCCGGGAGACCCTCGTGGTGACGCCCTTCTGCACCCAGAGCTCCTCAGCCCATCCGATCCCGGGGAGATGCACAAACACTCGACGAGGCGAGGCCCCCACCATAATATCCACCTCCAGACCGGTGCGCCGCACGATCTCCTCCGCCACCCGCTGAATACGAGCCTGGGCCTGAGGATCTAGTCCCTGCACGTCCACCACCACTCGAATGGCGCTGATGCAATCCTCGCGTCCGAGCAGAAAGCAGGCCCCCTCCAGCGTGGTCAGGGCCGTGGGTGGGGTGGTGAGATAGCCCCGCCAGTTGAAGCTCGGCCGAAGCATTTGGGGAGGATGGATTGGAAACCCATCCTCCCGATATTTCAGGATCACAGGAGGCAAAAAGTAGGTCTCAAAGGGAAGACGGTTCAGGGTGGAGCGAACATGCTCCTCCAGCTCCTGCGGGGAAAGAGGATAAGTGGTGCCGATAGGGATGTTCCGGAGGATACGGGGTGTTGCGTAGAAAAGCTCCTCGCTGTTGAATTCCCCTACGGGGACCAGATACATCTCGTTGAACTCCGGCCGCGTGCAGTATGGCGTGGTGTGCTTCAGAGAATCCCGGAAGACCAGCTCCCCTCCCCGGGTCCCGATCGGAACAGCCTCAACGGCAATGGTCCCTTCAGGCAGGAAAGGAGGGAGCGGAACCTCTCGATAACGGATCGGAGCTGGCAGGTCAAAGGAACATGGTTCCGGGTTGGGCGCATACACAAGCTGCGTGGCCCCACCCGGGCTGATCACCTCCAGAAAATGATTGGGAAGCAAATCCGGATCCTGGGCCCGGAAGATGCGCGCCCACACCTGCTCGTTTGTCCCCTCCCGGTAGATCTCAACAGTATGGGTGATGACGAAGGCAGAGTGACGGTTAAGCAGCATCGGGAAAGCGATCACGGTGCCCTTCTGGAGACCCTCGGAGTAATACTCCCGCCGCTGGGGAACATGCGAGAGGAGCTTTGAGATGGCCGCCGTGTTCTCCAAATAGCTGCTGCCTCGCCTCAGTGCCGCATTAAGGCCGGTCAGGCTGGCTTCCGCCTCCGGATCTATCCCCGCCAGGAAAAGAATCCAGGTTTCCCTGGGAGCGATCGGGAAGGAAAATGAATATGCTAGCCGGAAATCCGCCCACATCTCTGGATCTGGACGGACTTCCCCAACAAGGGTATCGGTATAGACGTGCTCTTGAATCCCATCGAACAGGCGCTGAGTTCGCTCGATGTGATATCGCCCCAGGTATTGCTCCGGGTGATAGCGCGGCTGGCTCATGTAGAGCATGTCGATGACCAGCGGGGTGGTGGCCCGATAACCCACCATGGCCACCGGTGCTGCGAGGACCACACCGGGGATCGAGCGGATGGCCTCCAGCTGAGCCCGGGTGATGCCCCCCACCGCTCCGCTGAGAAAGTTGGCATGAACGAGGTTGTATTTCTCTTCGAGGATCGAACGGGATCCCCGAGGGCGAACCAGGATATCATAAGAGGACCGCCAGTAATAAGCCAGGATGCGATCGCTGGTGACCTGCAAAGTGTTGGAGGCGGAGAGAAAGAGAACCAGGCCAGCAGCGATCGACAGCAGTCCCAGAACGCTCGAACCCCGAGGGGTCCCCCACCGCCGGAAGCGAATCCAGAGCCATCCCATGCACCCTTTCCTCTCGGATCGGAAGCTCCACAACCCCTGATCTCCCCAGGAAGGATCGTCAACAGGGGATGCCCGTTCGACGCCAGTTTCCACACCCGCAGATATTTCCCCACCAGCAGTTGTTCCCGCTACAGCACCACTGACGAAGAAGATCCCCGATCCACAGCACCTGCCCACCGCTGGGATCCGGGCGGCATTCTGAGCATGCGTTGCTCTGGTAGACTGCGCAATCGCAAACCGCAGTGGGTTGGGGGGGCATTGTAGAGGCATGGGCCTTGGATTTGGATGGAAGCCGGAAGGGTGAAACCAGGAAGGCAACCAGGATCCCACTCCCGAGCTTCCGGAGCATCTCCCGCCGTCCCCAATCCACGTCCAGCACTGGTCCACCGAAGCGGGCCACGGCCTGGGCCACCCGCCACGCCCGCGCCGGGCCCAGGACCTGCACCAGGCGCCAGCGCATCGCCAGACCCGTGAAGACCCGTATCTGCTCCCCTTCGATCTCCAGGAGCATCGGCTCCCAGCGCCAGTTGGGGTGAGCCTGGTTCAGCAGGGCCTGGACCTCGGGCTCCCGTAGCGATCGCACCCCCAGCCGCCCGCCGCTCAAGGCCTCCACCTCCCGGGCCAGGGCGGTGCACACCGCACACCCGCTGTCAAAGAGAAGATATCGTTCGGTCATGGCCTTGCCTCCCTGGAAGGGGTTCCACTTCTCATCTTATCCCCTTTGCCCTCGGCGCGCTTCCTCATTTTTGGAGGAACCCCTTCGGCGGCGATCCATCCTCCCAGATGCCCCATGCGCTGGCCGCAGGCCGTCTCCTGGCCCGGAAAGGCATTTGGGTATGCTGGGTGCCAGGGAAGTGGTGGAAGCAGCCCGCGCCGCAGGCCTCACGCGTATTCGGGTGGGGAATGCCTTTCTTCTGGATCTGCCTGCCTCGGGGGTCATGTAGCGCCTGAGCCCGGTGAAAAAGGCCAGATTCACAGCGGGAAGAGAAGAAACCACTGGCGATGCTTGTCAGGGCATTGGCCTTTTTTTGACGGTAAGACGCTCCAGAGCCAGAATGGCAACACCTTCCGCGGCTTGGACCGTGGCCTCCACACCCCTCACTATCCCGAGAGGGTGGGGTTCCGCCAGGCGCTCGATTCGCTCAGGAAGGGGGCGGATCGCTCCCGTTATCTGCCAGAGTGAGACACGGGCGTTTCGAAAATGGCCTTGAGGAAAGGAGCCTGACTGTGGATGAGCGCATCCTTCAGTTCATCCGCGCCCTTCGCGCCACCGGCGTTCGGGTCTCGGTCGCGGAGTCGGCCGACGCGCTGCGGGCGGTGGAGCAGGTGGGGGTGATGGATCGGGAGACCTTTAAAGCTGCCCTTCGCACGGCCCTGGTGAAGGAGGCCCGGGCGATCCCCATCTTCGAGGAGCTGTTCCCCCTGTTCTTCGGGCTGGGCGAGCCCCCCATGATGCCCGCGACGGGCGGTCTCTCCCCCCGGGATCAGCGGCTGCTGCAACAGGCGCTGCAGGCCCTGGCCCGTTTGTTCGGGCCCCAGATGGCGGAGCTGCTGCGCCGGCTGCTGGAAGGTCAGCCCTTCACGCCGGAGGAGCTCCAGGCCCTGGCCCGCTATGCCGGAAGCCGTCACATCCGGGAGTGGGCGGACCGCCAGGCCCTCGCCCGCTGGATGCAGCGAGGGGCGGGGCTGGACGAACGGCTGGAGGAAATGCTGCGGGCCCTCCTGCGGATGCTGGCGGAAGCCGGGATGGATGCGAACACGCTCCGGCAGCTGGAGGAACGGATGCGGGCCAACCGGGCCGCCCTGGTCCGCCAGATCCAGCAGGCGGCGGGGATGTCTGCCCTGGAACGCCTGGCCGAGCGCCCCCCGGAGCCCAGCGAGGCGGAGCTCCTGGAGCGCCCGTTCCACGCCCTGACCCCCACCGATCTCCACCGCATGCGCCAGATGGTCGCCCGCCTGGCCGCCCGTCTGCGCACCCGGGCCGCCCTGCGTATGAAGCGAGGGGATGGCCGCCGGCTGGACGCCAAGGCCACGCTGCGGGCTAACCTGCGCCACGCCGGCGTCCCCTTCGACCTGCGCTTCCGCCGGCGCCACCTCAAGCCCCGACTGGTGGTGCTGTGCGACCTCAGCACCTCCGTGCGGCACTGTTCCGAGTTCTTCCTCCATTTGATCTATCTGCTTCAGGATCAGATCAGCCGCACGCGCAGCTTTGTGTTTATCGATGACCTGCGTGAGATCACGCCCATTTTCGCCGAGGAGCGGCCGGAGGAGGCCGTGCGCCGGGTGCTCCGGGAGAACCCGCCGGGGTATTACAACACGGACCTGGGGACCAGCCTGGCCACCTTCTGCCGCAGCCACCTGGACGCCCTGGACCGGAAGACCACGGTGATCATCGTGGGAGACGGGCGGAACAATTACAACGATCCCCGCCTGGATTGCTTCGAGGTCATCCGTCGTCGAGCGAAACGCATCCTCTGGTTCAATCCAGAGCCCCGAGCGCTCTGGGGCACCGGCGACAGCGACATGCTCCTCTACGCCCCGCTCTGCGCGGCGGTCCACCAGGTCCAGAACCTGGCGGAGCTGACGGAAGCCATCGACCGCCTGTTCGAGCGGGGCGGCGCGTAGCGGCCGCGACGCGACCCTCCCTCAGATCCCCGTGACCAGCGAGGTCAGCGTGCGCTCCACCCCCTCGATGGTCTGGATCTTCTCGGTGATCACCCGGCCTAAGGCCTGCAGGTCGGGCGCCTCGATCAGGGCGATCACGTCGTAAGGTCCGGTGACCACCACCGCGGATTTCACCTCGGGAAGCCCGCGCAGGGCCTCCGCCACCGCGCTGGGCTTGCCCATCGCCGCCTGGATGAACACATAGGCCTGGACCATGGAAGCCCCCCTTCTCCCGAGATACCGATCCCTCTTAAAGCCCCGAGAGCCACACTTCGACCGTCCCGCCCACCGTCAGCCAGGAATCCTCGATCAGCAGGACCCGGAGGGTGGCGTTCAGGTGGGCCATGGGATGCACCTGCCCGGTCCAGAGGATCGAATCCCCGATGTTCCGGTAGGGGTAACCGGGAAGGCCTTCCAGGCGCGCCCGCCCATCCTCCTTCCCCCGATAAACGATCGAGGTCCCGGGGATCACGCCGTCCCGGGGCACGCGATAAGTGACCGGGGCGGTGAAGCGCACCGCCGCCTTCTCCGGCAGCGGTCCCATCCGCGGCTGCGCCTCCCGGATCTCAACATGGACGGTGCCGATGGCATGGAGGGCGCGTTCATCATAGGAGTAGATCCGGAGGTTGTAGCGCACCGCCAGCGCAGGATGCGGCTGGGCCTCCGCTTCCAGGGAATCCCCCGCCAGACGGATCGCCTCCTGGCCCTCGATGCGCACGCGCGCTCCCTGCGCCCCCACCCCCAGGTAACGGACATCCGTCCCGGGCAACCGCTCGCCCACAGCCAGGTCGACCCGGTAAGGCCCTTCATAAATCAGGGGGCCGGGACGGGAGGGCCTCAGGAGACAGGCGCTCCCGATCAGGAACACCAGCCCGAGGATCCAGCGCATCCCGGATCGGACGTGCCGCTCCACCGCAGAACCTCCTCGACTTGTGAGGGAAGAACCTTCAGGTCGGGCCTCAACGGCGGCTGCGCTCGAAAAGGGTCATCAGCGCCCGGGCCAGCTTCTCCGGATCATGGCGCCAGGGCATCCGCTCATCGATCACATCCATCGCCACCACCGTGTAGGGCGGGATCGGCTGCCCATCCCAGCGCACCAGCTCGCCCACCTCCTCGGGGATCTCCTCCCATGGCACGTCCACCCGGCTGTTCACCAGGACCAGATCAAAAAGCCCCACCCCCACATGCCGCTCGATGGCCCGGACGTGATCCGCCACGGTATAGCCGTCCGTCTCCCCGATTTGAGTGGCCACATTGCACACGTAGACCTTAAGGGCCCGGCTGGCCCGGATGGCCGGGACGATGCCCTCCACCAGCAAGTTGGGCAGCACGCTGGTGTAGAGGCTCCCCGGCCCCAGGACGATGAGGTCCGCCTCCAGGATGGCCCGGATGGTCTCCGGATACGCCCGGGCGTGCTCCGGGATCAGCCACACCCGCTCGATGCGGCCCCGGACCTCGGGGATCGCCGACTCCCCATCCACGCGATGGATGCGGCCTTCCGCATCCCGGATCTCCGCGGCCAGGATGACGTGCTCCACGGTGCACGGCAACACCTGTCCGCGGACAGCCAGGACGCGGCTGGATTCGGCGACCGCCCGTTCGAAGCTGCCGGTGATCTCCGCCATGGCGGCGATGAAAAGGTTCCCGAAGGCGTGGCCGTTGAGGCCGGTCCCTCGTCCGAACCGGTATTGGAAGAGGGCGGTCATCAGCGGCTCGGCCTCCGCCAGGGCAGCCAGGCAGTTCCGGAAGTCCCCGGGCGGCAACAGGCCCATCTCCCGACGCAGCCGGCCGGAACTGCCCCCATCGTCCGCCACGGTGACCACCGCGGTCAGCCGCGCGCTCACCCCCTTTAAACCGCGGAGCAGAGTGGATTGACCCGTCCCTCCGCCGATGACCACAATGCGCGGGCCCCGCTCCCGCTGCCGGTGACGATGGAGGATCTCCGCCACATCCCGCCCCGGCTGGAGGAAAGGGGAAAGCAGCGTGCGGTTCAACCGGAGCAGGGCGAAACCGGTGGTGACGAAGCCCAGCAGCCCGAAGAGCGCCGCCCGGCCCAGCCGGGGGATGAACTGCAGGGTGATGTAATAGAAGACCGGCGGAAGGGGCTGCTCCCGGTAGATGGTGACCAGCACATAGGCCAAGGCCAGCGCCAGCTCCGTGATCCCCACCAGCAGCAGGACCAGCCACCGCTTGACCCCCATCCCGGGAAGCAGCCAGTAACGGAGGGAGCGAACAACCCTCTCCCATCCCGGACCGGTCCATCGTCTCAGGGTCATGGTGGATCTCCCTCCTTCGTTTCCCGAGCGCCCATGAACGAGGGCCTGGGGTTACAATCCTCTAATCTCTTTTTCTCTTTTTCGCCACAGCCGGCGGGTCCTCAACGTTCCATCCTTCCCGTCCTAATCCTACCGCAAAATCGGCCATGGGGAGCAGGCGGCCACACCGCCTCTCGTTGCGCGCCCGGCACCCGTGTCTTAGACTGAAGAGAAGGGGTAGACGTTGCGGAGCGCCCCGGGAGCCGGCCAAAGGCTCCGCGGGACGGTTCAAACGGGGCGGGTTCCCTCCGCCCTTCGAGATGCCAGGGAGAACCCGATCCCCCATCCTCACGCTCGATCAGGCACGGATCCGATGGAAACCGTATGGTATGAGACGGAATGGACCCCCTCCACGCTGGACCGGCTGGCGGCGGCGTTGCGGGGGCTTTTCGTGATCACGGAGACCCGGGTGCTGTATCCCCCGGATCAGGTGATCGCTTTCGAGGGTTATCTGCAGACCGACGCCGAGGCGGCTTTTGAGGTCCTGCGCGATCGCTTCGAGGCCCTGGGTTATACCCCGATCCTGCGTCGTCATGGGAGCACCGATCAGATCATCGCCCAGGCGGGGGTGTTCCGGCCCTCTCGGGCTCGTCCCTGGATCAACCTGCTTCTCTTCCTGGCCACGGTGGCGACCACCATCTGGGCCGGGGCGCTCTACGGGAGCGAGGGTGGCCTCAACCTCTCCCAGGGGGTCACTTTCGCCGGGGCGCTCCTGCTGATCCTGGGGATCCACGAGATGGGGCATTACGTCGCCGCGCGGCTACACCGCAGCGAAGTCACCCTGCCGTATTTCATCCCTGTCCCTCCGTGGATCGGGACCCTGGGGACCTTCGGGGCGTTCATCCAGATCCGCTCGCCCATCCGCAACCGCAAGGCCCTCTTCGACATCGGGGTGGCCGGCCCTCTGGCCGGGCTGGCCGTCGCCCTCCCGATCCTGATCTACGGCCTCTACACCTCTCCGGTGGTCCCCCTGCGGGGTGTGGTGGCCCTGGAGGGCAACTCCCTCCTTTACTGGGGGCTGAAGGTGTTGATCTTCGGACGACCTCTTCCGAGCGATGGCTACGATGTGCAGCTGAACGTCCTGGCGTGGGCGGGGTGGATTGGGCTGCTGGTGACGGCCTTCAACCTGTTGCCCCTGGGCCAGCTGGACGGCGGACACATCATGTATGCGATGCTGGGCCGCGCCGCGTGGCGGATCTCGGAGATCGGCGTGTTCGCCCTTTTGCTGCTGGGCCTGCGCTGGCCGGGATGGTTCCTCTGGGCCTTCATGCCGATGCTGACCGGCCTGCGCCATCCGCCGCCGCTGAACGACATCACACCCCTGAACCCGATGCGCCAGGCCATCGGCTGGCTCACCTGGATCCTGTTCCTGCTGATCTTCGTCCCCGTTCCCTTCTCGCTGGTGGAGTTTTGAAAAAGGGTGCCCCGGGAGAGGTTGCGCCATGGGCGCACATCAGGAGCGCAGGCGGCGCAGGAGGGCCCTCCTTTTCCTGGTTCTCGGGTTCGCCGGGATCGGGGGGCTGTTGCGGCTCTGGATCGGCCCGCTCCCGGATCCCGAAGGGCTCCTCGGGCGCGCCCCTGCGCCCGGGGTGCGGATCCTCGATCGCCACGGCCGGCTCCTGTATGAGATCGCCCCACCCCATCAGGGACGCCACACCTGGGTTCCCCTCTCCCGCATCCCCCGGGCCTGTGTGCAGGCCACGCTGGCGACGGAGGACGCCCGTTTCTATGAGCACCCCGGGGTGGATCCCATCGCCATCCTGCGCGCCCTTTGGATGAACCTGCGGGGGGAGGGCTCCCCGAGCGGGGCCAGCACCATTCCCCAGCAGATCGCCCGCGCGCTGCTCCTGGAACCGGACGAGCGAACCGCACGCACCCTGCGGCGGAAAGTCCGGGAAGCCCTGCTGGCCCTGGAGCTCAGCCGACGCTACGGAAAGGATGAACTGCTGGAGATTTACCTGAACACGGTTTTCTACGGACACTTCGCCTACGGCCTGGAGGCTGCAGCCCGAACTTACTTCGGCAAGCACGCAGGGGAGCTGGACACCGCGGAGTGCGCATTGCTGGCCGGCCTGCCGCAAGCGCCCAGCCGGTATGATCCCCTCACCCGGCCGGAGGCCGCAGAGGAGCGCCGGCAGCAGGTGCTCCGCCTGATGGTTCGGCATGGCTTCCTCTCCCCGGAGGAGGCGGCCATCGCCGCCGCGGAGCGTTTGCGCTTCGCCAGCGTCCCTTTCCCCATCCACGCCCCTCATTTCGTGATGGCGATCCGCGAAGCGCTGGTGGCGCAGTTCGGCGAAGAGGCCATGTTCCAAGAGGGCCTGGTCGTCACCACCACCCTGGATCTGGCGTGGAACGAGGCCATCACCGGGATCCTGCGCCATCATCTCGCGGAGATCAACCGCCCCCGTCCGGATCGCCCGGGCGCGGGGGCCCGCAACGGGGCCGTTGTGGTTCTGGACCCGCAGACCGGGGAGGTCCTGGCCTGGGTGGGCAGCCCGGACTATTTCGATGCGACGATCAGCGGGGCGGTGGATGGCGTCCGAATCCCCCGTCAGCCCGGCTCCGCCCTCAAGCCCTTCACTTACGCCCTGGCCTTTGATCCGCGCAGCGGCCCTCTGCTTACCCCTGCTTCTCTTCTCTGGGATCTGCCGCAGACCTTCATCACCGCCGAGGGCGAAGGCTACCAGCCGATCAATTACGACCGGCGCTACCATGGGCCGGTCTCCGCCCGGGTCGCCCTGGCCTCCTCCCTGAACGTGCCCGCCGTCGCCGTGCTGGAGCAGGTCGGGGTTCCCCGCCTCCTGGATCTTCTGGATCGTCTGGGGGTTCAGCTCCCCGGCCCTCCCACCCGCTATGGGCTCTCCCTGACCCTGGGAGGCGGGGAGGTGCGATTGCTGGATCTTACGGCGGCGTATGCCGCGCTGGCCAGCGGCGGACGCCGGGTGACGCCCATCCTGATCCGCGAGATCCGGGATCGCCATGGGCGGTTGCGCGCTCGCGCGGAGCCGAGCCCAGGCCCCCAGGTCCTGGATCCACGAGTTGCTTTCCTGATCACGGATATCCTGAAAGACCCGGATGCGCGGACGCTGGGGTTCGGGGCCTGGAGCCCCCTGCGGCTGGACCGGCCGGCCGCCGTGAAGACGGGAACCAGCAGCGACTGGCGGGACAACTGGACCATCGGCTACACCCCAGACTGGGTGGTGGGTGTCTGGATCGGGAACGTGGATCGGACGCCCTTGCGGGAGGTTTCGGGGGTGACAGGCGCCGCTCCCATCTGGCACGCCGTGATGGAGCTCCTCCATCGCGGCCGGCCGGCTCGGGATTTCCCCGTCCCGGAGGGGGTGCACCGGATGACCGTTTGCGCCCTTTCTGGCAAGCTTCCGACACCGGATTGTCCCCAGACCCGGGAGGAATGGTTCATCGAGGGCACCGAGCCAAAGGAGGCCGATGATCTGTATCGCCGGTGGCGGATCGATCGTCGGACCGGAGGCCTGGCGGGCCCGGACACGCCTCCCGAGGCGGTGGAGGAGCGGGTGATGATCATGTGGCCGCCACGGGCCTGGAAATGGGCTCAGGAAAACGGGTTTCCGCTACCTCCTCAGGCGGAGCAGGGAGAAACGAAGGGGGCAGGCGGCTTGCGCTGGGTCTCCCCGCCTGCGGGGGCGATCTATCGACGGGCTCCCTCCTTGCCTCCGGAGGCTCAGCGCCTCCTGGTGGAGCTCCACTGGACCGGAGGGAGGGTCCCCCGATCCGTGCGAGTGAAGATCGACGGGCAGCCGTGGATGGAGTGGACGAGCCCGCCCTATCGGGCTTGGTGGCTCCTCATCCCCGGAGCCCACGTCTTTCAAGCGACGGCTGAGCTGGAGGAAGGGGAGGTCATCCCGGCGCCTCCCCTGCGGATCGAAGTCCGCTAAGCCAGGGGCTTCCGTTCAAGAGGGCCACTCGATGCCGCCGTCCTGGGCGACCACGATGGCCTGGCCTTCCTCGCGGATCTGCTGGAGGAGCTCGCGGGCCCCTTCGGTCAGACGGCTGCCGGCTACTGCGGGCCAGGTCTCCCCCAGGATGGCCTGAAGGATCCGCGCACGCCGCACCGCGCGCTCCACATCCCTGCGATCGATCGTCCAGGAAGTCTCCAGGGCCAGGTGGAGCGTGCGGCCCTCCCATTCGCCACGAACCACCAGATCGATACGACGGGCTTCCTCGAAGTCCTCCCGTTCGATCTTCCCCTCGTCCAGCGCGGCCAACAGCCGGTTGACCAGCTCAGAGGGGGTGAGCACGTGGACTTTGCGGAAGTTCGGGCCGCCGAAGTAAGAGGGCGCGAGCTCCGCATAGCGCCGGCGCAGGTCATGGTCTTTAAGCGTCCCAACATCCTGTTCGATCCGATCCACGCGCTCCACCAGGCGCCGCAGGGCCTCTGCCAGCTCGGCGAACCGGCGTTCTGTCTCCGCGCGATGGGCGGCCAGGCTTTCCTCCGTCCGCCGCTGGGCCTCTGCCAGCTCGGCGAACCGGCGTTCTGTCTCCGCGCGATGGGCGGCCAGGCTTTCCTCCGTCCGCCGCTGGGCCTCTGCCAGCTCGGCGAACCGGCGCTCTGTCTCCGCCCGATGGGCCGCCAGGCTTTCCTCCGTCCGCCGCTGGGCCTCCGCCAGCTCCGCGAAACGACGCTCCGTCTCCGCCCGGTGCTCCAGGAACTCCTGGCGGTGAACGGCGAACTCCTCATAATGCCGCCGCTGGGCCTCTGCCAGCTCGGCGAACCGGCGCTCTGTCTCCGCCCGATGGGCGGCCAGGCTTTCCTCCGTCCGCCGCTGGGCCTCCGCCAGCTCCGCGAAACGACGCTCTGTCTCCGCCCGGTGCTCCAGGAACTCCTGGCGGTGAACGGCGGACTCCTCATAATGCCGCCGCTGGGCCTCTGCCAGCTCGGCGAACCGGCGTTCTGTCTCCGCCCGATGGGCCGTCAGGCTTTCCTCCGTCCGCCGCTGGGCCTCTGCCAGCTCCGCGAAACGACGCTCCGTCTCCGCCCGGTGCTCCAGGAACTCCTGGCGGTGAACGGCGAACTCCTCATAATGCCGCCGCTGGGCCTCTGCCAGCTCGGCAAACCGGCGATCGGCCTCGGCGCGTGCCTCCGCAACCTCCTTGCGCAACTTCGTCAGAGCGGTGGCGTGACGCCGCTGGTCCTGCGCCATCTTCCGGACCGTCTCGGCCAGCGCCGCCAGGGCCTTCTCGATCCGACCCATGCGGACGGAGAGCCGCCGGTGCGCCCGAGGCAGCTGTTCCAGTTCCTCCAGGAGGATGCGCCGGCGCAACTCCTCCCGCCAGTGGGGGTAACGATCCAGGATGCGCAGCAGATCTTCAAAATCCTTTACCGTAAAGGCCATCGTTCACCTGCCCAGACGGCCGGGATGGTCCCAGAGCCCGGATTCTGTCCCAGCGCCTCACTTCTCATGCTTTCACATGTCCGGGAGCCCTTCAAGAAAAGGGGAAGGCGGATCACTCGCTGAAGCGCAGATCAATCCGTTGCAGCGCCATCTGGAGGAGGTGTTCTCGCAGGCTCAGGGTGAGCTCCCCACGGGTTCGCTCCAGCGTTCCCCGCACTACATCTGTGGCCCGGCGCAGATTTCCCGTAAGGGCATCCGGGTAATCCATCGTGATCAGCACCTCATAGATCTCATCCATCGCCTGAAGCAGGCGTTCCGCCTCCTCGAAGCGATCCGTCCGGATCAAATCCAGGATACGACGGCGGAGCTCCGTAGCCGCCTCCGCCAGGCCGTTCAGATAAGCCGCTTCAGGGACGTTCAGCTCCCGCGGCCCCGGGAGGGGTTGTCCGGTGACGATGGCGTAGACTACTGAGGCCTCGACCCACTCCTTCAGCGCGTCCTGCGTATATCCGGCATACAGGAGGTCGGGGAAGGGGGCGAGATCCGTCTGCAGGACAAAGGCAGCCTGCTGGGCCTCACGAAGCAGGCGCTGGCCCTCCGCGTATTCCTCTCGATGGACGGCCCGGATGCACAGCGCGCACAGGCGGGTCAGCTCCCGGCAACGCATGAGAGCCGCGTCCCGGGCTGCGTTCTTCGCCTCCAGGACCGCGTGGATCTCGCGGGCGATCCCTTCCAGTTCCTTGAGGCGCATCGACGCGCTCCATTGGGAGGGTACTCCGCGGATGATTCGTGTGGCGCCTGTTCTATCGTGCGGGTTCGCAGGCCGGACAGGTCGCCCCTCCTCGGATCCCGGTTGTGCGGCTTGGGTCTCACCGCTCCCGGGCGCCCCGAAATAAGGGCGGCTGCTGCGGTCAACCCCGCCCGGCCTGCGTCCTTCCCGCTTTTAGAACGGGATCTCCTCCTCTTCAATCGAGCCGGGCTCCTCCAGGACCGGCTCCTCAGCCTCCACCGCCGGCGGCGCTTCCGCCGGCCGCGGCCCGATGAACACGATGCGGTCCGCCCGCACCTCGTAGACCGCCCCTGCCGTCCCGTCGGAGCGCCGGAAGATCCGCGGGTTCCCGGTCTGTGGGTCCGGCCGCAGGCGGCCCTCCACCAGCACCGGGCGTCCCTTCTGCAGGTATTGATTGGCGATCTCCGCCTGCCGCCCGAAGACCGACACCCGGAACCAGATCGTCTCCTCCCGCTGCTCCCCGCTGGCGTCCCGATAGCGGATGTTGCTGGCCATCCGGAACGAGGTCACGGGCGTTCCCTCCGGCGTGTAGCGCATCTCGGGGTCCGTTCCCAGATGCCCGGCGATGATCAGCTTGTGATACATCGCTTCACCCTCCTTACCGCAGGCTTTCCTCACAGGAACATCGGCATCACCACATGAACGAAGGAAGGATCGCTGACCGGGAGCACCTTCACCGGCGATTGCGGAGTGGTCATCTCGAAGGCCACCCGGTCGTCCTCGATGGCCTCCAGCACATCCATCAGGAAGCGGACGTTGAAGGCGATCTCCAGCCGGTTGCCCTCCACCAAAGCGTCGATGGCCACCTTGGTCTCCCCTTTCTCAGGGGAGCGGGATTGCAACAGGACCTGCCCCGGGCGTCCCTCCTCCCCCGGCGTGAGGACCAGCCGGACCGCGTTCGAGGTCTCCCGGGCGAACACGCTGAGGGCCTTGCACGCTTTCAGCAACGCATCCCGGGGGGCCTCCATCCGGGTCTCCCAGCGCTTCGGGATGATGGCCTGGAAGTCCGGGAACTGGCCTTCGATGAGCTGGGAGAGCACCGCCGCCCGGCGGAGCCGGAAGCCCACCTGATTGCGCCCCCGCAGCGCCATCATGGACACCGGCTCGGTCTCTCCCTTCAGCAGCCGGCCTACCTCCTCGAGGGCGCTGGCCGGGACGATCACCGAGAAGGCGCCCTCAGGCGCCCGCAGGGCCGGGAGGGTCTTGACGGAGAGCCGGTAGCCATCGGCAGCCGCCATGGTGAGGAAGGTCGCCACCCCCGCGGGCTGCCCGACCGGTCGCCCTTCCTCCCGGCGGATCAGAACCCCGGTCAGGATCGGTCGGGTCTCGTCCGTCGCCGCGGCGAAGGTCACCTGATCGATCGCCAGTCGGAAATCCTCCGGGTCCAGGACGAAGCCGTCTCCCTCCAGCTCCGGGAGGATCGGATACTCCTCCGGATCCAGCCCCTTCATCGCCGTCTCATAAGCTCCGCACACGATTTGGAGGGTCCATGTCTCCCGGTCCACCTGGAGATGGATCGGCTCATCCGGAAGAGCTCCGATGAACTCCGTGAGGGGCTTCGCCGGGACCGTGATGCCGCCGGGCTCGGAGACGAGCGCCTCTTCCCATGTAATGATAGCCAGATTGAGATCCGTGCCGGCGACTTTCAACCGCCCGGGCTCGGCCTGCAACAGCACGTGCGTGAGGGTTGGCAAAGTGGCCCGGGAGGGAACCGCCCGGCCCGCCACCGACAGGGCACGCTCGAACGCTGACTGGGCAATGGTCACGTTCATGAAGGAGATCCTCCGCGCGAGTGGATCCACGGTCAAGTTGCGGAAGAACATCTGTTTCGATTATAGCCGAGAAGGACAAGCAAGCAATGGCTTCTCCTTTATGTGTCGAGGAAGGCGGGGAGCCCCTGATGGTGCCCGAAATCAGGGGGGCGGTGCCTCTCAACGGCAGAGCTGCCCGCTCCGCGTGAACGCCTTCGGCAACGGATTCACACTCCTCCAATTGAACCCCAACCCCACACTCCCACCCACCGGAATCATCCCGTCCCAGGACGCATTGCTCCCCTGCACCCGCGTCCCATCCTGTGGGCTGCGGGTGGGAGAGCAACGGAGGGATTTTCTGGATGGGCTGCCGGGGATAGGGCGGAAGGGGAGATGAGCGTGGGACTCCGGTTTGTTTGTCTCGCTGAATGCGGAAGGGGTCGGTTTCGAGGCGGGAGTGGCGGGCCCTCGTGGGTGCGGCGCGGGCCGCCTTCTACGCCCTCCTCTTCCCCCTGTCCCCACTGGGGTCTGAGCCCCAGGAAAGCCGAAAGCCCTGGGGGCTTGCGCATTTGGGCGATCCTGACCTAAAATAAAGGTAGCCCGGCCATGTGCGTGCGGCTGTGTGCAGCGGCTGGCGCCAACACCTGAAAGGAAGGGGGCCGGACTCTGGACCGGGGACGCGTTAGACGGCCTGCGCGCGGGGCACGTCAAGGCGGCAACCGGCAGGAGGCCCCCACCTGAGCGAGCGGGTGCATCAGCCCGGCGGCCCACGG
>Ga0209670_100539_pt1 | contig 21960 bp, 20 predicted proteins | sample PerSpoBPS_BMetaG_FD_184741 | JGI IMG/M metagenome (GOLD analysis project Ga0209670, IMG submission 184741) | Thermal spring microbial communities from Yellowstone National Park, Wyoming, USA - Perpetual Spouter B (PS_B) MetaG (SPAdes) (version 3) | ecosystem: Environmental > Aquatic > Thermal...
AGCCCTAGATCTTCTAGCCCATCTAATTGCCAATGACCCCTCCCCGCCCTAAAGGGGCGGGGTTTCTATGCTGGGGTCTCGGGTGTTAGCCCCCTGGCGAGGGTTTAATGGTTTAACACCACTATGTGTTACCAAGTAGCTCTCTATCTTCCTCGATACTCTTACCCTGTATCCTAGTCTTCTCGCTATGTTCAGCGCTGCATTGATATCTGCATTGATCTTCTTCCCTGTCTTCTTGCATATATAGAGTCCTCTATATTTTCTTCCGTTTTTATGTTTGATTCCACATATTGAGCACTCCCTGCTTGTGTAGTCCTCAGGGACGAGCTCAACCTCTATGCCATACTCTCTGAACACATCTACAATCCAAAGAACTATTTTCCTGAACCACCATATGTTAGTGTTATACTCGTTTCCATTGTTCTGTGAGAGCATTATGGGGTAGCATATGTATAGCTTTCTAACACCTCTTCTATACAGATCATCTGCTAGGAATCTAATCGCTGTTATGTAGAGATGCCTGAGCCTTTCATCCCTTTTATACATAGCATCTAGATATTTCTCGTGATAATATATCCATGTTGATATGCCAAGCCTCCTCAGCATGTCTCTTACAGATTGATATGTAGCTATCTCCCTCTTCCACCAATAATACTCAGACTTAATAGATCCGCCTTTAATGAGCATTACTGATCCATCTGTAGTTACCACAGCGAATAGGTTGTTAAGACCCATGTCTACGAATGCCTCCTTATCACCTATGGGATCCCTCTGCCTAATACTCCTCGGGTTTACGATCCTCCTCTTTTTCTTTTTCTCATCATCATCGTATATGGGCTTTACATAGCCCTTTGGATTTGATTTAGGTGGCTCAACACCAACCTCTATTGGTACAAGGGCAAACCATCTACCATTAACGTATATGATCTCAAGCCTACCCTGCTTACCCTCCCACCTAATCCTACCAACATACCTTATCCTGAGGTCGAAGTCCTCGAGTACTATGTATCCCTCGTTCTTACTAATGGGCTCAACACGATACCTATCATTTCTAATCAATATATGTATCTTCTTCTCACCAGTCTCTCTATCCTTCCAATATCCTGGTGGAGAGATCTTCTTGATATGCGGAGGTAGTTTACCCCGTTTCCTAAGCTTTAAGAGCTCAAAGAATGCGTTCCAAGCCTCATCATTCTTATTAACAACCTGACCAGCATTAACACCCAGCATCTCCTTATATTTGTGGTAGTATCTCTTATTGATCTCATCCCTTTTCTTAGGTGTTAGCTCTCCATTGAAGAATGCCTGTCTCTTCTCATAGCTAAGCTCATTCCATAGTCTAGCACATGCCAATCCTATATCGAATAGCGTTTCTTGCTCATATCTATTCGGGAATAGCCTCAGCCTAACTGCTCTCTTACAGCTCTTCTTCCTTCTCTCTATCTCTTTTCTGAATGCTTGGAGGGGGTCGGAGTCTCTGGCGGGCACGCCTCGGGGATTCCCCCCGCTGGACATTCTACTAATACTTTTGCCCACCGAGACCCGACCCCTATTCATTATAAAGCATAGAAGCCTTAAAAACCCCGCCCTAAAGGACGAGGCTTGCCCATGTTGTCACAAGCTCGAGAGTCTCCAGCAAGCTCTCAGCTTCCATGGATCAATTAAAGAGACTTGATATAGAACCCTTATAAATAAATATGAAACCAAAAGAGTTTCTGGAAACGCGGGAGAAAAGCAGGTCTTTAGGAGCCCATTTTCTGTGGCGGGCCCGCCGGGATTTGAACCCGGGACCTACGGGTTGCTTCCCGCAACCCATGGTTAAAAGCTTCGGCCCTACGGTCCGCCGCTCTACCTAGCTGAGCTACGGGCCCTATATATTATTTTTGTTAGATGCCTATAAGCTACACTATCCTCCTATTACACCAAGGCTCGGGATATAGAGTCAAAGACGGTTACAACTGAAAGCCTCGTCCCTTTAGGGCTGGGTATGTTTGTATTTTTAAGCTTTCCAGTTATGTTGTTTCTGGATGGAGGAGGTTCTGGCCACCCTGACTGCCCCCCAGATGACAGATGTAGCCCCGAATAGATGGGGGGAACCAATGATCCGCCCGAAAGCGATGACGATCAATGACGACCTGAAGGCGGGGAGAGGTCAGGCGGAGATCATAAGTGGGATAAAGCTTAGCATCATTGGCTGGGATAGGAAATATAATGATTACGAGAATGGAGTGGCTAGGCTATTATACAGAAGAACAATAAGGCTTGGAACGCCTTTTTCAAGCTTCTAAAGTTGGAAACAGGAAAGGCTTTACTACATATCGCAGAACGATGCAAACGAGTATAATATGAATATCTGGGGTAATAGGAGGATAGTACTGTGGGTTGAGCTTCTACCAGAGGAATGCTCGATATGCAGAATCAGGCATAGAATGGGAGGATATAGATGGCTGTATATATGCAAGAAGACAGGGACACAGAATAAGGATAAAGAGGAAGATTGAGAGTTATTTAATAACGCATAATAGTGTTAAGCCATTAATCCCTCGCTGAGGTCTAACACCCGGGACCAGGTAGTAGAAACCCTTCCCTTGAGGGCGGGTAGGGAGTCATAATATGCAACTATAGGCAAGAGGTCTAGCTAAAAAATCTCGCTCTCGCCATCGAAACCCGTGTTATTGATATCTGAAGCTTCTATGGAGGCCATGACATCGCTTAGAGCTAGGAAACTGAAGATCTCAAGTGTTAGTAGAAATGGTAGCACAGGTAGATATGCAGCTAGGATCTCTTCAGCCTCTCCTTCATTACCTGTTCTTCTAAGCTTCTCAACTCTTTCAAGATCGATTCTAGCCCTCTCCCTCCACTCATCAAGCCTCGCCCATGCCCTTGAGGTGAGCTCATAAACCTCTTTCTTAAAGAGAAGCCCACTAAGCCTCCTCTCAACCAGTCCCTCTAATTCAAGCTGATTTAGCACTTCGAGAACCTCTTCAAAGGATAACCCAGTATGGCTCGAGATCTCCTTAGGAGTTCTAGCCCCTCTCGCAATAGCCTCAAGCACAGCATACTTTGTAGGAGTATACATATGACTTTCCTGTGACATTTATATACTCATAGCTTATAAGCATATCAATATACGGAGTTCATGTTCTTTAATAATTAGAATGACCTTGTGAAGCTCTCTGTCGCTTATGAAGTCCGAACTCTATTTCGGGTTTGGAGCTAGAATAGAGTAGGAGGCTCTTATTAATTGATTGGGTATTTGGAAGATGCTCCAGGGCTTCAAAGATCTGGATTGCTATATTTATGGGGTTGATAGTTCAACCGATCCATGGCTATTCATTGGCTAATATATTCTTTGTTTGTGCTCTTTATATATTGGGTTCGTATCTTCCATCGATGGCTGTCCAGCCACCGTCTACGTAGATCACGCTACCTGTTATGTAAGAAGATGCTGGCATTGAGAGGAAAACAGCTACCGAGGCTATTTCTCTCGGGTCTGCCCATCTCTTCAGTATTGTTTTTTCCACATATGCCCTGTACCACTCAGGATCCTTTTTTATCTGCTGGGTTAGAGGGGTGTCCACAACTCCTGGAGCTATTACGTTGACCCTTATACCTTGTTTGCCATATTCTGCAGCAGCTGTCCTGGCTAGCTGGACTAGAGCTGCTTTTGTAGCTGCATAGGGTCCTTGCCCTGGCTCCACTGTTAGGCTTCTTATTGATGAGAATAGTACTATGCTTCCTCCTTCCCTCATATATGGGAGCGATTCTTTTAGTAATATGAAGCTCCCCCTTAGATTCACATTGATTATTCTGTCGAACTCTTCGTAACTATATTTCTGAATCGTTTTCCTTATATTGATCGCTGGCAGGATATAGAGAGCATCGATCCCTCCATGCCTCTTCCGCACAAACATGAGAAGCTCTCTTACATCCTCCACCCTGGTTATATCAGCTTTGTATTCATCAACGCTATAGCCCTTCTCCAATAGACTCTTAACAACACTATCCAGCATATCCTCATTTATATCGCTAGCCACAACCTTGCCTCCTAGCTCTGCATATAGCTCTGCGATAGCTCTCCCAATACCGCCTGCCGCACCGGTTACTAGGGCTACCTTGTTTTCAACTGAGAACAGTTCTCTAGCCCTCATGATGCCTCAAACCATTGTTATCCAAGTACTATTATCCTTAACAGGTACTCTTAAGATCATGGCTAAATCTCTCCACCCCTATATAAACCTGAAGTATGTGTCCACATATATCTTTGAGGCTTTCAAGATATCCCCTATCTCTATATATTCATCCGGAGCATGTGGGGTTCCATATCCACCTGGGCCGTATGTAGCTGCTTCATAGCCCCTCTGTAGATAGTAGATCATATCCAGCCCGTTATAGCACACAACCTTCCCAGGCCTAATCCCGGTAACCTCTGCCAACGAAGCTTCTATTGCAGCAAATATCCTCGAGTTCTCGTCAGCTACTGCGGGGTTCTGCGCGAGGATCAACTTTAGATCGAGATCTATCCCCATAGACCTTGCTACATCTTCTACATAGGCCTTGATCTCGCTCCAAGCCTCATCAACGTTCTCCTCAACTATGAGCCTCCTATCGAGGCTAAAGATCACCTCGCCCGGGACCTGGTTTATTTTATCACCTCCCCTTAGCAGGCCACCTATCATGAGAGTCGCTTTTGAAGCCTCTTCATAGTCATATCTATATCTGCTCCTCTTAGCCTCGATCCTTGGTACCAGCTCATCAAACATCTTAACAGCAAGCCTAGAGGCCTTCTCAAAGGCATTAACACCCAGCCATGGAGAAGCCCCATGAGCAGATCTACCTCTCACAACTATAAGCCCCCTTATACGCCCCTTCTGACCAATATAGATCCTCTCGAGACCTGTTGGCTCAGCTATAATAATGTATCTCCCCCTCACCATATTATTCTCAACAACATACTGGGTCCCGGTTTCACCGCCTATCTCCTCGTCAGGAACTAGAAAAGCCTCAACACCATGGCCAAGAGACTCTGCGGATCTTTGCAAAGCTATCATGGAGAGGACAATAGACGCTATACCCCCCTTCATATCGCTGGATCCCCGCCCATACACCCTATCCCCCACAACCCTGGGTTTAAATGGTTCTGTGATCCTCCATCCAGGGCCTCCTGAGACGACATCATAGTGGCCGTTGAAGTGGATAATAACCTTCCCAGGATCACCTATTCTTGCTATAACAACATATCTAGGTTTGCCCCTACCCACATCTGGAAGCCTGGGATCTGTGTACTCGAGCGGGATGCGATGTATCTCAGAGGATATACCATAGGAGGATAGGAACTCGGCAACAAGTTTAGAGAACTCTATATAGTTATCCCCCTCCGGCGAAATGGTTGGTATTGATATCATATCCATGAGAAGCTTTATCACATTACTACCCTCACGATCAATAACCTCGAAAGCCCGATCCCTTAATGCTTTAATACTCGCCAAAACATCTCCTAAAGAGTGAATCCTAAACAAGCTATAAACATAACTAATATGCGGAATATGTGTTGTCTAATGAACATATGTAAATTATAATATACGAATTAAACATCGTTTGAGTACACTGCGAAATAAATATATTATGGGTTTAGGAGTAATTTATCAAGAGGGTATTATTTATGACTGATCCCGGAAGAAGAGAATTCTTAAAACTAGTTGGGGCTGGCATAATAGGCCTGGCTGTGGGCTCAGCAGCAACATATGCCCTCACTCCCAGGGGAGCAGTAGAGAAGATCCTGGAAAGAACCGTGACCGTGACCCCGACAGCCCCTACCCAAACACCCCCCAGGATCACGACGCCAGTAACGCCTGGCATACCTTCCAAGCCGATAGAGCTCATAGACATAGATCCCCGATCAGGGCCTGGAGCGCCATTCACAGTTCCCGCAATTAATGCAAGGAAAATGGCCGTTGATGAGATTAATAGCAGCGGGGGTATACTGGGTAGAAAGATAAACCATAGGGAGTTTGACGAGAACCAGGGGAGCCCAGATGCTGTGGCCAGGCTTGTGAGGAGCTCTGTTGAGCAGTATAGACCAGATCTAATAGTGGGTCTGGGAATTTCCTCCGACTGCTTAGCAGTCGCGCCTGTGGTCACTGAGCTAAGCGTTGTGACATTGGTTCAGTGTGCGACTAACCAGCTTCTGCAGGGAGGAAAGATTCCTAAGACTGTTTTCAGACCTATAGGATCAAACGCTGCTCTAGATGCTGTGGGACTAGCGCTCTATGTCGCTAAACGCTTCCCAAATGTTAAGAGAGTCGCTGGGATAAATCAGGACTATGCATATGGAAGGGATGAGTGGAACTTCTTCATAACCGCCTTAAAGAAGCTCAAACCAGATATCGAGGTTATAAACACATGGTGGGTTCCACTGGGGACCTCAGACTTCAGAGCCCATATATCCCAGATACTTCAGGCTAACCCCGACATTCTTCAGACAAGTATATTCGGCTCAGACGCCATTAACTTCATGAGGCAAGCGATATCTGCGGGTCTACCGTCTAAGATACAGATAGCCTATGCCCATGCAGAATCGCTGTTACATCTAGTACCAGAAATGCCTGACGGCATTGTTCTCCAGGCTGCTGGTCCTGCATACCCCCTATACCCGCCACCTAATATCTATGGTAAGAATGCTTCTTTTGTAAATAATTACAGAGCTAGGTATAATGATTATCCACACTATTCCTCTTACTATGCCTATGACTCGGTATATGCCTATAAATATGCTGTTGAAAGGGCCTATTTAATGCTTGGGAAGTGGCCTGATGTAGATGATCTCGTGAAGGTTCTCGAAGAAATGGCTTTTGAAGGGGCTCAGGGACTTGTTTATATAAAGAAGGATCATGATACAGGTGTAGGATCGCTGATTGGTATCACAAAAAGAGATGCTAGGTATCCATTTGTGACGCTAGATCCTAACAGCATAGAGCTACTCCCAGGGTATTTAGTCACACCTCCTCCTGGCATATTCCCGAGTGACTGGATTAACTCTTGGTAATTAATGAGGTTCTGAAAGATTGCTATCCTATATAAATATTTTAGATGGTCTCTACTATGCATCAATACTCTATCTATTATCGCTGGGCCTTAACCTGGTATTTGGTGTATCGAAGGTCCTGAATCTGGGCCATGGATCCTTCTATTCCTTAGCGGCATATATAACGGCGTGGTTTATAGGTATGCTGCTGTCTTCCTATGGGAATTCACAAGCTGTAATAATAATATCGTTTCTAGGGATAGTCTTAGGAGCTATTTTAGTCGCTTCCATTGGCTTTCTTCTTGAGGAAACAATTATAAAGTATATATATGGCATATCGCTTGAGAGGCAGTTGCTAGCTACATATGGGTTGCTCCTCATATTCTCAGATGTTGAGAGGATCATATGGGGAGGTAATATTTTAAGTGCGCCCCAGCCTGTGGATCTATCGGGCGGTATAAACATAGGTGGTTACTACTATCCTCTATACTATATATATCTAATGATCATTAGCTTTTCTATCGGAATAGCGATGCATCTCCTCATATATAGAACAGATCTTGGTGTCTTGATAAGAGTCACATCATATGATAGAGAAACAGCTCCAGGGTTTGGCATCAATGTAAGGAGGATAAGCACAATCACATTCGTCCTAAGCGCTTTCTTGGCAGGACTAGCAGGATCCCTTATAGTCCCAATAACATCGGCTACGCTGGGGATGGAGATAGAGCCTCTAATACTTGCCTTCATAGTCTCAGTGGTAGGTGGGCTCGGAAGCTTCTGGGGATCTCTCATAGGTTCTATAGTAATAGGGGAAATAAGATCCATCGGAATAGCGCTGTTCCCAGAGATTGAGCTTGCAACAGTCTTTCTAATAGCGGCTGCGATATTATCTATAAAGCCGGGGGGTCTTCTTGGGAAGAAATAATAGCCCTGGGTGAGTTAAATGGCTAATATTCTCTCACTCCCATATGTTGTGAGAAACATACTAAGTATGATTATCATATTTATTGTATCTGCATCGCTCCTAGCCATGGCGCCTCACATCCTTCCAAGATATTACGTTATAGTACTATCCTACGCATTATCCTTTGCAATAGCCTCTCTAGGCTTCAATCTATTGCTAGGATACACAGGACTATTGTCATTCGGCCACGCTGTCTTCTTCGCTGCTGGGGCATATACTATTGCATTGATCGCCAGGTATGTGCCGGAGCTATATTCTCTAGAAATAATTATAACGATAGCTATTGGTGCTAGTGCTATGTTAGCAGCGTTAATTGGAGCTATATGTACCAGACATACTGAGGCTCATTTCTCAATTCTAATGCTAGCTATATCTATGATCATATACTCGCTCATATTTAAGTTTTACAACATTACGAGAGGATCAGACGGGCTTCCAGTGCCAATACCCAAGGTTTTTGGCTTATCATTTAATTGGATGCCGAGGTCCGAGTATATAGTTAATGTATTCTACTATATTCTTCTAGCTATCTTCATCATATCTACATTTATAATGTACCTGGTAACATCATCTCCGTTTGGCAAGGCCTTACAAGCTGTGAGGGATAACCCGGGTAGGGCTTACTTAATAGGTATAAATGTGAAGCTCTACAGATACTATTCCTTCATAATATCAGGTATATATACAGGCCTTGCAGGGGCCTTGTGGAGTATTATTAATGGTCACACAAGCCCTGAAATAGCTCACTGGACATTCTCAGGAGAGATAGTCTTTATGACGCTGCTAGGTGGATATACATTATTTATAGGGCCTATAATAGGCGCTATAGTATATACATTCTTGAAGCTATATGCCGTGATATATACACCCTACTGGCTATTAACAACAGGTGTGGCAATTACGGCATTTTCACTGCTACTACCTAGGGGCATAGGTGGCGGTATTGCGGGTTTGTATAAATTTATGAGACCTAGCAGGGAAAAGGAGGTAGAGAAGAGGCTGAGGGGATGGGAAAATGTTGCTTAGAGTTAGTAACCTTAGAAAATACTTTAACGGTATACGTGCTGTTGATGAAGTAAGCTTTACGCTTGATAATAACACGATCCTGGCAGTTATAGGGCCTAATGGGGCTGGAAAAACCACACTTATTAATCTAATCAGCGGCTATATACTCCCTGATAGCGGGAAGATCGAATATCTGGGTAGAGATATAACCCATTACCCCCCATATAGGAGATTAAAGATGGGGATAGCTAGGAGCTTCCAGATCGTTAACTTATTCGATCAGATGCCGGTTATCGATAATGTGAGAATAGCTATGTTCTCATCGAGAAATATGATTCGAAAGATGTTTGCACCAATAGATATCTATAAAGATATTAGGGAAGAGGCTATAAAGATCCTAGAGGTCTTCGGTCTAGCACACAGGATGAGCTCAACACCTAAAGAGCTATCAGAGGGTGAGAGGAAGCTGCTTGACATAGCCATAGCATATGCGACTAAACCAAGACTGCTACTCATGGATGAACCAACATCAGGGGTGGCTACAAAGGATAGGTTCAAGATCATGGATACAATCATAGATGTGATTAGAACTAACAAGCTATCGGCTATCGTGGTTGAACATGATCTGGACGTGGTGTCTTCCTATGCAGACAATGTACTAGTCCTCAGTGAGGGCAAGATCCTTACCATTGGAAAGCCAAGCGAAGTGCTTGAGGATCCCTCGGTTAAGAGAACACTCTTTGGTGTTATATAGATGAGCTCCTCTACAAATAACCTTTTGAGAGTAGAGGGTCTAGAGGTTTATATAGGATCCCTCCATGTTTTAAGAGGAATAGATCTCTATACTAGAAAAGGGGAAATAGCCTGCCTACTAGGAAGAAATGGTGCTGGGAAAACAACTACGATAAAAGCGATAATAGGTATAAGAAAGGCGTTTAGGGGGAGAATAGTTTTCAATGATATAGATATAACTTATATGCCTCCAGAGAAGAGGATCACGATGGGCATTGGGTATCAGCCGGAAGACGCCAAGATATTTCCAGATCTTACTGTGAAGGAGAATCTAAGTATACCAATGATTCTTAGAGGTATTAAAGACAGAGATCGTGAGTATGAAAAGATCTACAGAATCTTTCCTGAGATAAAGGATCTACTATATAGAAAAGGGAACCAGCTGAGCGGCGGTCAGAGGAAGATAGTAGCAATAGCCAGAGCACTAGCTTATAATCCCAAGATCATTTTACTTGATGAACCATTCGAAGGACTAGCACCCATAATTGTTAACCGGCTTTTTAAAGCATTTCAAGATATGAAGAGAGAAGGTATATCGATACTCTATGCCGAATCAAACTTGCGGTTCGCAAGTTTTATTGCCGATAAAATATATGTAATAGAAAGAGGCGAAATTATATTCCAAGGCACCCCTGAAGAGATAACAAGTAACGAGCAAATACTGAGGATCGTTGGCAGATAAAAGAGCACACATGATACTACCATTATAGGGAAAGCCTCATTATTCATTAAGACCCATAGAGAGCAAAGCTTAATAATACAGGATCGTCTGTTGAAACAGAGTATATTCTTATACATGTTCAAAAATTCAGAATAAATAAAAAGCCGAAGGTATGCTGCAGTTTAATTTTACTTTCAATTCTATATAAGATCATCTTTTCTATGCTGGGGTCTCGGGCTTCACCCCTCTAGTGGGGATTATTGCTTTTCTTTTTTCTCTAATAATCATCGGGCTGGGGATACAGTTCGGGGTCTCCTCTATGGACATCGGGGACACTCTGATGGGATGCCCAGCCAGGGCATTGACTCCCAAGCCCTCAAAACTACGCATCATCACAGCAACAGATATTTCTCTAGAAGATTTAAAAGCATAAGCCTTACCCAGCCCTAAAGAGCAAGACCCCCCTATTCAATGTCATGCTTATCCAGAGGCTGACCTCCTCTCCCGCCTTCATGTCGTCATTGATCATCATTCCTTTCAGGCGGATCATAGGTTCCCCATATCTTCGGGTTTACATATGTCATCTGGGGGGGGGGGCAGAGAGGGGTGGCCAGAGATCCCCAGGATATTCCCAGGATTTTCAATGCCCTCTTCCTAATGTTCAGCTTCCCTATCACGTCTCTATCTCCTTCGAATCTACACCTCGGGCATCTAAGCCTTCTATAACCAACCTCCTCTAATCCCTTAGAATCACATACTGGGCATTTGGATGATGTTCCGTTCGGGCTTACTATTGCTAGTGGAACCCCTTGTTTCCCAGCCTACCAATCGATCCGCTTTCCTATTCTCTTGTAGCCCACTATGATGAGCCTTGTCCTGTGATCTTTGGGTAGTTTTTCTAAACGATTCTATGAGCCCTTTAAGATCCTCTCTGGCAACTGCATATCTAAGCTTCTTAGCAAGCCTCACTATCTATCTCAAGAGACAATTTCCTAACCCAGTCCTCAAGGATATCCCTAGCCTTCCTATGATAGGATCTTATTCTATTCAGTATCCCTCTTCTCCTCCTCCAAGCAGGATACCTTGGAGAGGAGTATTTCTTCTGGAGGCTTTCGGCAAGGAGTTTCCATCTATGGGCTCTATCAACCTCTGTGTCCCTCTCCTTGTTAATCACGTGATTTCCATAGACTATCTTCCTCTCATTAGCATCAACAGCTATAACATCTCTGGGCTGGTAAGGCTCTGGCCTTGGTATCTTCTTTGATATCCACAGCATCATCTTATTGTCTCTATACACTAGTCTTGCCTCTCCATTCTCATAATCATCGTATCTCTTATCCCAGCCAATGATCCTCAGCCTTATCCCGCCTGTGATCTCCACGTAGCCTTCTTTGACTCAATAGCTCTGCCCTGGATGCAATAACATGCTTAGCTTCTTTACTCTCAGTCTCCTACTCCTCCTAGGATTATTCCTCCAGGTATTGGCATTTGCAAGGGCATCCTATAGCAGTCATTAGCAAGTCTAGGTGGAAGTCCAAACCATTCTTTGAGTTCTCTATATAGAGCGAGATGGACATCCTTAATGCTCTTCAGATCCAGTCTCAGGATCCTGTTCATAGCATGGTTAAGAGCTGTATTGTATCTTCTGAGGAGCTCTATGGCCCAGGCTCAGGACTAACTCCCTCGAAAGGGTTAGCAACCCCTCACCGCCAGAGGCCATAGAACCCCTCCAAAATAACAAAGCCTTTATAAGCCTAATAAACATTTCTACTCATCCCCGCTCTGAAGGGCGAGGCTTTCAGTTGTAAATATATATTCCTTAAAGGAAAGGAATATGTTGAGGAACTTGGTTTTGAGAAGGGATCTGATCATAGGTATTGGTGCAGTGGTCGTTGTGATAGTTGCGGTATCTATATACTTGTATTCTGGGCTACTGGGTTGGCAATGGATGTACGGGCCTCCTCAAACACAGAGGACAACTGGGGTTCCAGTATCTAGGGAGATAGAGGTTGAATTAAATGACTACTACTTCAAGCCAAAAACTATATCAATCCCACTTGGAGAGGCTGTAAGGATAGTGCTGAAAAATGTGGGGCGTTCAACACATACCTTCACAATAGACGAGCTAGGCATAAATATGAGACTCGCACCAGGAGAGACAAAGAGCATAGAGATAACAGCTAGTAAGGCTGGGAGCTATGTATTGTATTGCATACCTCATAGGGCTCTTGGGATGGTTGGAATTTCACAGTGACCTTGAAGAGTTAAACAGCTCTAGATCGTCTAAAACTATCTATGTATGCCTGTAGATCTATAGATATTTTTTATGCAAATCCTTCAATTAATTAAGGAATAGTATTTTGGGAAGATTTACATGCTCCAAGTAGAATAAATAGATCTTCTCAGGAAAAATTTAGGATCTATATGTAAAGCATTTCTATTGTAATTGAATCGTTTGTATGCTTTACACATGATCTTTTGATATGAATATAAGCACATATACTTGTGTGTATTGGTAGAGGTGTTGCAAAGATCTTGAACCTGGATCTACAATCAACGATCTGGGTTTCTATTGGGGCTATACTTGTTTTTCTCATGATCCCCGCTATAGGCATGCTAGAAGCAGGACTTATAAGGAGGAAGAACGTTGTTAACGGGCTTATGAAGGGGCTCTTAGCTGTTATGATCTTCCTTCCTATATGGTTCGCCGTATACCCTATATACTATGGTGGGATCCTAGTCGACGGCTTTTACCCAACTACAGGCGATGCCGGTGTTCCTATCTATATCTATGGTTTCTTCATAGGGGTCTTCGGGGCAGTGACACTAGCTCTCATATACGCTGGAATCCCTGAGAGGGTTAGGTTTGGTGGGTGGGTTATATTCTCAATATTTTTCTCCGCACTGCAGTGGCCTCTAGTGTCTTCGTGGATCTGGGGAGGGGGCTTCCTATCTAGGCTAGGGGATATACTGGGGATAGCGCCGGGCTATGGTGTGAGGGACTTTGCTGGTGGAACAGTTGTACATGCCTACTCTGGAATAGCTTCTTTAGCTGCGATGCTTGCCGCAGGCCCTACCATGAGGAGGGTTATGCTCAACGGCGGCTCGCTAACACCAGACATGGAGGAGATCATGTATAAGGAGAGGGTTGAGATGAAGAGCCTCAACATACCCCTAGCTATAATAGGCACATCACTTCTATTCTTCGGCTGGTTCGGCTTTAACGGAGGATCCACCGTGGTTGTCTCAAGCCAGACACAATACGCCCTAGCAAATACAGCGATAGCGGGATCCCTAGCCGGGTTTATATCACTGATCATAGCTAGGGCTCATAAAGGGTATTGGGATCCGATCATGGCTATAAGCGGTATCATAGGAGGTCTTGTAATAATAACGCCACTAGCAGGCTTTGCAGACCTATGGGCTTCATATATAGCTGGCATCCTAGCAGGGATCATAACGTACTATGGCATAAGATACGTTGAAAGATATTATGTAATCGACGACCCAGTGGGATCCCTGCCAGTCCACGGCTTCAACGGAATTGCTGGAAGCGCTCTAGTACCCATCCTATCATCCCCACAAATCGGGGGGCTAGCTGGGATCATATATGAAGGGTCGCTGGGATGGCTAGCAACGCAGCTGGCTGGGATGGCAATAGCGCTTCTATTCGTATTCATAACAACGTATCTAGCATTCCACATACTCATTAAAACAGGCTTCAGAGCAAAGCTAGAGGAGGAGGTTGTAGGGCTAGACATAGTAGACCATGGGGTGAGAGTTGAGTGAGGAGAAAGCTATACCTTGTAAAGGCTATAGTAAGGATAGAAAAGGTTCCAAAGATCCTCAAGGCCCTCACAGAGGAGGGCTTCAGAGGCGCCACAATATATAGGGCAGAGGGTATGGGCGGTGAAGGAGGTGTTGTAGTCGTGAGGAGAGAACCTATAGACGCCCTGATACCGAGGGCAGTTATCGAGGTAGTTGTAGAGGGTGAGGACCACGTTGAGAAGGTGGTCAAAATAGTAATGGATAACGCTAGAACCGGGAGGGTTGGAGATGGAAGAATCTACGTAATGCCCATAAGCAGGTCTATAAGGATCAGAACAGGAGAGGAGATCATATCCCCAGAGCTAGGCTAGAACCTCCTCAAAACATCATAGGGATCATAGCATATTTCACGAAATTGATCAGTCTCAGCAATGCTCTACAGCCGAGGGTCTAATAGCTAAAAACCCTCTATAGCGCGGGGCTGAACCCTTTTCATGATAGTAGGAATGCTTTATATTCTTTCATTATCAATTAATGGTTGGAGTGGAGGTTTAGGGGCGAACGAGGTCTAGGGATAATGGCTGGGAGGAGGAAAAAGAGGGATAAGAAGTGGATGTGGGTTGTTAAGCCAGGAGATAAGATAGTTGCTAGTAGAACCGCTGTTATACCCTCAAAGCAATTATCTAGGAGGGATTTCAGGGCATTAGAGGAGATCGTGAATATATATAGCAGGATGCTTGGAGATGTGCTATCCTACGCATCAATATTACTGAGAATTAATATAGGCTCAAGAATGGGAGGTATCGAGAGCTAAGGAATATGTATCCCAACATACCATCCCACTATGTTCACGGAGTTTGCCAGGATGCTGTTGAAAGGGTATCCTCTCTTAGGAGGAACAAGGCTAGACAATACTCTAGAGAGATCTTCAATGAGCTTGTTAAGTATCTAGGTCTAGGGAAAAGGGATCTTAGGGGTAGGGAGGATCAAGAGATATCTCTGGAAGAAATCTTGGGAGATAGCTCGGGATCAGGTAGATCTTGAGATGATGGAAGGCATACTAGTGCCGAGGATCAATAGTGTTAGCCTATGGCTGGTTGATGACCACGTATGGAAACCAGTAAACCCTACAAAGATCAGGATCAATGGTTTTGAGAATATTTTCTTCACAAGTGTTGCTATCAACACCCATAGGGGCTGGGCGCACCTCGATCTAGAGCCCTCTAAGGAGTTCTACAAGCTACTGACTAGAGGCTTTAAGCCGGCATCCCACGCAAAGATCAAGCTTGATAGAAAGAATAGGAGGGCGATATTCCACCTATCCCTAGAGAAGGAGGTCAAGATCTACAGGCCTGGGAATATTAAGCCTGTTGATGTTAATGAGAACTCTGTAGCAACCCTCTACGAGGCATTTGCAGTAATCCTCGAGACAGACCTTGCTAAGACTATTCTAGGCTATAGCTATAGGAAGGAGAGTATTCAGAGGAGAAATGGATCCGGAAGCAGGGAGACTAGAAAGGCTATGAAAAAGCTTAAGGAAGGAAAAAAGAAAAAGGACTATAGGATGAAGACAGCAAACCTAGTAGTAAGGGACGCCATGAGGATGAGAGGGGTAATAGTTATCGAGAGAATCTCTGGGGAAGATATAAGGGTTATGATCGCTAGGTATAAGAATAAGCAGCTGAGGCACAGAATATATCAGAGCGCATTGAAGGGAGAGCTCAATGCGATAATAGATAAGGCAAGGGAATATGGTGTGCCGGTATTGATGGTAGATCCTAGGAACACTTCGAAGACATGCCCAATACACAAGGCTGTAATAGAATATGGGGAGGATAGAATAGGTGTCTGTAGCAAGGGAGGCGAGAGATGGCATAGAGAGGTAGTAGCATTGATCAATATTTATCTTAAGACCCTCGAAGCCTTGTATGAGGGCTATGCCCAGAAGGGCTTCGGGGTTCTAGGCATAGCTCTAGATGGGAGCACCGTGCCGCTGGGCTCCACAGCCACCAATAAACCCATAGAGATCCCAAGATTTCTGTGGAGGGTAGAAGCCCCGATGCCACAGGGTTAAAATCCCTGTGGATCAAGAAGCATAGCAACCCCAAACAAAGAATATCAGCGATAATCAATGATCATCGGGGGACAAGCGGTCAACCAAAGCCCTCAGCCAACCCTTTCTAGGAGGTCGACGTATTTTTCAATGAATTTTCAATGAAGTAATTAATATCGATTCTCAGAAGCTATCTACGATAATACATAGAGCATCTGGCTTGGTATAGAAGGGATCTCTGGGATTTAGATGGCAGAATAGCTTTTCATAGTGATAGGTTGAAGCCTCCGCAATATTTATTTCTCTGCGAGGCCCTCTACCAAGGGCTTTATGTTTTGGGAGATTATGCTGCTATATAGCTTGCTGAATGTCTGGTTCTCTCTGACAAGCCTCTCTACAATCTCTCCGAGGGCTTCTATGCCTCTCTTCTCACCTCTTTCAATAGCCTCTATGATCTTTATCAACTCTCTTGTGTATGTCTCGCTAGTTATGCTTGGATATTTTTCCCTCAGGTAGTTTATGATCGATATGCCGAGTTTCGTCGGGACCAGATATCCCCTCTTACTCTCGATTATATATCCATGCCTCTTATTACTCTCTATAGCTTTAGCATATGTACTCGGTCTCCCAACACCCTTTTCCCTCATAATCCTTACAAGCTCTCCACTGGTTAACAGTCTCATAGTAGATCCCCTAATAATCTTAACCTCGTCAGGAGTAAGGGTGCTCCCAACACCCTTTTCAAGGATCTCCTTTGGGAACTGCGGGATCACCTGGTAAATGTTGTTAAAGGAGAAGCTCTGGGAGCATATACCCTCTATACTGGCCTCTACACTCCCTAGATCAAGTGTCGCTCTACAAATCTCTACCTCTTCCTCCCTCATCTGGCTAGAAATGAATCTCCTGAAGATAATGTCATACATCTTCATATGTACCCTAGAGAGTATTCCCCAGAAAACCCTCCCCTCTAAATATGCCCTTTCAAGGCCTTCGAGATCTAGGGGTTGGGTGGGCCTTATAGACTCGTGAGCACCTCCATCCCCCCAGCTTCTTGGGTATAGATACTCCGAGAACCCCTTGCTTGAGAGATACTCTCTAGCGATCTCCATGCCTCGTTGAGATACCCTCGTTGAGTCGGTTCTATGATAAGTTATTAAGCCATTCTCGAAGAGATCCTGAGCAATCCTCATCGCCATAGATGCAGATATCCCCAGCCTTGATGAGGCTTCATATAGCAGTGTGTCAGTCACATATGGTGGGGGAGGCCTTATAATCCTCCTCTCCCTTGCAATACCCCTAACTAGGACGCCTCTATCCCCAAGCTTCTTTAGGAGGGCCTCGGCATCCTCCCTATTCCTATAGAAAAGCTGCACCCTTGTATCTCCGAGCTTGATGATCACTCTATACCCTATAGAAGATCTATACTGGCTATATCTCTCAACAATCCAGCTAAGCGCTGGAGTCTCAACCCTCCCCGCCCCGAGCCATCTCATCGAGAACATTTCTTGAAGCTCCTGGCTAATTGAGAACCCTGTGAACCTGTCATCAAGTCTCCTCACGATCTGGGCCTCAGCCAAGTTCCTCAATATGTGTCTCGGTGAGGCTATAGCCTCCACTATAGCCCTTCTAGTTATTTCGTGGAACTCGGCCCTAAGGATCCTCCTTGAGTAGGGTTTTAGGGCTAGGTAGAGGTCCCAAGCAATCTTCTCCCCCTCTTGATCGGGGTCCGTGGCTATCAGTATCTCGTCGTATTCGGGAGCGAGTCTCCTTAGAATCATTATAAGATCCTCTGAACTCCTGATCCTCGAGCTACCGCATCTAACACACCTATCAACAGGATCTGTGTACTGGGATCCGCATGACTGGCACCTCCTTATAAAGCCGTATCTCGGGATGAGATGTCCATCCTCATATAGAACGCCGTAGAGGCCTCCAGATGTTGATAGATCGAAGATATGTCCCATAGTTGCTATGACACTCACTATATATAGATCCTCACCATGTTTGAGGGAGAACTCATATATGCTGTAAGGCCCTACCAGTCTCTTAGATCTTGAGCCGAACAACCCAGCAATAGTTCTCGCCTTGGTAGGGGACTCGACTGCCATGAGGACATTCCTCACATTTAACGGTTGTGCGGAGTAACCATGGGCGCTCCTACTTCTATCCTGCTCCTTCTTAATTTCCTCAAGGTCTAGATCTTCTAGCTTCTTAAACACTATACTAGGAATATATCTCCTAAGCCTATCACCCAAGAGCTTCAGAAGATCCTCGTTCTCCGTGAAGACCACAGATAGCCCTAGAGTCATCCCACCTCCATAAAATCTGGAGGTCCTCCCACTAGCTTGTATATATGTCATGGGATCTGGTATCACAGCTACCGGCGATCTATCTCCTCTACATATGATCATGGAGCTGCTGATGGTGAGTCCGCTATCACAAACCTTTGCAGCGATCTCTTCAGCCTCCTCAATCCAGGCTAAGGCCTTCCCAACGATCTCCGAGAATCCTTGTTGAGGCTCGCCCCTCCCACTCAGGATCTTCTTGACAACTGCTAGTGTGGAGGGTGATAGCCTCCTCAATATGCCGTAGATCTCTTTATATCTATCCTCAGCACCTGCTTGCCTGTAGAAGAGAGCCAGGTTCCTGAGATCTGCTAGGAAGCTCTTGAGAGGGACAACGTGCTTAGGGATCCCGATGAAAACAGCATTTCTAATGATCAGGGGCTCGTCTAGGCCCCTTACAAGGGCTCCGTAGAAGCTGGCTTTACCAATTATATAGTCTAGCTCTCCTGATAGGAATCGCTTTATATCCCTCCCACCAGATCTATATATCCCCACTTTCAACCCTTTCCTCTCAAGCAGTGCAGCTATATCCCTTACCTCTATATCAACACCCCTCGAGACAAATACTATTGTTCCTCTACCTAATCTAGAGAGGATCTCAGCTATGCTCTCTCTGCCCATGGTATATGCATCTACAATATTCCTGGTATATTCTAGTATACCCCCGACCTCGAAGCCCAGGATCTCCCTCAGAATCTTGGATCTAATACCCCAGCTCCTCCCAGTAGCTGTGGATACCACTAGCTGCCCAATTCTCTTCCTAGAGAGAGAGGAAGCCAGCTCGGCCTTGAGGACTTCTAGCTCCTCCTTTAGCTCGCTGGCCCTCTCAGCACTGCCCAGGGCTTTGGCACTGGCTAGCTCGTACTTCTTGATCGCTATTTTTGTTGCTAGCTCCATCTCCACCGGATCTACCCCCAGCATCCTGAGAATCCTCTCTAGATTCTTTGAGCTCTTAACAAGGGAGTCGAGATCATCGGCAACTATGACATCGAATCTCAGCCCATCAAAAATATCTCTCCTCCTAGAAACAAGGGCAGATGTTGTTAGTAGAATATCGTATGAATTTGTTGATATAGCTTTAATAGTCTCCTCTCTAACCCTAGATCCTGAAGATCCGTCATAACTGATCACAGATATATCCACACCAACCCTGGAAGCCATGGCGGAGATCCTCTCGAGGCTCTGCCTCAACAGCTCCCTCGTAGGAACAACAACATATATCCTATAGCCTCTAGAAGCCATGTAGAGAGAATACACCTGGACAAGGGTAGACTTACCACTCCCAGTAGGCGCTGTAAGAACAAGACTCGACCTAGAGAGGAGCCTCCTAGCCCAGGCTCTCTGAATAGACCACATCCCACTCCCGGTAGCACTTCTAAAGAACTCGTGAAAATCGCTGAATTCCTCCTCCTGCGACGCCATTTGGCCATAGTCTCCTGAGAAGCCTCTGAGTAGCTCGACTAGAAGGGCAGCCCTCTTAGAGGGAACATCGAGATTCTCTAAACCCTCAGGAACCCTGGTAAGACAGCCTCTACATGGTAAGCCTAGTAAGAGTCTGTGGGAGTCTATATCACCTCTGCAGGCCGGGCAAAGAGATTCATATACAGCTATCACTCCCCATAACCCTGTATAGGCTATTGAGTAGATGCCGAGGTATATAAACACTAAGGTATAATAACTCAAGGTAGTAGAAAGCCGATATAGAATGATTACTATAGAAGAATTAAAAGGGGAGAAGAAAAAGAAAATATCTTAAGAAGAGATCGATACAGACGATCTGCTGCGGAATTGATAAGATGCATTAGCTCTTCTGCCTATCCCTTTCTAGCTGTTAGTATTTCCACGATCTTCATTAGTACTGTATCTCTAAGACTATCTACGCTTGCTCTCAGATGCTTCATATCAGCCTCGATCCCCTCAACCCTTTTCTCAAGCATATCCATCCTCTTCTCAATAAGATCCATTCTCTTCTCTATAGCATCCATCCTAGCTTTTAAGCTCTCCTCGAGGCTTGCCATTCTCTTCTCTATAGCATCCATCCTAGCATCAAGAGTTCTCCTAGTAGCCTCCATCAGTAGGAATCCAACTTCCCAGTCACTCAGCCTTTCACCTTTAAAAGCTTTATCAACGATCTTCCTAGCATACTCAGCTAATATAGATCCAATTACATCGATACCTACAGAAGCAACATGCTCAGCCATAACACTCAAAATCTAGTATCATAGATAACTTAAATATTATAGCGTTAAAATCCGATCCTCTGACCTCTCACCGCCTTCAGGTCGTCATTGATCGTCATTCCTTTCAGGCTGTTTATTGTTCCCTTCATCTATTCAGGCTTACATCTGTCATTTGGAGGGCAGTCGGGGTGGTCAGAACCTCGCCAATCCAAAAGCAACATAACTAGAAAGCTAATAAGCATTAAAAGGCAAGGCTTTCAGATGTAATTCCAGAGTCTTATAGCTTAGAGCCGTCTATAAATATCTACAAAGCTATTCAACTAGTAAAAGTTTTTGTAAAATTGGTGCTGTTATGGATTTATATCAGGCACTTTGGTTTATGGTTCTCTTTTTACTCATCTCTATAATATACTCATCTATATAAGTTGCTTGCTTTATGCGTATAGCCTCCTGATCTATAGCTATGCCTAGATAATAAGGTGAAACATCAATATATGACTCCCTCCCCGCCCTGAAGGGGCAAGGCCTGTCCTCTATTCAATGTAAGATATATAGATGCTATTGATAGCTTTGATGCTTATCGCTCTTAAGACTAAGGTCCTATATGAGGGTTCTGCTCGGAGAGAGCCTCGAAATTCTGGGTTTTAGTATAAGCGTAGATAGACCCCTTTTGCTGAGCTTAACAGTTAATACATGAAACCGCAGAGATCTCGAGATCTATGTGAGGAAAGCGAAGATCTCTCGATGGCTATAGAGATCGAAATCTGTGAATTAGAAGCATAACAAGCCAAAGCAAGATAATATGAGGATGACTATGACCTTTAGAGAACAATTAATCTATAAAACTATATATACTAAGGAGACTAAAGCTAAAAATTGATAACCGGTATTCTAATCTTATATTATAAAATTGTAAATATACTATTTTATCCTTGTTCAAAGGAGTTTAGATCTCTTTATGGGAGGAGATGTTAAGTTAGCGTGCCGTCCCACATTTCTTCATATAGTTTTTCTGCTTCTTCTATTGTTAGTTGTCTCGGATTATTTGGTCTAGGATATACTTCGATCATCTCCCTTGCTAGGTTTTTGAGATCTTCTCTTGGTATGCCCATTTCCCTTAAGCTTCTCGGGATCCTTAGGTCTTGGAGGAGCTGTGTGATCCATT
>Ga0209670_100577_pt1 | contig 21018 bp, 16 predicted proteins | sample PerSpoBPS_BMetaG_FD_184741 | JGI IMG/M metagenome (GOLD analysis project Ga0209670, IMG submission 184741) | Thermal spring microbial communities from Yellowstone National Park, Wyoming, USA - Perpetual Spouter B (PS_B) MetaG (SPAdes) (version 3) | ecosystem: Environmental > Aquatic > Thermal...
AGACTGTCTCCTTGGCAGTACTTCTTTCTAGCAGAGCTTGAATGCTATGGGTGCGATGATGCTATAGAGGGTATGAGAAGATATACTACCTCACTAAAGATAGTGGGTAAATACTCTATAGATTATATCTAGGCTATATCCAGTCTCGTCCTAGCTACCAAAAATATATAACTTTAAACTATGATATAGATTGGTGGTTCTGATGGTCTCTCAACAGAGGTTAATAGGAATAGTAGTGGCTATAATAGTTTTAGTGGGGATAGTAGCCTTCATAGCCTTTATGCCGAGAGCGCCTCCCCAAGAAGTTCCTAGAATAGTGACACCAACTACTATAGTGACATCCCCTACACAGATGCAGGTGCAGACAACGCCACAACAGACCGTAAGGATCACTCCCGCTACATCTAAAGAAGAGCTTAAGGTAGCTATAGGAACGGATCTAGACACTCTAGACCCTCACGATCAGACAACAAGTCTAGTTGATAACGTGATAATGCATGTGTGTGATAGACTCTTTGATAGAGATGCAAACGGTAACCTGGTACCCATGCTAGCAACTAGGCTAGATGTCTCTAGTGACGGGCTAACCTATACTATCTATCTCAGACAAGGGGTGAAGTTCCACAATGGAGAGATCCTCACAGCGGATATCGTTAAGCTGAACTTCGACAGGATTTTCAATGCATCCGCTAAGAAGAGACTCTCAACATATCTACCAAATATACAGTCGTATAGAGCTGTTAACGATACTGTTTTCGAAATAAAGCTATCGAAGCCATTTGCCCCATTCACTATGTCTCTCTCCCTAGTCTATATAGTTGCTAAGGAGGCTATTGAGAGATATGGTGATGTACTTTCAAAAGATCTTAGGGGTCTGATCTGTACAGGACCTTTTAGAATGGTTGAATGGGTTAAGGGTACAAGGGTTGTTCTCGAGAGGTTCGATGGCTACTGGGGAGGAAATGTTCCTCTTAAAAGGATTATTTTCTATATAGTGCCTGAGGAATCTACCAGAGAGGCCATGCTGCTTGCCGGTGATGTGGATCTCGTTTTCTGGCCCTCCTTAGCGTCTCTGACTAGACTTAACCAGACCCAGGGGATAAAGGTCATTCAATATCCTACATATAGATATGTTATGCTACACTTTAACTTCGACTACCCAGCTTTCCAGGATAAGAGGGTTAGGCATGCACTGAACTATGCTATAGATAAGGAGACTATTATATCTAAGATCTTCTATGGCACTGCCACCCTCGTTAAGGGTCCATGGCAGATAGGCTTGTTCGGCTATAAAGAGATGGGCTACTATAAATATGATCCCCAGAAGGCTAGACAGCTACTTGAAGAGGCAGGGTATGCACTAGGCCCTGACGGGATCCTTGTTCACCCGCAATATGGCAAGTTCTCCATAAAGATGGTCCATATGAAAGGAAGATTCCCCGGCGATGTAGAGCTGGCACAAGCTATCCAGGGATACTTAAGGAGCATCGGAATCGAGGTAGAACTAGTTACAGGTGATTGGCCGTGGTACATCAATACTATATATAGCTCCCCATCAGATAAGGCTAAGAATGGATACTACCTATTCCAGAGAAGCTGGGGCCCAAGCGTACCAGATCCCTATTACACTGTCTACTTCCTCTACAGCTGTGATATGTGGGTTGGACCTGACAAGACTCAGCATAAGGGTATAAATCTAACCTCTGCTGGAAGGAATATAGGCTATTACTGTAACAGGGATTTTGATAATATATTAAGATCCTATATAGTTGAGGTAGATCAGGTCAAAAGGTTGGAATTAGCCAATGCAATGGCTAGACTCCTGTGGGATGATGCGCCGGCTGTATATCTATTCCAGCTAAACATATTCGTAGCCGCTAAATCAAACCTAGAGGGATTAATATTTGTTCCTGGAGAGATGATCTACCTAGCTAAGGCTTATTTCAGGTGATCTCTTGGGTTCCCTTTTAACATATATCGTGAAGAGATCCCTAGCCACAGTACCAACACTGATCGGGGCCACTACATTAATTTTTTTCCTTATAAGAGTTCTCCCAGGGGATCCTGTTCACCTCCTTGCCGGTGAGCAGACAAGTCCAGAGATCATTGAGAGGCTTAGATCCGAGTTCGGCCTTGATAAACCAATATACATTCAGTATCTCCTTTATTTAAAATCGGTTTTCACTCTAGACTTCGGCACCTCTTACAGAACATACACACCAGTGATCTCAGAGATCTTATCTAGATTCCCCAATACGGTGATCTTAGCATTAACAGCCATGGCTATATCAGTCTTCATGGGGATAGCTTTTGGGATTATAATGGCTCTGAGAGCCGGGTCTCTTTTAGATAAGGCTTTGCTTGTGTTCACAAGCATCTATGTATCTATGCCTGTATTTTGGTTAGGACTTATACTCATATACATTTTCGCCGTTCAGCTAAAATTACTACCTGCTGGAGGAATCGGAACCCCAGCACACGTAGTACTCCCATCTATCGCTCTTAGCCATACACCTCTCTCCTACATAGCAAGAATCACTAGAACCTCTATGTTAGAAGCCATGTCTCAGGAGCACTTTAGGATGGCTATTGCGAGAGGGCTGCCCATAAGAATTGTTATACTTAATCATGCTGTGAGAAACTCGCTTATAAATATTGTAACCGTTATAGGATATTTTGTTGGTGTTCTTCTAGGAGGTGCAGTGGTTACTGAAACAGTATTCGCCTACCCTGGGATCGGTAGGCTGTTAATTGAATCCATAGCTGCTAGGGACTATACGATGGTGCAAGGTGTTGTGATATTCATAACCTTTATATTTATTTTTGTTAACCTCATTGTAGATATAGCATATAGAATTATAGATCCAAGGGTGAGACTATAATGCACCAAATCCTTAGAACACTCTTACTAAGGCTATTTAAGAATGTAGTAGCAGATAGATTCTTCTTAACTTTCATATTAGTGCTTACCTCTATAGTTATGATGTCGCTATTAGCGGATCTAATAGCCCCAAGCGACCCTTATAGGATCAACTTGGCTGAGAAGCTGAGCTTACCCTCGGCCAGTCATATAATGGGTACAGATCAGCTAGGTAGGGATCTCTTTAGTAGAATCCTGTATGGCGGTAGATACACGCTTATTCTCAGTGCTGCATCGATAGCTCTAGCTTTAGTTATAGGCTTAATAGTTGGAACTATTTCAGGCTATTATAGAGGGTGGCTGGATCTAGCTGTTCAGAGGATGGTTGATATCCTGATGGCTTTCCCAACAATTGTCCTTGCAATAGCTCTAGCAACATTTATAGGCTCTAGACCAGAGACGCTGGTTATAGCTGTCGGTATCGCGGAGGCCCCCTTCATGGTGAGAGTCGTGAGAGGTGCAGTCCTTAGTATAAGGGAGATGCCTTATATAGAAGCTGTTAAGCTCATGGGCTATAGCGATATATATATTATAGCCAAGCATGTGATACCGAATATAATCTATGTTGTAATACCCCAGGTCACTCTACAAATGGGATCAGCTATCCTCGTCATTGCAGCCTTAGGCTTTTTAGGTATAGGGATTAGACCTCCAACACCTGAGTGGGGATCTATGCTTAATGAAGCAAGAACATATCTGATGGATTATCCCCATCTACTCATATTCCCAGGCCTCATGATATTCCTATCGGTAGTTAGTTTCAACGTCATAGGTGAAAGCTTAAGGGTTAGGCTAGATCCCAAGGCAAGAGCTATATACAGTAGAATAGATGTGAGACGTAGTGCGGTTTCAAGGAGCTAGGTGACCAACTATGTCGAGGAGCGAAAACTTGTTAGATATAAGATCCCTTACAGTAGGTTATGTGACGGAGAAAGGGGTTTTAATAGCTGTCAGGGACGTAGATCTTTATGTAGGAAGAAGCGAGGGTGTCTGTATAGTAGGGGAATCAGGTTCCGGCAAAACAACTATAGCTAATGCCATACTAGGGATACTTCCATCAAACTCCATCATACTAGGTGGCTCGATAAACTTTGAAGGAGTAGATCTTCTAAGGGCAGATCAAAAGCTTAAATCATCTATACTAGGAGTGAAAATAAATCTGGTTCCTCAGAACCCATCAACAGCTCTGAACCCGATAATTAGAATCGAGGATCAGTTCTGCGAGCTATTGAAATATAAGAGAGGTATTAGAGATAGAAAACTATGCTGGGAAACTGCAAAAGAGCTCCTGCTTAAAACAGAGATCAGGGATCCCGATCGTGTAATGAAGCAATACCCACACCAGCTCAGTGGAGGTATGAAGCAGAGAGTTCTTATAGCAATGGCTTTATCAACATCGCCCATGCTGATAGTCGCTGATGAGCCGACCTCAATGTTAGATGCTACTATTCAGGCACAGATACTAGACCTATTTTCAGAAATAAAAAAGACGGAGGGCCTATCGATCTTAATGATTACACACGATCTCGGGGCAGCGCAGCATATATGTGAGAGGATATATATAATGTACTATGGTGAGATTTTAGAGTTCGGATCTATAAAGAGGATCATGAATGAACCCCTCCACCCATATACAATGATGCTGCTAAAACACGCCTTCCTAGGTTTCAAATCAAGCAGCAAGAGGGATCTATCTTACCAAGACACAGGAGATGTTAAAATCTATGAGAAAGGATGCCCATTTAGTTCCAGATGCCCGTATGTATTAAACAAATGCCTAAACGAGAAGCCAAAGTTTACGGGAGATAGCAATAGTAGCGTTAGATGCTTCTTATACGAATAAATTTCCCAGCATCATAGCATACGGGACAGAGAATAAATTATTTCTCGCTATTTTTAAGCTTCTCGATACGGGAGACTAACTATATATGATTACGCTCTGCGCTTCGGTATTTCTCTTCTGACGAGGATCTTCTTGATCTTTGGTAAGATGCTTATCAAACATATACCAACTTAAAGTTAATAGATCCCTATGACTAGTAAATAATTAATTAATAAATAAGGCTCGAGATCGGCTTCCTTGCATATAGACACTATATCTGTCTTTTAATCTTATGTAAAGATCTATAGAAGATCTGCTTTTATCAATAAAGTCCCGTGGATTACCCTATGAGCAAAGGTCTAACGAGCTCGTTCCGGAGATCATAGTTAGAGTTCTAGAGCCTGTTCTCCTTACTACTAGGACGCTATTAATATCCTGGCGAGAAATCAAGTGAGGGTTCCCAGGGTCGTATAATGTGAGATATTTATCTCTTTTGCATATACGTGTCTGAAAGATTATATATAGTCTTAAAGAGGCTGGGGGCTTATTATCGTTGTTACATAGCAATAGCTCGTCATATTAATGTCGCTTAGAAAACTTCTTCCTAAGCAGTCTTCCAGCTCTAGACCTAACTCTGGTCTCTCTTCTCCACAGCTATGGCCCCATTAATTATTACATATTCAATCCTCTTGGGCTGTATCCTTTTTCATGGTAGTAGGAATGCTTTTATATTCGTTTGTTGTCTGGGCTTAAGATTATAAGCATCTAATCCTTAGTTCTTTTAAATAATGAGGTGATATCTCTGCTAGACCTGGGTGTGGAGAGACCTCGGGAAGCGATGATGCTCAGAGCTCCCGAGGCAGAGGCTCTAGATGGGGGCTCTGCCCCAATAGAGCCTCGGGATCCAAGGGTAGATGGGAGCCCCGTGCCGCTGGGCTCCACAGCCGTCAATGAACCCATAGGGATATGGATATCCCTGTGGGGGAGGTGGAAGTCCCCCGATGCCATAGGACTAAAAACCCTGTGGATCAGGAAGCAAAGCAACACCAAACAAAGGAATATCAGCGATAATCAATCGGGGGACAAGCGGGTTCTCATATGTAGCTGTATCTTCGATCCTCCAGAAATTGAAGATCACTAAGTCTGCTTTCATGCCAGGTCTTATGAGCCCTCTGTCCCAGAGTCCGAGCTTTCTGGCTGGTAAAGAAGTCATTTTTCTCACAGCCTCTTCTAAGGTGATTAGCTTTTTCTCTCTAACGTACTTGGCTATGACTCTGGGGAATGTTCCGTAAGCCCTTGGGTGGGGCTCTCCAAGGTCTTTCCTAGCGACAACAGGGCAAGCCTCGCCCTTTAGGGCGGGGTTTTTAAGGCTTCTATGCTCTATAATGCATAGGGGTCGGGTCTTGGCGGGCAAATATGCTAGTAAAATGTCCGGCGGGGGAATCCTGAGGTGTGCCTGCCAGAGACCCTGACCCCCTTGAAACATTCAAAAAAGAGATAGAGAGGAGGAAGAGGGGTAGGCGGAGGACTAATAGAGTAGCTCTATTCCCGGATAGATATGAGGAAGAGGTGCTCTTCGATATAGGCTTGGCATGTGCTAGGCCGTGGAATGAGCTTAGCTATGAGAAGAGGCGGGCGTTCTTCAATAGAGAGCTGTCACCTAGGAAAAGGGATGAGATCAACAAGAAATACTATCACAGATATAAAGAGGTTCTTGGTGTTAATGCTGGTCAGGTCATTAATAAGAATGATGAGACTTGGAACGTATTCTTCGAGCTACTGGATCTGGAAACAAGGAAGATTATCACCCATATCAAGAAGGTCTCTCCACCGGGCTACTGGATGGATAGAGATACTGGTGAGAAGAGGATACACATACTGATTAGAAACGATAGGTATCATGTTGAGTCTATCAGCAAGAAAGAGGGCTACATAGTTCTTGAAGATTTCGATCTTAAAATAAAGTATGTTGGCAGGATTAGGTGGGAGGGTGAGCAGGGTAGACTTGAGATCATATATGAGGCTGGTAGGTGGCAAGCATACATACCTATAGAGGTTGGTGTGGATCCAGCTAGATCAAATAAGAAGGGCTATGTAAAGCCCATACATGTTGAGGAGGAGAAAAAGAGAAGGATCATAAATCCGAAGAGTATTAAGCAGAGAGATCCATCGGTGATAAGGAGGTATTCATGGATATAGGTCTTAATAACCTATTCGCAGTAGTAATTACAGATGGATCAGCTATGCTTATCAAAGTCGGGTCTATCAAGGCTGAGTATTATTGATGGAAGAGGGAGATATCAGCCTATCAGTCTATTAGGGATATGCTTAGGAGGCTTGGCATATCGACATGGATCTACTATCACGAGAAATATCTAGATGCCATTTACAAGAGGAATGAGAGACTAAGGCATCTCTACATAACAGCGATCAGGTTTCTAGCGGATGAGCTATATAGCAGAGGTGTTAGGAAGCTATACATAGGCTATCCATATATGCTTTCACAGGATAATGGTAATGAGTATAACACTAACATATGGTGGTTTAGAAAGATAGTACTGTGGATCGTGGACATTTTCATGGAATACGGCATAGACGTGGAGATAGTCCCTGAGGACTACACCAGTCAGGCATGCTCAGTATGCGGAATCATATATAAGAACGGGAGGATATATAGAGGGCTTTATATATGCAAGAAGACTGGGAAGAAGGTAAACGCAGTTATAAATGCTGTCCTGAACATAGCGAGAAGGCTAGGACACAGAATAAAGATATCGAGGAAGATTAAGAGCTACTTGGTAACACATAATGGTGTCAAACCATTAATCCCTCACCAGAGGGCTAACACCCGAGACCCCAGCATAGAAACCCCACCCCTTTAGGGCGGGGAGGGCGTCATATATAAAGTAACCAGTAGGCATGATATCTTAAGCTTCTTAGGCATATTATTTCTCTTCGAAGGATAGGGCTAGTAGACATCTATTTAGGGAACCTTAAGGACCTGAATGATGACTATAGCAGGCTGGCTACGCGGAAACTGCTTCTGTGGAAGGGATATGATTAGTAGGAATTAGTAGCGCTTAGCCACAGATTTAGCCTTAATATATCATCTGTATAAGCTCTGAGATTTAAAAAAATAGGGGGAGAAACTATTTCTCTCATGGTGTTTGAGAATGTCTATAAATACTATCCAGCAATTGAAACAATCTTCAGAAAGCCTAGTGTCTATATAAAAGCTGTTGATGGTGTGAGTTTAGAGGTGAAAGAAGGAGAAATAATAGCGATAGTAGGCGAATCAGGCTGTGGAAAAACTACCTTGGCAAGGATAGCTGCAGGGCTTTTGAAACCTGATAGAGGCAGTGTTCTATTTAGAGGTGTAGATATCTATTCTGGCAAGATGCAGAAAGATTTAAGAAAGAAGATTCAAATGATCTATCAGGATCCAGAGATCTCTCTCGATCCTAGATATACTGTGAGAAAAACATTAGAAGAAGCTTTAAAGGCTTCTAGGAGAGATCTAGCCGAGATACAGGATCTATTAAAGATATTGAGGCTGCCAAGCGACATACTAAATAAGATTCCGCAGCAACTCTCGGGAGGGCAGAAGCAGAGAGTCGCAATAGCGAGGGCAATAGCTATGAGACCTGAGTTACTAATAGCAGATGAGCCTACTTCAGCACTAGATGTAACCACGAGGACACAGATCCTTGATATGCTTCTAGATCTAAATAAAAAATACAATATAGCAGTTATGCTGATAACCCATGATCTAGGGGTTGCAGCCTATACAAGCGACCGAGCAGCAGTGATGTACCTAGGTAAAATAGTGGAGCTCGGAAGAACAGAAGATGTCATTCGAGAACCTCTTCATCCATATACAATGACCTTAATAACATCCAGCCCCTCAGCCTCTAAACTTTCAAAAGCATCTCTAAAACCCGTGGGAGAGGCTATGTCGCCTAGAGAAATCCCTACAGGCTGTAGATTCCACCCTAGATGCCCCTTCGCCATGGAGATCTGCAGGAAGGAGGAGCCTCCATACTTCCAGCAAGGTAAAGACCATATATCAGCTTGTTGGCTACATAAATATTCTCCCCATTGACTTTCAGGTCAGTAAGGCTCGTCTGTAAATATATTACTGTTGCATAATATATAACTGCTTGTCTCTCAATGGTCATTGATGCTTGTTGATATTTTTGATAATGCTATGTTTCTTAATCTACAGGGATTTTACTGTATCCCCGCGGTCATCGAGGGACCCTCCACTTCCCCCGTAGAGATCCCCGTAGAGATCTTAGAATCTTTATGGGCTCTCTGGTGACTGTTGGTCCGATGGAAAAGGGCTCTCATCTACTCCAGATCCTGAGGCTCTACTAGGGCAGAGCCCTTATCTAGAGCCTCGACCTCGGGAGCTCTGATCTCTGCATCCCGAGGATATCCTTATGCCCAGCACACAGGGGTATCACATCATTATCCAAAATAGCTATGAATAGAAATTTATAAGTTAACCACTAACCATAAAGCCCGGAACAGTTTCCGAGCTTATCCCCATTATTGGTGACAGAGTTTCCTATTGCCAGATCTCACATATTATCTCTCTAATGGGGAGGTTATTGATTCTATCTAAATGATCACAGGCACGTCGATCCCAAGTCCTCAAAGCATTATCCGCCTCATCACGGCATCTATATACCCATATAAGGCACCTTCGGGATTGAAAAGCTTAGTAAGAAAATAGAGGAATCCCGATTTCTCAGGACTTATCTGGATTCTTGACAGCATCTCTATTTAGTTAAAATAGATCTAGGTTTCGATCTCCAGCACCGATCCTTGAGAGATCTTATCTCCTTTATATTTTTAGCCAGCAGAATAATTGTAAAAGGTGGTATGGTGTGGATGAGTACACGAGTTATGCGATCGAGGTTTTGTCAGAGATTATAAGAATACCTACTGTAAATCCACCAGGTCTTGATTATAAGAGGTGTGCCGATGTTCTCTCAAAAAGGTTGGCTGAGGCTGGTCTGGATGTTGAGGTGATCGAGATACCAGAGGATTATTTAGATAAGTATTACCCTTACTCTCCACAGCATAAAGGATATCCGAGGCTACTTGTATACGGTAGGAAGGGAAGGGATGGCAAGGTTCTACATTTTAATGGTCACTACGACGTTGTTCCTCCTGGGAGTGGTTGGAGTAAAGATCCTTTTACCCCTATGATCATGGGAGATAGGATCTATGGCAGAGGATCTACTGATATGAAGGGTGGGATTGCGTCTGTGATAGCCGCGATCAGGAAGATCTCGGATCAGGGGGTCGGAAAAGATCTGGTTATTGAAGCGCTATTTGTACCAGATGAGGAATCAGGCGGTATTGGAACAAGATACTATGTTGAGAAGATATCTAAGACCCCAGAATATGTGGTTATTGCCGAACCAAGCACCGCTAGGAGACTAGTTATAGGTCATAAAGGTCTTATAAGGGGTTTAGTTAGTGTCTATGGTAAGCAGGCTCATGGAAGCGCCCCATGGCTTGGAGAGAATGCCTTTCTAAAAGCTTCTCAACTGGCTCTTAGATTCATGGAGCTATACTCTCCAGTCCTCACGATGAGATCTACTAAAGCCCCGGTAGAAGATGAGCGGGCTAAGCATCCAACTATAAATCTAGGGGGGTATGCAGAATCACTATCCAGAAAAGATAATACAGTGCCAGGCGAGTTCGTCTTTAGTATTGACAGAAGGGTGATACCTGAGGAAGACATAGATCATGTCGTTAATGAGCTCAGGGAAATCCTATTTAAAGCCTCAGAGAGCGTTAAAGCAAGGCATGAGCTCAAGATCTTAAGCTCTGTACCTCCTTCCCTAACATCTCAGAACGCCCCGCTCGTTAATATAGCTAGTGTGTGTATAGAGAAGACTCTCAAGGAGAAACCCAGGATCTCGATAAGTACTGGGAGAAATGATAGCGTATATTATAGATTAAAAGGATCCGAAGTTATAACATATGGACCAGGAGCCGAAGGAATAGCCCACATGCCGGATGAATATAACTCTATTGAGGAGATCGGTAAGTCTATAGATGTATATCTATGCATAGCTAGATCGCTTGAGAAATCCGGTTAAGACTAGACTGTCTCGCCTTCCTATATCGGATCATCAAGAGATTTCGATCTAGAATCTGTGGAAAGATCATACAAGACAGCATGACCTTCTCTTCCCGCCACGAAGGGCAGTGTTTTTATTTCCAGGTCCTATCTCTAAATGAGAGACCTTCAGCTGTAATGTACGATATCAGTGCTATATCCTTTTATGTTAATAGAAATATTTTTATTTTCGTTTGCTATCTTAGCTTAAGCTTATAATTATCTAATCCCTAGCCATTTTGATGATGGGATAATAATCTGTGCTATATCTTGGTGTGCAGAGACCTCGGGATGCTATGATACTTAGAGCTCCCTAGACCGAGGCCCTTTATGAGGGCAATGCCTGGAAGGGCTTAGGGGTTTCAATCCTAATTAGGAGCACAGTGCCACTGGGCTCAACAGCCTTTCCGAGAAGACTCCCAGGGCATATCGCCAGGAAGATGGAGTGGGAGGAAGCCCCCGATGGCCACAGGGTTTTGAACCCTGTGGATCAAGAAACACGGCAACATCAAAAACAAAAATATCAGCGATAATCAATGACCATCGAGGGACAAGCAGTATTTGGAGATTCTAGCTGAGCGACCATGCTATAAAGGCTAGAGTGCCCAGGAGGAGGGATATCTTAGAAACGCTTCTGGATATTGCTGCTCTTCTGATAGCATCATAATGATCCTTGGAATATATGATTCGTGCTGTGGATAAGAGGAAGATTAGTATTGATGCCACGGCTAGAGTTATATATATCGTGGATCTCTTAATAATAAATGGGATCCCAACTATAGTTAAGAGAAGAATCAGCAGGGCTGTTGCTAGCGAAGAAGAAGCTCTATAGCCCTTTAAAACAGCCAGCGTCTTTACGCCGTATTCCTTGTCACCTTCAATATCTTCTATGCCTTTTACAATCTCTCTGGAGAGACTCATAATCATTGCAAAGCTCCACGGTATCAATACGATCAAGAACCTTTCTAGGTGATTCTCGGAGCCGGGTATATATATGAGGCCTCCATATAATATAGAGTTAGCGCTTAATAGCGAAACAGCTATATTCCCCATAAGACCTAGTTTCTTTAGCCTCCAGCTATATATATAGGTTACCACGGCGTTCAGAGCGGCAAAGCTCCCGATCAGAGCATTAAATAGTAAGAATGCTATAAGCACCCCAAAAACAATAAGTACTATAGCTATTCTCAACGCTTTTCCAGGCGATAGATCCCCTCTAGGTAGCGGTCTCCAGGGCTTGGCTTTCCTATCGATCTCAAGATCATAGTAGTCATTGATAATATAGCCCCCCGCTGCAATTGCGAGTGCAGGTATTGATGCCACTAGAAGCCCTAGATACTCACTAGCCGCAGCCGGACTAACTACAAGGGCCCCTAGAACGACTCCTAAAAACGTTATGAATAGGTTATGAGGTCTAGAAATAAGGATCAATGCCTTCATGCTCTTAACTATTGAGAGTAGCTCGTGCGATCCTCTAACCTTAGAAGGGGAAGAGGTATTACCCATGCGTAGCATCACCTAGAGCAATTACCTGTAGAGACCAGCTACAGTCTCGGACTTCCTTCCTCTGTGTAGTAGTCCTCTCCTCCAGCAAAGATTCTCTGGATCATTGCGTAAAGATCGTCAAGTCCAAACCACGTTATTGACGAAACTGGCACTGCTTCTATATGGTGCATCGCAGTCTCAGATAGCCCTAATATGATCTCCTCCTCATGGGAAGAGATCCCCTCTCTTCTGGCATTCTCTAGAAGCGAGTGAGGATCTTCGATCCATGATAAGATGTTTGAAACCACTTCCTTTGGGTAGAGATCTGCCTTGGTTAATACGAGGATCTGCGGCCTTCTGAGCCTGAGCCACGTTGAGAGGAATAGAAAGAGAAGCGACGCTAACGAAGAAGCTCTGCTAGCCATAAACATATCTACCAAGAAGAGCACTAGAGAATTGGAGCCCTCTGAAAGCCTTTCAATAATAAGAGGACCTGCGGGTCTGAAGGCAAAGATCTCCATCTGGCCCGGTGTATCCACTATATAGTAACTAGCATTCCTCTCCTCAATCATATCCCTTATGGTATCTAGATGATTTATAGACATATCTACTGACGCTATTAAAGCCCCATTTGGTCCTAAGTTAAACTTGTACATGACATCCCTAGCGTTCACAAACCTTCTGATATCTATATCAGGTGTATATGGTAGACTTTCAACAGCAGGGTCCATGTTCACGATCGAGACGTCCAGCTGATTAGAGATCATCCATTCTCCGAGGCTTGTTGCTAGAGACGTTTTTCCGGAGCCTGCAGGACCAACCAGGTAGATAAAATACATCACTCTCCCTCCTACAAAACCAATTTTATGGCGATATTAAAAAGCGCTCTTGATGCCTTAACAAGTAGATCAATCGTCTATTATTTCTAGCTGGATACTTTAACTTTTATGCCCAACTATTTATGGAGCCAAAGATCTTTATAATGCTTTTAAGGAGTAAGTACTCTCTATGTGTACTTGGAATTATCACAGAGAAGCAGGTTCCCAGATAATCTATATTTCCACTACGGAAACTACCGTGGGAAGGTGTGCAGTATATGATCAAAAGGGAGCCCTTAGATCATGATATGATCATAGATAAAGATCTAAACGTTCACATAGTCTTTGGCTCAACACATCCTCCTGGAAGAGTTTTCACCTATGTAAAGTATATCCCTATGAGAGGTCGAGATTCCAGAGCTAACTGGAGTCTCATGGGGATCCCGCTTCAGCGGGTTATTGAGAGATACTCTATAGCAGATGTTGAAAAAGCATTTAAAGTGTACCAGCTATCTCTTTGGGACCCCGTATATGGCGCTGAGATGCCAAGCATAGGCTATCTAGATATATGGAGACATCTACTGCCTGAGGAAAGATGTTTCGAAGTATATACAAAGCCTAAGGATGCATTAGAGGTAATAGCATCTGAGCTTATAGAGATAGTTAGGAGCCGCACTGGGATCTCTATCAGGGATATCGGTATTAGTGGTAGTCTCTTAGGATCTTTCCACGTGATAGGCAGAAGCGATATAGATCTCGTTATCTACGGCTGTCGAAATGCTGAGACCATATATGAGAAAGCCAGCGAAATAGGAGATCCGATAAGAGGTAAGAGGCTTGAAAAATGGGTAGAGAACTTATCAAAGCTACACGGAATCCCCCTCGAGATTGCAAAATCTATGTATAGCCCCTATAGAAGGCTCTCCCACATGGGTGTTGATGTAACATTCATCTTTCCAGAGAGTGCACATAGATATGGAGAGGAGATAGCCATAAATACTGGTAAGTGTGTAGAAGCAAGAGTGAATATTCCTGAAAAGCAGTGCAGCGCTCTCCAATATCCCGGGAAGGCCCACATAGAAAAAGTATTGAATTCCGAACATGGCGTTGAGAATATAGAGGAAGTAATCCTCTTCGAGGGAGTGTATTCACCAACACTATATAGAGGCGGAGTTCTCAGAGTAAGAGGTCTACTCCAGGTCATAATGCCTAGAGGAAGATATAGGATAGCTATAGGAACTAGAGAGTGTAGAGGATACGTGCTTCCAGGCTAATATATTCGTTAAACACTGATCTTTCAATTCTATAGCAGATCACCAAGATAGTAATCGTACTGGCTGATAAGGGCAAGCTAGATATATCCTTTCAATTCTATAGCAGATCACCGCCTTATGAGGACGGCTAGGCATTTCATAAAGATGATGGCTCTTTCAATTCTATAGCAGATCACCGAGGAAACATGAGAAGAACCTACATGGATACTCTGCACCTGGCTTTCAATTCTATAGTAGATCACCGAAACTGCTAGATCATAACTAACCACAAGGGCTTTTTGGAACTTTCAATTCTATAGTAGATCACCTATAGCCCTTCCTCACCCCTATCCTCTACCCTTGTTCCTACTTTCAATTCTATAGTAGATCACCTTCGTGCTATTGATGATTGTGAAGCTGTTATTCCAGAGCTTCCTTTCAATTCTATAGTAGATCACCATTATCTCCTCGCCTGGCTGCGCCTGTGACTTGCTAAGGCTGATCTTTCAATTCTATAGTAGATCACCCTGAGATTTATAACGCCTACGCCTACAACATCATCAACTCTTCCTTTCAATTCTATAGTAGATCACCGCTACTAAGATCAATAGAGCCGTTCACATAGACATAGCTCTTTCAATTCTATAGTAGATCACCTTCAGCAGCCCGCTCAGATCAATACAAATACTCTTCCCCCGCCCTTTCAATTCTATAGTAGATCACCAGCAGGTTGTGAGACCACTGCTGGAGCAGGTTGAGAGACCACTGCCTTTCAATTCTATAGTAGATCACCGAAACCCAGCTCCTTCTAATCAACCCTTGCTTCTTTAAACTGCTCTTTCAATTCTATAGTAGATCACCATGAGTCTTCTGCTGATTTTATATTTATCTTCTATATCTGCCTTTCAATTCTATAGTAGATCACCCAGAGTAAAAGGATATATAGGGGTATTAGAAGTCCACAGATCCTTTCAATTCTATAGTAGATCACCACGGGATCTTCTCAACCGGAGACTCATACTCCACAGACAGCTTTCAATTCTATAGTAGATCACCAATCCAGGGCTTAGCAGCCCCTCCCAAGGTGCAAAAAACTTTCAATTCTATAGTAGATCACCCCCTAGATCCTGGGCGAGCTCCGCCCCAGCCTCTCTCGCTCCTTCTTTCAATTCTATAGTAGATCACCAGCCATCTAAACAATTTATATTCATCCTTGCTCAGCATTTTCTCTTTCAATTCTATAGTAGATCACCTCATCAGCATCATACTCGATAGCGTCCCTAGCCCTTGCTCTTTCAATTCTATAGTAGATCACCTTGGTACTTTGCCCTCTCACGCTGGACCACGCACGGTATTACTTTCAATTCTATAGTAGATCACCGGTAGCAGGTTCTACATCTATTCTCGACGTGTTTCGATACCCTCTTTCAATTCTATAGTAGATCACCCCAGCAATCTCGAAGAACCATGGCAGCGCTCTCACATTTTCCTTTCAATTCTATAGTAGATCACCGAGATACACTATAACACTTGAGCCTATCAATGATATCTATATGCTTTCAATTCTATAGTAGATCACCTTAATTTTTTTTAATTACACCCCCACCTCCTACTCTCCTAAGCACTTTCAATTCTATAGTAGATCACCAGCCAGCTGAGGTTGATGAACTAATAGCAACCCTCACTTTCAATTCTATAGTAGATCACCGGGAAAAGAAATGAGCCTAGGCGCAATAATAGATCTAATAACGCTCTTTCAATTCTATAGTAGATCACCACAATCGTTGTAGAGGTTATCGTTTGGTTGCCAACAATATCTGCTTTCAATTCTATAGTAGATCACCCTACTCTGATCGAGGGCAGGCAGTACAGGACGTCGCACCTTTCAATTCTATAGTAGATCACCCCTCCCGAACATCTCCTCGAGGAGCTTCACAGTATATGTTGATCTTTCAATTCTATAGTAGATCACCCTGAGCTTACCAAGAAGCTTGAGAAGGCTAAAGAGATGCTGACTTTCAATTCTATAGTAGATCACCCCTCCGCCGCCCCCGCCTTTTGAAGCGCCTATCCAGCAGCCTTTCAATTCTATAGTAGATCACCGTAAATCATTTTAGTTAAGGTTCCGAGAAAATGTATGAGGACTTTCAATTCTATAGTAGATCACCCTTAGCAATTCATGCTTCGGGGCTGAAAGATTCTTAACTTTCAATTCTATAGTAGATCACCTGGTTTTGATATTTCCACGGCATATACCCTGGGATATGTATCCTTTCAATTCTATAGTAGATCACCCTTAGGTTCATAAACGCAACGATCTCCTGGCTGCACTGCTGTGCCCTTTCAATTCTATAGTAGATCACCAAAAGGGGTTTTCATCGCTTAACGATGTGATTGTGTTTTTACCTTTCAATTCTATAGTAGATCACCATGGAAAATAATAAAGCCGTTTCTGAAGCACCCACAGCTGCTTTCAATTCTATAGTAGATCACCGACTTTGTGGAGGTTGTCCAGGGCAATGCGAATCTCACGGTTCTTTCAATTCTATAGTAGATCACCCTGTGCTCCCCTGGATCGGGTGCGCTCATCGCGGGCCCGCTTTCAATTCTATAGTAGATCACCCTGTGCTAGAAATGCACAATGTCAGCACTGATGTAGAGTACTTTCAATTCTATAGTAGATCACCTATTAGCATTGAGATGATTGTGCGCGTTATAACCTCGCCCTTTCAATTCTATAGTAGATCACCGAGAAAGAAGTAAGACATGAGCTAGAAAAGATCAAAAACTCTTTCAATTCTATAGTAGATCACCGATGAGATATACAGTGATGTTAAGATCGTTAATCTTGAAGCTTTCAATTCTATAGTAGATCACCAAGTTTCTCAGGGTTGCTCTTGCCACCTCCATGGCTGCTGCTCTTTCAATTCTATAGTAGATCACCCTTAGAATATTCTGGAATGCCCCGCCTATGCTGAACTGTACTTTCAATTCTATAGTAGATCACCGTGAAAAAATGCCAAAAGTGTTTGGATTCTCTATTTCTGATGCTTTCAATTCTATAGTAGATCACCCTAGCCAGTCGTCGATCAAAGCAACTCGACCCTGGTGAACTTTCAATTCTATAGTAGATCACCTAATCTGTTAGTTTCGGTTCTCTGAGTTTCTTTTCCACGTATTCTTTCAATTCTATAGTAGATCACCCGAAGATCGGGGGATTCATGACAGAAAAGAAACATCAATATACTTTCAATTCTATAGTAGATCACCAGTGGGTGTTTAGAAAATTTTTGGATGGTTCTTTTAAGTTTACTTTCAATTCTATAGTAGATCACCCTACGAGATGTATTACAAAGGATACATAGACGTGAAGCTAGCTTTCAATTCTATAGTAGATCACCCCCTGAGGAACTGCTAAAATAATCCCAGCTTGAAGCTTATCTGTCTTTCAATTCTATAGTAGATCACCCAAGCTTGAGAAAGCCCTCATAGAGACCCCAGAGAACATAACTTTCAATTCTATAGTAGATCACCCGTCTATTAGGGCTTGTATATCTATAGCTACTGGGGGTATTACTTTCAATTCTATAGTAGATCACCGACATCTATGTTTATAAGATCTGTGAGCTTAACAACAGCTATCCTTTCAATTCTATAGTAGATCACCCTGTTATCTCGATTATCGTAATGATATTCGTTGATCTCTGCGCTTTCAATTCTATAGTAGATCACCGTAGCCTCTCCAGCCCTCCCAACAACAAAGATCTCCCTAGAACTTTCAATTCTATAGTAGATCACCTGGAGGACAAACTCGATCCTGATCAGGATAGTCCCTCAGGACTTTCAATTCTATAGTAGATCACCTGGCTCCTTATCCTCCCCATACTCCTCGTAACCGCCCCCACTTTCAATTCTATAGTAGATCACCTGATACAATAATGATAGACCTAGAGATCTATAAAAATGAGCTTTCAATTCTATAGTAGATCACCATGTAACGCCTCTCATAAAAGTTGATTGCTCGGGGTAGGTGGCTTTCAATTCTATAGTAGATCACCTATAACAGTGTTACAGTCATAAAGATATCTAGTGCTGTTGTCTTTCAATTCTATAGTAGATCACCATGTGTAACGAGGACACAGAGATCGATCTAAAGAAGATACTGACTTTCAATTCTATAGTAGATCACCTGAGTATCTTAAGTATAAAGAGCTTAGAAAAACAATACTTTCAATTCTATAGTAGATCACCATCTTGCCATTGCTAGATCGATACACTGAACACAAGATACAAGTATCTTTCAATTCTATAGTAGATCACCACAGGTTAAAGAATAGACACTCATATGCGCAGGAAAGGCAGAGCTTTCAATTCTATAGTAGATCACCTAGCAGGAATGCTTGGGTGTTCCACCGCTATGCTTTTGTCACTTTCAATTCTATAGTAGATCACCAACTGAGGGTATACGGTGGGCTGCATAGTATGATTACTGAGCTCTTTCAATTCTATAGTAGATCACCACAAGCCTCGGAGGCACGGGGAAGCTGAAGACAAGCGATGCCTTTCAATTCTATAGTAGATCACCTAGAAAAGGATTTCCACACGCATAGCCAGAGAGCAGGTTTGCCTTTCAATTCTATAGTAGATCACCAAGTATGTGTCAATGTAATTTGGCAGCTGTTCTGGGGAGGTCGTCTTTCAATTCTATAGTAGATCACCGCATCATCATACTTAACATCTTTCAATTCTATAGTAGATCATCTCCTATATCTATTCTTCTTGGTCTCTTCGGTGCTATTCTTTTCTTTCAATTCTATAGTAGATCACCACACAGACATATACCGTGGCGATCTACAGCGGCAACACCACAACTTTCAATTCTATAGTAGATCACCTCGAGGTCAGGGAGGTAGAGTACGAGTGGGGTCTGGCTACTTTCAATTCTATAGTAGATCACCAGATCAGTAGGGCTTCGGGTTTCTTCAAAGACTTCTACCTGCTTTCAATTCTATAGTAGATCACCATAGTTTGAGCATCCAGGGTTTGAACCTGCCAGTTGAGGATGCTTTCAATTCTATAGTAGATCACCAGGAACCAGGGCCTGACCCTTTGGGGGAACACATAGCCGCTGACTTTCAATTCTATAGTAGATCACCTCGGATTTATAAGCTGTCTAAGTTCTTATAGACACGAAGAATCTTTCAATTCTATAGTAGATCACCAGTGAGGTTGTTCCTGAGGCTTCTGATATTGATCAGGCTCTTCCTTTCAATTCTATAGTAGATCACCTCCCTAGCAGGAGCATCGAGCCCGGTTCTAGGTTTCCCAGGCTTTCAATTCTATAGTAGATCACCCTTCTAAGCTGCCCCGTGTCCTTGTCCAGGATGCTTGTTACGGGCTTTCAATTCTATAGTAGATCACCAGCTCAAGCTCTCTGGGCTTAATCTCCACCCCCACAGCTGCCTTTCAATTCTATAGTAGATCACCGCCCAAACCCAAAGGCGAATAATAAAAGTGTTTATAAACCCTTTCAATTCTATAGTAGATCACCTGGACATGCTACGGCGGTGGGCAAAGTTGCTAGCACTAAACTTTCAATTCTATAGTAGATCACCTAGATCGATGCTACAGCTAGATCCACAGATGTTATTATCTCCTTTCAATTCTATAGTAGATCACCTTTATACAATATCCCATGGATTGATCTGCGTTTCCAAAAAACTTTCAATTCTATAGTAGATCACCTCTTGCTAAGGCTGATTGTTAGTGGCAACCAAACCCCTATCACTTTCAATTCTATAGTAGATCACCATATATTGTTGCTGTGGATATTTCTCTCGATGTTATTGTCGTCTTTCAATTCTATAGTAGATCACCTCAGAAGAAAACCGCCCAACCCTAAAACCAAACTCACCAAAAACCTTTCAATTCTATAGTAGATCACCGGGTTCCAAACCACAGCTTTGCAGAACTCGAACTAACAAGAGCCTTTCAATTCTATAGTAGATCACCCTCCAACCGATATTCAGCAACTGAGACAACTGTTAAAAGAATCTTTCAATTCTATAGTAGATCACCATAGATTCAGTATTAAAGTCTTTATTGATTATATTAGTGACTTTCAATTCTATAGTAGATCACCCCGAGGGAGGTGACCAGGCTGTCCATGTCGCCTGTGCTTCTCTTTCAATTCTATAGTAGATCACCACGCCTACTCTGTCTATGATGGCGCTGCCTACAGCGTGCTCGCTTTCAATTCTATAGTAGATCACCAGAAGGGGCCGTTTATGCTTAGCTGCAGCTCCCCCGAGGCTCTTTCAATTCTATAGTAGATCACCCTGCATGTACATCGTGCCCAACAACCATGTCGAAGGCGCCGCTTTCAATTCTATAGTAGATCACCCCTCCTCCCTAGCAAACCCCTTGATCCTCACTCTTATAACTTTCAATTCTATAGTAGATCACCATAAGCTATTCCGCACCCCCGCCAAGCCTCGACACAGCCTCTACTGCTTTCAATTCTATAGTAGATCACCGTAGGCATAAGATCGAGCGGAGGAGAGGCTACAGTTTTTCTTTCA
>Ga0209670_100584_pt1 | contig 20946 bp, 27 predicted proteins | sample PerSpoBPS_BMetaG_FD_184741 | JGI IMG/M metagenome (GOLD analysis project Ga0209670, IMG submission 184741) | Thermal spring microbial communities from Yellowstone National Park, Wyoming, USA - Perpetual Spouter B (PS_B) MetaG (SPAdes) (version 3) | ecosystem: Environmental > Aquatic > Thermal...
GGCGGAGGCTGGCGAGGTTCCACAGAGAGACGATGCACGGCCGGGAGAGGAGGCTGGCGGCGATAGGAGGCGAGCTTAGGCGCATTAGAGAGTGTGTTGGTTTGCCGCAACACGTAATGGAGGAGGCTGAGGCCCTGGTGAAGAGGTTTTTTGAGGTGGTGGCTGGGTTCCCGCCGGAGGTGGTGGCTGTGGCTGTGTTGTGGACCGCCGCTAAGGCGGCCGGCATGCCTAGGCCGCTGGAGGATTTCCTCAAATGTAGCAAGGCAAGTGAGCGGAGGGTTAGGAGGGTGGCGTGGAGGCTGAAGGAGGAGATGAGGCTGGGTGGTAAGCCGTCTATTGAAGATTACGTGAAGACTCTGGCGGCTAGGGTTAATCTGCCCGCGGCTGTAGTCAAAGCCGCGGTGGAGCTTTTGGAGAGGAATAGGAGGGTTTTGGCTGGTAAAAACCGGTGGGTTTCTGCGGCCGCCGCTCTGTGGCTGGCGTCGTTGAAAAAGCTGGGCCTCTTGAAGGCGTTGGCTGAGGCGGCGGGCACGACGACGGCCAGCATCAGAAACGCCGCCAAGAGGCTTAGGGTATGAACTGTCGGCAGATCCGCTACACGCCGGTGGGGGAGTACGTCAGACTGCTGGTGCTTAAGAGGCTGTCGCGCGGCCCCGCAAAAGTCGAGGAGGTAGACCGGATGGTGGAGGAGGCTGTGGAGGCGCTTGGGGTTAGATACGACTGGAGGGCGTGGCCCAGGCTCCTTGAAGGCGAGGTGGAGGTAAGAGGCGGCGTTGTGGCAATTACACAACGCGGCAGATGGATTCTTGAACAGACAGAAGAGGAGGTTGCCGCGTATGTGCGGAAGCGGCTGGGGGTGGAGGTATGAGGCGGAAGATAAAGCAGATAAAGACCTGGAAGATTAAGCAGTACCTCCCCGCACTGCTTTTGCACATACAGAGACGCGTTGAGGGCGGGAGAGGCGCCGTGGTGGCGGTGCGCGTCCGCAACATATGCGGCATAGACAGGAGGTGCGCCATGGCCGTGCATTGGCTCATGACGAGGCTTATCGAGAGGGGTCTCGCCAAGAGGCACAAGAGGGGGACCTACCTAATCGAGAGGAACGCCGCGGAGGAGGTCCTTTCCGCGTTGAGGCAGTGGATATGACGGCGGCCAGAAGGATTAGGGCCACGGCCTCTGTTTTTGAACTGCCTCGAAAACTGGGTATCCTCCAGTATGTGGAGTACGAGCCGCCGCCCAGAGAATGGTGCACCTCCGAGGGGTGCCTATACGAGGGGGTTCTGACGGCTGAGGGCTGTCGCAAAGGAGTATGCGTGAAGTACCGCGTGTGGGTGTTTTCGAAGGATAGGAGGCGGTGGGAGGCGAAGGAGAGGTGGAGGCGAAGGGATGAAGAGGTGGGTGGCTGTATCAAGCAACAGGTGGTGGACGCGTTGTGGGAGTTGGCTGAGAAGTACGACGTCGGGGTGTGGTACAAGAAGGTGACTGAGAAGGTGGGCACGTTCCGTTACGAGACATACGTCTACTGCGGCCCCGTTGTGAACGGCGTAGAGCTGGATCAGCCGCAGTGCCGCTCTGCGGAGGAATGCGTTGAGGAGATACTGAGAGACTACAAGAGGGAGGTGGAGAGGATGGGGGAGCCGCCTCCGCCGCCCGACCCGGCGGAGGAGCTTCTGAAGGAGTGGCCTGAGCTACAAGCCTTCGGCATTGATTGGGTTAGGAAGTGGCTAGATCTTAGGGAGAGGCTGATCGAAATCGCCAAGACACTGCGCAAATTCCCGTGGATGGTTGAGGTGATAAGGCAGAGGCCGATGAGCATCCTCCACCCGTATACTGTGGAGGTTTATGTGGCGGTGGACGGGTCTGAGGCGTGTATTTCATTAAACCCGCCCAAGGCCTTCTGTGCGCGGGACGGAGCCGTGAGGGAGGTAAAGCTGGAGCTGGAGTTCAGCCGGTACGAGACATACGAGAAAAAGATAAGAGAGGTGTACAGACCCAAGGGACTGCTGGCATTTGCCGCGGCGGCGAGGGAGTACGTGAGGATGCTGTAGCTACCCTCTTCTCCGGCGACCGGCAGGTCGCATAACCTGCGACAAGTCTCTACGTTGACTCACCCATAGGCGCATAATAATTGTACGTTGAGTAAAAAAATCTAGATCCCCTACTTCACGTTGATAAGGGTGAATCTGCTCCACGCGCTGGGGGCCGAGCTGGGGTACGTGGGCGAGTACATCTTTTCGAAGGCTTTACGGGGGGCCGCCGCGCGCGGCGAGGCTGTGGCTATTCTGCTAGAGGGTCTCTACTCGGCGGGTCGGGTGGAGCCGCGTGGGTTATCTCTGCCCCGGGAGAAGGAGGTCGGCGTCTTCTCTAGACATATCCTATCTAAGTGGCCTATTCATAAGTCGTGGTTTGTGCCTGTCGTCGACGACGGCGAGCCGGCTGTTTTGATAGATCCGCCGAAAGGCCTCGTTAAGTACGTGGGGAGAGACGTAGAGGGTAGCTATGCCTATCTCTTATCTCTCGGTCTCGACGAGTTGAAAAGCTATGTGTTTAAGGGCGTAAGTCCTTCGGTGCTGAAAGGCGTAGAGGAGTTTACAGAAGTCGAGCTGAACGTCGCCGCCGTCCTCTACGAGAGGCTCAGAGGCGGGCCCGACTTCGCGGCGCTTGTGGTAGACACAGTCCGCGAAGTAGATTTCTTGTTGGCTGAGGGCGCCGTTATTTACCACGTGGAGGTAAAAACCACAATGAACCCCACAGATGCCAAACTTAGGAAGAAGCGTATGTTGCTTCAGAAGAGGCAGTATGTGTTAGAGAAGCTTGGGCTGAGGCCCGCCCTCGCCGTGGTTGTGCCGAAGGAAAATTGGGAAGTTGAGGTGTGGATTGAAAAAACTACTTCTTGATCTTCAATATGTCGCCCACCAGCTTGGTGCTTGGGATAAGCACCTTGTTGCCCTCTGCGTCTCTAATAACTGTGTACATAGCCGATATGTCCTCAACCACGCCCTCTTGACCGGCGCCCACTATCTTGTCGCCTATCTTGAAGGGCCTTGCAAGTAGCAGGTAGGTACCAGCTATTGCCTGGCCCAGTACCTGTTGCGTGGCGAAGCCTATGACGAGGCCTATGAAGCCGCCGAGGGTAGCTGCCGCGGGTCCGCCGGAGACGGCCCCCGCGAGCGCAGCCACCAACGCGCCTATGCCGATTAGCTTCATGAGGCTCGACACAGCCTTCCCAGCCGCCTCGCCCTGCTTCTTGGCGACGGGCCACGCCACGACGTCTGCAAACGCCTTTACTATCTGCCAGCCAAAGAAGAGAGTGAGCAATATGTCCACGTAGATTTTGTAGTCCATTATAGGGGCGTAGATGCCCTGGATGAACTGGAACGCCGCTTCTGACCTCCTCCCCGCCCTAAAGGGTTCTCCTTTGGCGGTTCATAGGCGCCCTCGCCCCCGCCTTCAGCGGCCCCTCGGGCGGGGGTCATGGAGCTACCCGGGCCAGCACCGCGGGTCATCCGCCCCCACAAGGGGGCCTAATTACACAGATATCGGTTTTTTAAACTTTTCCCATCCCCGCCCTAAAGGGCGAGGCTTTTGATTATTTGTAAAGCCGCCATCACCACCACGTATAGTATTACCCACGTTACAAGTCTTCCTATTGGCATGGCCCACACTTTTGGTGTATTTTTAAATGTAGCGGTGGCTTAACCTCACTTTTATATATGGCGGGGGAGAGGTTGGCGATGCGGCACATAGTTGTGCTTCTCGGCGTCGGCGGCGTTGGGAAAACCACGCTTGCGTATCGGCTGATGGGGCTCTCCATAAGGCCTACGGTTACGTTGCGCCCCGGCGTCTATAGGCTTTACCTGTCTAACAAAGAGGTTAACCTAATCGACGTGCCTGGGCAGTACGTGGTGGAGGTGGTGCAGAACTTCGCGCGGATGTGGACCTTCTACGTGGACAAGGCGGTGTATATGTACGACGTGCTCCACTACGACACGTTGAGGGCGCTCGTGGAGATACACAGCGGGCTTCTGGAGAGGTGGATTAAGCCCTTTAAAAGGCTGGCGGTGGTAGGCAACAAGATGGACCTGGCGCGTCAATACGGCTTCCAAGTGGAGGCGGACGAGATTGCCGCCGCCGTGGGCGCTCAGGAGATTCATTACATATCTGCGTTGAAGGACGACCCAAAGGACCTCGTCAGGGTGATTCTCTAGAGTAGCGTCTCAAGCGCTACCTCCTTGTAGAGCTTCTCTACTTCCTGGATGAAATAAGTGGTAGCATCGTGTCGGGGGTCTTCTCTCCTGGTCTCGGTGAGGGCTACCTCGAGGAGCTTAAGCGCCGCTTGGTGTCGGCCAACCTCTATTAGTTTTTTGGCGATATTATAGGCGGTGAACGCTCTTAGAAATGGGCACCCGCAGTTAGGTAGGAATTTGTCGATCTCGTCGGTCGTGATGGAGGCTAGGGAAGCTAGTGCAACTGCGGCGGTCTTAAAATCTTCTGATGCCGAAGCCACATTGGTTAACCGCCTTAACACCTCCTCTGCCTCTTTCGGCGGAGCGCTGAAGTAGTGCGCCAGCGCTAAGTACCTGAGGGCTTGCGGCGTGTCTCTCTCTACAGCGGCCTCTATATAGTCATGATATAGCTTGTAAAACATATCAAGAGCCTCTGGTCGTTGAAGTACTGCTCTGTAGAGAGTCTCTGCGAATTTTTCAAGACAAACCGCTGAGGCTCTTCTGGCGTCTGTCAACGCAAGTTGTTTCATCAACTCGTAGTCGTCTTCGACGCAACGAGGTGTCGGAATTACAGTGTACGTCTCCAGTGTTATCCTCCTTCCCAGAGCTAAGGCCTCTACAACTGCCTGCGGCACGGCGTCTCCGAAGCAGAAGTATTTACCGACCTCCTCGCGGCATATGTCGTTTTTGCCGAGGGCGACCGCTGCCATCACCTTGGCAAAGTCGAACAAATATTCAGGCCTTAGGGCTAGGAGTCCTCTGTATACTATTCTGATCTTCTGGGCAGGGTTTCCCTGTATTGAGACGCAGGCATGCTCCTTTATGGTTAAGTTCAGCGACTCTTTAACCACACTCTCCTTAGGCGCCACGGCCCACTTCACTGCTTCGTCCAGCTCTTCTTGTGGCGTATAGAGTGTCCGCAACTCTTCTAACACCTCTTCTCTAGCCAGCACTGCCGTTTCTGTCGTTGGCGTAATCTTATTGAGTATAGATAGCCTCCTAGCGATTTGATCCACGTTTGCAAGCGGATGCGCCAACTCGACTGGGAGGTGTTGCCCCTGGAGGCTGAGAAGGAGCGGCGTCGATAAAGCTCTCGCCGCCTGGCAGGTGGGGAAGAACATCTCTTGGTACAGCTCGTAGTATATCTTCGAGAGTTGGAATAAGACATCTTGGTAAAGTCTTTCCGGCTTATACGCGGCACACCTTTGTTTTGCATAAAGCCGTCCTCCGTAGGCGGCTAGGGCGAAGACGCCGCTGAGGTCGTTGTGTCTCTTCAGGAGATACTCGACGTAGGCGTCGGGCGAGCTCTTCCTACAGCCTAACGCTACGGCGTGAGACGAGAACACCTCCCTCAACACAGCCGACAGATCAATACGTCTCATATACTCCGCGATGTCTATAATCTTCATGTTCTTCTCAATCTGCTGTCTGCAGATAGAGTGACGGAATAGGTCATACGGCAGGACAAGAAGCGTCGGCGTCTCGCGGGTGTTGAGATACAGAGCTCTGTCAATTATGTTACGACAACGCCGCATCCAAGCCGCCGCTAGCTCGGCCCGGGGGACGAGCGGGTTGTCGTAAAAAGTGATGCCTAAGGGGTCGTAGAAACCCATGGCGTTGGGCACTTCGTGCAATACCTCAAGCAGACTATCAAAGGTCACCGCGTCGACTCCCAGATCTATGACGGCGTAGTACTCACCGACGAATTTAGCCGCTATGGTTCTAGCGACTACAGACTTCCCAGAGCCGTGAGGTCCCACCAGCACCACGGAGGTCCCCGCCTTCAGGATGGCGACTATACGCTCCTCCAGGTCTTTAAACCAGTGGACGAGCCGCGCCTTGTAGTTGTCTGTGATGTTGAGAACGTAGAACTCATCGCCCTCTCGGGCGATGCCGAGCAGAGAGGTGGACACGTAGAAGGCTTGTGGCGACTATAAATATATAAACTGACGAAAATTGAGGCTGATATGCCCATCACGCTTGACCCCGAAAAACTGGCTATCGTAATGAGGCACAGATTCCAGTACAAGGTCTGCCGCGAATGCGGCGCCAGGAACCCGCCCGACGCCGAGAAATGCCGTCGTTGCCGCTCCAGGAACCTGCGGCCTAAGAAATTCAAGAAGAAGTAACTAGTAGAGGGGCTTCACGTAGAACCTCGGCGGGTCGATCCTCTCGCTTTTGCAACGGGGGCACCGGCTCGGCTTCTTCAGCCTCTCTCTGTCTGTGAACTGGTAGCCGCATTTTTTACACGTGGCGGGCACGACATCTAGCCTGTATCCCTGTCTCTTGAGCGTCTTTCTAACATGTTCAAGCTCGTCGTATAGCTCGTTCGGCTTCAGGTCTGTCTCGACAAGCGCCTGTAGCTGGTATATCGTCAAAGGCTCGCTGCTTGCGAGCAGGACCTTAATAAGCCGCTCCCTAACGGTCTCGTCCATTTATTTTTCCACCACGGCGGATTGAAGCCACAGCGCCTTGTAGACGCCGCCTGGCTTAAGCACGGCGAAGGTGAAGATGTGGATGTTTTTATCGCCTTCTTTCCGCGCCTCTATCCGGATGAACCGCGCCTGCTCCGGCCTCTCGGCGGGATCGACGTTTGCATCAAGTAGCTGTGTACCTGCGGGAATGTAGCCGGCTGACCTCAGTTGCTCCGTGATGCAGTTGAGCAGATCATGCGGGGAGGCTCCGGAGCACTGAGCCTTTTCGACCAGTTCCTTCACCCTTGCATGTTCTATGCTGTATCCCATGTGTTAAGATTTTTCTTCGGTATTTAAATGTAGGAATCTCCACATCGCCTCCAGCGTTGCCTCTGGAACCTCTTCGTGCGGCAGGTGGCCGCAGTTTTCCAGCAGTTTTAGCGTGGAGTTTTTCAACATATAGTGGAGGTGGGCCCCCTCTTCATACGGCACGATCTCGTCTTGCGTGCAGTGTATAACCAAGACAGGTGCCGTGATTTGGTCTAGGTCTATCTCCACTGGCCTCCGGTACTTTATGAGCCAGTACAGCCCCCTGTCCCAGTCGCGGGCGTTGAGTGGATATTTATAGCCATCAACCACATGTTGCGTAAGCTTGTTTTTGTTATACCACGCTTTGTATAATATCTGCTCTAGGTAGGGCGCGGCGGCTCGGAGAAACAGAGGGCCGTATTTATCAGCCAGGGGAAGGCTGAGCAGAAACCTCTGAAGACCGTCCTCCCCCATCCTCCACGCAGGCGCTATGAGCACCAGCGCCTCGACGGCCTCCGGATGCTTAGACGCTATGTAGAGAGCCGTGTAGGCTCCTGCTGAATGACCTATAAAGACGGCCTTGGATATGTTCAGCTTCTTCATAAGCCTCAAGATAAGGCTTGCCTCGCCCTCTACCGTATAGGGGTTATAAGGCGTCTTCGTGGGGTTTGCCCTCTCTGTGAGCCCAAACCCCGGCCTGTCGAGCGCCACAACTCTGCCGTGTCTAGAGAGCGGTTGAATAACCTCTCTCCAACTGAAGACGCTGGCTCCGAAGCCGTGTAGCAGCACAAAAGTCTTGTCGCCGGAGCCCTTATCTACGTAGTGGATTTTGACGCCGTCGATCACTATGAAGCTACCGTTGGCATCTAGCTCCTCCACGGGCTTTCCCACAGGCGGTATGGGAATAAAGACGGCGGCTAGAATTACGGCGAGGACGACCAGAAGCTTCGGCTTGATCAGGTGCTCAGCCGTCTTCACCAGATCCGACCTTGTAAGCTTCGTCACCTATATTTAAATAACGAGATATGTTAAATACCTTATGAGGTGGGTGGGTTTACTTGTTATTTTTATTGCACTTTCAATTATTTTTCTCATTCCTCCCTACGTCTTAAGGTTCGCCGACCCCTTCCAAGGCCCCATGAAAGCCGTGGCGAGGCCGCCGCCTCCTGCGCCGGTTGAGAACTACGTGTTGGTGGTTAAGGCAGGAGACGAGAGGGAGGCTTTCTACAAGCTGGGTTACGCACATGCGTACTACCGCCTCTTCCAGATGGACGTCATGAGGAGAGCCGTAGAAGGCCGGCTCTCGGAGCTGTTGGGCGAGGCCGCGCTGGATACTGACATATACTTCAGGTCTAGGGGTCTCTACAAGGCGGCTGAGAAGACATGGATCTACATAAAGTCCAACCACCCGGAGTACGCCTCCTTAATAGAGGAGTACACACGCGGCGTTAACGACTTCCTAGCCCAAAACGCCGCGCCCGTGGAGTATTTGGTGCTGGGCAAGAAGCCGGAGCCCTGGAGCCCCGTCGACACCATTGCAATAGCTAAGCTGATCGCCTGGGGTCTCAGCGGCGGCGAGGACGATCTAGAGCTGAAGGTTTTGGCCGACGCCCTCGGGCCGCGGTTTTTAGAAGTGGCGTTGCCCCGCGAGGTCAACACGCCTATTCTGCCCCGCAAGGCTACGTTTTCGCCTACTTGGCTGGCTCTGGGTAGCAACAACTGGGTTATCTCGCCGAACTTCACGGCAACCGGAAAGCCGATATTGGCCAACGACCCGCATCTGTCTCTCTCCGTGCCTCCCACCTGGATCTTCCAGAGGATCGAGACGCCCGACTACACAGTGATGGGCGTCGCCTTCCCCGGGGCTCCCGTCGTGGTGATAGGCACCAACGGCTATGTTGCGTGGGGCTTTACAAACACGGGAATCGACGTTATTGATTATTATTACTACGTGTGGAACGGCACGCGGTATTACTACAAGGGGTCCTGGCTGGAGGCGGAGAGGCGGACTGAGACGTTTAAGATCTGCGACCTCAACAACAGATGCGTGGAGAAGACGTTGGAGGTGCTGGAGACCATACACGGCCCCGTGGTGGAGTATGGAGGGCAGAGATACGCCATGAGGTGGCTTGGGAACAACGTAACGCTGGAGGCCGTGGCCCTCTACCGCATGAACAGGGCGAGGAACTTAACCGAGTTCCTAGAGGGCTTGAGGTACTTCGTGGTGCCGAGCCAAAACACAGTCTATGCGGATAAATACGGGGTGGTTGCGTATTTCGCCAGCGGCTACTTCCCCATAAGAGACGGGGGCTACCTCCCCTTTAACGGATCTAGGGGCGAGGGAGAGTGGACGAGGTTCGTCTGGCTACCAAGTGTCTTGAATTATATCAATCCGCCGTATTTAGCCACCGCCAACAACAAGGTGGCCGACGCCAACGTCTACCTGCAGTGGAGGTGGGCGGATAGATACCGCCACGACAGAATTATGGAGCTCATAGCCCAGAAGGCGGCAAGAGGGAAGATTACTGTGGGCGACGTCATGGACATACAGAGAGACATCGTGGACATCTCCTGTAGAGACGTCAAGTCTCTTCTGGCGGAATACGGCGGCGAGAGCGGGAGGAGGTTGCTGGAGGAGCTCAATAGGTGGGACTGCGCCATGAGGACCGACTCGGTGACGGCTGCGAGGTATGCCACTTTTCTCTACAATCTGCAGAAGTTGACATGGGGCAGGTTCAACGTCTCTACCACCTTCGTGCCTTTCGAGGTGACGCTTGCCTCTATTAAACGCGGTTTAGTAAACCGCTCCGTAGTCGAGGCGGCGGCGGTCGAGGCGTTGAAGGCGACATCGCCGTGGGGCCAGCTACACAAATACAGCCTCACGCACGTCCTCGGGTCAGCCTTCCCCGGGCTCAACTATAGACAGGTGGAGGCCCCCGGGAGCTGGTTCACGGTTAACGTCGCTCCTGGGTTCCAGGTCTCGCATGGACCCAGCGTGAGGTTTATAGTGGCCTTCGGCGACGGCGTCTACATGATGTTGCCGGGAGGCCCTGACGGCGACCCTCTAAGCCCGTTTTACGACGCGATGTACATGCCGTGGGTCAAGGGGGAGTATGTCAAGGTGGATTAGGTACCTAGGTCTCTTGACTCCGCTGGCGGGAGCCGCCTCGCCGCTCCACGTGCTCAACGCCGCCTTGTTGCCGCTACTCGGCGGGTTGATATACGGATACTTCACGGAGAGGAGACGCGGCGTGGCTCTGTCGCCGCTGGCCGCCATGGTGCCTGTAGTAGCCGTCCTCCTCTACTACGTCGCTGTTGACGCTGTTAGGCTGAGCCGCTATCTCTCCGCATTCCCCCTCATCGCGGCTCTCTGGGTAGCGCTGTGGCTCCTCTTCTTCGTCCTGGGGGCTGTCGCGGGATATCTCCTGCGTCCAAGACGCTAATAGATAAAAAATAGTCCGTTCTACGCTACATGAACTCAAAACTCTGGCTGGCAATAGCCGTAGTCGTAATAATTGCTGCAATAGGCGCATTTCTGGCGTTCCAACAGCAACCCCCAGCGCAGACAACCACCCCGCAGACCGCCACTGTGCCCATCACCCAGACCACAAAGCCCAAGGGCAACATCTACGTGATATACGACATAGGCGGGAGGGGGGATCTGTCGTTTAACGACATGGCGTATCTAGGCGCGTCGAGGGCCGCTAAGGACTTCGGGCTTGGGCTCAAGGAGGTCCAGAGCAAGACGCAGGACGACTACGTGCCCAACCTCAGAGCTGCGGCGAAGTCCGGCGACGCGGTTATCGCTGTGGCTGTCGGCTTCCTAATGACAGACGCCGTTAAGCAGGTGTCGCAGGAGTTTCCCAACATGAAGTTCGCCATCATCGATGGCTACATACCAGACAGACCCAACGTGTTGTCGGTGCTCTACAGAGAAAACGAGGGCTCAGCGCTTGTAGGGGCGCTGGCGGCCCTCGCGGCGTATAACCACAACTGCACAAAGGTCGGCATCGTGCTGGGGATGGAGATACCTGTTTTGTGGAAGTTCGAGATCGGCTACGCCTACGGCGTGAGGTGGGCCGAGCGCTACATAAAGCAGAGATTCGGCAGAGACGTGAGGTTTGACATACTCTACGTCTACACAGGCTCCTTCAACGACCCCGCCAAGGGCAAGCAAGCGGCAGAGGTGATGTTGACGCAGGGCGTCTGCGTGATATACCAGGCGGCGGGCGCCACGGGGCTCGGCGTTTTTGAGGCAGTGGCGGAGGCGGGCAGACGGGCCGGGAGAAGCATGGGTCCCCCATTCGCCATAGGCGTAGACGCTGACCAGGACTACCTGAAGCCCGGCTTCATACTGGCCTCTATGATGAAGCGGGTAGACGTCGGCGTATACGAGGCAACTAAGAGGGCTGTGGAGGGCACGTTCCAAGGCGGTGTCCTGGAGCTGGGCCTCAAGGAGGGCGGCGTCTCTGTGAGCACGCTGGATGACTTAACGCAGTTTTTGGAGATAGGCATCAGGGCAGGCGCCGTGAAGGAGTCCGATGCCCAAAACATCATCAACACCGTGAAGGAGATGAGGTCTAGAATACCGCAGTGGATCTGGGAGGCGGTGGACCAGTTCAAACAAGACATAATATCCGGCAAAGAGAATGTGCCTCTGCCCACCACGCAGGACCAGGTGGTTCAGCTCAGGAAGGAGCTGGGCCTGGGAGCCGTCAGCTGATGAAGATCTCCCTCAGGGAAATACACAAGGTTTTTTCCGACGGGACACACGCCTTAAGGGGAGTCTCTCTCGACATTTTTCCAGGCGAGGTGCTTGCACTGCTGGGAGAAAACGGCGCCGGGAAAACCACGCTCATGAAGATACTTGCCGGCGTCTACAGACCCACCTCAGGCGAGATATACATCGACGGCAGGAGGGTTAAGCCGAAAAACGCGAGGGACGCCCTTAGGCTTGGGATAGCCATGGTGCATCAACACCTCTCCCTAATACCCGGCCTCACGGCGCTTGAAAACGTCGCCATATTAGAGGGGGCAAGTCTCTCCCCGGCTTCCGCCGAGCTTAGGAGGAAGGTGGAGAAAATAGCTGAGGAGCTCGGCTTCGAGATCGAGTGGGATAGAGACGTGGAGGAGTTGCCTCTAGGCATGAGACAACGGGTCGAAATAGTTAAGGCCTTGTATTGGGGGGCTGACTTGCTCATACTGGACGAGCCGACCACCGTCTTGTCTCCGCCTGAGGTAAAGGCACTGTTTCAAGTAATAAGGCGGCTAAAGGAGCAGGGCAAGTCAGTGGTCTACATCACCCACAAGATACCGGAGGTCCTCGAAATAGCGGACCGCGTCGCCGTGTTGAGGAGAGGGCTCAAGGCGGCTGAGTTCGCTCCTCCTTACGACGCGAGAAAGCTGGTGGAGGCCATGGTCGGCGAGGTGAAGAGTGAGAGCGTAGAGAGGCTGGGCAAACCCGGCGAGCGTCCTGTCCTGGAGGTGAAGGATCTGTGGGTCTACGAGGGCGGCAGGGCAGTGGTGCAGGGCGTAGACTTCTCCGTCAGGGAGCGGGAGATCTTGGCGATAGTCGGCGTCGAGGGCAACGGACAGGAACACCTCGTGGAGGCCATTGTGGGGGTTAGGAAGGGCAGGGGCGTGGTCAAGATCCATGGGGGCTACGCCTACATACCTGACGACCGGCATAAGAAGGCGTTGATACTTGAGATGTCTCTTGTGGAGAACGCAGTCATAGGCAAAGAAGGCAAGTTCGCCAGACGCGGCTTGATCTCTTGGCGTGATGCCGAGCGCTTCGCCGCGAAGCTGATAGAGGAGTTTGGAATAGTTGCGCCAGGGCCTTGGGCGCTTGCGAGGCAACTCTCCGGCGGCAACCAGCAGAAGTTGGTGGTGGGGCGCGAGCTGAGCAGGGGGAGTAGGCTCATAGTGGCGCACCAGCCCACCCGGGGCCTCGACGTGGCCACGACGGAGTACGTCCAGAGGCTCCTCATAAGCGCCAGAAACGCAGGCGCAGGGGTGTTGCTCGTGACGAGCGACCTAGACGAAGCATATAAACTGGCGGACACAATCGCGGTTATGTACAGGGGGAAGATCGTGGCGTACGGCCCCGTGGATGAGATGGGGGTGGAGCTTGTGGGCAGGAAGATGGCGGGGCTATGAAGGGGCTCCTACTGCCGTTGTTAAACACTGCGCTCGCCCTGCTCTTGGCGTTTGCGCTGGGCGCCGCCGCCATGTGGATATCGGGTTACGACCCCGTCCTCTCCTACAGGTCCATGCTGGCGACGCCGCTGTCGGACCAGACCTACCTCTTCTCCGCTCTTGCATTCTCGGCGCCCATCCTCCTAACAGGTCTCACATTTGCCGTGGGTCTAAAGTCCGGTCTATTCAACATAGGCGCGGAGGGGCAGGCATATATGGGCGCCTTAGGCGCCGTGGTGGCCGCCTACCTCGCTAGAGACGTCTTGGCCCTGCCGCTTGCTGTGCTCCTGGGGCTTGTCTTCGCGGCGGCTTGGTCGGCGGTACCAGCCCTGTTGAGGAGCTGGAGAGGGGTAAACGAGGTGGTGAGCACCATCATGATGAATTGGACCGCGTATTGGCTGGTGATAATGGCCGTCTCCACCGTATTTGCAAACCCGTTGCAACCAGAGGAGTCGGTTAAGATGCCGGAGGCCGCCCGTCTCACCCCGCTGTTCCCAGGTACGGATCTCACGCTGGCGGTGCCGCTGGCGTATCTAACCGCGGTGCTGATCTACGTCTTCCTCAGATACAGCGTTTGGGGCTACAGGATATCAATAAGCGGGCAAAACCCCACAGTGGCCAAGGCATACGGCATAAGGCCTGAACAGGCGGTCTTGGTGGCGTTTGGAATAGGCGCCCTGACGGCCGGCCTCGCAGGCGTGTTGCAGGTGGTTGCTAGGCCGCCCTCCTACAGCCTTGCCAGGAACCTAGCCAATGTCTACGGCCTCGGCTTCGACGGCATCACAGCCGCCATGTTAGGCAGGGGGCACCCAATAGGCGTGCTCCTCGCCTCGGTGTTCCTCGGAATACTGCAGGAAGGCGCACGCCACATGCAGATAGAGGCGGGCACCCCCTTTGAGTTCATAAGAGTGATACAAGGTCTGCTAATACTCTTCCTAGCGCTCCAGATGCTGAGGAAGGTATGATAGACATCCTGCCGCTTCTGTTGACGCAAGCGCTCCTCGCCGCTGTGCCCATACTGCTGGCCTCGCTTGGTGAGATCCTGACGGAGAGAAGCGGCGTCGTCAACATAGGGCTGGAGGGCATAATGCTACTCGGCGCGTTGATGGGGCCGCTGGCGGTGGACTACCTTCACAACAGAGCCGGCCTCCACCTACCAGACACCTGGTGGCCTCTTGTGGCCATGCTAGCCGCGGCGCTTACCGGCGCCTTGATAGGGCTCCTCCACGGCTACATCTCGGCGTATCTGGCGGGCGACCAGATAATCAGCGGAGTAGCCATAAATCTCTTCGCCGCGGGCGCGGTTGCCTACGGAATACAAGCCTACTGGGGCGTGGCTGGGTATAAACAGGTACCAGAGTGGGCGAAGACAGACCCCACCTGGGTCGCTGTGTTTGCCTTCGTGGTTGCCGGCGTCATGTGGTACATACTCTTCAAGTCCAGACTCGGCATAATCATCAGAGCATGCGGAGAAGACCCAGAATCCGCATTTAACATGGGCGTCGACGTAAACAAGGTAAGACTGCTCGCCACTGTGATCGGCGCAACATTAGCCGCGCTGGCAGGCGCCTACCTCAGCATTGCCTACCTCTCCGTCGTCACCAAGGAGCTCTCAGCCGGCAGAGGCTTCATAGCGCTGGCCAACGTAGTTTTTGCAAACTGGAACCCAGCACTGGCAGTCGCCGGCGCCTTCATATTTGGCTTCTTCGACGCGCTTTCCTACTGGCTCCAAACGCTGAACCTAGCCAGGTACGAAATCACGCGGATGATCCCCTACATAGCCACGTTGTTGATAGTGGCGGGCGTGATCGGCAGAGCGAAGCCGCCAAAGGCCGTTGGCAAGGCGTTCAGGAGAGAATAGGATATAAACTGAGTATAGCATAAACCTCTATGGAGGATTTCAAGAAGGCAATGGAGGAGATCAGCAGATCCCTCCAGAGGATGGTGGAGGATCTAAAAGAGAAAAAAGACTACCGACTCGTGGAGGAAGGAGACGAGGTTAGGATTGAGATAGACATGCCCGGCCTGGAGCCCGCCGACATAGCTCTCTCCGTCACGAAAGACGGCACCGCCGTAAGGGCCGAGGGCGCCCGTGGGGAGAGGAAATACTCCAAATACATCCGTCTGCCGCTTAAGATAGACCCCTCCACCGTGTCTGCGCTGTATAGAAACGGCGTGTTGATAGTAACAGCTAAGAAGGTGAAGGAGGAAGAGATAAGGGTGCCGGTACGCGGCTAAGACTCCAGGAGCTTAAAAAGCGCCACCGCCAGCTGGCCGGCTGACCCTATATCTCTGTGTACCGCGTGGCTTAAAACCGCGCCGGGGGGGAGTTCCCTAGGCGAGAAGGCCAGGTCTGCGCCGTGTATCAACAACATCACTTTTTTGTCCACCTTCTCGACGGGCTTGGTGTCCTTGTCGGGCCTCCCAATGGCATATATCACGTCCGGCTTCAGCACCTCCACGGCGTCGTTTATGTCGTTAAAGACGAGGACCTCTCCCCCCATTTTGAAGGCCAGCTTGAACAAATCACCGATCTGTTGCGCGGCGGCCCCAAACACCTTCACCAACGCGAGCCGCCTCACGCCGAAGCCGTACGTGATCTTCGCAAGCTCCAGCATCTTGGGCACTGAGCTTATGTTGTAGACGGCAACTACCAGCTCCATGGCGGTGCAGAACGCTGCCGTTTTTATACTTGCGCCTTAGCCGCCAAGCAGTCCCCTGCCTCGCACTCGACGAAAAACGGCGTCTTGGCCATTACGAGAAGTCCCTTCCTGAACTCCCCAAGCTCCTCGCTCAACACAAGGGTCTTCCCGCAGAGCTCCAGCTCCCGGCCGCGAACCCTGAAGATAAATACGTCCGCACAGGGCTTTAGGTCAACCTCAATTATGGCGACGTCACGGACCTGCGCCACCTTTACGATCATACTCAGCCAGAATCTTCACAGCCTCGTTGGCGACCCTCACGGCGTCTTCCACGCCGACCTCCGGCGCGAACTCGTCGGTCTCCCTATTGGCAATAGCCGCATACACGCCCCCGGCTCGCGCGCCGTATATAGACGCCAAGGTGAAGATGGTGGCGCTCTCCATCTCGAAAGACAGCACCCTTAGACTTCGTAGCGTGTCTATAAGGCCCCTGGACCACGGCGGCATGAAGCCTCCGTAGCCAGGCCGCTCCTGGCCGACGTAGAAGGAGTCTGTAGATGCCACCACGCCGACGTGGTGCCTAACCCCCAGCGACTCCGCCGCCTCGACGAGCGCTCTTACCACCAGCCAGTGGGCCGCGGCGGGGTACTCAGGCGGCGCGTACCACCTTGAGGCCCCGTCGAAGCGGACGGCGGCTGTGCCGATGATCAAATCGCCGAGCCTCACCTCCCTCCGCAAGGCGCCTGTGGTGCCCACTCTTATGAAGGTGTCGGCGCCGGCGTAAAGTAGCTCCTCCACCGCAATTGCGGTGGAGCCCGAGCCTATGCCTGTCGACGTGGCGCCAACGGCGACGCCCTTATACGAGCCGACCCACGTGACAAACTCCCTGTTTCTCGCCACCTCCCTCGCCCCGGCCCAGTGCTTAGCTATCAGAGGCACCCGGCCGGGGTCGCCCGGTAGCAACACATACCGCGGCGCCTCACCCGGGGCGAGTAGGAGGTGATACGCCTTGACGCCCACCTTAGGTCTCTGGGCCATGACGAGCCTTATAACCTGGTTTTAATACGTAATGCCCTTATGAGGTTGATGAAAGAAAGCACGGCGGACAAGGCGTTTAAAGCTGTGAAGACCCAGTCGCCGAGCAACACGGCATAGAGGGTCAGCGCCACGCTTCCGAAGAAGTAAAGGACAATGAGGTCGATAGGGGGCGGGGGGCTCCTCCGGATGATGTTTACGGCCCAAGCAGCCGCGATCAAGAAAAGCCCCAGAAGCCCGATTATCTGCGTCATAAAGCCGAGACTCCCGACTGGGTCATGGACACCTTGTAGTAGGTGTGTCCCAACGCGGCCAATACCCTCTCCACCAGTTCCTCATCCCGCGGCAACAATACCACGGCGCCACCTCTGCCCGCCCCGCTTATCTTCCCGCCGTATATAAACGGCCTGACCATCTCCAGCAGACTCACCACGCGCCCCTCCACAACGCCAAGTGCGCCGAGGAGCCAGTTGTTCACATACATCAACTCCCCGAGACACTCCAGATCTCCCCCTACCAGGCAGGCGTGTGCCTCCTCCACGAGGCTCCCGATCGCCTCAACTACGCCCGCGGCGGAGCGCCGCCTTCCGAGAAGCGCCTTGACCTCGGCAACTATCTCCCCCGTGGTGCCCCTCCGGGGAAGCACCGCTATATAAAAGGGAGGCAGAGAGGCGTCTATCCTCTCCACGCGGAACGGGCTGGCCCAAATCTTCAGAAGCCCCCCCAGCGACACCGCGGCGGTGTCCATCGGCGAAGCTATGCCCTGAACCTCCAGCTCAACCCTGTGGCCCAGCTTCGCAAGTTCTTCCCCGCCCACGTCAACACCAGCACAGAGCGAGTATGCCTTCAACACGCCGACAGAAACCGCGGCGGAAGTGGCGGCGCCGATGCTAGGCGGCAGATCGCTTCTAATCGCGAACCTGGCCTTCAAAGCCCCCCACCTCTCCTCCGCGACCCTAAGCGCGGCGTCTACATATGCAAAGAAGCGTTCAGACCCAAACGCCTCTATGCGCCTCTCCTCTGGGAAATACCGAAGAGATGCAGAAACGCCAACGGTCTCCACCACAAGCTTATCCCCCCTTTCGCACTCCACGTAGACTCCTCTGTTTATCGTGACTGCTATTGCAGGTTTACCGTAGACAACGGCGTGCTCCCCAAAAAGCTTAATGACCCCCGGGGCGAAAACTTTAGCCATTAAAAGAGCGAGGCCAGAGAACCTGCCACCTCCTCGTCGCTGGGTCCCTCCTTCTTCTCCTCCTCCGCCTGGGCCTTAGCCTCCTCGGCGGGCTGGGCAACTTGCTGTTGCGGAGCTTGAGGCGTTGCGACAGACAAGCCGAGCTCCGGGGCCTTGTGGGCCACCGCCGCGGCCAAGGCGTTTGCCTCCGCCACAGCCCTCCCTATTAGCATCGGCAAGGTCTCCCTCGTCACCACGCCGAGCTTCACGGCCAGCGCCGTGGCCCTCATGTGGGCGGCGGGGATCACCACTTGCAACACCTCCTTTGTCGGGTAGACCACGTTTAGCGCCAGGTTCCTCGCATATGCGGCGGCGGCCTCGAAGAGCTCTCTGTACTTGCTCACGTCTATCACCAGGTCTGATATGTCTACAAACCGCGTGCCCTTCCAAACAACGCCGAGGAGCCTCAGTTGCTCAAATACGGGCTCTATGCCGACCACTCTTAGGACTTCGGCGATCTCCGGCGTGATCTCCTGCCCGGCTTTGGCAACCACAGTGTCTTTCGCAATCCAGATCTTGCCCTCCTGAACCCTCGTCGGTATCTTCAGCTTGCCGAACTTAGAAATTATCGGGCCTGGCGATGCGTTGGTGGGGCCGGCCGGCACCACGATGTCAAACGGAGCCTTGTCCCCGGGCTGAGCCGCGCGCCTCACCGCGTTTTCCGCCACAATCTTGATCACCTCGGCGGGGTTCACATTGGTAAACAGGAACCCAACCTCGCCCCTCACCTTTTCAGCCACCTCCGCAGGGATGCCGCCATATACCTTCGTAAACGCGATTTTGAACAGAGTAGGCTTGATCACCTTAACAACTCCATAAGGCCTCATTCTGTATCTGTACTCGTGTAGAACCCTGTCAGAGAGCCCGTGGAGATCGAAAAGGAAGACGTACTGGTAGTTCTTCAACAGATCAACAGCCTCCTCCACTATTTTGACCTTACGCTCTGGGTACGGCTTAGCCCTTACATATCGCCTCTTGCCCAAGACGAGCATCAAGACGCGATACTGAGGACTATTTAAATAATTTTAGCGGGCTAACACCTCCAAAGCCCTGGCCTTTACGGGAGGCCCCATCGTCTTCTTTATGTATATATCCTTCAGATACTGCCTCAAGGCAAACTTCCTGTTTATCTCCTCCAGCACGGCGAGGGCGTTCTCTAAGATCTCCTCAGGCTTCTGAGTCTCGGAGCCTATCCGCACCTTTATTACAGGCTCGTTCCTAATCCTAACCCTAACGGCCCTCCTCAGCCGCTCAACCACAGACTTCACGTCGACGTTTGGAGGCGACACCTCGGGCATCTTCCCCCTCGGCCCGAATATGGGGCCCACCACCCTGCCCAGCAGAGGCATGAGGTCGGGCGGCGCCACGAAGAAGTCGTATTGATTCGACAGCTTCCTGATCGCCCTCTTGTTTCCAGAGAGACCCTCTATCTGGTCTCTCGTGATTACCCCGTCGACGCCGGCGTTTTTCACCTGTACTTCAAACGCGCCGTGTGCAAAAGCCCCTATCTTGTTCGGCTTAGGCGGGTGGGGCAACTCCACGAGCAAGTTGATGCGGTTCTCCGGCTTGCTCAGATCCACGCCTCTAAGCACTACAATCAATTCAACGCTCTGCCTAAATCGCCTTGGTTTTCCAGCCTTTAAGGCCTCTTTAATCTTGGTTAACAAAACTTCCTTGTTGATTACGGTGCTCATGTCACCACGACTTTTCAAATTTATTAATAATTTCTGCGTATCTACCGCCGTCTAGCTCCTTCATCACCTCCTCCGCCGGCTTCCCGTCGACAGTGACGCCCATGGCCTTACACGTGCTCAAAAGCTGCTTCACGGCGGCTTTCAAAGTTTTCGACTTAAGCTCATCCTTCTTAAACAAGGCGATCTCAACAACTTGTTCAAAGGTCAAGTTGCCTAAAGTCTCTTTCGTGGGGTCGTGAACGCCGGTGTCTTTGCCAAACAGCTTAAGTAATAGTTCCCCCACAGGCGGGAGATACACCTTGACCTCATACCTAGAAGGCGATGCAACCTCCAACTCCACCTTCTGGACGGGGTATTTGCCGTATTTCTTCAGCTCATCCTGCACCTTCTGAACAACGGCGTTGGGGTCCAGGCCAAGTTGCTTGAGCGAGTCCTGGAACTGCGGGTTCACCGCAACCTTGCCCCCCTGTAGAGGCACAGCTACGACACGCTTAGACATCGCCCCCACTAAAAGGGGTAAGTATTAAAAGTTTTCCTAGACAAGAATACTAGCGTCCTTTTCGGACCAGCTTGACTTCAGTGATCTTGAGGTCGAGCGGCATGGGGAAGGCGCTGTCGAGGAGCTCCACCCGCACGATTCCCTTGTCCCGGTCCACAAAGGTGACGCGTGCCCTGCTGCCCTTTAGGACGTCTGCCACGATCTCCACTTCGTCGTTTACGTCGAGGTCCACAGCCGGCTTGACGGGCTTCAGAACCTTCATGACCTCCTCCGCGTTTGTAATCCCCTTCATGACTCCCTTTACGTGTTTTACGCCGTATACAGCGCGGTTCACGGCGGGGAGGGACTCCCCCTCCATGAACAATATGCCGAATGACTCAGGAGGCACCACTATGGAATATATTGGTATCTTGCCGGACTCCGCCCGCATCTTCAGGACAATAACCACGTTGTACTCCTGGCGCGACACCACGCTTATTGTGTATACAGGGCAACGCACCTGGGACATCTTCACCTCATCTTAACTAGGAGGTAGAGCAGGCCTACGAAAATAACTGTGATAGACACAAGCACAGCCACGGTATCCTTAACCGGGTCGCCCAGCGTATAGACCGGGGTTCCGTATACTAGGTGCCTGATATACACGCCAGCTAGGTGGAAAACTACCTGGAACGCCCCCGCGATGAACGCTAGAA
>Ga0209670_100585_pt1 | contig 20939 bp, 22 predicted proteins | sample PerSpoBPS_BMetaG_FD_184741 | JGI IMG/M metagenome (GOLD analysis project Ga0209670, IMG submission 184741) | Thermal spring microbial communities from Yellowstone National Park, Wyoming, USA - Perpetual Spouter B (PS_B) MetaG (SPAdes) (version 3) | ecosystem: Environmental > Aquatic > Thermal...
TCCGGTGTAGAGGCTATTATCTTATGGCTTCTAAGCTCTGACCTAGATATTTCCTCTAGGTAGTGTTTTAGGCTGTATATATGTTGGCTTTCTATAAGTTCTTGAGCATGGTATAGGCTCAAAGCAGCAGATAAAAGAGTCATATAGTGTATGTTAGGCCCCTTAACACCTGAGTCTATCTCAGCCCTCAGCCTATTCATCAAACCCACTAAAACCTTCCTATTAACAGCCTCTATAGGCATCCTGAGAAGGCCGCTATCACGAAGCCTAGAAATAACAGACTCAATCATCCCCTTCTGCTGGTAGCTTGACCCTGACCCATCCGACCTTGATTCCAGGAATGTATTTCGATACTTCTTCATCCTCCTCAGTCATCCATACTACCTGCTCTATCCACAGGTTCCTAACAACCTCCACAACCTTATCCTCCTCAGAACCAGGAGAAGCAGTAAGAGCAAGAATCAATGGATAAGGACATCTTCTAATATATTCCTCTGCAAGCCTAGTATACGCATACCTACTCCTAGACCTGTGGCATTCATCGAATATAATTAGTGCGAACTCCTCAAGCCTAACCAAGCCATTCCTGTAGTCATTCCATACTGTCTGGGGTGTTGCCGTTACAAGCCTAACCCTAGGGTCACCCCATACATCTTGCCTAACATTTGTTTCACCCGTCACGGCAGCTACCTCATCCTCCTCAAGATTGAGGTGTTTTAGTGCTGACTCCCTGTGCTGTAATGCTAGGGGCTTTGTAGGAGCCATAAAGAGTATCCTACATCCCGGATACCCGTGTAGAAGCTCTGCAGCCACAAGTTCAGCTATAACAGTCTTACCTAGAGCCGTAGGTAGGACAGCTAACGTGTTAGCCTCTAAGGCCCTATCAACAAACCTCCTCTGATAGTCCCTATCCTCTATAACACCATCCCTAACCATAGGATGGACTACATACTTTGGCTTCGGCGTTGATAGCTCCGTCTGAACCATCACTATATGCTTGCATATTGTGTGTCTGTATGTGTAGTGTGGGCATGTACAGCTCCACACACCACCATCATCTACGGAAACAGTATACTCTACGCCTGGCCTAGAATGGCTTGGAACCCTCCAGCTCCTCAAGACCTATCTAACATGATTTTAAAGGTCTAAATAACGTTTTAAGTGGAATATTTGTCTTGTTTTGTGTGAGTTATCGTAAGGGTAGGAGGTTGGAGTATGTTGTTAGGGATATGTTTAGGAGGAGTGGGTGGTTTGTCGTCAGAGCTGCCGCATCAAAACCAGTAGACCTAGTATGCCTAAAGAATGGTGATATAGTTCTCGTGGAATGTAAATATGGTGTTAGGGGTGTTAGGTGGGCTGAGCTAGCGCCACTACTTGAGGCCGCAGAAAGAGCAAAAGCTAAGCCTGTCCTAGCCATCGCGGAGAAGAGAGGAAGGGTTAAGATGATAGATGTAGGGAGATGGGCTGACTTCAAACCCTAATAACCTTAAACCTAGTGTTCTTGGAAGGTTTGACATTTGTCCTGAGACCGGTATACGACCACATGCACCAGAAGGTAAGAGGAAGCGTAAAAAGCTGTGGGCAGAAGCTTTAGAGGTGGTCTACACGACAAGGCTGGACGCTGGGAGGAGAAGTGGAGCAACCATAATTATCTACAACTTACAGTCGTGTATTGTCTTCTTACTTTCCTCTTCGTTTGTCTCCTAACACCTACCCCCTTCCCACATCCCCTCTTCGAACTACCTCGATATTAATGATGTATTAAGCGACGAGCAGACTGGTAAAAGGTATGCATGCTGTTTCATTTTCGGTTGACAGAACGTCAGATCGGGCGTTAAAAATTTATAAGCCTTCTTCTGCATTATAATATATCCATGCATAAAGGATACACGGGCCTAACTTATATGGTATCCGGGCTGTTAGAGATGGGCAAAGGGTACCCGTTCCAAGAGCTCAAGAAGGGCGGGACTCTTCTTACCATATGTTTGAAAACCTTTGAAAACCAAGAATATATTAAGGGAACAGGATCTGCCAAGATCTATTTTCATGTGAAGAATAAAGAATGAGGTGTAATCATGTTAAGCGAGGCCGATACCAGAGCAAAATTAATCGACCCAAAGCTTCAGGAGAGTGGGTGGTCAGAAAAAATGGTTGTTAGAGATAAGGCGATAACTAAGGGCATGATAATAAATGAGAGCGGTGATCGTCTTCCTGTTAGAAAACCCGATTACATTCTATTTTATCCTGACAAGGACGGAATACCCATAGCCGTTGTTGAGGCAGAAGCAGAGGATAAATCTCATCTTGCTGGAATGCAGCAAGCCAAAGAGTACATGGAAAGATTAGGGGTGAGGTTTGCATATTCAACAAATGGGCATAAAGTTGAGGAGTATGACGATTTTCGAAAGCAACAAGCCACGTTAGAGGGTTTTCCATCGCCTGATGAATTGTGGAGACGATATGTTGAGGGGGTGGAACTTAAGGGAGCTGTTGAAATTATGGAAAATCCTCTGCTCTATCCGTACTACCCACTCCCAGATAAGCCTTTGAGGTATTATCAAGAAGTTGCCGTAAGAAATGCTATCGAAGCTATCCTAAAAGGTAAGAAGAAGTTGTTGCTTACTATGGCTACTGGCAGTGGCAAAACTTACGTTGCTTTTCAGATAGCTTGGAAGCTTTATAAAACGAAGAGGATAAGGAGGATACTTTACTTAGTTGATAGAATCTTTTTAAGAAGGCAGGCTCATGACATGTTCTTCCCCTTTGGTGCTGCGAGGGAAGAGTTAGCAGGTGCTGAAAGCATACCATTGCATAAAGACATATACTTCGCTACATATCAAACCCTTTACAGTGAAAAGGACGGAAAAAGAGTCTATGAGCTATTTGATCCAAACTTCTTTGACATGGTAATAATCGATGAATGCCATAGGTCTGGATGGAAGAGATGGCATGATATTTTAAAATACTTCTCCAACGCTATTCATCTAGGTTTAACAGCCACTCCAAAGAGAGATGACAACGTAGACACTTACGCGTATTTTGGCGAGCCTGTTTATGATTATCCAATGCGTCAAGGAATTGAGGATGGTTTTCTAGCACCATGCGAAATCGTAAGGGCGTTTACCAATATAGATAAGGCCGGTGTTCTAAACATAGTTGAAGTAAGAAGTCAAGGTGCAAAAATAGAGGTCCCAAAAGGCGTTGAGCTTAAAGACTATTATACTGTAGAGGAATTTGAACGCGAAATAACGCTTCCAGATAGAACGAAGAAGATATGTGAACACCTAGAGAGAATTCTAGAGAGTACAGGACCAAAAGGGAAAACAGCCATTTTCTGTGTTTCTCAATCACATGCTGCAGAGGTGGCTAAGGAGTTAAACAATCATTTCGGCCCAATATTCGGAATAAGCAATTATGCTGTTAGGGTTGTGACTGATGAGCCTTATGCTCATGAAGTATTAAAAGAGTTTAAGGATTCTGAAAAAGATTTTCCAGTTATAACAACAACCGTTGATCTTCTTAGCACTGGAGTTGATATACCTCCGGTCAGAAACATAGTCTTCTTGAAACATATAGATTCAAAGGTAGTTTTCCACCAGATAATAGGAAGAGGAGCGAGGATAGATGATATATACAGAAAGTTCACATTCAGAATAATCGATTATACAAACGCTACAAGGTTATTTGATGAATGGGACCTGCCTCCTCCCTCTAGACCTGAAGGACCATCAGATTGGTATTTGAGCTGTAAAATTATTGACTCCGAAACAGGAAGAGGTATATCTAAGGCATCTGTTGTAGCCCTCTTAGCTCCAAGCAAACCAGTAACGTTAAGGACAGATGAGCAAGGTTCAATTATCCTTAAAGATGTGCCGAGAGGAAGCATTAAAGTTGACGTAAGTGCGAGCGGATATAAGAAGAAAGAGACAGCGATACCCACTTTTCCAGCACCTGATCAATGTGTTGCGATAAGCTTAGAGAGGGAGCTTAGGGAAAAGAAAGAATTGATTAAAGCTGAAAATGTTGAAGTATACATAGTAGAAGAAGGACTTGTTAAAGTTAATGCTCTTGGAAACGAGCTGCTTGAGGCAGAGTATGTAGAGTATTGTAAAAATGGATTAATTAAGAGGATTGCCTCCTTAAATCAACTTAAGGAGATTTGGAAAGATAAAAATAAAAGAGCTAAGTTTAAGGAAGACTTACAGCAAGCAGGCATAAACTTAAGCATACTATCGAAAGTTCTTAAAAACCCTGATGCTGACGAATTTGACTTAATCGCACACATTCTCTTCAAGGCTCCAGTTATAACAAGGGACGAGAGGGCAAGAACATTATTAGATTTACGGAAGGAGCTTATCGAAAAATATGGAAGCAGTGCAAGAGAAGTTATTTTCGAGTTAGTTGATAGGTATAGGATCGCAGGAATAGATGAAATTACTGATCCAAGAGTGTTTAGAACACCTCCATTTGATAAAATGGGAGCTTTGAAAGGCATCATTCAGATTTTTGGCGGACTAGATGCTCTCAAAGAAGCTATTTACGAGATTGAGATGGGATTATACCCAGAGTTTGGAGGGATTAGATAATGGAGAGAAGGGAGCTTGCAAACAAGATCGAACAAGTTTGCGAAATAATGAGGAGGGATGGATTAACCATTCTAGGCTATATGGAGCAATTATCATGGCTCATTTTTCTTAAAATCTTCGAAGATTTGGAAAAGAACTACAAGCTTGAGGCTGAGTTTGAAGGAAGAGAGTACGAGCCTATTATAGATCCTAAGTTTAGTTGGTCAAACTGGGCTAGAAAAGACATGAGAGCTGAGGACTTAAAGAATTTTATAGAAAGAGATCTTTTGCCTTACCTAAGAGAACTCAAAGGATCAAGAGAAAGGAACTTAATAGCAACTGTTTTCGCAGAAATCAGGCAACAAATGAGAGATCCATTTAACTTAAAAGAAGTTATCTCAATGCTTAACGATATAGACTTCACAAATCCAAAAGATTCTCACACTCTTTCCCAACTCTATGAAGAGCTTCTAATGATGATGGGTAGGGAGGGTGGAGCAGCTGGAGAGTATTATACGCCAAGACCTTTAGTAAGGCTTATGGTAAAGATAGTAAACCCGAAGATAGGTGAAACCGTTTTTGATCCGCTTTGTGGTTCATGCGGATTCCTAGTTGAATCTTTCAAACACATGAAGGAACAGAGGAAGTTAACAACAGAAGAATACAGAATACTATTGGAAAAGACATTTTATGGTCAAGAGTTGAAGGCAATACCATACCTCATAGGAACTATGAATTGCATTCTTCATGGTTTATTATTGCCAAATATTGTAAGGAAAGATACATTTGAAGAGGATGTTAGCGGAACTCCAAGCCAAAGATTTGATGTAATACTTACTAATCCACCATTTGGGGGAAGTGTAGCTGAACATTTAAGGGATAATTTGCCAGTACCAACAAGCTCTACAGAGCTTGCAGCATTACAATATTGCATGAGAAAGCTTAAGAAAGGTGGTAGATGTGGGATAGTTTTGCCGGAAGGTGTCCTATTTAGAGGCGGAGCTTACAAGAAGGTGAAAATGGAATTACTAAAAGAGTTTAATGTCCATACTATAATAAGCTTACCTTCTGGAACTTTTGCCTATATAGCTCCAAAAGGAGGATCAGGACCTAAAGCTAATTTAGTATTCTTCGACAGGACAGGACCGACAAAGGAAATATGGTATTATGAGCTCGTTCCACCAAATAGGGAGAACTACACTAAAGCAAATCCTGTACAGGACGACCATTTAATCGATTGTTACGAAAAATGGAAAAATAAAGAAGTTTCAGAAAATTCATGGATAGTTTCCATTGAGGAAATTAGGGAAAGAGATTATGACTTAACTGCAAGAAACCCGAACAAGAAACAAGAACTAATATATGTGGAGCCAGAAGAACTCGTGGAGAGTATTCTTGAAAAAGAAAGACATATTTTGGAAGTTCTTGAAGAGATTCGCAATATTCTTGGTGGTGAAAGGTGAAAAGTGTTAAAACGCTTGATGATTTCATAAAAATAGAAGTAGCAGAGAAGATACCAAAAGAAGCTATAGTCCAAGAAACCCACGATCTACCTGACGAATGGAGATGGGTAAAGCTAAAAGAAATATTAAAAGAAGACCGTCAGTCAATTAATCCACACGAATACTCTGATAAAGAGTTCTTTTTAGTTAATATGGATTGCATTGAAAGCAATACTGGTAAACTTTTGAAGAAAGTCAAGTGCTTAGGCAAGGAAATAAGAAGCATGAAATACAAGTTCGATACAAGGCATGTTCTTTACGGTAAACTCAGACCTTACTTAAATAAGGTATACGTTCCTGAAGAAGAAGGTATCTGTACCACTGAATTTATTCCTTTTATCGTGACAAAAGCACTCAGGGAGTATGTTGCATACTATCTAAGAAGAAAAGAAACCGTGAATTTTGCCATGAGCCATATAACTGGGACAAGGCAGCCGCGAGTTATAATAGACACATTTTTAGAGTATCCTATTCCGCTTCCACCTCTCGAAGAACAAAAGCACATAGTTTCACGTTTAGAGCTGCTTGTTAGCAGAGCTGAAGAGGCTAAGAGGCTTAGGAAGCTAGCTAGAGAAGAAGCTAAAAAAATAATGCAGGCTGCTTTAAACAAAGTTTTCAGTAAAGCAGACGAGGAGGAAAAATGGGAATGGGTAAAATTAGGAGATGAAAGATTATTTTACATTGAAACAGGCTCTACACCTAGAACCGATGTCCCTGAATATTGGGATGGAAATATTAAATGGGTTACGCCAAAAGATTTAGGTAAGGTAACAGAGAAGTTTATTTTTGATACTGAAAGGAAAATAACTCAAAGAGGCTTAATGAGTTGTTCTACTAAAATTGTACATAAAGGGGCTATAATAGTTTCTACAAGAGCCCCCATAGGTCATATAGCAATTGCAGGAGACGACATGTGTTTCAATCAGGGTTGTAAGGCAATTATAATAAAAAATACAACTAAAGTTCTACCTGATTTTATTTATTATGCTTTATTAACTAAAGTTGAAGAAATGAATGCATTAGGTTCCGGGGCAACATTCAAAGAGATTTCAAGGAAAAAAATGGCTTCCATGCTGATTCCTCTTCCTACTTTTGATGAACAAAAAAGAATGGTAGCATATCTTGATAAACTAAGAGAAAAGGTAGTATTCCTTGAGAGCTTTCAGCAAAAAACAGAGGACGAACTTGAAAAACTTATTCCTTCAATTCTTGACAAAGCGTTTAGAGGAGAATTATGATGGAAAAGGAAACCGAATTGATGTATTCTGAGATGAAAAATCCTGTATTTCAAGCATTAGAGGACCAGCTTCGCTTGGAATTTGAATGGGCTTATGCCGACAAAAATCTCTATTCAATTTCATTGATCGCTCTATATTTGAAAGATTTAAGTAATGAAGCCTTTAAGAAAATTGAAACTCTATTAAATATGTATCTAAAGAAAATTGAAGAAATAAAATTAAACTCGTTTCTCACTACTGAATTTATTTTGGGCTTGTGCTTTGCAACTAAAGTAATATACAACAGGAAAAGGAGAATATCAGCTAAACTGCTTAGAAGTTTAAGTTTGCTTTTAAACGAGGCAAAGAAAAGAAATTGGTTAAACAACCATGAATTTGCAAGTTTAGTTTTAACATCACTCTCTGGTATTAATGAATTTGATGAATTACTTCAAGCAGCTACCTCATGGGTGATGGGAAAGTACCAAGATTTCATTAAAAATCGGAACTATGAGGGCGCGATAGACTGTTTATATGGTCTTAGATTTAGACGAGAGGATCTACAACTGGGTATGGATGACCTTCACGAACTGATAAGACAAATAGACAAAATATCAGATGAAACACTTGCTAAACTCTGTATACTTCTCAAAGGAGGAAATGAGGAATTCGCTGTTATGTTTATGGTAGAATTAGAAAGAAGATTAGAAGATGAATTCAGGAATTCACTTATGCCTTCGCTGGAAAGAGGGCTCAGAGAGATAACAAGCTTGTTGAATAGCGGCTATCCTCCTGTGGCAATAAAATCAATTATTGAAGCTAAAAGGAGGGAAGGCCATTCTTGGGCCAGGGACATAACTGTTGAAGATAACTCCATAACTATTAAAAGAATTCCTAAATTAAATGAACTATCTAAAATTGATCCAAAGACTCACGCTCTCGCTTTTAAGGCGTTAGATCTTCATAACCGCTCTTACCTTGTTAAGTTAACTAAGGAGGAATTTCAAATGTTAAAGGATGCTTTTCGTACAACTAAAAAGGGTTATCTTGGCATAAGAAAGAAAGAGTATTGGATTATACTCTTAATAGCTGGAATAACAAGTTTCTTCACCATTATCTTTCTGCCAGATATACTGATGAAAATTTCTGCTTTTGATTATCAGCATCTAATCGTTTTTGTTCAAGAAGTAATGAAGGATTGGACTAAACTCTTTACATATGATTTAGTACCAGGGCTTCTAGTGTGGTTTTGGTTATGGCTTGTACGAATTTTGTATATCCTACGAAAAGGAGGAGAAATCAGCATTCTAAGATTATTCCAGCTCATACCAATCATTGGTGATATAATTAGGAAAATTCTCCCAACAGAAAGAGGTGACACTCAAGATGGGTGAACTAATATTAAATTCACTTGCGTTAAAAGAGTACCCAAAAGAATTTAAAACTTTGGATGTGGACATCCAGTATACTCAACTGAATCAAATTCTTGGTTCATTTCGTGATATTTGCTATTACCTACATGGTGGAAGGCTATATTTTCTGGGAGATGAGGAAAGAGTTAGTACAGTACTGAGAGGCCACGGTTTCCGAATTTCAAACGTCTCATCAACCAATCTAGATATCATCAATAACTGGGAAATTATTAGACCAATCTTTTATAAGTCCTTGCGCTTTTATTTTATACGACATCATTTTATTTGGAGACCTAGAAGAAGAAATCAAGTTTTTATTTTAGGGCCAGAAAAATTTGAAGGCGTTCAGCTGGTTTATGAAATTTACAATGATGGTGGAGAGAGACTCCTTGTTTTTGAAGGTTTTCGTTACTGGTTAGAATTTCTTGAGGATAAGCTTGTCCTTACAATGCTCCCGAAAGTAAAACCAATCCTACCTTTTAAATCAAAATTGGAGCCCGAAGATATAATATTCGGTAGAGATTCCTTTCAGGAAGTCGGGCCTCCTTTAATGAGAAGGAAGGGTTTTTCCCACCACCTCCGAGGGGTCGCATTGAAATCAAATCGTGCAAAAAAGCAGGTTTTAGAAACCATCATTAGGCTTCTAAGTGAGGGGAGGGAGGAAATCGTTATTCCTGCTGGAAATCTGGAAAGGGGTTTAGTTTTTGACTCTGAGTTTATTAAAACAGAAGAGGTGGAGGCCGATTTCTATGGTGAGTAAAGCTGTAGTTTGGACTGAGCCTCAATTAAGATTTAAACTTGGAATACAGGAAACTGTCATCGATCCTAAGGTTGGTCTATTAGTTCATGGGCCATTAGATTTTAATTCTAAAAGAAGGAAGTTTTCAGAAATCAGGCTAGGACTAATTTGTAAAGAACCATCTCGAATCATAAGTTTATTAAATAAACTAAACTCGTATTTTCCGTCGCAGAAAGTAGGAGATAAACCATATGAAGGCTTTCAAACAATCTATAAAGTACCTATACAAATCCCTTCTGAAAGTGAAGTTGTTCAGTTAACGGATCAAGATATTTCAAGAATTGTGGGAATGGGAAACACATTTGAAAAAATCGTTCAATTGTATGATGAAAAAATTCAAGAATTTCATGACAGAATGAGGGGAAGATATGATGTCCTTATAATACAGATTCCTAGAGAGTTAGGTAGATATGATAATCCTCAAAAATCGCAAAATCTTAGAAATTTCTTAAAAGCATTAGCTATTAGAAGAGAAATAGTGACCCAAATACTGACCGAGAAAACGCTTACGTCTACATATGAATGTGAAAATATGTGGAACCTTTCTCTTGGATTATATGTTAAGGCAGGAGGTGTACCTTGGATGTTAAAGGAGTTTACAAACACTAAATCATTTATAGGCATAGCTTATGGTATAAGGAAACTTGAAAATGGACAAAGCGTTCTTTCAGGTTTAGCAGAAATCTTTGATGAATTCGGAGAACACGTATCGATGGTATCCATTACGAGCGAAGCCTTTGGTAAAGATTTTACATTGGAAACTGACGGAAGCTACCATCTTAGTGAGGAAAAGATAACATCGCTAATCGAAAAGCTAATTCAAGAATATAAACGAAGAGTAGGCAATTTACCTGAAAAAGTGGTACTACATAAAACGACCTTCTTTAACGCGTCAGAAAAGCGAGGAGTGGGAAGCGTATTAGCTAAACTTGGTATTATTTACGACTTAGTAAATATCATTGAAAATCCTTCTCTAAGGATGTTCACAAGCGATAAAATGGCTCCTTCTAGAGGAACTTTCCAAAAAATTAATGAAACTACAGGATTGATATACACAACTGGTTATGTTAAATCGTTTGAAACTTACCCAGGTATAGGTATCCCAAAGCCGCTAGAATTTCATATAGACGAGGGAAAAACCAAACTTGAAAAACTAGGTAAAGAGATACTTGCATTAACAAAGATGGATTGGAATAATACCAATTTAATGCTCAGGGAACCCGTCACAACAAAATATGCATCGAACATAGTTGAAATACTTAAGGCCGGGTTACAACCTCACGAATTGGTTAAAGATATTAGATACTATATGTAGCTAAAAATGTAGGGTTGAAGCGCGTCTGATGAAAAATAACCATTTCTGAGAAGTTGAAAGTATTGCACGACTATGTGAAGCGCTACCTAGTTAATGTTGATTCCGCAAGGACATGTAGACTGATAGACAAAGCTCTTTTTGGTTAAGGCGCCTACCGGTGTGGGTAAGACGCGGATTGCTCTGGAGTTTGTTAGGGAGTTTTGGAGGCATAGGGGTAGGTGCATGGTTCTGGTCGTCGTCCCGAGGAGGGTCCTCGCCCACAACCCTTGGAAGAAGGAGATAGATAAATGGCTAGCCCTGTATATCCTTTCTAATGATTACCGTTAGCTTGTTCTCCTCTAGTCTTACCTCCACGAGCTTCGATCCTGAGATCCTGTCCCAGAACGGGGTGTTCTTCAGGTCTATTGATATGTATTCGCCGTTGGGCTTTATGGGTATGGTTAGTATCCCGTCCTTGTAGTTGAAGAAAGGCCACCTGATCTTGACGTAGTTTCCCGTAGGTGTGGGCTTCTCCTTTGAAGCCTCTCCTTTCAAATACTTCTTCCCCCAAGACTCGATGATGGCGTTGGCACTCCTTACAGCCATCTTGACGTAATGCTGTGAGTATGGCCAGTCCCTCAAATACCTGCTCCGAAGCATTCTTTCAACCTGTTTTAGTCCCTTAAGTGAGGGCACCCAAAAGCCCCCCCTCATCTCCCATCTAACCACACCCCATAGAGCATCCAAAGCATCCCTAACAACACCCATGTAACGGTTGACAAAATCCTTCACATCAAGCCCATGCTCAAACGAGAAGATTTCAACCCGTCGTTGTTCCTCCACCTTCGTCAGCTTAGCTCACCCAGTACATCCAGAGAAGGCTTCTGACACCAAAGATTTAAGGGATTAGCACAAGCCGCAGTTGTTGAAAAGGCCTTGGCATCCGTGGACCCTAGAGGGGCTTGAGTATAGGATTGAGTGGTTCTCCAGATAAATCAAGGGGAAAACGTAGTATTCCATCATAGGTAATGTCAAAGGCCAAGCCGTAAGGGGCAAGATGTGGGTGAATAAATTATTAAAAATTGCTATACCTCAATGTGTTTTGATGTCTTCATTGAAAGAGATTCTTGACAGTTATATGTGTAGGGTTTTTGGGCTTGATGTGTATTGTTCTAGGTGTCTGAGTACCGAGAGGTTGGGTGGTTGTGTTGTTTTGATGGTTGTTGATGCTGCCTTCACATCGATAGGTTTAAACTACTTCACAGCAGTAGTCCCAAAGGTAGAGGAGTTCGGTAAGAGGTTTGTAGAGAACGGGAGAATAAGGAATCTAAAAGAGATTGCAGAAGCAGACATTAATGAGTTGATGTAGAAGAATAGGCGGTCTTGGGCTATAGCTAAGGGTATAGCCTCCTATCTCTCTACATTAAGCGAAGACGATAAATCAGCTCTCAGGACTTGGGCTGCTAATGCGAGGCTTGAAAACTGGTGGGAAGACCCTATTGGGAGGGTTAAAGGGGTCGGATTGGTCACATTTCAGTATCTGAGAATGATGGGTGGTGTTGATACGGTGATGCCTGATAAGATCGTTAAGAGGGGTTGTTAATGGGATTCTGGTGAAGGCCGGTTTAGAGCCTATAGAGAATGACATTGAGTTCGTCAAGAAGGCTGAGCAGATAGCTATATCATGTGGTTATAGGCCTACTAAGCTATGCTGGATGACGTGGCTAATACAGCCTGAAGGAAGAAAGATTAGGATGGAGAAGTATAAGGACATCCTGCCAAAAATATAACCGTCTTACGAAAATGATATCTTTAGCTCTGTCTCGTCTATGGTTTTTCCGTCCAGTTTTAGCCTGACCCTGTATGTGACTGCTTCTCCATCTCCTACCATGAAAGGGCTGTGTAGTATGCGTGGCCCCAGTAATAGAATATTGTGGATTATACATCCTAGGGATTGGAGTAATGTTACTACATCGTTTCTAGACGGAATAGAATTCATGGCTATCAGTATTGGTTCTGTAAATCTTTTGACAGGTTTCCATGTGGATTGGATGTTTTCTCCGGGCCATGCCTCAGCAAGCTTCTCTGATGCTGTAATCTTTTCACGTCCGAAGGCTGTTGACCATCCTGTGTATACGTGTCTGGTAAGCTCTAGTCCTGCTCTTCTGAAGCCTGAGCCGTATGCGGTTAGGCTGTATCTGAGGCCTCCATCTTCAACAGACAGAGAGGCCTGTACAGAGGCCCTATCAGCCGTTAGTACTGGCTTTGATACCTCTATTAATGGCGTATTATAGATGGGTGCAAGCATAATTAGCCAAATATCCTTACCATGAGGTATGTCTATCTTAGCCATAGGGGCGCAGACAACACCGTAGAAGTTCTTAACCAAACCAACAACCTCCCTTAAAGACATGGATATACTGATGGTGGCTGGGTTCTTGGATTCTATGGATAGATGTTTGAAGCCCGCGGACCAGCCTCTTCCCTGCCTGAAGAATAGCCTACCATAACCTGTTTGAACAGACCTTGCGTTAAGACCTTTCTTAAGCTCTACACGGGCCCTACAACCCTCTAAGATGCATCTAATGACACCTATACTAGCTCTATCTATAACCCTGGCCTCACCATCCACGGCATTACTACATCCGAATACATTTAAAGGCTTAAACAATGAGTGAAATCGGTAACACTATTTAATGCTTAATGCACTTTCACACTACTCTCTCAACATATATCCCTCCACAATGCTGTACTATACCATGGGCAGGAATAGCCTAACATACAGGCAGAGGCTTGAGGAAGAGGTTAACAGATGGTCTCCCTTCAGGAAAGCTCTTCTACGTGATGAGCGGGAGGTCTTCGACAGGCTGGTAGACCAGGCTTTCAGGTATGTACACGCTGGGACGATGCATCCTCTACGTGATGCATTCGATGTCTTCCTGATGTCATGTCTTATGTCTCATGAGGAGAGGCTTGGTGTTTTGGAGAGGATGCTTAAGGTTTCTATGAGGGTTGATGGACGTCTTAGCCCTTGATGGTATAACTGGGTAAGAAGACCTAATCTTAAGCTCTGTGGCCTAACCTCTCTGATAGGTGTCTAAACACCCCTAAATACGCTTTTATATAGTGTTTCGCACTTTCACGCTACTCTCTCTACTTATTTACCCCAATATTGTTGGATTTTCTGGGCCATGGCGGTTTTTAGGGATGAGGAGAGGCTTTCACCCGAGTATGTTCCTGAGAGGCTTCTATTCAGGGATGGTGAGCTTAAACAGCTACTACACTACTTCTCATCAGTAATATATGGTGAGAGACCTTTCCATACAAGGGTTGTTATATCTGGTGCCGTTGGGACCGGTAAGACTAGCCTGTCTAAGCTCTTTGGACAGATTGCTGAGCGTGAGGGTAGGGGGTCTGGTGTTAACGTGAGATATGTTCATGTTAACTGTAGGATTCATAGGTCTGTTTACGCTGTTCTACGTAAGGCTGCTGAGAATCTTGGTACGGATCTTCCAAGCAGAGGATACTCAGATGATGAGATGTTCGAGAAGGTCATAAGATATCTACGTATGCATAAGGTTAGGCTTATTATTTGTCTTGATGATGTTGAGGCATTAATCTCTCAGGAGGGTGGGGAGCCACTATACTTCCTGACACGGAGCAGCGAGGACACAGAGAGGGGGAACCTAATCTCCCTTATTGTTGTCTTCCGTGAGCCTGAGTTCCTTAACCGTCTTGATGCATCTACACTCAGCGGCCTAGGAAACAACAGCATACACCTAGAGGAATATGACTATAGCCAGCTTCTGGATATACTTCGTTATAGGGCTGGGGAGGCCTTCCATAAAGGTGTTGTAAGCGATGAGATACTGGAGTTCATTGCACAGCTATCATCTGATAGGAGGGATGCCAGATACGCTATAGACCTTCTATGGAGGTCTGGTAAGTTCGCAGAGCTGGATGGCAGCGACATGGTCACAGCTGAGCATGTTAGGAAGGCTTTGGCCAGCGTATACCCAACCATTAGGAGGGAGAACCTATCATATCTGCGTAGGGATGAGAGGCTTATCCTACTGGCTTCGGCAAGGGCCTTATCAGGCAACAGGACATCGATAACATCTAAAGAGCTGTACCAGTTCTATAGGGTTGTATGTGAGGAGATGGGCTTCGACCCATACGGATACACATTCTACCGTGAGAAACTACAGCATCTACAGGACCTAGGATACCTAAGACTAAGCATAAAAAGCAGCAACAAAGAAGGAAGAAGAACATACATATACCTACCGGGAATACCGGCAACACTACTGGAGAAGGAGATTATCAGGAGCTTTAGCAAAGAACACTCAACAAATGCACTGCGTGAAGATGAAGACACCTGATGTATGGTTAGTTAAGAATGCAGTGAGTAGAGAATCCAAGTAGCTTATTAGGTAGCATGGTAATGGTATTTTTGGTCAGGGCTTGAGACAGGAGGATAGGCCCGACGACTGCCCAAGATGCGACTGGATACTAAAACCTACAAAGAGAGGGTATCTGGAGTGCAAGATATGTGGCTGGCGTAGGCCCTTGAAGGGTAGGAGGGGAAAGTTAAAGGAGTATGAGTTGGACGATTTTGAGATGAGGCGTAGGATGTGGGGCTCCATGCTAGCATACAGATATGTAACTGGTGATGAACCGCTATAGAGTGCTATTGTATTTGGCTTTGGAGTTCCTTTAGGTATCTTTCTGCGGCCCTTCTTACCTCAACCCTGTTTGCTTTCAAACCCCTCCTAAGAACCTCCATACAGTACCCTATCCCGACCTCCCTACTATACTGTCTGCATATATCTAAAACCCCTAAACTCTGGTATACCTCATAATAGTCCCTCATAACCTCCTTAAAGTATTTCTCGATAATCCCCCTCCTATCCTTCTTTACCTCGGCGAGCCACCTTATGCTTCTCCTCTAACACCTGGATTATCGAGGGCTGCAAACCTTCGGAAGGCTCGTCTAATAGTAGCAATTCCGGCTGGCCGACAAGAGCCCTAGCTATTGCTAGCATCTGCTGCTCCCCTCCGCTTAGAGTTCCTCCCTTTTGGTTTAATCTATCCTTTAAAATTGGGAAGTATTCAAATACCTGCTTGAGGTTTTCGGCACCACCTTCTTTGTTATGCTCGATGTACCCTAGTCGGAGGTTTTCTTCGACTGTAAGGTGAGGGAAGATCATTCTACCTTGAGGGACATAGCCAATTCCTAATCTAGACCTAGCGTAGGGTGGTAGGTCTGTGATATCGGAGCCATGGTAATAGATTGAGTCTCTACGACATTTAACTAAACCTACTATACATTTCAGTAGAGTTGTTTTACCTGCGCCGTTACGCCCAATTATGGATACTATCTCCCCCTTACCTACATGAAAAGATACACCTTGCAGCACTCTGCTATCCCCGTAGTAGGTTTGGACTTCGTTGACACTCAATATTTTATCGCGCAGTTCCAAAGTAGGCCTCCACCACCTTTTTATCGGCTAGAATATCCTCAAAACTACCTTCCGCGAGTATGGATCCGTAATGCATCACCGATATTTTTGTACCCATCTGCTTGACGAATTGTATGTCATGTTCTATTATAATGACAGAGCGATTTTTCGCGATCTTCTTAATAAGTTCCGCTGTTTTTCTCGTTTCTTCTACCGACATACCTGCCGTAGGTTCATCTAGCAAAAGTAGCTCAGGATCACTAGCCAGTACCATACCAAGCTCGAGCCGCTGTTTTTCAAAGTAAGAAAGCGAGGAGGCTTTTTCGTCGCTTTTTGATTTAAGCTATATCATCTCGAGAATCTCGTCTACCTTTTCATTCACAGCTTCAGACACCCTTTTGAATAGAAAAGGTTTACCATGAACCGCTAGCTGAACAGGTATTATCAAATTCTCACGAGTAGTAAGCTCTGTGTGTATGCTGGTGATCTGAAATTTTCTACCGATCCCCAGTCTAGATACCTCGTGTGGATGTTTTCCTGTTATATCTTTGCCTTTAAAAAAGATTCTTCCCTTAGTGGGGCGGACAAAGCCTGTTACTAAGTCAAAGAAAGTAGTTTTACCAGCACCATTAGGCCCGATGACACTCCCTTTTCTAATGTAAAGTTGAGGTTATTTACAGCTCTTACCCCTCCAAAGTCCTTAGTTAACCCGTATGTTTTTAGTATCTCTTCAGTCACTTGCACCACCTCTTGAAGTAATGCGCCACAGTGTTAGGATGCCACCGTAAATTCCGTTCGGTAACCTTAGAACCAATATAGGCTCCAAAGCAATGCTAAGAACCTTAGAGACCTTCCTACAGCTACCATGAAACATGTAGTCCAATACCGCTAAGACCTTAACCTCCCTACTTTTTTATTACGGATAAAACAGCCAGAAACTAGGGCCACAACATCCATACAAACAAAACACATCAACCGGCCTTTAAATATAACACCTTATTTGGACACAATCTCAAGAGAGATGAATGTAGTTATATAGTTCGACTTCCAACCCGTGGAAGTCGTAGCATTAAGGTACCTATTATCCCCAAAGGGAAGAAACGTATGATTACAATTAGTGAAATACCGAAAACAAGAAAACTTAACTCAGCTAGGCCGGCAAAGGTTCTAACTAAAATAACCATGATGATCGCTCCAACCCAAGGTCCGAAAAGCGTACCCACACCTCCAATTATTGCCATAAACACTGGCTCTACACTCCAATTCACACTAAAGACAGTGTAGGGATCAATATATTTATGGTACCATGCGTAAAGACCTCCGCCAACTCCAATAAAGAACGTATTTAGAAATAGTGCTATTACCTTAAACTTCAACGGGTTAACGCCTAGAGCCTTTGCAGCATCCTCATCCTCTCTTATCGCGATGAATGCTAAACCTATGTTTGACTTACGAACAATATACGAGAGGGAAGTAAGTACTAAGGCAATAACTGACGAGAAATAGAAGTATGGAGTAGGGTCATAGATGGACGGCAGAGGAAGATGCAAACCACCCGCACCTCCTGTGAATTTATCGAAGTAAAGGATGAAACTCTTCGCTATCTCACCTAGAAAGAGGGTACCCATAGCGAAGTAAATTCCCCTCAATCTGAAAGTTGGGATTATTATGCTGGATAAGACTGTTGTAATAATACCGCTCAAGAATATGGATACAATAGGGTCTATGCCCTGCAGCCATAATAGTGCCGTTGTGTAAGACCCTATACCGAAGAATGCTGCACTACCTAAGCTTATCTGACCTGTATATCCTGCTAAAATGTTCCAGCTTTGAGCAATTATAGAATAAAGCATGATCATGAACAATGTCGGAAGATATGCTTGAGCGTAGATGGGAGCGATTAAGAGCAGAGTAATAATAATAAAAAGCCAGATGTAGAGTGCTTTCACATTTATCACCATGTACGAACTTTGGCTAAAAGACCAGTGGGTTTTAGAATTAAAAAGACTAAAAGGATAATGTATCCAACAGCATCCCTTATATTATCTCCAAGATAGTACGAGCTGAAGGCTTCGATCTGTCCCATTAAAAATGAGCCGAGAACCATACCCTCAATACTTCCCACTCCGCCCAAGATTATAACAGCAAAGGCCTTTAACAAGTAAAAGTGTAACCCGATAGTAGGGTCAAAAGAGTATACCAAGCTAGCAAAAGTTCCCGCGATGGCTGTCAAGACGATACCTAAAGAAAAAGCGATCACATTTATTCGATCAACATTCAACCCCATTAGGCTGGCAGCCACCATATCTTGAGCTGTAGCACGAATACACTTGCCCGTGAAGGTCTGTGTGAGGAAAATTTTTAAAATACAGGCCATAGCCAGACCTACAGCAAACACCACAGCCCTTGCGTAGGGAATAATAATATTTGTGCTTGGAACGAGTATTGGTTGTGTTAGTATCCGTATACCTCTTGGATCAGCGGTCCAAAGTAGCATCATGATACTCTGTAGGACAGCAACCAAACCAAAGGAGATGAGGAGTGGTTGATCCACACCAACCCTCAGAGCGGGGTTAAAGAGGAACCGCTGTATACCTATACCTAATGGAAATAGCAAGGCAGCCACTAACGGTGCAGATAATAAGGGATCAAGACCATAGAAAACATTCAGCCAATATGCCAGATAGGCTGAAAATACAAGAAGCTCGCCATGAGCTACGTTAATGATCTTCATGACGCCAAATGTAAGAGAGAGGCCAGATGCCACTAATATGTATAATCCCGAAAGCATTGTGCCAGTTATGAAGAGTTGGACAAGGAGATTTAAACCAAGTTGGAAACTTGTAAATGATAGAATGGATACGAATATAAGTGACGAAGTTATTAAGGCAACTTTCTTCTTACTCATGTATGCACCCCTATACGCCCAGTAATGCTTTCTTAACATGTTCATGTGCTAGTAACCCTTCTCCTTTACCTTCTATTATTATTCTACCGTTGTTCAATATATAAACTGTATCAGCAATCCGCAGAGCCTCACGAATATTCTGCTCTACAAGTAATATCGTTACTCCAGTGTTTTTTATCGCTTTTATAACCTGAAAGATTTTGTATACCAATTTAGGACTCAGGCCGAGGGATGGCTCATCCAACATAAGGAGTTTGGGACTTGACATCAAAGCCCTTGCTATAGCAAGCATCTGTTGCTCACCTCCGCTTAGGGTGTAGGCTATCTGGTTCTTCCTTTCCCTTAGAATTGGGAAAATTTGATAAACTAGGCTTAGGTTCTGTTGGAACTTTTTACGTGATGTATAACTGCCTATCTCAAGATTTTCGTGAACTGTTAAAAAAGGAAAAAGATTCTTACTTTCAGCAACAAAAGAGATGCCCCGCTGAGCTATTTCATAAGGTTTAAGACCGTCTATCCTTTGGCCGCAAAACCTTACCTCACCTGAGAAGGGTTTTAATAATCCCGCTATAGTCTTCAAAGTAGTCGTTTTTCCAGCTCCGTTAGGGCCAGCCAACACGGTCACGGTTCCAGCATTAACTCTGAAAGAGATGTCATAAAGAACCTGAACTGATTCGTAACCTACGCTCAGATTTGAAATCTCAAGCATATGCTTCACCGAGATAAATCTCTATAACTTGTTTGTTATCCATGATTTCGGAAGCGGTACCTTGAGCGATCTTTTTCCCTCCCGCTAAGACCATAATTTCATCTGCAACTTCAATAATTGCCTTGAGAATATGCTCCGTCATAATTATAGAGGTTCCTCTTCTTCGGATTTCTTTAATAATCTTTAGAGCCTCTGCCACCTCCGCAGAATTAAGACCCGCTAGAACTTCATCTAAGAGCAAAAGATACGGATCTGTAGCTAAAGCTTTTGCTACTTCCAACCTTTTTAAGGCCGCCCCTGTAAGATTGCCTGCAGGTAGATCTGCCTTATCAGCCAACCCAAGAAACTCTAATATTTCCTCTACCCTACTTTTTAGATCGACCTTGTTATCATGCTGGCGCCCGTAGACAGCACCTACCATAACGTTCTCATAAACAGTAAGTCTTCGGAAAGGCTTTACTATCTGAAAAGTTCTAGCGATACCTTTTTTGCATATTTTATATGCTGGCCAGTTAGTAATATTTTCTCCCCGAAAAATAACCGAACCCGCATCCGTGGAAAGGTGCCCAGAGATCATGTTAAATACTGTTGTTTTTCCAGAGCCGTTGGGGCCTATCATACCTAGGATTTGTCCCTCTTCGAGTTGAAAGCTTATATCGTTTACCGCTTGAATTCCGCCAAAAAATTTAGTAAGACCTTTAACTTCCAGTAAAACCATTATACCCAAATTAAACCTACCAATATAAATATATTTCGCTCTTAATGCCTTGTGGCTTAATTCCTGGGCTCTTTCGCCTCTCTTCGCTACCTTTTGGCAATTCCTGTGACGTTTTCGGCTCTCATCTCATATTCCTTATATCCTTTCACCTCAAGGCCTATTGCCATGCTTCCATTCCTCTCCTATGATGAGCTACTGGAAGAGGGTCGATGAGAGGCTAATTAAGCGTGGCATGCTTATTATGGATCTAGATTTCGTGAGGGGTTACCGGGATGAGCTCATCAGAATGAATAGGAGGAAGAGGGGAAGGCCTTACAGGATAGCTGAGAGCTACGTCAGGTTCCTTGCTGTTA
>Ga0209670_100586_pt1 | contig 20923 bp, 18 predicted proteins | sample PerSpoBPS_BMetaG_FD_184741 | JGI IMG/M metagenome (GOLD analysis project Ga0209670, IMG submission 184741) | Thermal spring microbial communities from Yellowstone National Park, Wyoming, USA - Perpetual Spouter B (PS_B) MetaG (SPAdes) (version 3) | ecosystem: Environmental > Aquatic > Thermal...
TGATAACCTGTCAGAGCAGTATTGAAAACAACTTCTCCGTATGTTTCCCCCTCGGCTCCGAAACTTAATCCTTCAACAACAAGACCGTTTTCAAGTGCAAGTTTTGCCTTTTTCATTTTGTCATTTCAAGTTTTATTTCAGCGTGATATTCCTGCAAGCTTTTAACTGTGATTTTCCCGTGTTTAAGTTTCTTTATTGCTTCAATGGCACTTAAAGCAGCTGAAAGGGTCGTGACGAATGGGACTTTGTATTGAAGGGCGCTTCTGCCGATAGCAAATTCATCAAATCTTGATGTTTCGCCAAGCGGTGTGTTTATGATGAAGTTTATCTTGCCTTCTTTTACAAGGTCAACTATATCTGGACTTCCCTCGTTCACTTTGTAAACTTTTTGCGCAGGTATGCCGTTTGAATTCAGAAATCTCGCAGTGCCATCGGTTGCGATGATTTTAAAACCAAGATTTAGAAATTCCCTCGCTATTTTCAATATCTTTTCGTTCTTGTCCCTGTCGTTTACACTTATTAAGACATTTCCAGAAAGTGGCAATGGATTTCCAGCCCCGATTTGTGCTTTCGCGAAAGATTCACCAAAAGAATACGACAAGCCAATCACCTCACCAGTTGATCTCATCTCTGGGCCAAGGAAGACATTTACATTTGGAAGTTTTGAAAATGAAAATACAGGCGCTTTGCAAGCCTTAACACTTTGATTTTTAAATTTGAAATCGTAAAGTTTGAACTCGTTTATCACTTCCTTTGAATCCTTGACCAAGATTTTCGTCGCAATTTTAGCAAATGGTATGCCTGTTGCCTTACTTAAAAATGGAACTGTCCTTGACGAGCGCGGATTTGCCTCCAAAACATACACAACCCCATCCCTTTCTGCGAACTGAATGTTTATAAGACCTCTCACTTTCAAAGCAAGTGAAATTTTCTCCGTATAATTGACAATTTTGTCAAGCATCTCTTCAGAAGCCATGACTGGCGGATAAATGCATGAACTATCACCCGAATGAATTCCAGCTTCTTCTATGTGTTCCATTATACCGAAGAGCAAAACTTTCTCCCCATCGCAAATTGCGTCAACATCATATTCAAAAGCATCTTCAAGGAACTTGTCAATCAAGATGGGATTTTCATCCGAGATTTTAACTTCGCCTAAATACTCAATTAATTTCTCCTCCCTGTAAATTATCCTCATGGATTTTCCACCCAGAACATAAGATGGTCTTACGAGCACAGGAAAGTCAATCTTTTTTGCTATTTCAAGCGCTTCATCTATCGTTTTCGCATAACCCCCAGGGGGATAATCTATTCCAAGTGAATCAAGAAGGTTTGTAAATTTACCTCTGTCTTCGGCTATGTCAATGCTTTTTGGAGATGTCCCAAGTATTTTAACACCCTGCGATTCAAAAAGCTTTGCAAGCTTTAGTGGCGTCTGACCACCAAAACTTAATATGACCGCTTGCGGCTTTTCAAGTTCAATTATATTCATTACATCCTCAAAAGTTATCGGTTCAAAATACAATCTATCGGCTGTATCATAATCAGTTGAAACTGTCTCCGGGTTACAATTTACCATTATCGTCTCATATCCTTCCTCTTTAAGCGCCAATACTGCGTGGACATTTGTGTAATCAAATTCAATCCCTTGTCCAATCCTGTTTGGACCACTACCGATGATTAGAATTTTTTCTTTTTGCGTTGGGATTGACTCATTTTCAAAATCATAAGTTGAGTAAAAATACGGTGTGTACGATTCAAATTCACCAGCGCATGTGTCAATCATCTTATAGACGGGGACGATGTTAAGCTTCTTTCTAAGTTTTCTTATCTCAATTTCCGTTCTTTCCCAAATGAACGAAAGTTGTTTATCGGAGAAGCCATTCCTTTTCGCGTTTTTTATTATCTCTCGTGCTTTTTCTTCGTCATTTTCTGCGAGTTCAAAAATATCGTGAATTTCTTTTAGTTTGTTCTCTTCGTCAACTATTTCCTTTAAATTGTATATGAACCACTTGTCAATTTTCGTTGCTTGGTAAATTTCATCAATCGTTGCACCTGCCTTTAATGCGTGTCTTATCCAGAAGAAATTATCCCACTTGTTTTGTTTTAATCTTTCAATGATTTTGTCTTTCAAATTTTCATCAAATCTGTTAACTTCAATTTCGTCCTTTCCATCGCAACCGAGACCAAATCTATCAATTTCAAGCGATCTTATCGCTTTTTGAAATGCTTCTTTAAAGTTTCTCCCTATAGCCATAACTTCACCGACCGACTTCATTTGAATGCCCAGCGTGTCGTCAGCTTCTTTAAATTTTTCAAAATCCCATCGTGGGATTTTAACAACACAATAGTCAATTGATGGTTCAAAGGAAGCAGGGGTTTTCTTTGTGATGTCGTTTGGGATTTCATCAAGTGTGTAGCCGAGCGCAAGAAGCGTCGCAATTTTAGCGATCGGAAAGCCAGTTGCTTTACTCGCAAGCGCTGAGCTTCTGCTAACCCTTGGGTTCATCTCAATTACTAAAATTTCGCCTGTTTCTGGATTCAAGGCGAATTGGATGTTTGCGCCACCAGTTTCAACGCCTATCTCTCTCATTATAAGTTTTGCATAGTCCCTGAGTTTTTGGTATTCTTTATCTGTTAATGTCTGTGCAGGAGCAACCGTTATTGAATCACCTGTGTGAATCCCCATAGGGTTGAAATTTTCAATTGAGCAGACGACGACAAAATTATCTTTTTTATCCCGCATGACCTCAAGTTCATACTCTTTCCATCCGATCACTGATTGTTCAATTAAAACTTTTTTTATCGGGCTTTCTATCAGTGCTTTTTCAAGTTTTCGCTTCAAGTCATCAATGTTTTGAGCAATTCCACCACCTGTACCGCCGAGCGTGAAACTTGGGCGCAAAATTATAGGAAACCCAATTTTTAAAGCAAATTCAATCCCTTCATCAACACTTTGCACAAACGAACTCTCCGGTACTTTTAAACCAATTTTTTCCATTGCTCTTTTAAAGAGTTCCCTATCCTCGGCTTTTTTAATTGCTTCAATGCTTGAGCCAATTATTTTGACATTGTATTTATCAAGTATTCCAAGCTCGTGAAGTTGAACTGCTAAATTCAGGGCTGTTTGACCGCCAAGCGTTGGTAGAAGTGCGTCGGGGCGTTCTTTTTTTATGATTTCTTCAATGAAGTAGGGTGTTAAAGGTTCAAGATAGGTCGCATCCGCAAATTCAGGGTCTGTCATTATGGTGGCGGGATTGTTATTCGCAAGTATCACCCTTATATTTTTTTGCTTAAGAACTTTACAAGCTTGCGTTCCGGAATAGTCAAATTCACATGCTTGCCCTATTACTATCGGTCCACTCCCAATTATCAGGACAGATTTTATATCTGTTTTCACTTCGCCCGCTTTCACAAAAATTTTTCCGAAAATATAATCAACTAAAAGTAAGAAAGCAAGCATTTTTAGGGGGTTGATAAAGTAAGTAAAATTGTTTAATTTAAAAGTGCTTACTTCAAAATAAAACGGGGAAATACAATGAAGCCATTACAAATCGTGCTGTTTCTATTTGCCCTTGCATTGCCACTAAGATCTATAGCCCAACAATCAGGTTCCAAACCTTTGACTGAAAATTCAAAAGCTCTTCAATTTCAAATCGGAAGTAATTTCACTCTCACTTCTTTTCAAGGAGCTGCGCTTTCTTATAAACATCACTTAAAACCCTTACGGGCAGTTCGGGTCGGCAGTGAACTTTCTCTCAGTAAATCTAATTTTGATTTGACAGAAGTTGATTCTGTCGGTGAAACACTTTCAAAATCGGATCAAACCCGGTATTACGTTCGGTTTAACACACAGCTAATTTGGTATTCCGAAAGTTATTCGGGTATTTCATTTTTCTATGTTGAAACACTTTCAAAATCGGATCAAACCCGGTATTACGTTCGGTTTAACACACAGCTAATTTGGTATTCCGAAAGTTATTCGGGTATTTCATTTTTCTATGGAGTGGGTCCTTTCCTTGGTTTTAGTAAATCCGAGAAGAAGGATGAATGGGTTTCGCCTTACCCGGGGCATCGCACTAATTTGGATGAAACCAAAACCGGTTGGTCTTTAGGGCTTACTGGCTTGGTAGGTGTTGAGTGGTTTGTTTCAAAATCAATTTCTCTTCACGCAGAGTACAGAATCAGCTTGGGATATTCCCGGGAAAAGAGAGAATACAATAGAACTACAATCTCACAAACAGGAAAAAGTTATATCACAGGGAATGAAACGATTAAATTTAGGCAACTTTCCAGCGATGGGGTACGGTTCGGTTTAAGCGTATATTTTAAATGATGCGAATTCCAGTGACATTTGTTTATTGAACTCATTGCTGATTTTTGGGTTTATCAAAATCGGTAAAAATTGATAGTCTTCTGGGATTGAACAAGACAGAAAGCGCTAAATCTACTTCTGTTGTTACAGGTTAAGGGATTCAATGCCCGTGTTCTTTGATGGCTTGCGTAACATAAGTGAGAGGAGGTTCACATCTTGATACAATTGTTCTTAACACTCAATTTAAACCAGCAACCTCTTCTCTCAAACCTCTCAATCCAAAACTTCATTCTTTGCCCTCTTTGTCACAAATTCCCTTGCAACTTGTGAGTAGTTCCTCGTCTCATAGTATCTTCTCACCATCTTTTCCCTGATTCATGCTCCCGACGAGTTCTCGTTAAACTTGATTTTTTCGGTTGGTGGATTTATATTTATAGTGAAGTTTGAGCGCGAGTAGTTCAGGTGGTAGAACACCAGCTTCCCAAGCTGGGTGTCGCGGGTTCGAGTCCCGTCTCGCGCTCAAAATTTTTTATGGCGCGTTCGTCTAGTGGTCTAGGACACCGCCCTCTCAAGGCGGAGATCGCGGGTTCGAATCCCGCACGCGCTACAAAATTTATTTTTTCAAGGGGGAATTTGATTTTATCACTCCTTCATTTTAACTTAAACTTGAATAAAATTTTTAGTCGCTTCTTGAGAAATGAGAGTCATCATTTATACTGGAAAAGGTGGCGTTGGGAAAACAACCGTCTCAGCTGGTACCGGGGTTTTATGTTCCGAACTTGGATATAAAACGATCGTCATAAGCACAGACCCAGCACATAGTTTAAGCGATTCTTTCGGCAAAAGAATCGGCAAGTTCCCCGTCAAAGTCACAGAGAAACTCTGGGCGCAGGAACTTGATGTTAACGAAGAGCTCAGAATAAATTGGGATAAAATTCAAGGATTCATCGTAAAGTTTCTCTCCTATCAAGGATTTGATAAGTTTATAGCTGAGGAGTTTGCGATCTTCCCAGGGCTTGAGGAACTTTTCAGCTTGTTGAAGATAAACGATTATCACTCGGATAAAAGTTATGATGTGGTGATTGTTGACTGTGCTCCAACCGCAAGCACGATCAGGATGTTAAGTTTCCCGGACATTGTGAGCTGGTATATGGAAAGGTTTTTCCCGCTTGAGAGAAAACTTGTCAAAACAATCAGACCAGTAGCTGAAAAGGTTGTGAAATTTCCGCTTCCAACGGATGATGTTTATTCACAAGTTGAAGACCTGTATAGAAAAATTGAACACACGAAGAAGATTTTAACCGATGTTGAAACATCAAGCGTTAGAATAGTTGTTAACCCGGAAAAAATGGTAATAAAAGAATCCCAAAGGGCTTATACTTATTTGAATCTTTTCGGTTTCCCGGTTGATCTTATAATTGTTAACAAGGTTTTCCCTGATGAAATTGAAGATAGACATTTCAAAAAGTGGAAACAGACACAGAATAAACATGTTGAATTTGTGAAGGAGGCGTTCGCACCCATACCGGTGAAAATATCATTCCTTGGGGATGATGAGATTGTTGGTTTGAATAAGCTCTTAAAGTTTGCCGTCAATTTATACGGGGAAGACGACCCAACCGAGATTTTTTATGAGGGTAAGCCGATGAAAATTGAGGAGAAAAATGGAAGATATCACCTTAAATTGAAAATGCCTTTCTTCTCAAAAAGAGATGTCAATGTTTGGGTTAAGAATGATGAATTGATAATTGAACTTCCAAGTTTTAGGAGAAATATCTTTTTGCCACACACCCTTGCATCATCGCGAGTCGTTGAAGCGAAGCTTGAAGATGGGGTTTTGACGATTGAATTTGAAAAAATTAAAGGGAGATGAAAAATGCCGGAAGAGAAGCAAATCCCGAAGTATTACATACCGTTGCCGGATATTTCATCTATACTTGAGTCATTACCGCCGGAATTGAACGAGACGAAAAAGCATTTCATCCAAGCGAACAAGGAAATTCTCCTTGCTATAAGGTCAATGATTGACGCTGGGATTGCGCTCGCTGATAAACTTCTTGAGGAAAAGCCGAAACAAGCGCAAGCGAAGAAAGTCAAAGTGAAGTGAAGGTTTATTTCGGTTTGATCTCAAAGCTATAAGATGCCCAGAAACTTTCCCAGTCGGCGTTCTCACAACCGTTGCATTTTAAAAGATGAACAAGACGGATTAGCCATAGCCCAGGGTTTTCTATTTTGAATTTAACCCTCCCGTTTTTGTCAGTTTTAGCTTTATACTCGTTGATTTTTTTACTTTCTGGTTCAAGGTTGTATGCGGTTATTGTTTTATCAGCAAGGGGTTTTCCGTCAAATAGAACTTGAGCTGTTATTTCATCGCCGGGTTTTGTTTTGAATGGGTTGTCAAGGAGAATTATTTCAAGTTTTTGCCCAAGGATTTTTCCGTAAACATTTCCCACAGGTTTATCGCCGATCATAATTAACGATTTTATAAATCGCCTATATCTTTCTCTCTCAACCTTGCGAGGCGGGAGTTTTTCCATAAGTTTTTGGACATCCTCAAGTCCTTCATGTTTTAGGTATTCGGAGAATTCTTTGGGTTTTAGTTCAATATATGCGTAATCTCTTTCCATTGAAAGCAGGGCGAGACCCTCAAAGTTGATTTTCTTTACGAGGACCGGGATGGATTTATCTTTGATTTCATCAACAAGATTAAACAACGATGAATCGGTGATCAGCTCAAACTTCAAAGTCATATTTTTTTGAAATTCCCTTTCAATTTCTTTTTCAAGTTTATCGCCAACATAGAGATGAACCACAAGCGTTTCTCCTTTTGATAGATGGAATTTTTTTGGTTGAAGCCAGTAATCGTGTGAGAAAGCGAGATTTGCGATTAAAATCATCCAGAGGAATTTCTTCATCTCTTCAAGGTTGATTTTCTTTTAAAAAGACAATTCCCTTTGCTTTTTTGTTAAGGTCATATCCCGTGAGGTCATCACCTTCAAAATCATATGGGTCGCCATAACCGAGCCAATTCCAATCGTGAAGTATGGCTAATTTATCTTTTCTGTTCAATGAGTTGTAGTTTGGTATCACATTTTTGAGGCGGGGGTAATTTGTATATTTTGCGGGGTCAACTATTGAGAAGACCTTTTTGTGTCTTCTCATCTCGCCCCATTTCTCATCCGAGACCCTTTCTGTCTTTGGGACATATACAATGCCAGCTTTTATCTTCACAAGACCACTTTTTATGAATTCTCCTTCGTCGTATATCGTCATTTCAGCGCCGGTTGCGATTAGCGATGCCTTAAGTAGGAATTCGCATAGAAGATATGCGTTGAATTCATTACCGCCGATTCTTGTTATGCCACTTGCGATTGAGTTATCAATGTAACCGCCCCTTTTTAATATCACAAACCCTTCCTTTTCAAGTTTTTCCAGGGCTTCACTTTCGTTCATTCCGGAGGAGATAAGTGCTTCAAACTTTTTTGATATGATGTTTTTCACGGGCTCGCTTTCCCCAGCCCACATCATCAGTTCAATGTTTTCCCAGTTTGGAAAGACAGCAAACCTTTTGAAGTTGATTTTCCCGGCTGTCCAAACGAACTCGGAATTATACCATCTCTGCAATCTCATTATCTCTTCCCATTCATCATCGGTTATGAAGTTTTTCCCGTCATCCTCTATCCAGTATTTTATCCTTCTTGCCATAGTTTTCTGCCTTGAAAGTTTTTAAAAAGTTTTCAATGTACTTCCCGAAGAAATCAAACTCAAGGTTAACTTCATCCCCCACCTTTTTGAATTTAAAATTTGTGTTTTTCCAGGTGTAAGGTATGATTGAAACTGTAAATGTGTCGTCGTCAATGTCTGCTACTGTTAAGCTTATGCCATCAACGGCGATTGAGCCGGTGTTGATGATGTATTTTCTGAATTGTTTTGGGAAGTTGATCTCAAAGAGCCAGCTTTTGGGGAGTTTTTTTATCTTTTTAATTTTTCCCGTCGTGTCAATATGCCCTGTGACGAGATGACCTCCGATGCGTTCTCCAAGTTTTAAAGCGAGTTCAAGGTTTACTGGGTCCTCATTTTTTAATTTCCCAAGGTTTGTCTTTTTTATTGTCTCTTCAACTGCTTCAACTTTGAATGAATTATTTGACTTCTCAACGACTGTTAAACAAACTCCGTTTACAGAGACGCTATCGCCGGGTTTAATTTCGTTTATCAGTTTGACCGATGCTATTGTTAAAATCCTTGCGTTGCCCTTTTGAATTATTGAGTTTATTTTTCCAACCTCTTGGATTATGCCGGTGAACATTTTTAATTTTTGGCTTATTTTTGCAATTCAAGATAAAATTAAGATGGGTAAAAAGCAAGTGTTAACTTTTTGATGATTGAACAAAACGAATCTTTTGGTTATATTTACAAGCGAACCGTAAAAATCGGTTCTTTCAAAAAGAAAGGACATTTCACAAATGGAAAGCAACACCATGAAGGCGATCATCAAGGAGACCCCCCGCCCTGACAGGGAGTGGAAAAAGGGGTTGGCTCTTGCCGAAGTTCCCATCCCGGAAATAACTGAACCAACCGAAGTTAAAATTGAAGTTATAGCAACAGCGATTTGTGGGACGGATGTTGGAATTTATAACAGCAAGCAATCTTTGAAGGACGAGATGATTTCAAATTCAGCACCTTATGTTGTAATAGGGCATGAATTTGCTGGTAGAATAGTTGATGCTGGAGAAGTTGCAAGAAAGCATTTAGCTGGATTACTCTTTGAAAGGGTTTCGGATGATAAGACGCTCGTTGATTTCGTTGGGAGAAGAAATGTTGACGAGCTTGCTAAGGATGTTGATTTGATAAGTGTTTTGAAGGAGAACTTTATCGTCTCGGCGGAAATGCATATAACTTGCGGTCGTTGTCATCAATGTCGCTTGGGTCAAAGGCATGTTTGTCAAAACACCAAGATAAAGGGGATACACGAGGATGGCGTTTTTACGAGGTTTGTTAAAGTTCCAGCTGAAAATGTTGTGCTTTTTAAAAAAGGCGAGCTTCCTGTTGAGATAATTGCGTTTATGGATGCAATTGGAAATGCTGTTCACACAGCACAATCGGTGAATTTAATGGGACAAACAGTTGCGATTCTCGGTTGTGGGGTTCAAGGATTGATGGCTACAGCTATTGCGAAGATGAGCGGTGCTTCAAAAATTTTCGTAACGGATGCATCAAAACCCGGTACCGGAGCCACACATGAGAAGATCGTTGAGAAAAGATTTTCAATGGCTAAGAAATTCGGGGCGGATTTTTGCTTTGATGTTGCGATTCCAGAGGAGAGGGAAAAATTTATAAAAACGGTTAAAGCTGAAACACAAGGTACAGGTGTTGATGTCGTGTTTGAAATGTCCGGGAATTATAAAGCATATCAGGACGCATTTGAAGTGATAAGGATGGGCGGGACGATCTCTTTGCTCGGTTTGCCAGAGGGCGATGTCAACATTGATTTCTCAAAAAATGTGATTTTCAAAGGTATAACTATTCACGGGATAATTGGAAGAAGGGTATTTGAAACATGGGAAGTGATGCGTTCGCTTTTGAAGTCCGGGCTTGCGGATAAAATTCTTGAAGCTGGTTTTGTGACACATCAATTGCCCCTTGAAAGATTTGAAGAAGGTTTTGAAGCGATAAGAAACGGCGATGGATTAAAGGTTATACTTAAACCGAGTTGAAAAATTCCTTCAACTTGGGTAACTTAATCAAAAAAGGATTGGAAAATGGCGGTAACTATTCCAATTGAGATATACGAGGTTTTTGAGGAGGTCTTTGGGATGGAAAAGGCGAAGAAAATTGTGAAGTCGCTTGAGGCGGTTATAAGCGTTGAAATTGACAACAAGTGGTATCAGACGAAGACGGAATTGAAAGAGGAATTGCTCAAGGAAGTCGCAACGAAAAAGGATATTGAAGTTCTTGAAGCTAAAATTGAAAGCGTTAGAAGTGAACTTGATGCAAAAATTGAAAGGGTTGCGACTGAGCTTGATGCGAAGATTGAGAGAGTTAGGAGTGAACTTGACGCGAAGATTGAAAGGGTTGCGACTGAGCTTGATGCGAAAATTGAAAGCGTTAGGAGTGAACTTGACGCGAAGATTGAAAGAGTTAGGAGTGAACTTGACGCGAAGATCGAGAATGTGAAAAATGAACTTGGTGCGAAAATTGAAATGTTAGGAAGTAGCCTTGAAGCAAAAATTGAAAAGATAGCAGGTGAACAAGGAGCTAAAGTAAGTGAGCTTGATGCGAAAATTGAAAATGTAAGGATCGGGCTTGACGCGAAAATTGATAGGGTCAATTTGAAACTTAACTTTCTCATAATTTTGATGATAATTGCTTTAGCTTTGATGAATCCCGTCGTGGCTGAAGCTTTGAAAAATCTTTTAATCCGTTAAAAACAAAATTAAAAAGCACCAATGAACTACACAGAAGTTTTAGTAAGCGAGATTAAAAGGTTACAGGAGACAAAAACCTATAAAAAGGAAATTCCACTTTTAAGTGAGCAAGGTGGAATTGTAAGGGTTGACGGTCGCGAAGTTATAATGCTTGCATCAAATAATTATCTCGGGCTTGCATCTCACCCAAGGATTAAGGAAGCAGCAATTCGCGGGATAAAAGAATATGGTTACGGAGTTGCATCAGTTAGGTTTATCTGTGGGACTCAATCAATTCATAAGCAGCTTGAGGAGAAAATATCTGAATTTGTCGGGGCAGAGGATACGATACTTTTTTCATCTTGTTTTGCAGCTAACGAGGGATTTTTTGCTTCGCTTGTCAATGAATCGCTCGGTTATGAAAATTATAAAGATGTCATCTATAGCGATCGGCTAAATCACGCAAGTATAATTGATGGCATAAGATTGTGCAGAGCTGAAGTGGTTGATAAGAAGGTTTATCCGCACGGTGATTGGAAGACACTTGAACAAATGCTTGAAGAAGATAAGGACAAAGATTATCGCTTCAGGATAATAGCAACAGATGGAGTTTTCAGCATGGAAGGTGATATGGCGCCTTTGCCTAAGCTTATTGAGCTTGCCAGAAGATATAACGCTATTCTTTTTGTGGATGATTCGCACGGTCTCGGTGTGATAGGTAAAACTGGGCGCGGGACAGCTGAAGAACTCGGCGTCTTCGGTCAAGTTGAGGTTTTATCTGGAACGCTTGGCAAAGCAATTGGTGGTGCAGCGGGTGGATTTATAAGCGGTAAAAAAGAAATGATTGAATATCTGAGGCAAAAGTCAAGACCTTATACATTTTCAAATTCGCTCCCGCCCGCAGTGATTATGGCAACGCTTGAAGCGATTAAAATGCTTGAAGAGGATACATCTTTAATTGACAAACTCAGAGAAAACACGCTTTATTTCAGGCGCGAGATAAAAAATCTCGGTTTCAAGATAATTGAAGGAATACATCCGATCGTTCCAATTATGCTAGGTGAAGCGTCGCTTGCAATGGACATGAGCGAGGAGCTTTTAAAAGAGGGAGTTTACATCAAAGGTTTGTGGTATCCGGTTGTCCCTAAAGGTGAGGCGAGGTTAAGAGCGCAAATATCCGCTGCTTTGTCAAAGGATGATATTGATAGAGCGCTTGAAGCGTTTAAAAAGGTTGGGAAAAAATTCGGCGTAATTTGATGTTTGGTTCAATTGATGAGATTAACTCCAGGTTGATAAGTTGCAAATTGTGCCCACGCCTTGTTAAGTGGCGAGAGAAAATCGCAATTGAAAAAACGGCAAGATTTAAAAATTGGGAGTATTGGGGAAAACCTGTCCCTGGATTTGGTGATAAAAGAGGGAAAATTCTTATCATTGGGCTTGCCCCAGCTGCACACGGTGGAAATAGAACAGGAAGGATGTTCACAGGCGATAGAAGTGGTGAGTGGCTTTATAAAGCGCTATATAAGTTTGGATTCGCAAATCAACCGACTTCAATTTCAATTGATGACGGTTTGAAAATTAAAAATTGTTATATAACTGCGATAGTTCGTTGCGCTCCGCCTGAGAATAAACCTTCGCCAAAAGAGATTAGAAATTGCAATGTCTATCTTGAAAATGAGATCAAACTTTTAAAACGGGTTAAAGTTATCATAACGCTTGGGCAACTTTCTTTTAAGACAACTTTAAAGACATTGCAAGAGCTCGGCTTTAGAGCCATTGATGGGGAATTGAAATTTTATCACGGGAATGAAGTTAAATTATCAAACGGGGCGAGGGAATTAATTTTGATTTCCTCTTATCACCCAAGCCAGAGAAATACATTCACACGCAAATTAACAGAGGAGATGTTTGAGCAAATTTTTGAAAGGGCAAAGATTTTAAGCGATGCATCACTTTAAAAGCTCAATCGGAACCCTCGTCCCGTATTTCGTTGAAAGTGAAATTCGCCAGAAGTGTTCATATACGATTTTTGAAATTTGCGCTATTGATTCTTGTGCTGTTTTTAAATTGTAGTTGCTCATCACGACTATAACATAAGGATGCCTTGGAAGAAAAACGATGCCCCATTCGCAGGTCACCCCTTCAATTCCACCGGGCTTGTTTGCGACTTTGACATCAGTGGGAAGATATTTAGTGAGATTTCCCTCCTTCTCTTTAGTTAAAATCGCGAGGACATTTTGAGATACATCTTTGCTCACGATTTCGTTTTTGTAAAGCATTTCCATAAGTTTCATTGCTTCCATTGGGGTTGAGATATTTTCATCACCTCTTGCTGATGCATCTGGACGAATCATCTTGCGCTGTAATTTCGTGTTTTTTAAGCCGAGTTTCTCAAGCGTTTTATTCACATTATCCATCCCGACGAGGTCAATCAATATATTTGTCGCTGTGTTGTCGCTTACTGTGATCATTAAAACTGCGAGGTCATAAATGCTTAATTCCGATAGCCCATCGCCAAATTCCTTTAGGACACCGCTACCGCCGACTTGTTGCTTTTTTTCAATTTTTACTTTGTCTGTAAGTTTAAACTTGCCCTCGCTTGCCTGTTTCATGACTTCAATCAGTATTGGAATTTTTATCGCGCTACCTTGTGGGAAAGTTAAATTTTCGTTTATAAGAAATGTCTCGCCCGTCACGAGATTTTTAACCGCGACACCAATGACACCATCAGATGTATCGGCTATGAATTTGATTTTCTCAAATGTTTTCCTGTGAAGTATTTCAAGATTTTCCGGTTGCGCAATTGCCAAAGAGAGAATCAGCGGAATTAGAAAAAGAAATCTTTTCATTTTCGGTTTTAATTTTTATTTTCAACAAAAGGTTTCCATTTCTCCGGTGGGTCAGGTGGGGTAAGTAAGCTTACAACTATCAGGACAATTATTGAGCCAGCAGCAGCTGGAAGGACGATATAATCAGCTTCAAGTATTGGTTCATGCCTGAACATATTGATAAGGGTTATGATTAAAGTGATTCCCATTCCCGTTGCTATGCTTGCCACTCCAGCTGGTGTTGTAACCCTTTTCCACAAAAAAGCTGCAAGCAGAGCTGGCGTCAATCCAGCACCTATCATCGTATATGCCGTTAATGCCATTTGTAAAACCGTTTGAAATCGCGTCAACAAAAGATAACCCAGAAATCCAAGGACGAAAATTAAAACCCTTTGTAAAGCTATTATCTGCTTGTGCGATGCGTTTGGGTTTATGAATCTCTGGTATATGTCTCTTGCGAGATTTGTGCTCGGCGTTAAAAGGAAACTGTTCGCCGTTGAAATTATAATAGCCATTGCAGCAACTATCAGCATAATTCCGACGACTTGTGGCAAACCTATTTCATGACCGTGTGTCGCAAGGTGTATTATGACTTTTTCCGATTCCTCAAGTTTAAATTTAACGCTTGCAAAAACGGCGAGTGCAGTTATTGATGTTTCAATTATGATTGTTCCTATCACCCAAAAGACAACAGCTTGTCTTGCCGACTTTGCGTCTTTTGCGCTGAAAAATTTTTGATACATGCTTGACTCACCAAGCAAAAGGAAAAATGTGGGGAAGAAAACGCCCATAGCCCAAATGAAATCCTTTTGACCGAAGATCGCAAATCTATCCGGCGGTAGCGTTTCCCTTACGGTTGTCCATCCGCCAACATCGTTTAATACAATCGGGACCGCAAGCGCTATTCCAAGCAACATCAATGTCCCATTTATTATGTCCATGGTTATCACAGAGATCAATCCCGCAAGGGCAGTGAACAAAACAACAAACACTGCGGTTATTATAATTCCTTGTTCAACTGGAACGCCGGCTACAAGGTTGAGGACAAATGCGCCACCTTTAAATTGATAGCTCGCTATTGTAACATATGCTATTACAATTGTGATTGTCCCCAGTATCCTTGCCCATTTGTTGTATCTTTGTTCAAGTATATCAGGCATAGTATATTGGGCGATCTTTCTTACTCTCCCTGCGAGGAAGTACACAATCACGATCGCAACCCAAGCTCCAGCCGAAAGCCATAGTTCTGAAAAACCAACTCTATATGCAAGTCCAGCGCCAGCAATTATGCTTCCGGAACCAATCCATGTTGCAAGTAGTGTCCCAACAAGTTTATAAACCGGGGTTGACCTTCCAGCGACCATAAAATCATCTTGTGTTTTAACCGACCTCGTTTTTAGAATCCCAATGGTGAGTAAAAGAGCAAGGTAAACGATTATCGCCGTTAAAAACATTTTCACTCCGTGTTTATTTTTAATAGATCAAGACGAGTTCCTCTTGTTCGCGACCCGTGATAATTGCTTTCTTTTCGGAGTTTATGTAGACATTCACCTCGGATCTGACGCCAAGTTTGCCGGGGATGTAAATTCCAGGTTCAAGTGAAAAGAGTGAGCCGGGGAGAAGTTTCCTTAGGTCTTGGGTTTCAAAGTTATCAATGTTTGCGCCGTTTCCGTGGACATTTTCCCCTATAGAGTGCCCAGTTCTGTGTGTGAAGTAGTCCCCGTAACCTTTTTCTTGGATATATCTTCTTGCGACCTCATCAACTTCCCAGCCAGCGACTTCAAGATTTTGGTTGAGGCGATTTTGTAGAAATGCTAAAGCTTCCCTTCTTGCGTCCCTTACGATATGGAACAGATTTACATATTCCTCAGGCGGTTCATCACCTATGAAAGCACACCAGGTTATATCGTAGAAAATCGCCCCTGGTTCGTTTTTCTTCGCCCATAGGTCAATTAAAAGTTTATCCTCGGGCTTTATCTCCCTTGAATTTTCAGGCGTCGGATAAAAATGAGGATTAGATGGATGGTCATTGACTCCAACTATCGGCGGGTCTTCGTCGGATGTTAACCCTTTGTCATAAAATCTTTTCAAAATGAATTGTTGAATCTCATATTCTGTTTTGTATTTCCCGCTTCTTACTCCTTTCCTTATTTCTTCAAATGCCTCATCAAGCGTTTCATCAACAAGTTTTCCAGCTTCAAAATGAGTTTTGATCAAATTTTCATCAATCAATGCTTCAAAAATTTGAACTAAGTCAGCAGACGAAATAATTTCGTGTCCGAGACCTCGTAGAAGTTCAATTGTCCCGGCATCAACGATTGATATGTAAGGGATTGCATTCATTGGAGAATATTGCATGGCGATTTTTTTCGGTGAGCCGAGTATTTCTTTAAGTCGCTCGTGAAGTTCGCGCCATCCGGAGTAAAAAAATTTTTTTCCGGGAAGAGTGTCAAGTTTATCTGGTTCAACTCTGTGTACAAGTTTTATTGAAATAAAACCATCTTCTTGTTGCGAGACCTTGAATTGACAAACCGAGGATTTTCAAACCGATTTTATCCCTGTTGTGAAAGTCATAAAATAGCCAACCATCAATTCCGAGTTCAACGAGTTTCTCCTGTATTTTTTCAACTTTCATTGTCATTTTCCTTGTGATGAGTTTTTAATTTGTTGGGAAGGGGGACGATGATGTCCCCCTTTTTGAGCGATCAACCGCCACCAGAAACCCCGGCTACAAATCCGCCTTCGGTCATTTTTCTTATATCAAGGACTTTGTCAAGTTCATCCTCTTTCATCAGACCAAGTTCAAGTGCAACCTCACGGATCGTTTTATTCTCAGCCATCGCTTTTTTGACAATTTGAGCTGCTTTATCGTAGCCGATGTAAGGTGTGAGAGCAGTTGCAAGGATTGCGTTTTGTTCGGCGATGCGTTGCATGTTGCGTTGCATGTGTTCTTTGTTTGCGACGATCCCGTTAATGCATTTATCAACGAATACTTCGCTTGCGTTTGCAAGTATCGTTATTGATTCAAGTAAGTTCCGTGCTATAACTGGGAGAGCGACATTAAGCTCAAAATTTCCAGAAGCCCCTGCAAGTGTGACAACCGAATCGTTCCCGATCACTTGCATTGATACCATTATAACAGCTTCAGGGATGACCGGGTTTATCTTGCCTGGCATAATTGATGAACCGGGTTGAAGTGCAGGTAAACGAATTTCAGCAAGTCCAGCTTGTGGACCTGAATTCATCCATCTTAGGTCGTTTGCAATTTTGTAAAGCGCAACCGCAAGCGTTTTTAAAGCACCGCTTAATTCAACCGCTGTGTCCATAGTTGCTTGAGCCGAAAAGTGATTTCTCGTCTCTTTGAAAGGTATCCCCGTCTCTTGTGAGAGTGCCTCAGCAATTCTTCTGCCAAATTCCGGATGTGTGTTTATCCCAGTTCCAACCGCCGTTCCCCCAAGAGCAAGTTCATACAATCTCGGCAGAACCGAATTAATTCTTTCAATCGCAAGTTCAATTTGGGAAGCGTAACCCGAAAATTCTTGCCCGAGTCGCACTGGCATAGCATCCATAAGGTGGGTTCTACCAGTTTTGACTATGTCGTCAAATTCTTTTGCTTTTTCAAGAAGTGCCTTGTGGAGTTTTTCAAGTGCCGGTAAAAGTTTTTCCTTCAAGGCAAGCGCTGACGAAATATGTATGCACGCCGGGATGACATCGTTTGAAGATTGCCCAAGATTTACATGGTCGTTCGGATGGACGACTGTTTTGTCCCCTCGTTGAGCTCCTAAAATTTCACAGGCACGATTTGCGATAACTTCATTTGCGTTCATATTCGTTGATGTGCCAGAACCCGTCTGGAAAATATCAAGCGGGAAATGTTCGTCAAGTTTCCCTTCAATTACTTCCTTTGACGCCTGCATTATCGCTTCCGCCTTCTTTTCATCAAGTAAACCGAGTTCTTTGTTAACCTTTGCTGCACAATACTTAACAAGCCCGATTGCTTTGATAAATGTCCTTGGGAATCTGATCCCGCTTATTGGGAAATTTTCAACTGCCCTTTGTGTCTGCGCTCCCCAAAGCGCCCAGGTTGGAACTTTTACCTCCCCAAGTGCGTCTTTTTCAACCCTGTAATCGGACATGGCTTTTTCTCCTTTTTATTTGTTTTGGTGCTTATTCGCTTAAAATTTTGGAAATAAAATTGAAAAATTCAACCCAACGGAATTACCCTCCTCTTTATGAGCGCAAAGTAAACAACTGAAAAAAGCAACCCGGTTGCTAAAAATCTCAAGTTAACATCGTAGATGAATTTTCCGATCAAATAGCAAAATGAGGCGATTGAGAGCGAAATGGCTAAAACTAAAATTAGAAATTTCACGGGGAAAATGTCCCGCAGTTTTATCCCGGATAGCGTCCTTAAAATGAAATATAACATCAAAGATGTCTCAATGTATGTTGAGAGCACAACTGCTACTGCAGGACCTTTTAAACCGATAACTTTCAGAAGCAATAGACCGAGTATAAAGTTTAAGGCAAGGTCAATCAATGAGATAAACATGTAAATTTTTTGCCTACCCAAAGCAGAAAGGATCGGACTATAAAGCAAAATCCTCACGGGGAGGAAAAATATATAAATCCTGAAAATTTCGGCGCTTTCAGCGTATTTTGGAGAGAATAAAACCACTACGAACTCGTTTGAGAAAAAAAGTAAAAATGAAAAAACGGGGAGGACAAATACCGCGGTTGATTTAATGACATCGCTTATGAGTTTTGCGACATCCGTTTTTTTACCCGCATCGTATAGTTTGCTTATTTCCGGAAAACTTACAGAGGCAAAAGAACTTGTTATTAACGGGACAACTGGAAGTTCTTTAGCTCCAACGCCATAGATCGCATAAATCTCCGGCGCGAAATTACTCGCAATTATAAACTTGTCAATTTGCCTTGATAAAATCGCGCTTATGTGACCAAAGATGAGAGGGGAAGTATATGTCAAAACCTCTTTAAGTCGGGAATTTGTTAAGTTGAGATTGAAATTTTTCCTCAGGAAGCCAATCATATAAATGAATCTTAAAATTGCTATGGCTGACAAGCATGCTTTTTCCTCAGGAAGCCAATCATATAAATGAATCTTAAAATTGCTATGGCTGACAAGCATGCAAAGATAAATAGAATCCCCTTGCTGAAAAAAGTGGAAAAAAGCACAGCGATGATGTAAAGCATTACAGTTATAAGCGTCACGAGAAAGAGCTTTTTGAATTCATTTCTTAAAATGAAAATGGAGTCAAGGATTAAAGTTGGAATTGAGAACAGAAAGAACAAGGCGAAATAAAAAAAGTTTTCCGGGAAGAGCGCATTGTTTAAGATTTTCCCGATTTCAAATCTTAACAGATAGAGCAAGATGGTTAAAGCAAAGCCAAGAAGTGTTAGGAAGGAAAATATGGTTGTTATGTAATTGTTTGATTTTTCCTTCACGCCGAAGAAGTAAACGGCGCTTGAAAATGCAAATGAGATGATCGGAGTTATAGTGTTAAGTATGAGCCATATCTGATCGTAAAGCGCGAATTCGCTTTTTGAGAAATGGCGTGCGAGTATGATCGTTACTATGAGTAGACCAGTAAGGTTTATGATTCTTGATAAACTTATCAAGCTGGCTTTTTTGACGATTGAATCAAGCACGCTTACTTTTGAAAAAGTTTTAAAACTCCTTTTGCGAAGCTCACCTCAAAAGAAAGTTTTAACTCGCCCCCGAACTGCATTTTGAAAAAAGCAACTTTTTCAATATCCGCCCCGCAAAAGTCAAACTCTTTTATTCCCCTCGCTGATAAGTCCTCAAGTATTTTCCACACCAAGAAATGTGATGCAACATCGGAGTTTTTCCCGCTCATCCCTGCTACTATATCGTACCCTTTCCCCTTCCAAGTTGAAATTCCCCTTGAAGCAAGGATATCCCCTTGACCGTCAACGAGATAATAAATCTCAAGGATGCCGGATTTGACAAGTTCATTCAGAAGTTTTTTTAAACTTTCAAATCCGAGGAAAAATTTTCCACCAGTTCTCTCATAGCTTAAAATTTGCTGTTTAGCGAGCACATCTGCTGAATTTGATTTTAAAACGCTAAAACCAGCCCCTTGAGCTTCTTTTATTTTCCTTTTCAACGAGTTGCTCATCCCTTCCCAAACGAGTTCAATTGAATTGAGATTCAGCACAAATGTATATCTTGGCTTAATCTTGTAGCCGAGCCATTTGAATTGTCTTATGTCATAAATCGTGTGGTGGAGCTTGAATGTAAAGAAATCAATTTTTTTGACTATGTGCGTGTGAAGTTTTAAAATTGACTCGTTTTTTTCAATGATTTCCTTCTGCCTTTTTTCGGTTTGAAAATTTTTGAAAATTATACCACTGTAGTATGTGAAGGGTAGGGGAGTTGATACAAAGAATAGGAGTTTCTTTTTAACGGGTAAAATTACCCCAGCGACAATTTCATGACCTTTTTTTACGAACAAAACTTCAAAGTTTAAGTTGAAAATTTCAAAATAAGTTTTCAGCCAGTTCGCTGAGAGAAAGGGGTTTGATTGCGGGGAGTTAGAGATAAAGTTTGACCATTCATTTAGGTCTCTGCTGATTTCAAGTTGAAGGGAAGCCATTTATTTTAAAATTCCGAAAATTTTTGCCAGGAACTCAATCGCTTGTTGATTTAGGAAGATTATCGCAAAAAGTATGACGATAAACATCAGTGTGAATTTTCTGTCAAGTTTAACGAACTCACTTTTTATCTCTGCGCGCAAGTAGTTTATCTTTTCCGTCAAAAGCTCCTTTGTGGCGAATTCATCTCTAATTTTATCAATTTCAGTTTTAACCTCTTTCCTCAAGTTATCAATCTCGCCTTTAAACTCTTTTCGCAAGCTTTCAATCTCATTTCGGACTTCTTTTCGCAGATTTTCAATCTCACCTTGGACTTCTTTTCGCATCGCATCCATCTCTTTTCTAAATTCGGTTACTATTTCATCCTTCGTCACAGCCCATTTGTATTCAGTCGCTTCTGATATAGCCATTTCAAGCGATTTTATAACTACTTTAGCTTCCTCTTTTATTTCAATTAAGTTATCAATCTCGCCTTTGAACTCTTTTCGCAAAGTTTCAATCTCACTTTTATACTCCTTTCGCAAATTATCAAACTCGCTTTTAAACTCCTTCCTCAAGTTATCAATTTCACCTCTGAACTCTTTTCGCAAGTTATCAATATCATTTCGGACCTCTTTCCGCAGATTTTCAATCTCACCTTGGACTTCTTTTCGCATCGCATCCATCTCTTTTCTAAATTCGGTTACTATTTCATCCTTCGTCACAGCCCATTTGTATTCAGTCGCTTCTGATATAGC
>Ga0209670_100602_pt1 | contig 20544 bp, 21 predicted proteins | sample PerSpoBPS_BMetaG_FD_184741 | JGI IMG/M metagenome (GOLD analysis project Ga0209670, IMG submission 184741) | Thermal spring microbial communities from Yellowstone National Park, Wyoming, USA - Perpetual Spouter B (PS_B) MetaG (SPAdes) (version 3) | ecosystem: Environmental > Aquatic > Thermal...
CAGTTAACCTCGACAGGCTGAGGAGATACATAGAGCACTGTGAGAGGTGCGTGGCAGCATCCCTCAGGGGATTCGCAGACTCAGAAGGAAGGTCAACAAACGTGGTTACATATTTATCCTCAACACCGACCTTAGACTACTCACATATATTCATGGATCCTATGATCCTAGGAGGGGGAAGAAATACACGCATAACAAGGATTGTCATCGCATACATATTCGAGCCAGCAGTAACGCAAACTCCTACAAATACATCGGATTCACAATAAAGAGAAAACAACAACGCCTAGCAAAGTGCATCAGGCGAACAACAAGTACATCTACCCCTCCCCCCAAACATTTCCACATTCAACATACTCAAAATAATAACTAATATTTCCCGGCGGCAGGATTTGAACCTGCGGCCCTCCGGTTTCTGTGCGCCCGGTAGGCTGCGTTAGGCCCAGCGGGCTGCTGGCCTCTACAGCCGGATGCTCTACCAGGCTGAGCTACGCCGGGAGTCCACTCGATTTTTCCTTTTCTAAAAGTCGTATAAAACTTTAACCTCGCGGCCTCGGAGATGTCTCCTTTAGACCAATGTTTATTGAAGGGTGTTGTCAGTGATCGCTGGGGGCAGATAATGGTGCCGGCGATCGAGGTTAACGATCTTTGGAAGTATTTCGGGGCTAATCCCGCTCTTAAGGGAGTTCATCTTACTGTAGAGGAGGGGGTCGTCTTCGGCATTATCGGACCGAACGGAGCGGGTAAGACAACGCTCTTCAGGATACTTGCCACGATTTTAAAGCCTAGCAGAGGTGCTGTTAAGATCTTCGGCCACGACATCATGAAGGAGGCCGGTGTTGTCAGAGACCTCATATCTTATCTCCCAGAGGATGCCGGGGTGTATAAACACCTCACGGGGCATGATTACCTACGGATGGTCGCGAGCCTCTATGGTAGAGGGTCAGTTGAGAGGGGGATGGAGGTCTCGGGCCTGGGAGACCGGCTTAAGGAGAGAGCGGGCACCTACAGTAAAGGCATGAAGAGGCGACTTCTCTTAGCTGGTTGTTTGATGACCTCGCCTAAATTAGCGATACTTGATGAGCCTACGGCTGGTTTGGACGTTGAGCACGCAGTATATGTAAGAAAATTGATAAGAGAGTACGCGGCGAAAGGAACAACTGTACTAGTCTCCAGCCACAATATGCTTGAGGTCAATTATCTCTGTGACGAGATCGCTATTCTCCACAATGGTATATTATTAGAGAGGGGTACTCCGCGGGGGCTTCTCTCCAAATATAGTGTCTCTAATCTTGAGGAACTCTTCATGAAAAAGGTGAGCGAGGCTTGAAGCTACTGGAGCTGATCCGTAAAGAGATAATAGAACTGTTTCGCGAGCCCTCCATACTGCTGGGCGTTGTTTTGGCCCCGCTCATAAGCCTACCACTTCTGGGCGTCGCCATCTCAGCCGCGGGCCAGGACACTGCTAGACAGACAGAACAGGCGCAAATCCTCCTAGTCGACTTGGACCGGGGACCTTACTCGGAAAGCTTCAAAAAGGCATTGACCACTGTAGGTCTCGAACCAATATACGAGGTAGGTGACCACGAAGACGTTTTCCTTCTAATGAAAAAGCATAATCTGAAGATAGCACTCATGCTTGGAAGGGATTTCTCCCAAAACCTTTCACAGCGTGCGACGGCTAACGTAAACCTGTATGTTTCCCTTCAAAGCCTCTCCACAGTTGAGCTCCAAAGACTCTCTACAATTCAATCCCGTCTCCGATCGGCAATTGAGACACTGGGGGAGAGCTTGGCCTCCGAGCATGGCCTCCAGATAGCGTACTATAAAGCGCCGGTTTCAGTCAAGGAGACTCGCCTATTATTTAGGGATACGCTTGTCTCTTCAGAAGAACTGAGGGGCTTAATGCAGCGTCTAAACATTTACTTCGCCGTCTCCATACTGCTTTTTATCCTGTTGTCGACCTCCGGAACGGTAGCCGCAACGAGCGTGGGGCTGGAGAAGGAGGCGAAGACCCTTGAGATTCTCCTTACAATGCCCATTAGTAGGATAACAATACTCCTATCCAAACTCCTCGGGTCGATCATTATAGCCGTACTAGGCGCCATCTCCATGGTCATCGGACTTTCCACCTTTCTGCCGAGCATGATGCCCACCACAACGGGAGTGTCTATGCTCAGTATCACAGTTGGCCCTTTATCGCTGGCGTTCCTCGCCGTTATCTTGATCAATTCTATGTTGGTGGCTTTCTCGATCGGAATCCTCTCGGGAGTCCTGGCGGGCGATGTTCGGGGAGGGCAACAGCTCGCCTCCCTTATCCAATTGCCCCTCCTACTTCTATCCTTTCTGGTGTTGTTTCTATCTGATCTGGATACGCTTCCACAACACGTATCGACAGCCCTTTTGCTTAACCCTTTCACGCACATGCTATTGGCGGTGAGAGCAGCGATTCTTGAGGAACATTACAGATTGTCCTTACATATCGGTTTTCTGGCTTTGTTCGTCCTCCTGACGCTTATGCTGGCTGCGTGGCTATTCCATGGTGAAAGAATACTCACCATGAAAATCAGGCTTGGGAGACAGAGATCATCAGGTTGAAGCACTCTCGTTGCGATAGATTTAGGGCTGTTTAATCCTTACTCGTTAAGAGACATAGCCCCTTAACCCCGTCACAATATACTCCACCGCTATGGCCGTAAGGAAGACTGCCATTACCCGTGCCACGACATCACTCCCGCTTCTCCCTAATATACGATAGAGCGGGTCTAGCCTCCTCAAGATGACCCAGCTGAGTAGCATAACTATCAGCACCGAAAGCGTACCCACCACCTGACCGTAGGAGTTTATAGATAGCATGGTGTTGGTTATCGCCCCAGGCCCTGCCAGCAAAGGGAAGCCTACGGGAAAAACGCCGACCTCTCCCGTTCTCAATAGAAGCCTCTCTCCTCCACTGACAAGTATTTGCAGAGCCAAGATGAAAAAGAGGAGCCCGCCGGCTATCATGAAGCTGTGGAGGGAGACGCCGAATAAGATGAGGATCTGATGGCCCGCAAAAGCGAATAAAAGAAGCAACAAGGACCCTACTAGTATCGCTTTATCAAAAACTTTCTCTCGCTCTTTTTTCTCCAAATGCTTAGTCAGCTCGATAAGAATCGGTATATTTCCCAGAGGGTCGACCACTACGAAAAGGGCTACGGAGCTTCTCAGGAGATCCTCCATCATCACACCCATCCTCTACCTGACGGCACTATTTACCGATCCCTATCTCGCCGCGAGATACCTAAATAATGGGTTAACTGCGGCTAGTCCGGGCCCCGGTAGCTCAGCCCGGCAGAGCGGCCGCCTCGTAAGCGGCAGGTCGCGGGTTCAAACCCCGCCCGGGGCTATATTAGTTATTATTTTGAGGATGGGTTGGGAAATGGTTGGGGGAGGGGTAGGTGTACTAGAGGTGTACTAGTGTTTCTGTTTCTCTTGTCGTAGTTTTCCAGCCGCGCCTGCTTCCTAGTAATAGTGAAGCCCACGTATCTATAGAAGCCCATATTACTGCTGGCTCGAATATGTATGCGATGACAATCCTTGTTATGCGTGTATTTCTTCCCCCTCCTAGGATCATAGGATCCATGAATATATGTGAGTAGTCTTAGGTCGGTGTTGTAGATGTATATGTAATCACTCTTGTCGACGTTTCCTTCTGAATATGCGAAGCCCCTGAGGAATGCTGATACGCACCTCTCACAGTGCTCTATGTATCTCCTCAGCCTGTCGAGGTTAACTGGCTTTCTTAGGAGTTCATATAGCGTCTTAGACTCAGCTTCGACGACATACCTACCTGAAGATTTCACGTATCTCGGCCTTATTTGTCTCCTGCCCAGAACCTTTGCAAGACACCTGCCAAACCCCTCTACAAACTCCCTATCCCTAGTCCCTAGCCTTAAGGCCTATCCAGACATAGTTGTAGCCTTTGCGGACGCTCCTTACCCTATAAGTGTATCCGTCACCGACCTTCACACCTATCACGTACGCTAATTCCTCTGAGGGCTCCAATAGTTCTAGTGTAAGGTATCCGTCTACCATTGTATGGGCTATGCACCCCACGTAGCCACTCACTTATCGACGACTTAGAGATCCTGACTCCGTATCTTCGCCACACTTCCTCAATAATCCCTCTATACGTCAGCCCGCCTCTACGAAGGGCAACAACGTCACCGTACAGCTTTATCCGAAGCTCCCGCGGCAGGTATCTCCCCATCACTACATCTCCTCATTTTGTGTCTTTATCTCTTATGGCCTCGCAACTATGTGGAACCTCGCCACCATCCCCCTCCATACCCATCACCCGCTCGGGGAAGAACACCAACCGGGCCCGCATATAAGGAGTAGTGGCCCTATAATCGGGTCATCCCCCAACCCTGCACACACTACGAGCCTGATACACCAGAGGAAGAGATAGGAGTAAGGAAGAGGTCTAAACCAAAGCCCGTAAACATCCCAATACAGATGGATTTATGGGGAAACGAGGTAATATTCGTGGGAAAAGGACAGACAGCACTATACGGGTACCCGAGGCCAGACTAAACTCACCCTAGTTCCCACCATACGGTCGAGGGAGTCGGCTGGGCCCTCCTCCTCTACGACCCCGAGACCGACAGGCTGGTTCTGAGCCACATATTTATTCGGGCGGAATTGACCTAAAGGTGGACGTTATGACAATCTTGGTTACGGGCGCGTGCGGCTTCATTGGCTCGTGGACTGTGAGGCGTCTCTTGGAGTATGGCGAGAGGGTGGTTCTGACGGATCTTAAGCGCGACTATCACAGGTTGAGGTACGTTGTTGGTGATCCGGAGAAGCACCCCTTCGTGGAGGGAGACATATCTGTGCCGGGTTTTCTAGACGATGTCCTATCAAGATTTAGGGTTGACGCAGTGATCCATCTTGCCGCTTTCCAGATACCGCAGTGCAGGGCTAATCCAGTCCAGGGGGCTCTTGTTAACGTGGTAGGCACTGTCAATGTTTTTGAGGCTTGCAGAAAGCATATTGGGCAGGTTAGGCGAGTCGTATATGCGAGCTCAGCCGCCGTCTATGGACCTCCAGAAATTTATGGAGAGGGCCCTGTGCCCGTCAACGCCATACTTAGACCCACCACACATTACGGCGCATACAAGGTCTGCAACGAGCTGACGGCTAACGCCTACTGGCACGAGGCAGGGATCTCCAGTGCAGGCTTCAGGCCACAGGTGGTGTATGGGTATGGAAGGGATGTAGGCGTTACATCCGACGCTACGAGGGCATTAAAGGCGGGGTTAGCCCGCATACCCTTCAAGATAAGGTTTGGAGGGATGATCGACCTGCAGTACGTGGAGGATGTTGCGGACCTCTTTGTCAAGGCCGCCTTGAAGGACTATCCTGGAGCCCGGGTATACAACATAAGAGGAACCGTCATGCATGTTTCCGACCTGATCAAGCTTATAGAGGTGCTGATTCCAGAGAGCAAGGGGCTACTGACCTATGAGGATAAGCCGCTACCAATTCCGGCTGTGCTCGACGACTCTGAAACCGAGAGAGACTTCGGCCCACTGTTGAGGACCCCACCCGAAGAAGGCCTCGCGCAGACCATCCAGTTCTTCCGCAACCTCTTGGCCCGGGGCGAGCTAGACCTCACCGATCTTAAACCACAATGAGGATAGATTTATCACTTGAATGACGTGAACACATTCGTGATGGAGGCCTGGTATGACGACCCGCTTCTAATGATCCCGGGGCCTTCGGAACTACATCCGCGGGTAAGGGAAGTTTTGGCAGGCCGCTTCTACCCCCACTACGGGCATGAGTGGAAAGAGCTATACGAGAAGGTGGAGGATGTTGCAAAGAAGATTTTCCAGACTAAGAATGAGATTATAGTGATGCCCGGTCCGGGGTGTCTTGGGCTGGAGCTCGGTGTTCTTAGCGTGGCTGACCGTGGGGAGAAGGTGGTCGCAGTGGTGAACGGATTCTTCGGGGAGCGATTCGCAGAGATCGCTAAACTCTGCGGTCTAAACTTGGTAAAGGTTGAAGCGGGGCCGGGGATGGTTGTCCCCCCCAGCAAGCTTGAGGAGACTTTGGACGACAACCCTGACGCAAAGGCGCTCATCTCTGTACAAAACGAGTCTGCAACTGGTACACTGAACCCCGTTAAAGACTATGTGATGCTCGCCAAGAAGAGGGGGCTGTTTACGGTGATAGACTCCGTATCAGCTTACGGAGGCGTGGATATAGACGTAGACGGATGGGGGATAGACATCTGCGTCGGTTACGCAAATAAGTGTCTCGGAAGCATTCCGGGAGCTCTACCAGTCTCGATAAGTAGTGAGGTCTGGGAGAGGGTCGAGAGGGGGCTGGTCAAGCCCAACTCGTTCATGACCAACCTGGCTGTCTGGAGCTGGTATCGGAAAAACTGGGGCGGGATGGGGCATCCTTACCCCACAACTGTAAACACCTTTGCCTACCTAGCCTTCAAAGTCGCTGCGGAGGCGGCGCTCAGCGAGGGCCTAATGAAGAGGTATGAGAGACACCGTACCATTGCGATGGCCACTAGAGAAGCTGTTAAGGCGATGGGTCTCGAGCTAACCGTCCATGAGGACGCACACGCCTCTCCAACTATTACAGCAATAGACCTACCCTCTGGAGCAAGGAACAAACTCCAGGATATTCTGAAGACGATGCTCACAAAGCACAGGATAATGATCGGTGGAGGGCTTGGATCTACGGCAGGGAGAGCCATCAGGATCGGCCACATGGGCATCACCGCGGATCCCCGCTACGTTGTCCCCACACTCACCTCCCTCACCATAACTCTCAGGGAGGCTGGCGTCGAGGTAGAAAAGGTCGGGACCGTAATCGACGCCTTCTACAGCGCAATATAGGCCATGCTCTAGAGCAAAAGCCCCCCTAACGCGTCCCCCCTTCCCGAGAGGGGATTAGTTATATCTCTCCGAGGAGTCTATTTGTCCGATGGTCATCCTGTATAGTCGTAGTTTTTCGCGGGCAGAGCTCGAGAGGTATGTCGGAGAAATCTCGCAGATTGGGGGGCTCACGCCCTTGGAGCTCGCGGACGGCCATTCCAAGGGCGTCCGTTGCATCCTGCTTAGGACAGGAGTACTGTCCGCACTAGTGGTGGTCGACAGAGGGCTCGACGTCGCAAACCTCGAGTACAAGGGGACACCGCTGGCCTGGATGAGTCCCACGGGAATAACGGCTCCGGCCTTCTATGAGCCTGAGGGGCTTGGGTGGCTTAGAGGATTCTTCGGCGGCCTGCTCACTACGTGCGGTTTAACCTACTTCGGCAGACCCACAGTGGACGAGGGCGAGCAGCTGGGGCTTCACGGACGGGCCTCCTACATACCAGCTAGGCTTCACCTCTGCAGGGGTAGGTGGGCTGGCGACAGCTATGTGTTAGAGATCGAGGGCGAGGTGAGAGAGTCGAAGGTCTTCGAGCCAAACATCTCTCTCTACAGGAGGATCGAGGCGGAGCTTGGGGGAAGCAGAATAGTCTTCAGAGACCATGTCCGTAACAACGGATGGTACAGACAGCCATTCATGATTCTATACCACTTCAACCTCGGGTTCCCGCTTCTAAGCAGGGAATCTAAGCTCGTCACGACCTCCAGGCTGGTCGTGCCCCGCGACAGCGACGCCGCAGAGGGGGCCGAGAACTATGATCGATTCGAAGAGCCCACCAGAGGCTACCGAGAGAAGGTGTACTTCCACGATCTCGTGCCAGATCAAGAAGGCTATGCCTACGCCGCCCTATTGAACTATTCGCTGGCTGGCGGGCTGGGCGTCGTTATACGTTTCAAGCGAAAGCCGCTCAACCGCCTCGTAGAGTGGAAGATGATGGGTGAGGGGGCCTATGTTCTGGGCATTGAGCCGGCCAACGGCCTAGTCCTGGGCAGAGACTTTGAGAGGAGGGTGGGGACGCTAAAGTACCTCGAGCCGCAGGAAGAGCAGTCCATTGAGATTGAGCTGAAGGTGGTGGAGGGTGTTGAAGAGCTGAGGAGGGTTGAGGAGAGGATCATCGAGATTAGAGGCCCCAAGAGGGCCACGATCTTGTCGGATGTCGAGACTTTTGTTAGAGAAGCCAGGGAGTGAGGAGGTAGGGCTCAACGGAATATCTGGACGTGCTTGACTCCGCCAACCTCGATACAGGCAGACTCATCGACCAGCCCCTCCTCGATCGCCTTCTGAACCACCTTATTGCCGAGTAGGTTAACTATCGTAGCCCCATTGATCGCCTCTTTGACAGCCTCCCATCCCACCTGTCTTCCGAGGTAAAAGTCCCTACTAACCAGGACCTCATACCTTTCTCTCACCCTCAGCCTCGCACCTATCAATCCCTCGTCACAAGCGGCTACCACCACCTCACCTGTCAGGGACCGATGGGTCTTTAGCCAGAAGGTCTCGCCCACAGCTCCGCGTCTACAATAGCCGGCGATAGATAAACCATTCAGTCCTATCAGCCTAGATGGGATGTTAATCCCTTGGGCAACACCCTTAAATCAGAGAAAAGAGACTATCAGTTACGTGGGAAAAAGGAAGATAATTGCTGAGCCGAAGGAGCTCGAGAAGGTCCCCGAGCTTGGCCCAGGCGACGTTTATGGCATCGTCTCAAAGCTGGTGGGGTACGACAAGGCACTCGTCGACTGCTCCGACGGGAAACAAAGGATATGCAGGATAAGAGGCCAGCTCAAGAGGAAGATCTGGGTCAAGGAGGGAGACCTAGTTCTGGTGAGCCCCTGGGACTTCCAAGCAGATACCAGGGGCGACATATGGTGGAGGTTCACCAAGAACCAGGCAATAGAGCTAGCCAAAATGGGTGTGGTCCCCGAATTCCTTAGGAGCCGAATAGAGAAGTAGTGTTTCTTGTTAGGACGAACTTAACTTAAATAGGGCTTCATAAAAATATCTCTAGATGCCGAATATTATCCACGGTAACGCAGAGAGCATCATAGAGGAGTTCCGCGAGGAGGGGTTGAGGGCATTCAGGGCCCTCGACTACGTAACTAACCCTCTCTATACAAAGCATCACGAGAAACTCACACTCGATCTAGAGTGGCTTCTGAGAAATATGCAGACACGCAGCGACCCTGTCCCCACAGACTACGAGCCGCTACTATCCAATTTTGAGGAGCCAGCGGTGATACATGTATCAGGCCGGCCTGCCCACATTAACCTACCCGCCGAATATTCAAGACAAGGCGTCATCTTGGAGAGCATATGGGAGGCGGTGCGAAAAAGAACCGATCTTTTTGAGCTTTTGTTGAAGAACTATACGGTACAGCCCAACGAAGATAAGCTGGCTGGACTGGTCTATGGCGCTCTTAATTCAGGCGTGCTTCTATATGTGCCCGACGGTCTGGACCTCGACATGAAGGTTAGGATGACGTGGTTAACAAGCGCTGAAGATGGCGTCACAGCAGCCCTCACCCTCGTCTACGCGGGCAGCGGCTCGAGGGTATCGATCCTTGAGGAGCACCAGTCCTATGGAGTCGGGGACAAATCCTTCGTGGGCCACATAATCAGCGTGGTAGGCCAAGACTCTTCCAGCGTGAAGCACGCACTCTTCAACAACCTCGCCCCGACAGCCGAATCGGCCATCTTTAGGCGTTCTTACACCTTCAGATACGCCCACCAGTCTTGGATAGGCGCAGAGATAGGCGGAGGCATCGTGAGGAATGTCATAGACAACATCCTTGTGGGGGACGGCTCGAGGTCTGATACCCTGGAGGTTGTTATGGCCGCTGGGACTCAACGCTTTGACATCACGGCAAACCTGAACCATTTAGGGCAGGGTACCGTGGGGCGGGTAGTGGTCAAGGGTCTTGGGCTTGATAACTCCCGAACACTCTTCAAGGGCATGATCAAGATTGGAAAGAAAGCAAAGAATACAAGCGCCTACCTGGCCGAGCATGCCATGCTACTCAGCCCAAACGCAAGAGCCGACGCGATCCCTGGCCTAGAGATCGAGAGCGACAACGTCAAGGCAACCCACTCGGCCAGCGTAAGCCAGATAGACCCCGAGCAACTCTGGTACCTCACAACAAGAGGCCTAAGCAGAGATGAGGCGACGAAGCTAATAGCCACCGGCTTCTTCGAACCCGTTATAAGCGAGATAGACCTATCCGACGTCCGATGGAGGGTCAGGCACATGATAGAGAATAAGTGGCGGAGGCCAGGAGAGCCCCAAGTAGACCTCGAAACTCTGATGGACATATACGTGGAACCGGAGGAGGTTGGCAAGAGCGTAGAAGACATTTTCGGAACACACTACAAATATGTTTACGGCAAGAAATAAGCTCTTTGCGAGGACTCGGGGAATACCCAAATCATCATGCCGCGTAACGCCTAAATAACCCCTAATAAGGGATCTTAGACACGCGAAGATTTGGTACATATCAAGCGGATAACGATTCAGGGGTTCAAGTCGTTCGGGCCGAAAAGAAACATCATCAAGCTCGAGAAAGGGTTTGTTGTCATAACAGGCCCAAATGGCGGCGGGAAAAGCAACGTTCTAGACGCTATAAAGTTTTGTCTAGGAGAACTGAGCAACAACGCCCTAAGAGTCTCGAAGCTCTCTGACCTAATACACGAGTCAGGCGGCAGAAAGCTCTCCACAGCGACTGTGACGCTCGTACTTGATAACACGGATAAGTCCCTTCCAATAGATTCTGAGGATGTATCGATATCCAGGACGATAGTCTCGTCGGGCGAAAGCACTTACAGAATAAATGGGAGAGCGGTCTCGAGAAACGACCTCCTATCACTACTTGCGGCGGCAAACATAAGGCCCTCGGGATTCAACATCATCACTCAGGGTGCTGTCTTAAGCATCGCCGAAAAAAGCCCCGAGGATCTAAGGAAAATGATAGAGGAGGTTGCGGGCACCGCAGAATACGATAAGAAGCGGGCCGAGGCGATGAGAGAGCTCGAAATAGCTGAGAAAAATGTCGCCGTAGCCAAGGCCGGGGTGACAGAGCTTAGAAGCCGGGTCAAACAGCTCGAACTGGAGAGGAGTCAGCTGGTAAGGAGTATTCTTATTCAGCGATATCTCGAGCAGCTCTCGAGAGAGCAGCTTGAGGCTGAGCTCAGCGCGACCGAGCAGTCGATAGTGGAAGCTCATAAGGAGTTAGGGATGGTGGAGGAGAAGATTGGCAGGTTGAGGGCTGTGCTTGATCAACTGAGCTTGGAGAGGACTAAGTTGGTTCGGGATGTTGAAAGGGTTGAGCAGGATATAGCGGCGGCTCAGTCTGAGATGACTGATCTGCAGACAAAGGCTACGCGATTTTCGAGGGAGATGGAGTCGTTGAAGGGAGCCATAATACGTGAAGGCTTCCTATACTCGAACAATAGGCGGAAAATACTCCTCCTACAGCTCAGGAAGTCTCAGCTCGAGCAGTCCCTAATCCAGCTAAAAGAGGGGTATAGTATGCTCGAGCGGGAGTACAGCGACTCACAGGACCAGCTTAGGGTTGTTGAAGAGAGACTACAGAGACTACTCAACATCAGAGACACGATCCTTACAAAGCTTAATGAGACGAGGGCGGGGCGGGAAGAGCGTGTGAAGAGACGACTAGAGCTACTAAAGAGTCTGAGCGAGACCGAGGCAAGTATCTCGGCATTGGAGAATCGTCTGCAAGATCTTGAGAATAGGAGGTCGCAACTCATGAAACGCCTTTCTAAGCAAGAAGAGATCATCGCTCAGGGCCAGCACTCTCTAAAGGAGTTGAGGGACAAGTATCAAAGACTCGTCTACGTCCAAGCCAAGATCGAGGAAGAGAGGGGAGCTTTAAGAGACAAGCTATCCCTCACGGAGCGGCTAAGGTCCGAATGCGACTCTTTGATTAACGAGGCTTCAAGACTCAAGGGCGAGATTGAGGGGGAGATCAGTAGGCTCGGATGGGCTCCCAAAGAGTCCCGGGACAAGCAACCTTGGCGTGATCAAGGGGTTAGGATGCTTGGAGACCTTTTAGAAGACCTATCGAAAGTCCCCAACGCATTACTGCCGATACTGTCTAGGCACCGCGACACGCTGGTCGTTGAGAAAGAGAGCTTCGCAGCCGCTCTGGCTTTGAGGGCGGCTGAGATTGGGAAAGACCTCTCGGTCGTGGCGATAGGGGGCGAGGGCTTGGATAAGAAGCACGCGCCAGCTTGCCTCGCATGCACCATAGCCGGAGAGGGCGAGGAGCTTAGGCGGGCTCTCCACGCTATCTTCCCCGACCACTACATCACGGACAGGGTCTTCGAGCCCGGTAAACCCGCATTCTCTACAGACGGCATCTACTCGAGCGGCCGGGGCTATTACAGGGCCTTAAAAGAGGCCGTGAACCTCAATAGGCTTTCCACAGCAATGGTGGAGGTTGATCGGATTATCTCGGCTGCCGAGCTAATACGCTCCCATTTAGAAGGCTCCATAGCCGTCCTGAAAGAGAGGGCCAAAGAGGCCGAGGAGAAGCTCGTCTCGGCTAAATCCGAGGCAGGCCAACTCGAGGCAGAAATCAACTCTTTGGAGAGGAAGATAGAGGAGACGAGGCGGGAGGCCGAGGAAATTAGGGGCGAGATGGACGCCACCATAAACGACTCCAATACCATTAGTGCTGAGAAGGAGAAATTGGCCGAGAAGTTAGGAAAAATTAGGTCTGAACTAGAAGGGTTAAGCCAAGTCAAGGGTGACGAAGAGGAAATCTTACTGGAGAGGAGGCTGGCGGGGTTAAATGAGGAGGCTAGAGCATTAGAGAGGGAGATTGGGAGCAGATCGGCCTCAACGAGGACCACTAAACAGCAAATGGAGCAGGCTTGGCTTCGCATTCAGACAGTAGAGCAGGAGCTCAGTAAAATTGAGACAGAAATCGAGACGCTCGAAGTGGCTTGTAGGGAATCCAAACTTAGGCTGAGAAGACTGGCAGATGATTACAAAAACGTCAAATCGCGGTTAAACGATTTGAGAAGGAGGCTCGAGGAGCTTTCAAGCGCTGTACAGAGATCTCAAGCTCTCCGCGTGGAGCTTAGATCAAGGCTTGCTGAGTTGGAAGATGCTTTGAACAATAAGAGATCTGATGCGAGCGTCCTCGACTCGGAGAGGAACAGGATACAGATCAGAATCGTAGAGCTGCGGATGAGGGAAACGGGCATAAAAGAGAAGCTTGAGGCGTTTAGGTCTCCGCAGACTAGGGACCTAGAGCTACTGCCCGCAGAGTTCAAGAAAAGGCTGCGATCCGAGCTAGAGGGCGAGCTATCCTCCATTGGCATGGTTAACCAGCTCTCGCTCGAACAATATCCGCAGCTCGCCGCGGAATACATTAGTCGTTCTAAAAGTCTTCAGATCCTTGACCAGGAGCGTCGGAAAATACTTGAGATAATCAAGATGATTGATGACAAGAAGCTTGAGGCGTTTATGCGGACGGTTGAGCTGGTCTCTAGCGGCTTCAGCAGGTTCTTTTCGGCGCTGACCGGCGGTTCTGCGTGGCTCGAGCTTTCGGATCCGGCGAGGCCACTGGAGTCGGGGGTCGAGCTGATAACAGCCTTTCCAGGTAAGGCTGCTAGGTCTTCCAAAAGCGTGAGTGGTGGAGAGAAATCGATAGCTGCAGTTTCGCTCTTGCTTGCTTTTCAAGGCCTAACACCTGCAGAGTTCCTAATACTTGACGAGATTGACGCGCATATGGACGCTAACTATAGCAAGAAGCTGGCCGAGCTACTGAAAGAGTTCTCGAATAGGTCGCAAGTCATAGCGGTGAGTCTGAAGGACATTGTCGCCGAGAAGGCGGATCAGCTGATAGGTGTCTATAATCAGGGCGGAGAGTCAAGGGTTGTTTACACGAAGCTTGAGGAGAATTAAGCAGGAGGAACTTGACTGGCGATTACTTCTCGCGACGCATCTCCTCACCCGTAGACTAGTATCCAGGATCGACCTAGTCAAGCTGCTGGAGCAGCTGGCAGGGGTTATTGAGTCGGAGAAATTAAGCATCTCCCAGGGAGGAGTGGCGGTCTTCGGGGCCGCATATATCCACCGATTGAGAACAGAGACAGTCCTCGCACAGCCGCGTGATAGAGACGAGCAGCAGAGGCCGGACCTGTATGTCCCCCCACCCATTGAAATACCACTGAAGCCAGGTCTCCTGGCAGCAACGATGCTGGAGATAGTTAATGCTCTGCGGTCGGCGATGCGTAGGGAGCAAGACTCGGCGTTTCTCTCCTCTACGCTACAAGCCGACCTGAAACTAGACGAGTATCTTGTCAAGATTGAGGAGGAGCTTGAGGAGTTCATAGACATGATTAAGCAGCTTTTTGGTGCGATAGAGGAGTGGGCCTTAGAGGACGTTTTTCAAGGTGTCAGCAGGCTAGAGGCGGCGAGGAGATTCATTCTGCTGCTACTTGCGGCGGGTAGAGGTTTTGTCGAGATTTATCAGGATGAGGAGAGCGGAAAGATTCTCGTGAGGTGGCTGGCGAGGAATGCCTGAAAAGACCAAGACATCTGTGGGGGTCCGGGGAGAGGCCGTTGCGCGTGTGCTCATAGAGGCTACGCTTTTCCTCAGCGACAGGCCTGTCACTGTCCAGAAATTGAGAAGCGTCACAGGTCTGAAGAGCAAAGCCGTGATCGAGAAGATCCTTGAGGAACTCAACACCGAATACGAAGAAGAGGGCCGGGCCTTCACGATATCTAAATTTAAGGGAGATAGATACATGATGCATGTAAGGCCACAGTGGCTGAGCATGGTTAAGAAGCATGTTGGCAAGACAGTTCTTACCACAGGAGTTCTGAGAACACTGGCCTTCATCGCCTTCCACCAGCCAGTGGAAAAGTCGACTGTCGCGGCGGTTCGTGGCAGCAGGGCCTACGCGCAGATCAGGGAACTCGTAGAGAGAGGCCTCGTGGAGGTCGATAGGAAGGGCAGGTCCTCTATCCTCCGAACAACAAAACTTTTCGCGGAACTCTTCGGAGTTGAGGACTCCCCCGCTGTTATAAGGCGAAAGATTGAGGAGTTGACTGCTGCCAAAGAGGGCGCGGCCTCAAAATAGCGTGGGTCCACGAGAATATGTCTATCTACTGGCGAAAAACTATGTAGGATGGAGGAGGATGCCCCACCCTGAACAACGCTTCATCGTCAGGGTCCCTCTCGAAAGGGTTGCCGTACTCATAGGGAAAAGGGGAGAGACCAAGAAGGCCATAGAGGAAAGGTTGGCGGTTGAGCTGCGCGTAAACTCTGAGGAAGGGCTGGTCGAGATACGTCCCGCGGTAAGTGATCCGTCGGGGACATGGGACCCCTCAAACCTCTTTAAGGCCAGAGACATAGTAGAGGCGATCGGTCTCGGCTTCAGCCCTCAGAGAGCCTTCGAGCTACTCAATGAGAACTATGTGCTATCAGTAGTCGAGCTCTCCCAGTTCACTAGGCGCAATCCAGGGGACATCTCTAGAGTCAAGGCTAGGATAATAGGCTCAGAGGGGAAGACGAGAAGGATAATAGAGGAGGCCGCCCACGTGTACGTTTCTGTTGGAAGTGACACCGTAGGTGTAATAGGACACGTGGAGGATGTGAGGGCTGCGCAGGAGGCGATCGAGATGCTGATCAACGGTGCCCCACACAGCACTGTCTATAAGTTCCTCGACGGCTATGCACAGAGGAGAAAGCTCAGACGCCTATACTGAGACGGGTCCATCAGTAATACTTGAGAAGTCGCGTTAGATGCTCGAGGACTAGGATATTTACTTCCCATTCACTGCCTTGGTGGGTTGAGTCTATTAGGTGGTGTTGAGAGGTAGTTACAGATGGTTAGCGTAAAGTTTGAGCAGATATCGCCCGCCGACTTCTTCTACAGGAACAGAGACATAGCGGGCTTCAGCAGCCCCTCGAGAAGCATTTACATGAGCATACGCGAGCTTGTTGAGAACTCCCTAGATGCCTGCGAGGTTGGAAGAATCCTTCCCGAAATCTCTATAGAGCTTTCCCTATCCGAGGGGGAGTCTGAAAGCGGGGCAGAGATCTATAGGCTCACAGTTAAGGATAACGGTATTGGTGTTTCGGGGGAACAGATACCGAAAGCCTTCGGCACGGTGCTATATGGCAGCAAATACGGATTCAAACAATCCCGCGGCACCTTCGGCGTTGGGGGAACAATGGCCCTCCTATACGGCCAGATAACAACGAACAAGCCGTTCAGAATAGTCTCGAGTACCGGCTCAGGCAGCATATACGAATATGTCCTCATGATCGACATTGTTAATAATGTTCCACGAATAATCGATAAGCAGGTTCGTAAGAACGATGCGGGCTGGCGCGGAACTATAATAGACTTTAGCTTGGAGGGTGACTATAGCTTGAGCAGGCCGAAGATAGTTGAGTATTTGAAGATGACTGCATTGATAAACCCCCATGCAAACATCTCCTTCATCGACCCTAAGGGACGCTTCTATTTCTTCCACAGGGTTACCACGAAGGTTCCTGAGCCTCCGAGGGAAGCTAAGCCGCATCCACACGGGGTTGACGCCGAGACTGTCAGCAGAATAATCGCCGAGACAAAGCAGCGCACCGTCTATAGGATGCTCTTGGAAGAGTTCCAGAGAGTAGGCCCGAAGACGGCGCAAGAGCTTCTCGCTAAGGCGGGGATAAACCAAGACACCAAGCCAAGCGAGCTTACACATGAGCAGATAGCTTCGCTGGTCAATGTCATGAAGAGTTATCAGGGGTTCCGTCCGCCGGAGACTGGGTCGCTCTCCCCCGTGGGGCGCGACTTCTTGGAGGCTGGTGTCAAGACGCTCCTTAAGCCCGACTTCTATCATATAGTCCAGAGGCCACCCTCAAGCTACTCCGGAATACCCTTCGTGGTTGAGGTGGCGGTTGCCTATGGCGGTGCCATCCCGCCTGCTGAGGATATACATCTGTACAGGTTCGCTAACAAGATACCGCTATTATACGACGAGAGGGCTGATGTTTCGTGGAAAGTTATTTCTGAAAAGATTGACTGGGCCGCTTATAAGGTCCCCAAGCTCGCACCGCTGGCTGTGATCACGAGCATCTGCTCCCCTAAGGTCCCTTACAAGACGGTCGGTAAGGAGGCCGTTGCCGACAGGCCTGAAATCGAGAGGGAGCTTCTCCTTGCGGTAAGGGAGTGTGCGAGGTCTTTAAGGATCTATCTCAGCAAGATCGAGAAGAGGGAGGCGATTAGGAAGAGGCTGAACGTCTATGCGAGGTATTTGCCCAAGATAGTAAAGTTCTCTGCGGAGCTGAGCGACGCTAAGGAACCCGACATCAAGCCCCTCCTCAGACGCATAGGTGTTACGGACGATATGCTGCGTGAGGCAATAAGAGAGGAGATGGCTGAGGCTGAGGAGGCATATGGAGTCTCTTGACCGGGACAGGACCTCACAGCCTCTCGAGTCTGGGGAGGGCTTTATTCCCCATTAGCTCGATGACGGCGCAGTTACCATCCCTGGCTGGCCCCGCGTTTACCACAGGGATTCCGTCTATGTAGGATATGCTCCGTGCCTCGTGAACATGGCCACAACACACAACCAGAGGTTTAGCCCTCTCGATCCAGGCCCTAATGGAGGGGCTGCCGAGATCCAACCCGCTCGCCGATCTCGCGGCCTCAACTCCGCTCGGCGGGTTATGCGTAATGAGTACCCACTTTTCAGAGGCTTGCTGTGAGAGGCTTGAGACAATCTGGCCGAACTCAGTCTCAGACATCTCGATCCACGTACCCCTATGAGGCGTCTCGCGGCTTCCGCCTATGCCTAAAAAATTGTAACCACCGAGGTGGAAACTCTTTGAGTGGTTGTTTACGATTTCGTCGTCTGTAGGAGCATGTATTAGTAGCTCCGGTGGATCGCAGTTCCCCGCTACGAAGAGAACAGGTGTCCCAGAACGCTCCTTTATAAGTCTGAGGAGCTTTTCGGCCTCACTGAGCGTGCCGAAGTTAGTGATGTCGCCCGCAACTATTACAACTTGCGAGTCTGTATTACGCGCCTTTTCTCCGGCCCTCTCCGCTGCCCTGACAGAGCTGTGTAAGTCGCTTACTTGAAGGACCCTCACACTGCGCCAACGCCTGACCGACGTATTAAAGCTATGCTAAATAAAGGGGCGTGTCCAACTACTCAAGCCCACCCCACTAGGATATTTAGGCAGTATATCATGATTCTTAGGAGTGTTCTTGTCTTTGTTGGCTCCATGCTGGCAGAAGACTTCCGGCCTACAACGTGCTTCTTGGGGGCTGGGGATAAATGATGGTTTGGCTGGGAGGGAGGCTCTGGCAGAGCTGCTAACGTATGCTGATTTTGTCAATAGTCCTTTGAGGGGTTGGAAGAGGCTTTTAGGACTTTACAGGCCGATTAGGTCGTCTAGGAAGGGGTATTGGAGGATATATGATGGTAGGCTTCATCGGGCTGTCACTAGGTTATCTGTGGCATACTACAAGGATAGGCCAAAACGGGAGAAAGTGCTGGGAGCTGGTGAAAAACGTCAAGCAACTATTGGTGACTGTTCAGGCACCGGGATAGGCCCCCGGCAGCGAGGGGGAAACCCCAGAACTATACGCACCGGGGCTGTATTTTTTAAAATCGCCGCTCCGGCGGGCTGAGAGATTATAATCCCGGTGTCTGGGGTTCCTAGGCTTGCTGCCGGGGCCTACAAACTAATCAACCCCCACTCTTTCCTCCGGTTATCGGGATTGGATTTTGTTTTGCGGTTTAATTCATTCTTAAAAATATTCACGGGAAACTATCGCCTTGCGATCCTCTCTATCCTCACGGACCTCTTCTTCAGTGCTGAGACTATCTCGACTATCCCGAGGAGATAGAGGGGCGATTAACTTTAATCGCCCCTCCTCGGTCGCGAGTGGGGCGCCGGACATCAGAAGAGCGTCTAGCGCGAGCTTCTTGAGCGCCGCTTTGAGCTGTCTTGAGACCGTTGAACTCGAGAGCCCCAGCGCCTCCGCGATGTCCCTTAAACGGCACTCCCTGGGCATGTTGAGGTATCCCATCCTTATGGCGGTTAGGAGAACTTGTCCTTGCCTTCTCGTCATTCCCTTAGGGATGGGTGTAAAGTCGCCCATAATCTCCACAAGCTTACCCTCAGCCCTCAGTCTCTCGAGAATATCGCGCAAAACGCCTGGCCCAGGCACGAGAACATTAAAGACTACACCCATCCCTGGCACATAGATGGCCTGCCTAGGAATGCAGGCCGATCTTGAAAAGACCCTACAGGCCGCGCAGCTTTTGGCCTCTATAAAAACCAAACCGGCGACGTGCCGGTAGACCCTCAACCCTTCACCGCCCAAGAGTCTGTTCCCCCAACCCTGTTTTTTCGAGGTCAGCTGAATCAGGTGGGTTGAGGTGGTTTCTCCGCACCTTACACCCCTGAAGACGGCCCGTAGAAGCTTTTCTTCGAGCATCCGGCATACCTGGCAGTCGCTGTTCCTAACAATTAATGAGACGCTCCGCGGATACTTCCTCATTAACGTGGAAATTTTCCTCCCGATAGTTAAAGTTAACCAGTTCGGCTGGAGGGTGGTGTGGAGATGTCAGAGAGTTATATTGGGGCGGGCTCCAGAGGCACGCGGGACACCTCCGCCCCAAACATAGAGGGGGTGGATGGTTAAAAAAATTCTCGTTGTATTTGCGGTAGTGTCCAAATAACGGGTTTATATATCTGAGGCCCTCCCACAATAGCCTTGCGAGTAGAAATAGACGCCCCAAGACAGTATTTAAAGCCTTATTTGGACACTATCGTATTTGCAGGGCTTATATATGCTATTACTCCTCAAGGGCCTCCCTGACTACTTCCTCTGGCACGGGCTCTAAGCTATAGTTTAGCGCCTCAAGGCTCTCCACCTTCTCCACCTCTAAATGGTTGATCTTGAGGCCATCGAACTCCTCTGGAAACCTTCCAACACCATAGGCGTATAGGCCGTCGCCATAGGCCTTGCCCACTCCCAAGAGCCTGAGCTTGCCGTCCCTTGAGGCCCTGCCGTTCGTATATAAATGGTCGTATAGCCTCTTGAGGAGTCTCAGGTTATCTATTAGGCCCTTCCTGCACTTGTGATATACGTGGTCTATGTCCGCTACTGCTATCCACCTACCACCCTTCAGGTATAGCGTTAATGCTCCTGCATGTAGCCTATGCCTCCTGAAGCTCAGCGGGCCGTCTGGCTCCCCGCAAAGCCCGCACCTCCCAGCCTCGGCCTCATCCTCCTCAGCCCTCTCCGCCCGCTCCACCGTCTCCGACCCTACCGTTTCTTCCTCAACCCCCTCCGCAGCATCAGCCTCCAGCTCCCCGTCCTCAGACTCTCCAGATGTGAAGCTGTCTAGGGTTGTTAGGTAGCTGTCTAGGCTGGTCTGGTCTCCAAACCTCCCAGTCATGGCCGTCCATATGCGTGGGAGAGCTTAAGCAGTTGTGGCCCTCCAGAATATAAAAAATATTGTGTGTTGGGATATTGGTTAGACCGTGTATCGCTTCTCCTCCTCTCCCATGAGTTGTGGATTCAGCACCTCTAGGCCCGCTTCGTTCAGGTCTGTAAACAGCT
>Ga0209670_100607_pt1 | contig 20456 bp, 19 predicted proteins | sample PerSpoBPS_BMetaG_FD_184741 | JGI IMG/M metagenome (GOLD analysis project Ga0209670, IMG submission 184741) | Thermal spring microbial communities from Yellowstone National Park, Wyoming, USA - Perpetual Spouter B (PS_B) MetaG (SPAdes) (version 3) | ecosystem: Environmental > Aquatic > Thermal...
GTCTGGGTGACCACAACTGGAACCTGAACGGTCTGGGTCCTCAGCGTCCCAGGAACGATGCCAGGGAAGGCCACTACAATTCCTAGTGCGGCGATGAAAGCTAAGATCGCAGCGGCAGCCGTCTTGATGACTCCATCCATCGTTCCATTCGATCTGCAGCACCATAAAAAACGTATCCCTAAATGCTGCAGGCCGTGCCCCTCGATTGTCTGAGTCGCTCGAATTTTGCGGTTCTGAGCAAGACCGGCCCGCCGGCATTCCGACGGGATGAAAAAGGATTTTATTAGCCAAGTGGGTTCAATGGGCTATGGAGCAGCTCGGCACAGGAGCGAGGTTCAAGAACATTCTCAGGTCAGACATCGCTATGGTTGCGTTCCTATTGACTGCGGTCGCTGCGGCCTATTCCCTCGGCGGAGTTCCGAGCCTGACCCTGATCATCTTGGTGATCGCAATCCTCGCGGTCTTCGTCTCCCTCGCGAAGGGCCCCGACGTCCTGATACTCTACTCGGTCTTCGCGCTTTTCTTCACGGCTGTGGCCTTCGTGGCAGGTCACGTGACAGGTCTCGTCATCTCGCTGGTGGTGACGGTCTTCCTTGCCAGCAGGGGCATCGTGAACATAAGGCTGAATCGAAACTCGATCGCTACACTTGCCGCCATGATAGCTGCGATCTCGCTGGCCTATGTCCTGCTACCGGGCTATTATCCGCTGCTGGTCGCCGGCGCTGCATCAATAACCCTCTTCGGACTGTTGGTATGGGCCGGCAAAATATCCCCATACACGCTGAAGTTGGTCTTCCTGCGGCCAAGTGAGGGTTTCCAAGTCCTCAGGATGAAGGTCCGTGCTAGCTGGGAGCAGGCTACTCAGGCCCTTGAACAGCGACCTTATGCGGAGGAACCCGAGGTCCGTCGCCTTACGGCTGAGGGCGAGGGAACCAGTCGTATCGGTGAGGAGACCATCAGCAGGGAAATCGTCGACGAGGGAATAAAACTCATGGTTTCGAGGTACCTGAACTTCCTGCAGAGTCTAGAGCTCGCCTACAAAGAAGGTCGCATCAGGCAGGAAGTTTATGAGAGGTTGAAATCGGAATATCGGGGTCGGCTCAAGGAACTAGGGTATGACATCACGAAATTGGAGCAGCAGGGTTAGATCCTTCTGAAATCGATCAGTATTATCGCGACTACAACGATTGCCAGAGCTATCACAAGCACGTTCACCAGGAGATCGTTAAACTGCGTTGCGTTATCGATTTTTCTGCCGTCAGCATAATTTGAGTTTCCGTCGATCTGCGCAACTGTTTCAGTTACGATGCCCTTCGACAGCGTCTCAGAACCTCCAGCAGCAAGACCGCTCTCAACGAGAAAACTTCGTCCCTCCTGGTTCAGGTGATTGAAGAGGTGCTTCGAGGCGTCCTGCGGTGTGGTCAGCAGCGTATTTCCGAGCGACCTCAAGGCCATCACCGTACCAGCTTCATCCGTCTCGAAGAGCCTCGAGAACACGAAATACGCCATCGCGTACCACCTAGTACCTCGGGATTCGCCGGGCCTCCAGATCAGGAGCTCTCGGAGGTCTGAAGTGGAGATCTCGAAACGACCGAACATCGACCGAAGATAGGAGGCGGCCGCGAGTCCAGCGGTGTCCGCCATCTTCACGGAGAGGTATGTGGCGAGGCCCTCGTGGAACCACGTGGCTCCGGCACCGACGCCGTTCGCGAAGAGGTACCGGTGGATCAGCTCGTGTGTGAATGTGACCTCCAGCATTCCGTCGACCATCCGAAGCAGGTAGAGGTTCAGCGAGACGCTGCCCTCGTTGCCGCCTTCAAAACTCACGTATCCCTCCGGACCTTCGTCGTACCGAGTGGGCAGGAAGAACGTCACTCTGACCCTTTCAGGGGCTTTGGGGAAGAGCTCGGACAGGTTGCCCTTGTAGCCGGCATAGAGCAGGGAGAGCCTCTCTGCCACCCACTTGTACCGATGGGGCAGAACGAAGGTCAGCGAACCGTTCGTCACCTCCATCAGCTCCTCCTCGGGGACCGAGAAGGTGAACGAGAGCCTCTCCGATGCAAGAGGAAGCGCCCTCTCGACGACGAACCCGTCTGGCAACGGTTTCACCCTTGATGGGGCCCCGTCGACATCTGTTAGCGATGCGCCTGGCCATTTTACCCTCACCGATATTGAGCCTGTCGCCCCGGAAGGGAATCTGAGCAGCGGCGAGAGGAAGACAGCCCTTCCCCTCAGGACCAGGCAAACGTGCGGGAAGGAGTAGCTGAGCCCGACTGGTGCTCCGGGCGTCAGGAGGAGGGTCAGGTTCCGGTACAGCGAGGTGGTGCTGCCCTGCAAGACCGATTTGACCTCGACGACCGACCCGTTGGTCTCGAAGCCGGTGCTGATCCGCGGTATCAGGACCCATGCGATGGCAGTAGCGTTCTCCGACCGTAGGACGACCCTAATGTAGCCTACGCATCCGTGATCGAGCTCGATCCGGTAATCGTAGGTTACCCGCGAGGGCCACAGGGTTCCTGATGGGGAGTTGGTGCTTGCGTCGCTCGCAGGAGGGAGCGCCGGAAATATCCATGCGAGGAACGAGGACAAAAGCAGGAAAAGCGCTAACCTGCTCATCGGAGGCACTCCGTCGGCCGGCCCTCCGTGAACTGGCCGTTCCTGTCCACATTGCCCAGCGTTATCTCGATCGACTCGCCGGACACAGAGGCCCTTGCCGTTACGGCCTCACCTCCTGAGCCAGAGGGCCTGTAGGTGACGCGGGGCAGCTGGGGCAGGGGCCGTTCGTAGAAGGTCCCGAAGGCGATGACGCACAGCGAGAGCTGTCCTGTTCTGGGGCTGGTCCCGATCTCCGCCCTGATAGGGAAGCCGACAGAGATCGCCTTGTACTCGACGCCTCCTCCAGGCACGAGCTTCGCCTCCTCAACAGCGCTCCACATACCTGCAAGGACGTGCGAGGCCGCTACTGCGAGTGCGTTCCTCTGGCCGACGTTCGTGATGACGTTTACCTGTTGCAGGAAGAGGTAGGCCGAGGACATGCCGATCAGCATCAGGACGCCGATCGTAACGATGTACGTGTAAGCCGACGTCATCTACCTCCCCCAGACGTTCAAGACCACCATATCGACGAAAACCCTGACGATGGTGTGTTCGTTCGTGGTCACCTCGAGCGCTATGCCGGGCTCTGTCTCCAACTGCACACCGTCGAAGTACAGTCTGAGGGTTCCCCCACCGACCGATTCGGGTTGCTGCATGTAAAATCTGTAGGTGTTGTTCATGCGAAGGGTGACCATCTGCCCCGCACCGAACGTGTACCCGTTTTGGACTGCCCGGAGGAACTCCTGACTGTTCATCGGCACCGGTGCCAGAACCACGTATCTTATGAGGACGTTAATCGCGACGTCATGGTAGATCCTGTCGACCGAGACGGCCACATACGGAAGGGCCTTCACAACGTATCTCATCTCGTTACCCTCGTATTCCACGTAGGAGACGACGTCTGTGCCCGTGGTCGTGTAGTTCCTCCTCCTGTCGGCTATGTACGTTCCGAGGACATCCACTTGACCCTTCTCGAGGTAGTAGATGCCGGGCAGCCTAGTTTTGACCCCCCTGTATTCTATAGTGCTAACCGATACCATAATAGGCATCTTGTTGCCGTTCCACTCCACCTCAACCTTGTGGATCTCCCTGTGAGGGAATACGGTTATTCCGACCTGCGGTTGCACGGTCCCCTCGCGCCGCAGCAGGGCCTCGTGGATGTTCCGCATGGTGTTAGCTATTCCTCCCGCCTGGACCTGTTGCCCCGCCTCCCAAGGACGCCAGAGGGCGACGGCCAGGGCCGCAAGCGACGCTGTGACCACAATCAGGGCTGCCGTTTGGACGGCTACGCTCAGCCCCAATCGATATGCCGTTTTTCCGCGGCGCCCCTTTCTCACGTTCATCACCTCTCACGCAGCTGGCGGTGGACGACCTGGGAACGGGAAGGGGAAGAACGGGGCCAGGAGGACCGTGCCGGTGGCGGTGTCGGCTGGGACCAGAACCCTCGGGACTGACCTGGCTGACGGGTCCTCGACCGGCACCTCGAACACGTTCACGTTCAGGGCGACTGGTGGTGGGTCCATTGGAAACGGGAAGAACGGAGCAAGCAGCGGCCCAGCTGGTGGGAATGGGAAGAACGGCCCTAAGAGGGTCTCTGCGGATGAGGACCAGTCGTAGGGTCTTATCGTGGGCAGGCTGTCGAGGGAGAGCTGGCGCACGGTTCCGTCCGGTAGCGCGACATACACCCTCGAAGACTCCCTTCCGCCGGGCACGCTGGGCCTTTTCGGGTCTCCCAGTATGGCTATGTCTATCGTGTTGCCTCTCAGCACCGGGCCGACCTCGTTGACCTTGACCCAGAGGACGCTGGGTGGAGGAGCGTTGACCAGGTCTATCAAGTCCTGCAGGAACGGGGCGACGTAACTGTAATCGGCCGAGAAGGGGACCACGCCTCCGACCGGGTGCAGGACGAGTGTGAACTCGTTGTACCATCCCGCAACCGGTTTGACGGCATCGTGCGGCACGACAATCGAACCCAAGTGCCCGTAGTCGTCTGAAGTGGCGCTCTCGCCGATCTCGAGCAATGTCGCCTGCATCATCCCTCCCCTCCCTATGATCGGGATCCTGATCATGCTCGATGCGAAGATCATGGCGTCACGCACCCTCACAAGTGCTCCCAGAATCTTCCGCTCCTGCTCGTTCAGCTTTCTCACAGCGTCCTCTACCTTGTTCCGCGCCTTGCTCAGTGCACCGCTTGTGAACTCTCCTATAATGGACTTAACTGAGGACCCGACCCTAGCGGATCCGCCGGAGCCAGGGAGGTTACCCAGGTCCAGCTTCACCATCGAGAGCACATTATATATCGGGCCCAGCAGCTGGTTCATCCACCCGTCGATTACGCTAATGATTTGCTGGTGCCACTCGTTGATCTTCTGCTTGATGGCGTTGATCGGCTCCAGTATCTTGCTCACCAGCTGATCGATATTGGACATGAGCTCGTTGATCGGCTTCAGCAAATCGTCTATTATCTCCTGTATGAACTGGTTGATCAGCTCTTTGATGTAATTCGTGATCATGTCCATGATGACTTGGGCTATCATCTGACCGATGAAATTGAATTGGCTTACCAATGGCTGGACGAGGCCGTTGATGAGAGGACCGAGGATTGCGTTGACTATCGCACCGGCCACAGAACTGATCAGGTTCGTGATTGCTGAAACCAGCTGGTTGACGAGGTTTCGGATCAAATTCTTGATGGTCTCGAAGACAGCCCGTATCTGTTCGGTGATCCGGTCGAGGAAGTTGATGAGCTTGTCCTTGAGTGACGTAAGGGTCGATTTGATATCGTTCACCATATTCAAGAGCGGACCGAAGATCTGGTTCAGTGCGCCTGCGAGTTCACCGGCGAAGGAGTTGCCCAGGTTGCCTAGCAGGCCGTCAACGCCCGTGTTCAGGTCAGGTTCGACGAGGTCGCCGATGGTCGAGGTGGCCGACGAAAGCTGGTCGAGGGTGTTGTAGGCGATGTCTCTGACAGTGACGAAGACGGACCTCACAGTGACCGCGACCCCCTGGACGATCCCCGGGAACGGGTTCCAGCCGTAGTAGGCCCTGAGCTTTATGACCGAAGATCCTTTGCTGTTAATGACCTGTGTCGCCAGCGGGGTTGCCGTGAAGACGAGGAATGTCAGTGTCATTTTCTGCTCATCCGGAAGCGACTCCGGGTCGGAAGGCGGGTCGGCCCTGAAGTTGAGTGGAGCGCAGACCCCGTTGAGCCTCTCATCGAACTCCTCCAGCGAGCCAAGAGCCCTCTGGAGCTGCTGGATCACCGGGTTGAGCAGGTCCTCGAGCTTGCTGTCAACCCGTATGGCATTTTGGAGGTCTCCAATCGCACTCGATATCGATTCCTTGGCGCCGGTGACGCTCTGGACAGCTCCAGCGCAGTTGTAGTTGCTCAGCTTAACCCGTGCATCGCGGAGAATCCTCTGTGCGTTATCGATCTTGTCGATGGCGCTGATGATGTAGGACATCGCATCTCCCGCCCCCCTGACTGAGCGCAATGCGCTCTTCGCCTGCTCGAGCGTCGCTTCGACCTGGTTTAGGGAGCCTGCGATGATCCCGGCCATGCTGGACCAGGTGCTGGAGAAGGCAGTGGAGAGGACCTGGAAGAGGCCCCAGATTCCCATCGCGTCCCTGAAGTCCACAGCCACCTTCAGGCCCCTGTCGCCGGAGTAGACGCCCAGGAATTGGGTGATCTTCCAGCCGGAGTCGGCGTCGGAGGAGACGTGGAAGGAAGCCGTCAGCGGGATCTCTGCAAGTCCTTTAGATCCCCTCCATCCCGAGAGGGTGGGGGCCCTGAGGATCATGATCAGGATGGCGAGCGAGACCATGTACCTGTTCTCCGCCAGCCAGACCCTCTCCTTGTCCTTGACGACGGGCCCGTCGACGGCGCCCCAGGTGATGTAGAGGTCGTTAACGAGGGACGGATAGGACGCGTAGGCGTAGACCATGAAACCAGGAGCGGTTATGGCCAGGTAAACTGCGGCGAGGATCGCTGTGATCATCATCGACTGTCCTATAGGGTGAAGGCAGCCGTCGTCGAGGAAGCAGATGGTCGAGTGGTACAGCGCGTAGCCGATCTTGTAGACGGTGTTGATCACGTCGAGCATCGATTGGAGCGTCGAAGACGGCTTGGCCTTGAAGACCATGTAGACGTTGGCCCCCGCCGACTCGCCGGTGATGAAGGCCGATGTGCCTCCGTGGGCGAGCGTCAGGCCCTTGAACATCCCGAGGGGGTTGAGCCCGCCTCCCAGTATCAGCCCTGCAGCCTGTATAAACCTCAAGTCGATGCCCAGCGTTGCGAGGAGCTTCTGGAAGCCCTGAGGCGTGTAGGGCGCGTAAAGTGAGGGTGTTGCGAGGACCTTGATCTCCTCGAACGAGATGAAGGTCTTGCTTATCTTGTCGATCTGCTTGAAGGCCGGGAACAGTAAAGGAACCTCGAGATCCGGTGGCGCTCCGCCAGGAATGAACTGCTCGACTTCCACCAGCGGCTCCAACCCTCCCTTCCCCTGCTGGCCGTATGCGGTTCCGATGAAGAGGACGGGCAGGACGATCGCGGTGGTCAGGAGCAGGGAGAACGTTGCGACCGCAGCGCCCTTCGCCGCTACCCTCAGTCCCCTGTTGACGTACAGCGTGCCGAAGGCGATGATGCCGACTGCGAGGACCGCGAGCCCCAGTATGAGCAACGGGTCGATCGAGGTCCCCCTCCCCTCAGGACCTGAGACAGGCGGCAGAGATCCTACCCTGTCCCTCGCGGGCGAGGTGATTGTAGCGGTTCCCTCCGAAGGCCCTGTAGGCGCCGTTGAGGCTCCGGGTGCGGTCTCGTTGGTCCCCTCAGGGTTACGCGGCAGGCCCGTGATCCCACCTGTTGGTGTGGGACGCATGTGCGAGGTCCTGTTCAGCAGCGACCCCGTCCTCTCTAACTCGTCGACGAACGCCATGAAGTCCGAGAGCTTCCCCAAAAGTGACCCGACGGACGTTCCGTTGTAGCTGAACTCTACAACGAACCTCCTGAGGTAGTTTCCGCCGTAGAGCTGGACGTACAGCGTGCCCATGTCCTGCACCAGCTCGCGGACAGCGATACCGGACGGTGAGACCTCGTAGGCGACCGATTTCGAGTCAAGCGGTGGGACGACCATCACGTTCATGAACGCCCCCTCTGATGCCCTCAGCTCGCTGACGCCGAGGAGTTTCAGCACGTCGACCGTGTACCTGTCACCGGAAGGTTTCACTTGGTCGCCGAAGGCCCTCACCTCGAAAGAGGTCGATACGCCCCAGCTCATCCTGACGATCTCGACGACGATGTGGGCTCCCTTGAACCTCCTCAGGTAATCGGTGTCGATGTGTTGTGCGAATCCGCCTGACTTCGTGAGCGGCTTGAGCTCGGAGATCAGTTTCCTCAGCTCGGTGAGCGTGAGCCTCGAGGTGAAGAGGTACGAGCTGCCGGTGGAGCTGTTGAGGGTGAGCTTGAGGTTGAGGTCCCTGCCGATGGAGGTGGCCAGATCGGTTGCCGCCTTTTCGGTTACCGAGTCTCCGTAAACGTCGAGTTGCAGGGTGAAAGGCCCTTCGGAGCCGTCGAAGAAGAAAGAGAGCGTCGCTCCGTTTATCCCGAGTTCCTTCAGCGTCGTCGCCGATCTGTTAAGGGCCGATATCGGATATGCTGCGGCGTACCAGAAGGAGAGGGTGCCGTCGGGAAGCACCGCTACCGTGAGGTCCTCCGACTCACCGGCAGGGAGGGGGGACTGGGATAGGGCCGGCTGCATCAGCATCAGCAAAGCCAGAACCGCCAGGACCGCTAACCGCACTACCCTCACCTCCTCAGCACCTCCGTAGGTATGCCCTGCTGGACCGGGTTGAACGCTATCGTCACGCCGTTCAGGTTCCTGATCACGAGCGTGTGCCTTCCGGGTCCCAGCACGATCTCCTTGCTGCCCAGCTTCAGCGGCCTCTCCTGCGTCCCGTAGATTACCCTGAGCCTTCCGTCGGAGGTGAGGGTGGTGGAGCCAGCGACGATCAGCTCCCATGTATCGCCCTCGATCAGCCTGTAACGCCGGTCTCCGAAGGCGCCAGTGGCCTCGATTACCGTGTTGTCGCCAAAGCCCGTGATCCTGATGTAGGCGTTGGAGGGGACGTAGACGGATATCGTGGCAGACCTTTCGGGGAGTCCGTAGACCCTCTGTATTGCGCCGTTGATCGACTCGACCGCGTCCCAGACCGAGGACTCGAAGGTTGAGATGTACTGGTTAGCGAAGTAATAGGCCGTTCCGACGAGGCCCATGAGGACCACCAGGATGACGAAGGTTACCGAGACCTGACCTGCGATTCGCCTTCGTCGCTCATATCCAGGTATTGGAGCTGCATCCAGCCGGTTTCCAGAGTATCCCAAAGTCATTAGCCAGCCCACCTCACTTAGTTTCTAAAATAGGATAGAAGTCCTCGAGCCAGACGCAGGCACTGTATGCGCCGCCGCCAGGCCTCGGGTAGAGTATCCACATGAATGGATCCTGATCTGAGAACAGCTTTATATCACTACGGCTACCGAGATTTTGCAGGAGTTCCTGTTGCACCATGCTGTTCAGGGTCCACCCCTCGTCCCCCTGATTTCCGAGATTCGAAGTAAGAGCAGAGGTAAAGTAATCTGCAATCCTTTTAGCCAATGAGGTTGCCTCTTTCAAGAATTCGGCCCTCGCCGCTTTCGCTGATTGCTCTGCGACCGCTTTCGCGGCTCCCTTACTCACTTCTTGAACACCAATTGTTGCTTGGTCTTTTGTAATTGACCAATCGACTTCCTGATACATGCGGCCTTCATTATGCATTTCTGATTTTACAATAGGCTTGATCGGTTGTATTTTGTAACCGGGCTCCCTGGGATAGAAGTCGTTTATCTTAGATAATAGAATGTTTTCATCATCCAAACCGTCTCCCCTAGAAAGTTCTTGCTTCACTTTAGCAACCTTTGCCAAATCCCCAATAGGAAGCATACCAATAACCCCTAAGACTAATGTAACCCAATCAATATTGTAATACTCTGTTAGTTCTATTATCTTCCTATTCTTTGTAATTGTAGGAAGAATGCCTAAGATTCCCGTGTCTAAGAATACCTTGTAGGATTTGTCTCGTCTGTTAAAGAATGTTATTATTAACTTCCTGTTAACGTTACCATCGACTCGTTCTAATGTAAGGTCGTACCTAGGAGTAGCACCTTCTCCTTTGGATATACTTCCAACGAGTTTGCCTAATGCGTCATACTGCCTGATCTCGATTGCCCTTCCGACGTTAAAAGCCATTTTATATTTGAAGTAAGTTCGGGCGCCCGCGATAGTATAAACGTCTCCTATCACGGGTATGAATCCGATGGCCGTATCGAGCCAAACTGGCATGGCTGAACTGAGGTCCGTTACGGGATTCGTATCGATGTATAAACCCGCCCCACCGTATCTAGTGTCGGTCGTCGCAAAAAAGCGCTCGTGATAAGTAAATTTCTTGAAAACAAGATTTCCCTTTCCCTTGTCGACATAATACGTCACTCGGAACCCAATTTTTATCGATACACTGATGTCGCCCAGAGGATGATTTTTGACTTCTCCGCGGCTGCCTATTGTAGCCGGCCCTCCAAATTCCGGTAACGATATGTCAATAGTGCTTTCTAAAACCTCGATATTCAAATTTTTAATTCCTGTTGCACCCGGATACAATTGTTTCAAACGTTCAACAAATGCGTTTCTCGCTTTAGCCACAGCAAGAGCTGCCGTCGTGGATATTGCATAGGTATACCTTCCGATCATCTCGTTTGCGCATTGGGCAGCTCCCATCTCCACAAGAGCCTTCTTCGCAAGGGTCTCGCTTATTGCCGCCATGACGTTCATGGCCTCGCTAGAGGGGTCGATGCTCGTGTTGATCACAGGCAGCGATGCGGCCATCGTCAATAGTATGACCAGCATCAGCGTTGCAGCGCCGATCAGAACCTGACCGGAGGTTCTCCTCTTCATCTTCCCACCTCAGAACAGGAAGGCCATAGCCACCAGCGCCGCCAGCGTGTAGACGAAGGAATACAGGAACCCGGCAGCCGTGATACCGTCGCTCATCTTCCCGGTCAGAACACCCAGGAACGTGGCGTTCAACACTATTCCGGTCGATATAGTGTCTATCAGCTCTGGCAGCTGGTCGGGCCGTAGCAATTTGATGTTCCCCAGGCCGATGCCCTGCGGAACGTTGACGCCCAGGTTCGCAAGCGGAATGATGATCTGCTTGATCAGCAGCGAAGCGATGAAGATCATCAGCAACGCCACCATGAACCCGAAGTACTTGATGCCAGTCGTCTTGGCCTTGGCCACGCGTATCGCGTCCCTGATCTCCCTGCTGATCTCCGTAACCTCCTCGAAGATCTCCTTCTGGGCACCGAGCTCCTCCGCGTCCGCCACCAGATCGAGTATCAGCTCAGACCTCCAAGATATCCTCCCCCTGAAGGGCTCCAGCGCCTCCTTCAGGCTCCTGCCGACCCTGAGCTGTGCTGCGACGTGCTGCAGCACCGAGTTGAAGGCCTTGTTGTAGCTCCTGACCTCGGAGAGGTAGATCGTTGCCTGCGTCGGGCTCTTGCCCTTCTTCACCTCCTCCGTCAGGTCCCTCACGAAGCTCGGCAGAGCGTATTCCACGTCGTTCATGAACTTGTAATCCCTGAAGAAGACCCAGGTAGCAACGGCCGTGAAGGCGACGAGACCAGTGCCTATCGAGACCGCAAGTTTGTACTGGACGAACCTGGCACCGAGCAGCGTCTCTACCAGAACAGGAGAGAAGTAGAAGACCGCGGCCACGGCCGCACCGATTGGAGCGCCGAGCGTCAGAGCCCTCATGTAATACTTGCTGAAGGACTGGGGCGTCGAGGGATACCCCGTGTCGATCATGATCGCCAGCGTCACCACCAGGAGCGGTGTTATCATGAACGTGAACAGCCTCGAGGTGGTTATGGCCATGTCGCTCGCGAAGACGGTGAGCATCGTGTAGAGCAATAGAGGCAGGACCCCGAAGAAGACCAGCAGCAGGTCTCCGAAGAGCTTGAGCTGATCGCCCAGCGCCTTGTACCTCTCCTTCAGCTCGTTGAAGAGGCTCCTCATCTTGTCCTTCAGCACGTTATACATCCCTCCCCCTCCCCTCTCCGCTCCCACAGCGGATTGGAGGAAGTCCTTCAGCGGAAGGGTGCTGATCTTGTCGGCCTCTTCCTCGATTGTCTCTAGCGGGTCCTTCACCGTTATCATCCTCACAGCCTCCATCCTTCTCACCAGCCGCGCGAAGGCAGGGAAGATACGCTCCTTCAGGCCAACGGCGTTCATCGATCTGTGGGGAGGTATCCCTACAGCGGCGTAGGAGGTCATGAAGGCCGCGACGTATGGAAGCTCCCGCATGCACTGCGATTCGAAGGACTTGGCCTTGACCACAGGCCTGAAGAGCAGGTAAAGTGAATAGGCGAACGGCATGACGCCCACGATGACCATCGCAGGGACCTGCGCAACAACAAGCGCGAAGTACGTTATGATGCCCGTGACGACGGCCGATGCGATCAGCAAGTTGAGGGCCCTTCTGACGTAGTCACGGGGAGTAGCGGGGATGCCGCTGAGGTAGATGTAGTTAGCTAGGGACCTCTCCAGCACCTGTGTTATGGACGCCATCACCCCTCACTTGCCTTCCGCAGCTTCGCCAACAGCGCGCCCACGCCCTTCGTCTCTTCCTCTTCCTGCTGCGTCTTCATCTTGCCCTTCTTCACCACCCTCGGAGGTCTGAGGACCAGGTCGCCAGTCCCGACCAGCCTCACGGCGCCGAGCTTCCTCTCCTCCGCCGACGGTTCCTTCTCCGCCTTCCCCTGCGCGGCTATAGTCTCCTTGACCACCTCCGGAATTGTGACCTTGGGCTTAACAGGCCTGACCTCCGCCTTCTCTTTCTCTACGGGTTTTGCAGGCGCCGGGATCGGAATCGACCTGAAGAAGTTCTTGTCGAGGTAGAAGTTGGCCATCAGTTGCTTGATGCTCTCCATCTCGGCCACCTGCGGGTTGGCCTTCGACATCCCTGTCAGCCACTTCAGGAAGTCAATCCTGGTCCTGTACTCCTCAGCCAGCCTCTCCTTCGAGAGCCCGAGGTACTCCATCATCAGCTTGGCCGAGTTAGTCTCCAGCAGCTCCTCGAGGCTGAGCGATTTCGGCCCACCTTCAGGTCCTGCCTCGTACCAGAAGAGCCTCTTGACCTCCCTCCCCGACTCGTCTATCTTCACCTCGAAGAACTCCTTCACCTTCCTGATTCGCTTGAAGTACCCCTTGCCGATGTCCTGGAAGATGAAGCCGATGAACGCGATCCCCCTTAGCGCCGAAAGGTGGGCAGTAGGGATGCCGAGCTGCTCGAGCCTTGCGAAGACCGTCTCGGGGTCCTCGGCGTGGATGCTCGTGACGCCTCCGTGTCCTGTGGCCACAGCCTGCATCCAGACCTTGGCGTCCTCACCCCTGATCTCGTTGACGAGGATGTAGTCGACGTTGCTCCTCAGAAGCAGCTTCAGGAGGTCGAATATCGTGACCGCTCCGGTCCCCTCAATCGTCTGGGCCTCCCTGATCACGTACCTCAGCCAGTAGGTGTGGGGCAACCTGAACTCTGGAACGTCCTCGGCCGTTCCGATCTTCATGTGTGGTGGAGTGAACGAGGCTAGCGCGTTGATCAGCGAGGTCTTCCCCGAACCCATGACGCCCGCTACCAGGATCGCCTGCCTAGTCTCGATCATGAGCCAGATCCATGCGGCCATCTCGGGCGTTATCGTTTCGTTGACCAGGAGCTTCGCGATCGTCCAAGGCTTCTCAGGGAACTTCCTGATGGCGAACGTGCTGCTCGAGGAGATCTCAGTCCTGTACGTGCAGGTGTACCTGTGACCTCCGGGGATGGTCACTCCGTCAAGGAACGGCTTGAAGACCGATACGCTCTTTCCTGCAAGGTGGGCCAACCTCATCACGAGCCTGTCCAGCTCGTCCGCAGAGAACACCATGTTGGTCTCGATCCTGCCGTAATCGGTGTGGGTGACAGTAACGGGCGAATCTGCCTTGTTGCACTCTACGTTCTCTATCTTCGGATCTGCCATCACTGCCGTAAGGGGTCCGTAACCCCAGAGCTCCCTCTCGATGTAATGCATTAGGATTGGATTGTAGAGGTTCCTCTTCTTCAGGGCCTCCTCGAACTTCTCACGGGTGAAGTCCTGCTGCCCTCGCGCGGTGTAAATCAGCTCCCCTGCCAGCTCCCCCAGCTGCTCCAGCTCCTTCTCGCTAACTGGTGGATCCTGGACGTAGTACTTCAGCATGGGCGATCCGGGTTCCCTCCCGATGACGATGTCGCTCATCGCGGACTTGTACCGCTCGAAGACCTCGACGTTAGGCGGTACGTCCCAGCGCTTGAATTTGATGAGAACGACCCTACTTCCCTTCTCGGATGACCCGCCCTTACCCATTGAATTGATTGTAAGTGTGCTCCGTGATAAAGGTTGTCGACCTTCCTTGTTCCCTGTTCCCACGCAGGCTGCATCTTAGAGAAACTATGATGCAGCAACTTGGTGCCCAGATGACGAGTAGGACGAATGTCGGCCATCTAGCATCCCAATTGTTGGGGATCTGATGATGTGGGTGGGCCGCGGAACGACGTTGTTCCGACTAACGCCTATATATCATCGGTCTGTTTGCTGATCAATGGTCAGACGCTTAAGAAGGAAGGGAAAGTCCCCCAAAATCCTCGGAATAAAGGAATACAGTCTCCGCCCACCGGTCGTCCTGCAGGTCTTCAACTTCCCTTTGGCTGAGTACGCATCTATCGGCAGCCTCTTGGACAAGGTCTCAAAGATCGAGCAGCTGAGGTCGGCCCTGTCCATGTTGTTGAACAGGCTGGCGAGCGGTGACGTTACCGACGCGAGGATGGCTACCGAGGCTGGCCGCCTCGCCGCGGACATCGTGGTCGCCTCCGCTTCTGCAGACACCTCATACCAGCTCATTAGCAAAAAACTTCCTGGAAATGTTGTAGAGGCTGGTTCGTCAATGAAACTCGTGATCAGACTGGCAGCCGCTGCAGGTATCCTGTATCAGCTGGGCAAAAAAGAGGAGAGTCTTCATCTGTTAAGGCTTGCCAAATTAGAGGTTAATAATCTACAGAATGCGAGAGAAGTCTACAAGGATGTTGATAAATGGATCTGGCTCTCAACTTACATCGGTGACGACCTGGTGATACTACTTAACGAGTACGAAAAAGGGGCTGTAGGGCTGGCGGACATCATACGTGAGGTGGGATTGCTGCTTAAACAAGAGATAGATTTCTCGAGGAAGGCATTGGGTGCAATAAAACCAGCCAACAAAATTACAGATGTAATGAAAACGCTCGACGAATGCGAAGAAGTTCTGAAGAGGGAGGTCCTGGAGAAGTTTCAGGTCTGATGTGAGCCGGAGGACTCGGTGCTTTCCACTTCGCCCAAGATGTCCACAATCTCTGAGATATCATAGCCATCCCCTTCCTCGTCACACGATATCACTTCATAGTTGGGATCTTGGTCCGGTGGAGGCTTCTCCAAATGCTCAGGTACCGAGACATCTATTACCTTGACCACATCACATCCGCCTCCTTACAATAGCCGATTTCAGCCCCTCGTAGCCCATGCCCTCAACCACCCGAAAGAAGGCGGCCTCCTTCCTCAGCGGATCGACCACCAGCGCAACATGGTATGGCATCGTGAAGCATAACCGATGGGACGTTATGTCCGTTGGGGAGAGGAAGCAACCGTATCCGGGATGCGAATGGTACCATCCGACGATCTCCTTGTCTGGATGATCGCGCTTGATCGACTCGGCCACCTCGGCCAGTGCGTCCTGGGCGAACGACACCGATGTCTCGGAGGCCACCGACTTGCCCCTTATCGATGCGGTTATGTGGACATACGTCGTGCCGTTCCACGTGCACGCGTTACCCAGCAGAAAGCCAATCACCTCGTTCGGAAGCCCCTCCAGTGCATGCCTCGTGACGTTGACCAGTACGTCGAGCTCGATGTAGACCGGAAGAACCTCTTTACCGCAGGACATGATCGCCCCGGAGCTACCCGACGACCCGAGGCCTGCCGCCGGCTGACGGTTGCATCGAGCCCATGAGGTGCGGGTTGTCCTTGAAGAAGGACGTCGCCTGCATGCAAATCGGGATCTTGCTGAGGGGATCATCGGGGTTAGGGTTCTCGACGAGCAGCTGGAGCCCCCTCACCAGCGTAGCGAGAGAGAAAGTCTTCCCCCATTCCCTGATCATCTTCCAGCAGACGAGCCCGTTGCCTCCGTACCTCGGCCCAGGGCAGATGTTGGGATGGAAAATGTTGCTCTCCCAGAATATCCTCATAGGTGCGCCGAGCTTGGGATCGAGATACGGGTAGTGTCTCAGGACGTAGATGCTCGCTGTGTGGGTGAGCTGCTCCTCGACGCCTTTCTTAGTAAGCACGAAACCCCTTGCCTGAAAGGTGACGATGTACCTCAGGGCCACGTCGAGCGTCTCGAGCCCGGCGCTATAGACCATCGGAAAACTCATGCGCCTCCACATCTCCTCCCTGGTGAACTCGTAGCCCTGCTGCCTCATCTCCTGCTCTTCCCTCTCCAGCCTCTTCAGCAGCTTGTCCTGCGGCAGCATAGCGCCTCCGACCGGCCTCGGAACTAGGTCCATGATGGCGCCGTCTGAGATGCCGAGCTCCCCCAAAGTCTTGTCGAACAGCTCCGGTCCGATCTCCTTCCCTCCTAGCACGAGACGGTAGGTCGTCGTGGGCGGTATCTTGAGGGCCTTCATCACCTCCTCAACAACAACCCGCACCGTGTGTCCTGGTTCGACCTCCAGCTTCACGCTCCTGCGGGTCGTCAGCTCGTTGATTGTGATGATCACGGGCGTTTACCTCGTCGGTGATGGGGCATCTGCCTGTTAATAAGTCATTCCAAACAGGATCGCTCCAGTAATCGGGGCTCCGAGGTGCGACAGCGCATGAAGATCTCCCGGACCGTCAGCCCAAAACTTATTATCCGTCGGGTTGTATTTGTTAGGAATTGCAGCTGACACCGGAGGACATGATGCTGATCAGGTACCTGGCCGAGCTGCCGCGGAGGTCGGGCAGGGTGAGCCTGAAGGTCTCCGATTTGGCAGCGGGCCTGAAGACGAGCGAGGAGCGTTTGATCGAAAGGTTGCTGAACCTGCAGGCCACAGGACTCATCTTGATAACCGCTGTGCCGAACGACCCGGAACTGAAGAACAAACTCATTCAGCTGATCAGGACGATCGATTTCAGGTTCATGGCCGGTAAGATAACGGAGATAGACTACGACAGCCTCAGGAGGAGCGCGGTTGAGTTAGCGCTGGGCCTTGAGTCGATCAGCCTCAACGACCTTCCTCCTTCGCCGGTGATCCTCGGTGGTCTCATCAAGAGGAGGTCACAGCTGATCACCTCGCTGCTGAATCTGACTTCCTCTAAGGAACAGGACCAGAAGCTCGTGGAGGAGGTATTGAAAGGATTGCAGGAAATTGAGGCGACGATCGACCAGATCGAGGGAGTTAGTGGAGGGATATGGTCGGAGATCCTGAGCGGGCTCAAGCATCTCCGTGAGAGGCTGGAGGAGGACTTCCTCAGGACCACCATAGGAGACCTGGATCCCGGCAGCCTCGAGGCCACAAAGGAGGAGGTCACCGAGAGGCTCGATGAGATCGTGCAGGCACTCGGCAAGTACTTCCAGAGCGAGGAAACTGTTACGCTCCCTCCGTTCGTCGAGGTGGAGGTGGAGCTGCTCAGGACCAGACTGAACCTCGGGGAGATCACAAAGGAAGAGTACGAGTACCTCTACAACGAGCTGCTGAGGAAGTTCGGCGCTAGCAAAGGAGGCGACCTGGAAAGTTACCTGAGGGTCATCGACACCGGAATAGCGCAGCTCAAGGAGCAGCTCGACGCTCTGAAAGCAATAAGGTCGAAGGGGCAGCGGATCGAGAGGACGTTGCTCGACGCCATGGAGTCCAGGATCAACAAGGCCCTTGAACTGCTCAACCAGACGAGCGATGAGATCAGGGCGCTGAAGAGGCTCCTGGACCAGATCAACCGGCCTGCTTGACCATCACGAACCTGTCATTGATAGACTTCATCGTCTCTAGAGCAGCGATGAAGTCCTGTCCCGTCACAGCGAACTCGCTCCTCAACTTGTCGTAGGACGCGAGGATTTGGTTCCAGTTGGGGAAAACCTCCAACAGCTTCGTCTTTATCAGTGCTAGGAGCTCCAGCAGTTCGTTCTCAGCAGCACGGTACTCTTTGACCAGGGTTTCGTTCTCCTCCAACTTTATCCCCAGCTTGGCAGTGGTCTCCTCGATCGATGCCCGCGTCTCCCTGAGTTTGGTTATCAGCTGGGAGGTGGTGCGGACGAGTTCGCTCAGCTCCAAAAGGATCTCCTTCGCTTCCTTTGCTGCAACTGCAGTCTCCCTCATGACGGAGGCCGCAACCTTCATGTAGACCTCCTTGCTGACCAGCGATTTGCTCTCGAAGAGCCTCAGCATCTTCGTCAGGTTGGTCGACAGAGCGGACAGTCTGTGAGCGTGGTCTGTGAGGTGGAGGCCTAGGTGTTGCGGCACCTCGAGCTTCAGCACCCTTCCCAGCAGCCAGACCCTCTTGAAATCTGATGTGATCTCGTTGTAGCCCTTTAGGCCGAGGAAGTTCGCCACCCGGACCTTCATCAGCTCTGCCTGGTACAGCAACCCGAACTCGGGAGGAGCGTGAAGCTTCAGGATCCCCGCGTCCTCCAGCGAGACCAGCGCTTCAAGTGCTGTCCACGGATCCGTTCCGAGCCTGAAGCCCAAGACGTCCGGGTTGAAGTACAACGAGTTGCCGAACCTCCTCGGATCGGTGATCAGCGTCACCAGGACTTTTTTCGTCTCTGAGGGCTCCACATCACGTCACCAGGAGGTCGAACCTCTCGAACCTCTCGCACTTCCAGCACTTCTCCCTTCTGCTGGCGAGCAGCCTTGCACAGTCGAGGTGATAGGGCGTCATGCAGATGGGGCAGAGGACGGCATCCTCCAGCTTCACCTCCTCCCTGTCAATCGGGCACTCGAGCGGCCCCATGAAGCTCTCGAATTTGTCGAGTATCTCGATCTCCCACGTCCCGTCCGATCTAACGCCGAGACTCGGCAGGAAGTTCCGGTAGTTGCCGACGATCTCGATCTTGATCCGCTTCAACAGATCCTCCATGATCTGCCGTGGGCAACCCGTCTTGGGTATAAAAGGGTTCTTAGGTCTTACCGTTCGATGCGCTTCAGTTCTTGGAAATGATTTTAGCGTGGAGAATTGGTCTTGGAGCGTTGGAGGCAGTCGTTGACGCGGCGATAGCCGCAGGGGTCTTCGCGTTGGCTGCAGGATTGGTGCTGGTCTTCGCGGTGAGTGGGGGTTCTCAGTACCTCAGCTACACGGAGGACGCCACTCTGAGGGCAGAGGCACGGGCTGTTGCTAACTTCCTGAAGGGCTACATCTCGAGGTCCTCCAAGAACCTTCTCGAGCTGAACCCCAGTTATTCCGGACCGCCGAGGATCGACCTCACAGGGTTCCGCGTCAACTTCATGGCACGGATCGGCTTCCCCCAGCAGATCGTGGTCTCCAAGGCTAGCGCGGTGCCCTCGTTCCCCTCTCAGGTCTACTCCTGTCCGGCGGGGGAAGGAAAGGGCATTGCGGTATCGAGGTACGGTGTAGGGACGCTGGGCATGAGGCCGGATGCGGGACTGGTGGAGGTCAACAGCGACGGCACTGTAAAGGTGAAGGGCGCTTCAAGCGTCTGCTCCTTCATGTACAGCGATGCAATTGAATCAGGCACGACCTTCGGCATAGCAGCTCACAACTCGCCCATCGTCGTTTACAACGATGCGGGTTCGTATGTTGTAGTTCCACCAGCATATCCCGCGGCTGTCATCGCATTCGTCAGGGGCAAACCCGTAGAGCCCACGAGCGTGACCGTGCCCAGCGATGCGGTCTACGTCTCCGATTCGACGGTCATGGAGAACGGCGTTTCCGTGACGATCGAGGTCTGGGCCTGGTCTGGTGGTGTCTCATGAAAAGGAAGAACTCCGGAATAGTATGGACCGTCGAGGCGATACTCGCAACAACCATTATTGTGATAGGTCTGATATTATACGTCCAGATCGTATCGCTGAAGACTGCTTCGGTTTCGGAGCACCGCAGCGACCTCGAGGAGGCTGCCAACAAGATGCTGGGGGCCCTCAACGAGCGCGGAGACCTCGACAACCTCATCTGCAGGGAGGAGTACACGTCACCGGACGAGGCGCTCGGGCTCATAGCCTCTGTTGCACCGCCGGGGATCGCTGTCAACTTCACTGTGGTGAAGCTGATGAGGAGCAGCAACGGCGTCGTCGAGGTCGACCACAAGATCTTCTCTATAGTGTGGGGCGCATTCGACCCGACCAGGTCCTATTCCGCAGGGACGCTCTCGCTCACGTGCAGCAACGACAAGGTCGTGATATTGGCGGTTAGCAGGGGCTGACCTTTTTAGCGCGATATTCTTCCTAACTCTGGATGAGGATCGAGCTCTTCAGCCACCTGAAGAGGGCTGCAGGCTCCGGGACCATAGAGATCAAGGTCGAGGGCGAGCTGTCGCTGAAGGACGCGTTGAAGCTTCTCCCGGAGGGCGTAAGGGAGCTGGTCATAGACGAGTACGGATCGATCAGGCCGGGGCTGCTGATCCTCGTGAACGGCGTCGACGCTAGGACGGTTCACGGTTACAAGGTCACGGTTCGGGACGAGGACGTGATCTCGATAGTGCCGATGATACACGGAGGAAGGGCTGCAGCCTGAGGGAAAAGAA
>Ga0209670_100624_pt1 | contig 19966 bp, 17 predicted proteins | sample PerSpoBPS_BMetaG_FD_184741 | JGI IMG/M metagenome (GOLD analysis project Ga0209670, IMG submission 184741) | Thermal spring microbial communities from Yellowstone National Park, Wyoming, USA - Perpetual Spouter B (PS_B) MetaG (SPAdes) (version 3) | ecosystem: Environmental > Aquatic > Thermal...
AAATTTGAACCTTACAAGCATCTCATATTGTCAGAACCTAATGAATATCTTCAAGATACGAAAGTACTGGTAGAGAAGCTTACAAAGATAATTTAAAAATTAATGAAGCAAATAAAACCACATACACATAATACCCATATACCCATACGAGAAATCGTTTTATTGTAGCCAAAAGTAAATACTTTTCCTGGGATAAAGCAAGAGTTTCAAGGACGACTCTGTCCCTCCTTGTTACTTTCTAGTAGTTTAAAACTTAGAGAGTTGCTGGTATGATTCATATTCTTTTAAGGCACTTTCTACATCGTTTAAGCTTAATTCAGTATATTTTTTAGCTCTTGAGTTATCAAGACTGCTATCTCTCGGTCTCGGAGCTTTGTATGGTATTTTATCCATTGTTGTTGGCTTGATTAGATCACTTTTAAGATTAAAAACTCTGGCTACTAGTAGGGCATAATCGTATCTACTGAGCCTGGGCCCCGCTACGTGCAGTATATCAATATCTCTTCTAAGTCTTAATATTCTGACAAGAGCTCTCCCTATGTGAAGGTTGAATGTAGGTGATAGGAACTGATCTACCGCTGCCTCCACGATCTCACCCTTGCTTAGCTTTTCCCAGAGTACCTTAGCGAAATTAGGTCTTCCAGGTCCCGGACCGTAGACTGCCGAAACCCTTATAACGCTACCGTTTAAGCTAAGAGCTATCTGTTCCGCAATCAGCTTTGTGAGCCCGTAGAAGTTTATGGGTCTTGGTGTGTCCTCCTCCTTGTATAACCCCTTATATCCATCGAACACATAGTCTGTAGATAAATAAATTATTTTACAACCCACCCTATAAGCTTCTACCATTAGCTCTCGTGAGGCGACAACATTAAATTTGAAGCAGAGTTCTCTATTTTCCTCACATAGGTCTACGTTACCAATAGATGCAACGTGAATTAAAACATTTGGTTTGTAGAGTTTTACAATCCCTTTAGGATCTTGGAGTAAGTCGTATCTTACAGCAGGGATACCCTCAACTGGATGATCCTTGTAAACCCCAAGTATATCATATCCAGCTTTTGAAAGTTCGTAGGCTATACCCCATCCCGGTAGGGAACTAACACCTGTAACCAGTATCACGGGCTTGCACCCCTGACAGTAGTCAGAACCCCCTTCTCAAGCAACTTCTTATACCATTTTACTGTGAACCATCTGTTCTCAGGTTTTATAATGCCTGCTAATAGGTCGTTATATAGGTGCTTTATAGCATCTTGTATCGTGTATAGTGGTGTAAAACCTGTGGTCTCCCTGATTTTATTAAATGATAACATGTAGCTTCTCCTATCAACCTCGCCTTTAAAAACGATAATGGCCCCTGTTATCCTAGAGACTTCACGTGCTATATCTATAATCCTGTAGTTTTGCTCGTTAGATCCTACATTGAATATCTGAGCGTTCACCTTATCACTAGGCGCTTCCAGCAGTAGCTTTAAAGCTCTAGCTACATCAATTACGTGTATAAGCGGTCTATACTGCATTCCATCACCCTCCACGTAAACCCTATTCTCAAGATAAGCTGTTAACGTCATAGTGTTCACAACAAGATCAAACCTCATTCTCTTGGATACACCGTAGACCGTTGAAAGTCTTGCAACGATAACAGTAAAGTCATTATCAGCTAGTGGGATCACACCTCTTTCAGCCTCAAGATTAGCTTTAGCGTAGACTGTAAGAGGATTTGGATCGCTACTCTCATCAACTAACCCCTCTCTCCTACCATAAACACTAGCACTCGACACAAGTATGTACCTGGATACACGGTGTTTTTTAGCTAAATTAGCAATTCTAACCCTAGCTTTAAAATTCACCTCCCACGTTAAATCAGGTAGTAGCTCCCCTGTTGGATCATTGGGTATAGCAGCCATGTCTATGATAGCGTCTACGTCTCTAAGGCATGATGCATCTACATCTCTCACATCAGCTCTAACTAGTTCAAACCCCTTCTCTCCAATAACATGAGATAGGATGTCATCGCCGAAGATAAGCCAATCAATACACCTAACATTGTAACCATTTCTCAAGAGGTATGGTGTAAGAGTTGTACCTATGTACCCACCACAGCCTGTTATAAGGACTTTCACGTTATCATATCACCTCCTACAATCCCTTGATGGTACTCTTATCTCCTACTATGAGCTTGTAAGTTCCAGAGTTTAATGATATCTCGCTTCCAGCTCCTACAATACTCTCAACTAGCCTGGCTGAGTTCAAGTCGATTCTTGAACCATTTAGGATCAATGCCCTGGATAGGTATCCCGAATGTACCTTAACATCAAGTTCTACATCTACATAGTGCTCGATCACAGCTTTCCTTCCGATATAAACATTTTTGCCTATATATGCGGGACCAAGAACTGTACCTTCCACAAAAGCTCCCTTCTCCACTATTACCCGGCCTCTAACGTCACCTATAACCTCACCCTCTATCCTCTGGGTTATCCTATCAAGGACTAAGTATAAGAGATCTAGTAAATCCTCGGGAGTCCCCATATCCTTCCACCAGCTATTCGTAATAGTATAACATATGTTGTATGATCTATCTACAAACCATTGTATTAAATCGGTTATCTCGTACTCACCCCTCCATGAAGGCTTTAAATCTTTGAACGCCCTTTCAACATCATGGGGGTCTCGAAACGCATAGAATCCTGTGAGTGTGTAGCCTCCAGGGGGAGGCTCTCTAGGCTTCTCTATAAGTCTCTTCACCTTACCATCCTCAACTATAACGTAGCCAAACCTAGTTGGATCTTTAAATCTAGTGAGTACGAGGAAGACATCACAGTGACCCCTCCTAAACTCGTCAACAAAACGCGATATACCCTCGCCAAAGAAGTTATCGCCAAGATGGACTATGATAGGATCGTCTAGCAGGTTTTCAGATATAGCCCTATATATGGCATCAGCAATACCAAGTCTCTGAGGTTGAACGACATAGCTAACCTTAACCCCGACTTCCGAGCCATCACCAACAATCTCCTTAAATAAATGTCCCAAATAGCCAATCACAAGACTAATACTTGTAATACCGGAGTCCCTAAGAGATTCGAGAATATGGACTATAAAGTGTTTACCTAAAATAGGGATTAGTGGTTTAGGGATGGTGAATGTAAGCGGTCTAAGTCTGGTACCCTCACCAGCAACTAACACAATACCTTGCAAGCTTGCAACCCCATCCTTGGAATGAAGTAAAGTGGGGGGTATAAACTTTTTATTAAAAAGATCGGGGGGAATTTGTTATCTCTATAGCTACTTAAACTTTGAAATTCCTAGCCTAGATCCTTTCCGTTAAACACATGGTGGCTAAATGATATCTTAGAGGATTAAACGTCTTAAGGAAGGTTTAAAAGATCTTGGTGTGAGATAGTTGTCCTCGGTGGACTTTATGCCTTTTGAGTTATTCAAGCGCTTAGATATAGGTGATGTTATACTAGTTAAGTTCATTAAATTCCATGACGAAAGAGGGTTCTTTGCAGAGCTCTATAAGAGGTCTGATTTTTTAACCAACGGTATTCCTTATGATTTCGTCCAAGTTAACTTGAGCTTCTCTAAGAGGGGTGTTGTTAGAGGTCTTCACTACCAGCTTAAACCCATGGAGCAAGGTAAGCTTGTCTACGTGATCTCTGGTAGAGTATATGATGTTGCTGTAGATATAAGGAGAGGATCCCCATGGTTTGGAAGATATGTGGGGGTGAACCTTGAGCCGGGCTACGCTCTGTGGATACCGCCAGGCTTCGCACACGGCTTTCAAGCCTTAGAGGATACGTATTTCCTCTATCTCGTTACAAAGGAGTACTCACCACAGCATGAGAGGTGTATAAGATGGGATGACCCTCAGATTGGAATTCAATGGCCGATAAAGGAGGGTATCATACTAAGCGAGAGGGATAAAAGGTGTCCTCCGTTAAAGGAAGCTGAAACAAACTTCACATCTCACGATTACACATGAGAGTAAAATTAGGAGTTAGATAGCCTAGCCTCTAATCTCAATCTACGTAACTTTCATGATCGTGTTTTTAAGAAGGGATAGGGATTTACCATAATAAATTTCCCAATCCTCTCTAATGAATTCGAAGTTCAGGGATTAAGGGATTAAAGTTCAGGATGATGACATGTACCTTTAGTAAGTTATTACCTGGGTTGGGAGTCTTATAGGTAGGTGAGGAAGCATGTACTGTTCTTGTTACTAGCTAGTGATGTTTATAAGTGCGTTTAATGTCGTCTTCCACATTTTTTCATTTCATAAACTCTCTGTATTATAACGTTCATCCTGTATTTGAAATGCCTATAATCCAGCCTACGTATTATCTCGAAACTCTTTTGTCTAACCTTTTCCCTTTCTTGGACATTCTCCTTTAGTTTTCTAATCACTAGTATGACATCGTTGAGCGTTCTATATCCTAGATCCTCCGAGATCCTAGAAACTACGTCGGTCCAGAGCCCTCCACTAGCATAGACTATGGGTATGCACCCTGCAGCTATAGCTTCCATGACCGCTATCCCATAGTGTTCTGGGAATTTAGGGTGTAGGTAGTATGTTGACCTAGCTAAAAGATCTTTTATCTCTCCCCTCGTAGGGTTTTCCACGATCTCCACATTTTCTACTCCCATGAGTTTTGCTTTTTTCTTCAACCTCTCCACATAAGCTTCTGAGTGCTTGGTTGTAGCCCCAGCTATGGTGAATACTAGGTCTTTCTGGTATCTAGCTACTTCTAATATAAAGTCTAGGTTTTTCTCCGGTGTTAGCCTTGATATTGTTATGACTCTTTTTTCTCTCTCCTTTATCTTAGCGATGTCAGCATAGAGATCTGTGTGTATAGGTGGGTGTAGTACTACAGACTTAACCTTGTAAACCCTTCTTAAGATCTCCTGTGTCCAAGTAGAGTTTGTTAGGACCAGTAGGGGTGAGCCTGTAAACCTCCCTATGTACAGTTTTACGATAGCATTATAGATCTTATATTGCAGGCCTTCTCCGTAAGTTGGGGTTATAGCTGGGTAATGTATATAGCTTATGTCAGCGGATGTTAGTGTATTACTTTGAGTATCAATGATTAAATCGTATTCACCTAGCTTTCTTAAGGCTTCAAGAGCGTATCTAACGTAAGCGGCTCTCCTTAATCTCACTAATCTCCCTGCGGATAGGATCTCGACTAGTCTGAGATGGTATGGTGGAGGTAACACTTCATTGTTTACACCCTCCATCGTTATAGCGTAAAGGTTTTCTATTAGCGTTCTATCCATAGGCTTACTTGATACAATGGTGATATTGTGGCCTAGCTCACTAAGGGCTTTAGCCATGTTGATGACCATATACTCTACACCCCCCGGAGATGTGGGGTAATGTATCAAAGCTGTGTTGAGTTTCATCTATTTCACCTTCCAGCAAGAGTCTCTAGCGTAGATGTGCTAGCCTGCCATATTCTCGCTATTATGTAGTCTGCTTTTAATCTAATTAGCCGTGCTGGAGCTAGGATTGATGTAATTACCTCTAAAGGGCTCATTTTTATTAGTGGGGCTTTATAAACATCTATAATACCTTCCCTTTCTAAAATTAGCTTTGCTACTCTCCTTGCCTTCCTTAAAGCTCTATACATAAGATAGCCAATAACACCCCTCTGGCTTCCAAGTATGCCATAAGTTGAAGCTCTGGCTAGAGCGTAAAGTACTGAGTACTCCTTCCACCTACTATTACTAGCCATTACTAGGGCTAGGTAATTCCTGAGACCTAGGTATGATCTTAGGAGGCCTCCTCCCCTCATAGTTGCCCCTCTGTAATGCAGGCCGGCTATTATAGGATAGGATTTAACCTTGTACCCTTCCATCCATAACCTTAAACCAAGCATTATGTCATCGATGAATGCGAAGAGCTCTGGATCAAATATGGTCCCAATCTTCCTAGCCCTTCTAACAGCGTCTACCTTGTAGAGTGAGTAAGCTCCATAAGCGTAAGTTACGCTAAAATCCCCTTTAATAACCGTGGGGTCCTTGAACCTGAATAGTGGATGTGGTCTTAGAAGCTCGTCTAAGATGTAGCCTGCAGAATCTACAAGCTTAGTCTCATAGTCTAAAACTACACCCTGAGCCCCTCCCACCACCCTTTCAGATTCCATCCTCTCAACTAATAACCTTAAACTATCAGCAACGGGGATAAAATCATTATTAGATATAGCAACATACTTTGCACTCTCTTCTATAGCCTTGAATCCTTCACTACACGCACCCATATAACCCTTATTCGTGGTTAAACGTATTATCTTGATCTTAGGTTTACTCCATGTCTCCACATACCTCTTTATAATCTCAAAGCTCCCATCAAAACTAGCATTATCAACAATTATCAGTTCGTAGTTAGCATAGTTTAAGTCCTTAAATCCTCTAAGAGATGCTAACACAAGGTCTATTATAGGCATGCTATTGTAGTTAACCCAGATTATCGATACTAATGGCTCTCTTCCGCTCAATACTTAACACCTATAATGCTTTTAATCCCCTTAGAAACTCTTAGCGCGTCAGCTAATATTGTCGGCATCATCGCGTTCCCCTCTATATAGGGAGAGTGTCTTAGGTATGGCTTAAGGTATCTCAATGAATCCATTAACCCTTCCACGATCTTAATGATAGAACTCTTGCTACGCGATCTTAGCCTTAAGATTAGTGTGAAGAGAATGCCTAGGAAGAGAAATGGGGCGTAGATTACTATCCTCCCCCTAGAGTTCTTAAAGAACATCCATATCCTATTTCTAGTGTTCAAGTAGTCCTTCAAGGGATGTATCTTACCTAATGTGGCACTACCGTAGTGCCATACCTTTACACTTGTATCAACTAAGGTTACATAACCTAGCTTCCGTAATCTCCAGACGAAGTCTACATCATCGTATCCCCAGAAGTAGTTGTTATCAAATAATCCAGCTTCGTGAAGAGCCTTGGATTTGACTAGGAGAGCTGCTCCAGCAACAATGCAGTTAATGAACCTGGGGTATTTCTGTATCCTTACGGCTTTCACGAGCCCCGTGTACCCTAATAGGAATCCCATCTCCAGAATGCCATCTCTATGAACTATTAAGGGTTGAACTGCACCAATTTTATCTGAAATCTCTAAGATCCTCGTAAGCTTTTTTAGAAGATGTGGTTCCAGTATGACATCGTCGTTCATGAAGAAGTAGAAGCTAGGCTCCAGACCCCTCATCTTAGCATATATAACCCCCATGTTGTAAGCTTTAGGTAATCCCACATTACGTGGTAATGGTAGAAGCAGGAGATTACTATCTAGATGCCTCCTAACAACCTCTCTAGTATTATCACGTGAGTTATTATCAACAACAACTACGAAGCAGTCCTCATCGCAGTTCTCCTTAATGCTTGAAAGTGCTTCTATAAAGAAATCTCCGAGCTTCGAGTAACTATTAAATGTAACCATTACAATACCTATATTAGGCTTCACTAATTAAACCACCTAGTCACCAAGATTACATGTTATAACTTAAATATTTCAAATTCTCATAGAGTGTAAGGGTATGGGTTGGCTGAGAGGATCTATATAGCTTGGAGGACCCGGGTGGGCAGAGATATAGGTATTAGGACTAGATGGTTGCCAGTCATACTCAGAGCTAAACTATACCTCCTAACCGGAGCTCCTCCATATCTAAGACAGGTTGCAAACACTGTAAGAGCCATCCTAGGGAATAAACCTAAACTAGTCATAGCGGAGCTCCCCCAAGGTCCATTACTCCTGCTACTCTCAATACTAAAGTTTATATTCAGATTTAAGCTAGTTGTCGATGTACACACGGCATTCCTAGTCTACGACGACTGGAAGGGGGTCCTCTTAAACAAGCCGTTCACTCCACTCCTACAGTCAGCGGATCTAATCATAGTCCATAATAGTGAAATCTTCAAGCTCCTACCAAAACACCTCACGAAGAGAGCAATCCTAGTCTACGATCCCCCAAGGAAACTCATTAAATCCCAAGATGAAAGCGACTACATACTACTACCAGCATCTTGGAGAAGCGACGAGCCTCTAGAATACATACTAGAGGAGTTTCTAGCAGCAAACATCAAAACCCCCCTAGTGATAACAGGCGACTATAGGAGGAGAGGACACATCTACCAAAAGTACAGGAACGTACCCCGTATAGTCTTCACAGGATACCTTAGCAACGAAGAATACCTAACAATACTAAGCAAGGCCAGAGCAGTAATCGTAGCAACAACCAGAGAATACACACTACTATCAGCAGGATGGGAGGCCATATATGCAGAAAAAATAGCCATAGTATCCGAGACTAAAACCCTCAAGAGACTATTCGGAGATGCAGCAATATACTTCAAACCCCACATCAAAGGAAGCCTAACAAAAGCCCTCAAAGTGCTTGACAAAAACGATATACTATTCTACAGGCTAAAAGTTAAACTTCTAAGATATTTGATAATTAGTGAAGTATTAAACCAGCTAAGGTTGTTAGCTAAAACTGTTAATTTACTAGTGATAAGAAATGATAGGAGAAGATCACAAGATATTATAAGGAAGGCACAGCAAAGGAACGTGACGAAAGAAGCTAGCTAATTAACTGAATGTGAGCCCAGACTTAAAATTACACTAAAATGCCTTAAAGGTTAGACCATTGCTTAACTTATGTAAGACTTGGAAGCATCCATGCTCAAGAGGAGAAGAAGGATACAAAAGAAAGGTTAAAAAGAGTAAGAATTTATAAGTTAGAGTAAGTTAGAGTTAGTATAAATTAAACTTTTAATGCGTGATCTTACGAAGATCATTTGCGTATCTATGGCATTCTATCATAGAGTTCCATATGTGAACTCTAGGACTAACGCTTATAAGGGATATCACATATAAGCTTTAACAGGCGGTTTGATATGCAAAAGCGAAAACGTAGGGAAAAGCTTTGCCTTCTTATGTTTACACGAGACAATTATGATGAGGCTATAGGTAAAGCTATAGGATATAGTAAATATCTTGATTTGATCATAGTAGTTGATAATTCGTCCTATCCTCCCCCACCACTTCATAATTCTCTAAAGCATAAGATTCGGGTCTTTAGAGCCTTCTCACCAGGCTATGCAGATCCCCTTTTCTATTATGGTGTTCAGAAAGCGTTAAAACTAGGATGTGAGTATGTCATTTTAATTTCTGTTGATGAAGAGCTCCCGGAAAGATTACTAAAGGATCTTAGAGAGGTTGTGAAAGACTGTGATGCCTACTTACTAAAAATCCTTATCACTACGGAGGATCACCCTTATATGATCCACGAGTATTTTCATCCTAGGATTTTTAAACCTGAGAAGGCTTTCTTTAGTGGTATAATTCATTTCTCAGATGCTCAGGTAGATGGAAGGGTCTGTGCTCTTGATAGTGAGAAGTACTTTCTAATTCATACAGAACCCGTCGAGGATCTTAAAGTAGAAAGACTTTCCAGGAAGTTAAAGAAGTATGTCGTAATAGAGAGCTTTGAAAGACCAGCAGTTCCAAAGTACTTGCTATTATACAGCTCTATAGGAAAAGGTAGAATCGGCAAAAGAATACTCACTAAGATAGCCCCCTTACTACCCATACTTCCTCCTTCTCCAAGGATGTTTAATTTATACGAAATACTTTGGGACATTTTCATAAAGATACTTCGGAAAGTAACGAAAACCTCTGAGGTAAGCATATGTCCTAGCAATGTTCACCCTCTGCTCTGCCCTAAAGTATTTAAAAAGCTCTATAATAGGATTAGGTACAAGTACATGCTTGGACTTAGTGCAAAGGATATTGTTACTAGGGTTAAGATAGCCGACGAGATCCACAAAAATGGAGGGGTAATACGGTATCTCTGCTTAGATCAAGAGGATGTAGTCCACAGGATAACTGAGGTAGCCGAAAGAATTAAGGGTTTTGGAGGCGTAGATTTCTTCGTATCACTTCTCAAGCTAAGATTCATATCAGGCGATTGTTCATATATTAAAAAGTTAAACGAGATCACAATGAATAAAGGGGAGTTAAAGATAAAAGTATAGAAGCTTAAAGAAAGACAAAGAACTCTTTAGATAATTCAATTTCCACTCCTAGGAGCTTGTGACTTTTATCTTATGCTAAGAATCTTTCAAAGATAGTTGTATTGAATCTATTATATAAAGATATATTGCTATCTACAACTAGGCTTGTTAGGTAGACGAATCTGTCAAAAGAGAGGAAATAATAGGAATTTTGGTTCTTCAGAGTCAAAAGGGATTTAAAATTAAAGTTTATAGAAATAGAAGATTAACCAATTGTAATGTAAGATGATCTCTGAATGTACTTTGTAGATTGCAAGTAAGAGTCGCATTAAGACAAATTTAAGACATGGCTCGTGAGGATTCCCGTCATTCAATCTGCGTGCTACGAGCTAGAGTTTTAAAGCTTGGTTTTAAGTACGCTTACTGGTGAAGGGTTTATTGATATAGTGGTTAGTGTAAGCAGTTATATGATGAGGTTACAAGAAGAGTTCGTGTACGTGCTTTTGAATCTCATCTTTTTAATTTTCATCTTCTTAGACTTAATATAATACAGTACTTAACTAAGAAACAGATAGAGTACAAGGCATATCAATAGTTACAGGAAGCGAAGTTTGGTAAGGCAAGTTTTGCTATGTTCAAGCATCATAGTTATCATTCTTTATTGAGAGTACGGCAAACGTGCTATTCTAATGTTTAAGGTAGATACGATGTCTTTAGATGCCATTCTAGCAGGCTTAGATCATATTGATGTAAACTTAGAGAATTGCCGTTGAAAAACCAAACTATCGGTATTTATAAGGAGTTAGAGAAGCATTTAAAAGAATAAAAGTCATTCCAACAGAGGCAACAGATTCTTCATCTTTTCACCAAGATCCTAGAATACTCTATGAGTGTTCCTTTAAGCTCATGAAACCTTGATAATAGCATGGCTTTATCAAAGTGTAAAACGTCTTTACTACTCTATAAAAAATAAAATAATAATCTCCGGATATCCTGAGTCAGCATCTTTAATAATACACATAATTTTCTGTAAAAGCCCCGCTAAAAATTCTTAATAGTCGGTGTTCACTTAGGGATATTACGCATTTTGCTGAGGTCTATTATATGACAATGATCTTATGAGATGAAAGTATATAACTGTCGGGGTAAGTAAAAGGGTTGTGGGTGTTTTTGTTTGTCTTGGTTAATTAAAGGGGCTAAAATAGCTTTAGCTTCTCGTCAACTATTTGATAATTAGTATTCGTTGTTAGCTAGCTATGCACTCGCAAAGGTAGGGTTTAACGTTAGGCTTAAAGCGAGTATTAATGATTGTATAGCTTGATATTCTACCAGAAGCCTATGAACGCCTTATAAGTAGGTATTATAGAGGACTAATCAAAGACCTTGAATGTAGGAGTGGTAAGGTGTTTTTGAACGGTGTAGAAGTGAGCGATATCAACGAAGTACTTAGTAGTTCAGAGAAGTTGGCTGAAGTCTTCGGCTGGAAGTACGATTCTCTGTGTAATTGTTGGATTAAGGGCAACGTCCGCTTTAAGCACATGAGAGAATCGATACGTGCAATCTTTGAATATGGTGACTGGTACGTGGATCTAAATGTCAGAGGCAGGGTTGTTGTAGATGTTGGAGCTTACATAGGAGACTCAGCTATCTATTTTGCCTGGAGGGGTGCTAGAAAGGTCATAGCGGTAGAGCCTCATCCAGGAGCTTATGAAGAGATGCTTGAAAACATAAGGCTGAATTCCTTGGAAACAACTATCTTCCCCATAAACGCGGGGCTAGCAAGCAGACCCGGTAAGATACTCCTTGAAGAGGTCGATATAGAAACTACTAATGTAACCTATCACAGACCAAAAGATCAGAAAGGTGCTATCCCAGCAGTAACTCTTGGAGATTTAATAAGAGAATTCAACTTAAGTGGTACAGTTTTGAAAATGAATTGTGAGGGGTGCGAGTACGATGTAATTCTTAATGATTACGAGCATGTTAAGAAATTCGAGGAACTGTTATTTCAGTATCACGCCTATATAGTAAAGATGTCTGCACAACTCCTACTTAAAAAGCTTTCTGATGACTTTCTATGTAGTATGCTTACTGATGGAAGGTTTTATAGGAGATACGGCGGTAATAAGAAGTATCACAGTTTAATTAAATGCATGAAAGTAAGTTGATATAATCTAGTTGAAGAGGTAAGTAAGGGTCTATGGGTATTAAGACCTTCCTCGCTAATCTTTAATGAGAAACTCTGAGAGAAAGTTAGAGTTGCTATTGGAGAATGTTAAGATCGTTATTAGCTAGATTGCGGGCTCAATGATTAGAGTATTAACGAAGGATAGCTGTTCTAGAAGATCATGTCGTCAAGAGCACGTAGTTATAGTATCCCCGTTAGACACTCATCTTTATCTAATATTGACAGGCAGATCTAGACCTCTTGAGGCTCTCACTAAATCGCTTTTGCATATTGAGTGTATCGAGAAACATAGAAATAAAAGTTTGGCTCTTAATTATGATTTCAAACTAGGTGAGTCCATATGAATATTGAAGATGGAAGAGTTTTTATTCACCCCACAGCCATCATCGAAGAGGGGGTAGTTATAGGCGAGGGTACCAGGATTTGGCATTTCGTCCACATTAGATCTGGTGCTAGGATTGGTAGGAATTGTAATGTAGGGAAGGATGTTTATATTGATGTTGGTGTAGAGATAGGGGATAATGTTAAGATACAAAATAGTGTAAGTGTATATAGAGGGGTTAAAATAGAGGATGACGCTTTTATCGGCCCTCACGTTGTTTTCACAAACGACTTATACCCTAGATCCTTTAATAGAGATTGGAAGATAGTACCAACACTTGTTAGAAGAGGTGCTAGTATAGGTGCTAATGCTACGATAGTATGCGGAGTTACCATTGGCGAGTACGCTATGGTTGCAGCTGGAGCTGTAGTAACAAGAGATGTCCCCCCACATGGGCTGGTTATAGGTAATCCAGCTAGGCTAAGGGGCTTTGTCTGCTACTGTGGTAAACCACTAAGAGAATATGATATCACTGCTAGAACAGAACAATCTATAACCTACAAGTGCCCCAGTTGTGGTAGGGAAGTCGGCATCCCTATGGAGCACTATGAGAGGTATCTTAGGGAGAGGGATGTGAAGTGAGTGGTGTAGAGGTAAGAGTACCTATTGCTAAACCATTTATAACAGATGAGGAGGTGGAAGCTGTTATACGTATTCTAAAAAGCGGCCTCCTAGCTCAGGGGAGTGAGGTTTATGCTTTTGAGAGGGAGTTTGCAGAGTATATTGGTGTAAAGCATGCTATAGCAGTCTCAAATGGAACTGTAGCTCTCGACTTAGCATTAAAAGCTATAGGGGTAAGGGAGGGGGATGAGGTTATAACAACACCGTTTACATTCATAGCTACAGCTAATGCTATACTTTACCAGGGAGCTAAACCTGTATTCGCAGATATAGATCTGAGGACTTATAACCTAGACCCGGATAACGTCTTAGAAGTTATTACACCGAAGACTAAGGCGATAATAGTAGTTCACCTCTACGGCCATCCAGCTGATATGAAGGCTTTTAGAGAGATAGCTGATGACTATAAGCTAGCTCTGGTAGAGGATTGTGCTCAAGCCCATGGCGCTATGTTCATGGGTAGGAAGGTTGGTACATTCGGTGAGGTAGCTACATTCAGCTTCTACGCGACCAAGAATATGACCACTGGTGAGGGGGGTATGGTTGTAACAAACGATGATAGGATTGCTGAGAAGATTAGAATTCTAAGGGATCAAGGTCAAGTAGCTAAGTACGTTCACGTGGAGTTAGGTTATAACTATAGGATGACTAATATGCAAGCTGCAATAGGTAGAGTTCAATTGAAGAGACTTGATGTTATGAATGATATGAGAATAGAGAATGCTAAATATTTAACCCTACGTTTATCAAAGATTAAGGGTATCATACCACCTTACGTTGATCCTCGTGTTAAACATGTTTTTCACCAGTACGTTGTGAAGGTTACTGATGATTCCCCGTTAAGCCGTGAGAGGTTGATGGAAGAGCTTAGGGGAAGGGGTGTTGAGGTGGCTGTGCACTACCCGATTCCCGTGCACCATCAACCTTTATATAGGAGGCTTGGGTATCCTCAGGATATATGCCCAAATGCGATTGAAGCTTCACGAAGGGTACTTAGCCTACCTGTCCATTCTTCACTTTCAAGAGAGGATCTAGATTATATGATGAATGTAGTGGAGCAATTAGTGGTGGTTTGAGATGGGAGTGAGGATTGGTGTTGTTGGTGCTGGTGCTATGGGGTTTCACCATGTAAGGGTTTATAGTCAGCTTGTTGAGAATGATCTTGTCGAGTTGGTTGGTGTTGTTGATGTTGACTATGAGAGGGCTTTTAGTGTAGCTAAGACGTTTAAGACGAGGGCTTTTAGAAATCATAAGGATTTAATGGGTCTGGTTGATGCTGTTAGTATAGCTACGCCTACTGAGACTCATAGGGATATAGCGTTAGACTTTATAGATGCTGGGGTTAACGTTCTTGTCGAAAAACCCATAGCTTCTAATGTTAGAGAAGCTCTTGAGCTGGTTAGGAAGGCGGATGAGATGGGGGTGTTATTAATGGTTGGTCATGTGGAGAGATTTAATCCAGCTGTTAGTAGACTATATGAGGTTGTTAGGAGAGGTTTGCTTGGTGATTTGGTTACCGTTACTGCTAGGCGTGTTGGCCCCTTTGATCCTAGGGTTTCACGTGTTAATGTAATTGTTGATCTGGCAACTCACGATATTGATGTGATTAACTATGTTTTAGGCCTTAAAGCTCTAAGTGTCTACGCTAGATCTAGGAGGGTTCGCGTAGATAGTAGTGAGGACGATTACGGTCTCATCACAGTATCCTATGAGAATGATGTTGATGCTGTTATAGAGACTAATAGATTAACACCATATAAGCTGCGTTCTCTAGAAGTAGTGGGTACGAGAGGTGTAGCAGTTTTAAACTATTTAGATCAGAAGCTCGTATTATACGATGGTGAATGGGTGAGAGAAGCGGCGATACAGAAAGAAGAGCCCTTAAAACTGGAACTATTAAACTTCGTAAAAGCTGTTGAAGGAATAGAAAAACCTTATATTACGAAAGAAGAAGCTACATACGCTCTACTCATAGCTGAGGCGGCAATAGAGAGTAGTAGAAGAAATATGCCTCTTAAAATTGGAGACTACGCCTTGGAAAGGAATTATGAAATAGTAATATGATATGACAACCTGAATGAAAAAGTTAATGAGTGAATAACTATTACAATATATACTAAGCTTTAAATAAAGCTCTCTATGGAGGTATTTAGTATGGGTGAATGTAATGATATGGGAAGACATACTGGTCAAGCTTAAATCAGAGAGACCAGATCTTTTCAATACGTATGTTGCACTAGAAGAGTATCATTGGCCTTTTCGTGATAAGCATGGACGCTTTTTGGCACGATACTCTAAGAGAATAACTTATAAGTGTGAGGTTTCAGAATGGCTATTTGAGAAAGGTTTCCTAGATATTGAGTGGCCAAACAAAGCATCCTTTGCCGTGGTCTTGACTCATGATGTCGATTTTTTACATGCGGCTAAATTTTCTGCTTTTAAAGCAACAGTAAAAGCACTACGACAACGCTTTTTTACTGAAGCAGGTAGAAGAATTGCTGCTATGTTCATTAAAAAACTCGATCCCCTTAAGAACATCAAAAGTATCATAAGTACTGAGGCTCAATTTAATGTTAAGTCTACATTTTTCTTCTTGGTTAATAAAAGAGACTTTGGCGGAGGGAACGATCCAGAGGAGTTAGCAGATGAAATAGGATTCATTATTGACAAAGGTTGGGAGATAGGTTTACATACGGGCTACTTCTCTTATAACGATCCTCTTAAAATATCTAGCGAAAAGAAAATACTAGAAAAGATCTCAGGTATCAGAGTTAGAGGTGTAAGGAACCATTATCTTAGGTTTTCTACTCCAAGAACTTGGGAGGTTTTATCTCAGTTTTTCGATTATGACTCAACATATGGTTACGACGACCATGTAGGATTTCGTAATGGTATGTGTCATCCATTTAAGCCTAGCACGTTAGATGGAAAGATCATAGATATACTGGAAATACCGCTTACAGTTATGGATGCTACTTTCTATAATAGGGATGGTGACGCTTATGAGGCTTTTAAATGGATAGAAATACTTGTTAAAGAGGTTAAAAAAGTTAAAGGGGTAATAACGGTGCTTTGGCATAACTTGGCTTTCGATGAATTTATGTTTAGTGATTATGCTAAGTTGTATAGAGCACTATTACGTCATTTCAAAGAGCAGGGTGCTTGGATAACTAATTGTGGGGATTTATATGACTATTGGGTCGAGAGATTTAAGTAATATGCTTGCCTCATATACCATAGTCTTAGCATCTATAGAACCTTGGATAGCAATAGCGGTAGCTAAGTCGTTGAAGGCGTTTGGTGCTAAGGTCCTCGGTGTAGTTAACTACGCTCTTGAGCCTTGTCGTTTCTCTCGTTATTTCGACCAGGTTTTCGTGTTGAGTGGTGTAAGTAGAAAGAGTTCTCTGTGGGCGGTTCGTGTGGCAGAAGTAGCATCTACCTATGGTGCAGATCTCGTGATTCCTGTTTATTTCGTTGACTTAGTTTCATTCTCGTCTCATTCATGGGTTTTCGATAAGCTTGGCGTTAAGCTAGCCGCTCCCAATATTAATGATGTGTTGAAAGCTTCTAGAAAGGATGGACTTGAGGGGTTAGTTGGAGACTTGATCAATGTACCCCGCTCGCTCCTCTATATGTCATCAGATGAAATCAACTTGGAGAGTGTTAAGAGCTTGCGACTACCAATCGTCGTAAAGGGCATTAGTGACGGGTCGAAGCCCGAGTATTTTTCCAGCTACGAACTAGCTATTGAAAGGGCCAGGAATAGGACCCCTTGCATAGTACAGGAATACGTTGCCGGTGTTGGTAGGGGATACTATGCCGTAGCTTTCAATGGCGAAGTTCTCTTAGAGTTCACTCACGAGAGAATATATGAAACCGATCCCTCAGGAGGAGGTAGTATTGCAGCAAGAGGCCCTCTAACGGATCCTAGGCTCTTTAAACTAGGAAGAGGCATTGTTAGAAGATTAAACTGGACCGGGCCTCTCATGGTAGAGACTAAATGGGTGCCAACGACGGGAGAATATTACTTAATGGAACTTAATCCTAAGTTTTGGGGAAGCTTAGCTTTACCTGTTTCGCTGGGATACCACTTCCCTGCAGTGCTTGCACTCGCTTACCTAGAAGGCTTGGACGTTGCGAAGGATTTTAGTAAACATTTGCTAGTACAAAGGAAAGGAGAGTACTTTTTCCTCCTTGGCGGGCTTTATTATTTACCTAGGATGCCGAGAGTTTGGATTAGCATGATGATTAATAGTCGAATTGTTAAATCGGAGTTCGAATTGTTTGATCCCGCTAGGGTTGTTATGCAATTTGCACTTGGAGTATTAGGTGAAGTAAGGTCGAGGAAAGGATGGCAGAGTAGTTTAGATTTGTCATTGTTCAGGCTAAAAAGCACTCTCAAAAAGCTTCAAGCTCCAATAGCAGGGGTTATTTTTGACCTCGACGGCACGCTTGTTAAACTTCAAATTCCTTGGTCAACGGTTAGACGTGCTTTGCGTTCCAAGAACTTAATCTATGAATGGGAAGATATACGTGAAGGATTTGCTAGGTTATGGAATGAAGATAGAAGTTTATACCATAAAGCATCGATGATCGTTGAGGAATTTGAGCTAAAGTACTTGAGAGATATGGAAATACTGGTAGATGTAGATACGCTTAACGATATAAGAAAAGAGTACAAGCTAACTTATTGTCTTGTTACATTTCAACCCGAGTCTATCTCAAAAGACGTTTTAAGAAGAATAGGTTTACATGTAGACTTAGTTTTGGGGAGAGACAGCGGTTTAGGCCCTGTAAAAGAAAATCTTTACTACGCATGTATAGGAACAAAATACGGTCAGGGGAGGTATATAGCGTTCGATGACGATATGGTAAACATAGTAAGTGCTCTAAGAGTAGGATGCATACCCATCACAGTAACCGAGAGCAAATATCATAAAGTGCGCTCGCTTCGAATAGGAATACCATTCTCAGAACCCCGGCATCTACATCGTGCAATTTTATCCCTATTGAAAGGCAAATAAGATCGAGATGTGATACTGTCGTTGTTCCAGTACATAAATATAGAAACTGCGGATTACATCTTTGTGGATCGGGGATCATTGTGAGCAAAGATGGTGTTGAGGAGGCTGTTAGAGGCTCTTAGGGGGCTTGGCTCGGAACCGTTGTCTCAGAGCCCCACATTATTACTTTTGCGAGGAGAGGTTCCATTGTTGATCTCTACACAGAGCCTTCATTGCCTAGGATGATATATCTTGATGGTGAAAGGCTTCTAGAGATTACAAGAAGAAAGTTAATTTAGACGGTGCTGGAACAGAGTCTGGGCTCAATATGATGAAGTTATGAAAACGGTCTCGATAAACATGGAATGATGGCATGCTGGAAAAGCTGTGAAGTGATAGTATGAATGTAGCTGTACTAGTTTTCTTCATGGGAAATGTAAATTGTGGCGAATTTGAAGATAAGAAGGTTACCGAGAATGTTAGTAGGTTTATTAATAGTAGTATTAGGCTACCGATTAAGAAGTATTATAATCTTAAGGAAGATATTGATGTTAAGCTTGGTGAATATGATGATATCATTTTGGTAATTAGAGGCTTGTTAACTACTTTGATCTTGAATCCCTTGAAGTTGTATTTCCCATTGAAACTTGTGGATATGCGATTAGAAAGTTGTTGTTAGTAATATGAAGGTTACTTCTATGTGAAATGGGATCACATACATACCGACTTACTTGTATGACCTTCTACACCACGAGCTTCTCTACGACCTCTGATGTTATGAGATTAGTGATATAGTTAGGATATTCAGAGATTTTAAGGTTGTCAAGGTTGAGGCTAATAGAGAGCACTAGACGTTACGTTTTATTAAAGAAAAGATTAGGAAGCTTCATTAATAAGGGATCTGTTGACTTCAGCAATGTAGTTTTAAGCCCAATTATTTAATAAAAGGGTTAAAGAGCTTGTAAACTTGGTAGTATACCAATATTAAGAGATTAATGATAAGTCTTCTTGAGACCAGATTAAGCCGACTTGAAAATTTAACATGAGATTTTCCGATTGATCGTTTAATAACCTAAGTAAACTTTCTTAATTTCTTTTCCTCCAATGGCTTAAGTAGTATGATAATAAAAAGTTATTTAGATATCAGAAGTTTTTCAGAAATCCACCTCAGAGTCTCTATAGATATGGTTTGATATTAATACTTACTATAGTGAACGTTCTTGGGATCCACTGCTAACCTTTAGACTATCCTTATTGATATGTATAGGCTTGTCATTATTATAACAATCTCGTAGACAGTAATTTGAAGGATTAAAGGGGATTCTTAGAGAAGGAGGCTAGATTGTGTTAAGCTCTTGGTCTTAAAAATGCATAGACTTATCTACTAGGATTTACCTTTTAATAAAAATCTAGCTCATAGTTTAACATCAAATCCTAAAACTAAAGACTAGCTAAAGTTAAGGTGGGTATGAAAGTTGATAAGCATTGGAGTCTAGAGTAGTAATGTTGCACCTGTTAGCTTAACACCCTCCCTTGGATCTAGTGCTATCCCGTCTAAGCTCCTCAGCGTGAGCTCTTAGCATCTTCTCGGAGAAGTCCACCGATAGCCTCTCTAGGACGGAGGCTTGGGATCCTATTTTACACTTTGCTATAGAGACCATGTAATATGTAGCTCTCCCACTTGCTACAGCTAGATATTGGGCTCTCCTAGTCTCAGGGGTCCTCGTGTAATAACTTGAGTAC
>Ga0209670_100629_pt1 | contig 19942 bp, 22 predicted proteins | sample PerSpoBPS_BMetaG_FD_184741 | JGI IMG/M metagenome (GOLD analysis project Ga0209670, IMG submission 184741) | Thermal spring microbial communities from Yellowstone National Park, Wyoming, USA - Perpetual Spouter B (PS_B) MetaG (SPAdes) (version 3) | ecosystem: Environmental > Aquatic > Thermal...
GTTTTGATCTTTTTAGCCGCCGTCGTCATATCCACTCCTTCAAAGCCGTCAACACCTCCTCCACGGCACCCCTCTCGATTAAGTAGGTGCCCTTCTTGTACCGCCTCGCGAGCCCCTTCTCCACAAGCCTCATCATGAGGCTGTGCACAGCCATGCCGCAACGCCTATCCACTCCGCATATATCGCGGGTACGCACCGCGACTAGAAAGCCCCTCTCACCACCCACCCGCCTCTGTATGTGCAAAAGCAGTGCTGGGAGGTACTGCCTAATCTTCCGCCTCATACCCTCATCCTTTTGGCGGCGTTTCTGATGCTGGCTGTTGTTGTGCCAGCCGCCTCCGCCAGCGCCTTCAAGAGGCCCAGCTTCTTCAACGACGCCAGCCAAAGAGCCGCCGCCGCAGAAACCCACGGGTTTTTGCCAGCCAAAACCCTCCTATTCCTCTCCAAAAGCTCCACCGCGGCTTTGACTACAGCCGCCGGCAGATTAACCCTAGCCGCCTACGTCTTCACGTAATCCTCAATAGACGACCTCCCCAGCCTTGCCTCTTCTTTCAGCCTCCACGCCACCCTCCTAACCCGGCGTTCACTCGCCTTGCTACACCTCAGAAAATCCTCCAGCGGCCTCGGCGCGCCGGCCGCCTTCGCGGTGGTCCGTAGAGCCGCGGCGGCGAGGATCGTCATGTGTACCGCCTCGCCAGCGACTGCGCTAGGGATACGGTGGTTAGGAAGTTCGTCGCCCCAGCCCTAGAGCTAATAATGCTGGACAAGGCGCTGAGGGGCGAGTACAGCAGAGAGGAGGCGTTGCTCATCTTCGGCGAGATGTACGCCACGGCAGTTGCGGGAGACGGCACGGTGAGGTCGAAGAGAGTCGAGCTGGTCGTCGGTGGGGAGCTGGGCGGAGGCGCCGCGCTTCTGCGCCTAGCCACACTGCATCTGCTCAAGGAGCTCCTGCCTAAGGAGCTGAAGTTCGGCGCGCGGGCATACGTGGGTGAGGGCAGTCTTTACAACATAACCGCAACTAGCGAGAATGCGGTGAAGTTTAAGCGCTTTCTCGCCGTGACGGCGCCCTCCGCCGGCGGAGAGTATTTAAGCGACAAGTTCGATGAATTCGTGGAGGAGGCCAAGGTAGAGGTGCGGGTCGACAACATAAGGCAGACCGAGAGAAGAGTCGCCGCCGACTTGACCATATCGGTGGGCGGCGTCGCAGTGAAGTACAACATATATCTGCGTAAAGACCACATCCTGCTCCAATTCCAATCGGCGGACCGGAGCCGCGTAGAGCTCGCGGCGCGCTTGTTAAGACATGCAGGCGTCAACGCTGAGGTGAAGAAGGTGGGTAGCGAGGACGTGTGGCAAGTCTGGGCAACCACCGACATGCTTGCGGCTGGACGCAAGGAGCTTAGAGACGCCGTAAGAAAAGTCGTGGAGGAGGCTCTCAAAAAGGGCCGGGCGGATGAGAAGATGGCCAGACGCTGGCTGGAGAAGCTGGAGAAGGGAATGGCGGTGTGGGAGGGGAAGAAGTTCGAAATGAGGCTTGTGGAGGGTGCGTTGGTGGTGAGCTTCCGCTCCACCAGCCGGGAGTCGGTGGAGGAGGTGGCGAGAGAATTCAAAGCCATGGGCCTCGTGGAGGGCATCCACTTCACTGTGAGGTGGAGTGGGGAGAGGGGCCGCGTCTACCTCCTGGCCGAGGGGGTGAGGCGTCTCAAGTGGGTCTCTATACACGGCGAAGAGGGGCAGAAGCAGAGGGCCGAGGGGTTCCTCAAATTCCTCGAGGCGAGGGCGAAGGGCGGAGAAGTCCTTAGAAAGCTGGAGGCGCTGTTGGAGGAGGGCAGGAGCCGGGGCGCCCTCCGCCTAGTGAGCCTGGAGAAAGACGGCGTCAAGGTGCTAGACGTAAAGACCGAGGAGAAAGACGACAAGCTGTACGTCACCATCAAGGCGGAGGTAGACGGCACTGTGGGGGAGTACAGGCTGACGTTTACCCGCGAGAAAGACGGCACGAGACGTCTTCAGTTTTATGTGAGGGGCGGCGCGGCGAGGGCTGTCAAGCTCGTCGAAGTCTTGACGGGGGAGAAGCCGCAAGTCACTGAGATGCCCGACGGCAGGACAAGGATCAGAGGCTCCGACAAGCATATAGAGGCTCTGGCCCGCTACGAAGAGCTAAGAGAAGCGATAGAGAGATGGAGCAACCAATGACGGCGGGAGCGGCGTATGATTAAATCGATTGTTCTGATGTGGGCGAAGACTGCGAGGGAAAGCTTTTAATTAAGCAAATTACTAGGTCTTGGCGGCGGTAGTCTAGCCTGGTTTAGGATGGCGGCCTCCCACGCTCCAGCGAAGAAAGCCGTTGATCCCGGGTTCGAATCCCGGCCGCCGCATTTATCTTTCAAGCCAGCAACACCTGCGAAAAGTTTAAAACCTTGAGGGGAGGGTTTGAACGGGGCGGGGGTGCCCGAGCCAGGTCAAAGGGGCGGGCGGCTTCCTGCCCGGCTAGAGGGGCAGGGCTTAAGACCCTGTGGCGTAGGCCTGCGTGGGTTCGAATCCCACCCCCCGCATTGGTTCAATCCTTTTAAAGGGGGTTTGTGGTATTGATGATGTCTAGGGAGCTTATTGTTAGCAAGATCGAGCATGGGACTGTCATAGACCACATACCGGCGGGGAGGGCTCTCGCCGTGCTTAGGGTCTTGGGCATAACTGGGAGGGAGGGCGTGCGCGTCGCGCTTGTCATGAACGTCGAGTCTGGCAAGCTGGGTAAGAAGGATATTGTTAAGATCGAGGGGCGTGAGCTGACTCCTGAGGAGGTGAACATAATTTCCGCGGTGGCGCCTACGGCGACTATCAACATCGTGAGGAGTTTTGAGGTGGTGAAGAAGTTTAAGGTGTCGCCTCCGGAGGTCATCAGGGGTAGGTTTAAGTGTAAAAACCCGACCTGTGTGACCAATGCTCCTAGGGAGCCTGTGGAGCCTGCGTTTTACTTGGTGCGGAAGGAGCCGCCGCTGTTTGTCTGCGCTTACTGCGGCCGGTACCACGAGCTTGGCGACTTGTTATGATTGAGAAGTTTGTAGAACGTGGGATTTTGAAGTTCGGTAGGTTTAAGCTTTCCAGCGGTCTGGAGAGCCCGTTTTATGTTGATCTCCGCGGCGTGTTGGGGGAGGCGGATTTGTTTAGGTGGGTTGTGGAGAGGTACCGCGAGGCGGCGGCTGGGCTGGACTTCGACGTCGTCGTCGGCGTGGCGACGGGCGGCATACCCTACGCCTCTGTGTTGGGCTACCTAATGGGCAAGCCCATCGGCTATGTGCGTCCGGAGGCTAAGGGGTACGGGACTGGGCGCCAGGTGGAGGGCGCAGACGTCACGGGCAGGAGGGTTTTAGTTGTAGACGACGTGTTGACCACGGGCAGAAGCGTCTCCGGGGCTCTCCACGCCGTGAGATCCGCCGGCGGCGTGGCTACGGGGGTGCTTGTTTTCCTAGATAGAGAGCAGTGCGGGGCCGCAAAGGTCAAGGCCGAAGCCGGGGTTGAGGTCTACAGCGTGTACAAGATGAGGGACGTGCTGGAGGTCGTCAAGCCTCATATCGCCGAGGAGCACTACCGGTCGGCTGTCGAGTACCTTGCCCAATGGCGTTGTTGACGCTTATAGGCCGCGTCCTGCATAACATACACCCGGAGATAACCTATAGACTCGGCTCCATCCTCTTCTCGTTGCCGCTTCCACCTTGCCGTTGCGAGACGCGTTGGGAGGTGGGGGGAGTTAAGACGTGTGGACCTGTAGGCGTCGCGGCTGGGCTGGACAAGACTGGGGCCTACGCCAGGTTCCTGTCGTTTTTTTGCCCCGGCTTTTTAGTCGTCGGCTCCACGCTGCCCCACAGGCGGCGGGGGAACGCGCCGCCCCGGGTCGCCAGGGTGCGTCCGTACTCTTTGGTTAACGCCATGGGGCTCAACAGCCCTGGCATCGCGGAGGTGGTGTCTAGGCTGGCGGGCTTGGGATACCCGGTGTTTATAAGCGTCGCTGGGTTCAGCGCCGAGGACTTTTTCACGCAGCTGATCTACCTCCAGAGACACTACAGGCCGGCCGCCGTCGAGGTCAACATATCCAGCCCCACTTATAGAGGCCTCTGGCGGGATCTGCCGAGGCTTGTCGACGTGGATCTCCCCATCTTCATCAAGATAGGGCCTGGGACAAACATGCCGTTGGTGGTTAAAGCAGCGAGGAGGATGGGGTGGGGCCTGGTGGTGACCAACACCTTCCCGGTGGAGGACCGCCGCATCAGCGTGGGGAGGGGCGGCCTCAGCGGGCTTTTGGTCTACAAATACGGCGTTAGGATGCTGGGAAGAATAAGGGGGCTTGTGGGGCCCGACACTCCTATTATATACAGCGGCGGCCTCTTCACCTGTAGCCAGCTCAGGGAGGTGCTGAAGCTGGCCAACGCGGCCGAGGCGCTGACCTCCATACTGTACTTCACGCCCTTCGTGCTCAAACTGCTCAACCAATGCCCCGACATTGTATGACCGTCTTCTCAGCGTCCTGCACCAGCTGTAGCAACCTGCGCCAGTGGGACCCCACCCAGTAGTAGCGGCCGCAGGATGAGCACCGCCAGCACACGTGGCTCAACACCCTGTGCCCCACGGCTTTCTCCGCCTCTGCGCAGGGAACCTCAAGAAGCTGACCACCGCACAGGGGACATGCGGATTTCTCAAACGGCTTTAAACCAAGCCGGAGGAACGCGGCTATCCACTTAACGTGGTCCTCTGTTGCGAGAAGGATTGTGGGCCCCCTTCTGCGTCTGAAGAGCTCCCTATCGCGCGTAATCACCAGACACTCTGTAGTGACGAGCTCCGAGTCTTCCAGCTCCGTCTTGTACACGGCGGATAGTCCGAAGAGTATCCGCAACATGCGGGCCAGCCACCCCAGCATCGCGTCGACGTATACACAGTCCACGCGAAGTGGGCCTTTGAATTCGCAGTCTACCACGTGGCGAATATCTGCTCCACCTCCTCCCAGGGGATTGGGGAGCCGCGTCCCTCCTCTGAAATCCTTGACGGGCCCGGGAGGACTGCCGTGATGTCGTCTATGGAGCATTTACCCAGCTTGGCGATTTCTTTAGCCAGCTTGTTCTTCTCCACGTTGCCGGGCGTCACGACGACGTATTTCTCAGCGAGCAGAGGTGCGGATCTCGGCGGCGCAGCCACGGCTCTGTAGACGTCGCCGTCTCTCCTGCAACCTATCGCCAGCTCGAGGCGGATGTTCCTGACATATTCCCTCTTGCCGTAGACCATGAAGGATCCCTTGGCCAGGTACTGCCCAGAGGGCGGTTGTTTAGACACCTGCTCGCCGCGGACGTAGTAGACGTCTATGGCGTGTATGCCTATCTTCCACGCCCTGCTGTAGGCTGCGGCGAATTGCGCCACTTGGTACACCTCAAGCAGGTCGTCCATAGGCGGGGCCACGACGGTCGAGGCGCCGGGAATGTCTGCGTGGAAAAAGAGGTAGTGATCCTTTAGATACTTCCTGACGACCGTCTCGTTCTGCGACGCGTCTCTTCCCCCTATCATCGGCCTCTTGCCAGCTGTGATGCTCCAGCGGAACTTCTCAAACCAGCTCTTCTTAGCCACAGCTTTGGCAGAGGTCCTTACCTCCTCCTCAATGCGGCGCTGTTCCTCCTCCACCTTCGCAAGCTCCTTCTTGAGCCTCTCCAGCACCTGAACAGCCTTAGACGCCTTCTCCTCCATCTCCTTTGCCTCGTTGAAAAGATTGGTGACTTGGCGGCCCAGCGGCACGTCTCTGGCTACCTCCACGACGTCGCCTTCTGGAAACTCTACTTTTACTCTAGAACCGTTTACGTTTACTATACGTACACCGCTCTCCCTGCCGCCTAACGCCTCTTCGATTTCAGACTTATACATGAGGAGCTTGTGTGCAATGGTCTTAAGCCTCGCCGCTTCGGCCCTGTATTCAGGAACCTTCTTTTCAAGCTCGGCGATTGTCGCCTCCAGCTTTCTGCGCCTAAGCGCGAGCTCCTGAGTTTTCTGCGTAGCCGCCGACTCGAGCTCAAGGGGTGTGAAGTAGTAATCCAACGCGGCCCAGAAGTGGTCGAATTGTTTAACCTCGTCGCATTGAATCGACACAGGTCTAATGGGCAGAACAGTCACGGGGACGCCGCCCCTTATACACACGGCCGGCTCCAGCCTACCTGAACGGACGCGTTCCACCAGGGCCTTCAGCTCCTCGGCAAGCGCCCGGGGCGGCGTGCCGGCGCGGGCTATGAGCTCATCTGCAAGCTCAGGCCCCGTGCCCAGCCGCCTGATTAAGCTCCTCCTCACGTCGTTGGGGTCGATTGCCTTCTCTATGGCGTCTACGTCTGCGGTTAACACGTCGACAAAGACGGCCGGCGGATACACATACGGCAGGCCGGGCCTCAGCTCGCGGTCTTTGCCTCTGTAGCTGTGGAGAAGCCATACGACCCTCCCCTCCCTCACGGCGGCCATGTTGAAAGGCTCTAGTAGCTCAGCCACAAGCCTCCCCGAGCTGAAGCTGAGCTCCACTATGCGGTCGAACCGGGGCATGGAAACCGCCGCAAGCCGCTCGTCGCGGAAAAGGCCCCTAAGGGTCTCAGCGCCTTCGTGAGTCTTCTCAGGAACGACGCCGGTGAGGGAAACTCTAAACCTCGTCGCGGCTATGTAGCCAGACGACAGCTTAAAGATGTACCCAGCCCCCGTCCGGTAGATGTTCTCCACCTTGCCGCCGACCGCGCTGGACATCTCAGCAACGGCCGCCAGCAGGTCAAGGGCCGTCACCACCTTCTTCACTCAATCAACGGAGCGGCTTATTGAAAAAGTTTTCTGTAAAGATCCCACATGTCCATATAGCTAAAGTTCAAGAGATCAGGCCGGGAGGAGGAATACCTAAGCGACAAGGTCTACAATGCCTCACGAGACACAGGTACTTCCGACGAGGTTGCCCGGGAAATCATGAAGGAGCACGAGCGGGTAAAGAGACGCGGGAAGGTTTCTACCGACGAAATAGATTCGTCTTGACCAGGCTTGGGGAGCTGGAGCCTGAGGCAGCTGACGCCCAGCAGTTCTTCGACCAAGTTTTCAAGGATCACCTCCGAAGATGGGAAGGTGGAGAAGGGCCGCCTCTAGGGGAGGAAGGTCAAGGATCTCGGGGGCAAGGGGCTTGCATCGGCTGAGGAGGTGAAGGAAATGAAGAGCTGGGGGAAAGACGTGGAATGCGGCCTCTTGCCTGAGGTGATCAACGCGAAGCTCTGCGCCTTTACGGTGGCGCCGAGGAAGAGGCCTAGAGAGGCTGAAGGCGGAGCTGGTAAACAAATTCAGGGGGCCCCGCGAGCTGAAACAGCCGCTAGTCCGCCAGGTGGACCCCGTTTCTTTCTAGGATCTCCTTCATAAGGAGCGCGTCTTTCTCCAGGAGCGGCGATTCGCATATAAGCGTGATGGTCATATCACGCGTCTTAAGCTCTTTTGCTAGGGGCTCAAACGGCGGCATGTCCCGCTCCACCGGCTCATGCTCGTCTACAAACCTCCCGTTGCGGTACCGCACCGAGGTGAAGTGGGTATGCATATGCCTCCCGCCGAACTCCCTAGTCCAGAGGTCTAAGATCTCGCCGTAGTTTATCGCGCCCTCGTTCCTCGCATAGAGGTGTCCCCAGTCTATGACCGGCGTCACGAAGGGGAGCTCCTTAGCCAGCCTAAACGCCTCCTCTACGCTGCCGAATTGGTTGTTCCTGGCGGTTACCTCCACGCCTACGTAGACGCCCGACCCGATGCCGGACTCCTTATACGCCCGCTCCAACTCCTCCTTAACCTTCTCGTAGCACCTCTCCGGGCCCAGCTTCCCGTAGTATGCGGCATGTACCACCACGACCCAAGCCTCCATGTGGTACGCCCTGTCGAGGGAATCAACAAGCCTCCGCCGCGACTTCTCCACCTTCTCCGCCTCCTCGGAGCACAGGTTTATGAAATAGGGAGCGTGCACCGAGAGCCTCACGCGGTAGTCCCTAGCCGCCTTCCCCACCTGCTTAGCCAACTCCCTAGACATGCGAACCCCCTGCACAAACTCCACCTCCATGGCGTTGAGGCCCAGCTCCCTCACCGCCTTCACTGCATCAAGCGTGGACTTAGCCCTGACGACATATTGGGGGATACCCGCAGGCCCTAGGTATACATTTGCCATCGCCATGTGTGGATTTCTACTTTTTAAGTAGCTTGTATGCTGTATCGTGATTCAAGCCCCGCCTTTCGACAAGGAGCTCGGCATGTGGTATTACGTCACCGCCACCTGCCCCTCGGGCGGCGTGATTAAGGCGAGTCCGGAGGACTTCGTGGTGGAGGAGGTGCTGGCAGATGGTACAGTCGTCGCCGTGGGCGGGGTCTCTCTCCAGCCGAGGGTAGGCAACTGGACGTGGATCCACGTGGTTAAGCGCAACGTGGATACCCTGAAGCTCGTCATACGTCTCTCAAAGGCGCTTGGGTTGAGCCCTAGGGACGTCTCCATAGGCGGGATAAAGGACACCAGGGCGGTGACGTCGCAGATAATCTCGGTAAGAGGCGACGCGGCTAATCTGTCGAAGATCCCGAACGTCGAGTTCAAGGGGGTGTGGTCCATGGACAGGCCCATAACGCCCTCTATGATCTACGGCAACAGATTTACCATAGTTCTGAGGTCTGTAGACGTGAAATGCGCAGAGGAGGCGCTGGAGGCGTTGCAAAAGACCGCCGTGCCTAACTACTACGGCTATCAACGCTTCGGCACGATCAGGCCGGTCAGCCACCTCCTGGGCAAGGCGCTTCTGAGGAAAGACGCCGAGGCCTTCCTCGACATCATGTTCTGCAGAATTTTCCCCCACGAGTCCGACTCTGCGAAGAAGGCCAGGGAGCTTGCGTGTAGGGGGGAGTACCAAAAGGCGCTGGAGGCGTTCCCCAAGAAGTTTATCGAGGAGAGGGCGGTGCTCAGAAGGCTGGCAAGCGGCGTGGATCTGTGGAACGCCGTAATGTCCATACCGGTCCAGATACTCAGGATATACGTGGAGGCCGCCCAGTCCTACCTGTTCAACGTCTTCCTCTCTAGGCGGATGGAGCTGGGTCCCCTCGAGAAGCCTGTTGAGGGAGATTTGGTCGAGCTAAACGGCCAGGTGGTCTACTACGTGGAGGGCCTCGGCGGCGAGGTGGTCCTGCCCGTCGTAGGTCCTGGCGCCCGGATGCCGCGGGGTAAGGTGGGGGAGGCGTTGCTCCGCGTGTTGAAGGAGGAGGGTCTGGAGATGGGGTCCTTCCTAAAAATGCCCAGGGGGCTTAGGGTATATGGAGGCTACAGGAAGGCCCGGCTGGAGGCGAGGGATTTCCGCTGGCGCGTTGCGGGAAAAGACGTGGAGCTCCGGTTTACGTTGCCGAGGGGTAGCTACGCGACGGTGCTCCTTAGGGAGTTGGTGAAGCCCACGGAGCCGTATCGGCACGGGTTCTAGTAACAAATTCGCCAGCGCCTTCACGTACTCCTCGATAGCCGATCACCTGCCCAGCTCTACGGCTTCCTTCAGCCTCCACGCCGCCCTCCTCACCCGGCGTTCACTCGCCTTGCTACACCTCAAGAAGTCCTCCAGCGGCCTCGGCGCGCCGGCCGCCTTCGCGGTGGTCCGTAGAGCCGCGGCGGCGAGGATCCCTACGCGTACTGCCTGGCTAGGGACTGCGCTAGGGATGAAGTGGTTAGGAAGTTCGTCGCCCCAGCTCTGGAGTTAATCATGCTGGACAAGGCGCTGAAGGGCGTGTTCGACAGGGAGAAAGCGTTGCTCATCTTCGGCGAGATGTATGCGACTGCGGTTGCGGGAGACGGCCACATGAGGCGGAGGAGGGTCGAGCTGGCCGTCGGTGGGGAGCTTGGTGGAGGTGCCTCGCTTCTGCGCCTAGCCGCGTTGCTTCTGCTCAACCGGCTCCTGTCAAAAGAGCTGAAGTTCGACGTGCGGGTGTACGTAGAGAGGGGCGGATATTACTATATAGCCATAAGCGGCGAAAACGCGGCAAGGTTTAAGCCTCTCCTTGCTGTCTCTACGCCCTCAGCTGGCGGAGAATACTTAAGCCCCAAGTTCGACGAGTTCGTGGAAGCGGCCCAGGTAGAAGTGCAGTTTGACAAGAACAGCATAAGGCAGACCGAGGGCGGTCTCGTCGCCGCCGACTTGACCATATCGGAGGCTGGCATTGCCGTGAAGTACAACGTATATCTGCTTAAGGATGCGATTTTACTCCAATTCACTTCGTCGGACCAGAGCCGCGTCGAGCTTGCGGCCCGGCTATTGAAGCTGGCTGGCGTTGGCGCGGAGGTGAAGAAGAAGAGGGAAGGCAAAAGAGAGGTGTGGTACGTCGTAGCCACCACCGACAAGCTTGCGGCTGGGCGCAAGGAGCTTAGAGACGCCTTCGTCGAGATCGTAAAGACGGCGCGTGACAAAGACTGGATTGACGCCGAAAAGGCTGAGCGCTGGCTGGAGAAGCTGGAGAGGGGCCTCACGCTGAAGGAGGGCTGGCCGAAGTATGAGTTAGGGCTGGCCAATGGTGCGCTGGTTGTCAGATTCAGCTCCACCGACCGCAACAGCATAGAGCAGGAGGCGCAGCGGCTTAGGGACATAGGCCTCGTGGAGGACAAACACTTTACAGTCAAGATGCCAGAGGGCGGCGAGAAGGGCTACGTCTCGATCCTTAGGAAGGGTCTTGAGCGCGCCGCGCGGCTTTCTGTACAGGGCTCTAAGACGCAACGGGAGCTGGCGGCAGAGTTCGTGAAGCATATACTCCAGAGGGCGGAGGAGGAGGGCGGCGCCGTCTATGAAAAGGTCAAAGAGATCGTGAAGAAGGGCAAGGAGAGGGGCTCCCTGACGCTGGAGCGCTTTGAGAAGAAGTTCGAGGTGGGTGGCAAGGAGTACGTGGTGAAGGTAATAGGCTGGAGTGCCGAGCTTGAGGAGAGTCGGCGCGGCAAGAAGTTGTTGAGGATAAAGATAACGGCGGAGGTTGACGGCGTAAGGGGCGAGTACGAGGTGACATACAGCAGATACGGAGCCGACAACGCGGCAATGTGCTACGCCTATGCCAGGGCCGACGCCCCCGGCGGCAAGGAGGCTGATGCCGAGAGGTTCTCGGCGCTGATTAAGGCCCTAACGGGAAGGGAGCCGAGGATACGCCGGAAGAGCGACGGCAGGGTAGAGGTCATATGCGGCAGAGAGCACCTAGATGGCCTCGCCCGCTACGCCGAGCTCGCAGACGCCATAGAGGAGTGGCTAGAGGAGACAAGCCGCCGATAGTCGGCGTTGTAGACGACTGAGGCGCCGAACATTCAACAACAAATTTATTTCTAGACATATTACTACTGACGTGGTTGAGGCGCATCCGACAGACGGGGAGTTGTCAATACCGAGAAAAGACGCCTTGCTCGTCCTTGCGGTACACAGTTATATCCCGTCGCAGGCGAACCCCCGCACGGAGCTTGTAGAGGCTGTTCTGCAGAGTCTCCAGGGTAGGGACGTGGCGATTACCTTCTCCATGCCCAAGTCCTACTTCGAGAAGGCCGTGAAGATCATGGGCTTGGAGAAGCTCGCCGGCAAATACGGAGCTAGGATCCTGCCGCCGCATCAACACGCCGACTACAAGCTGGAGCTGGAGACGCTGAGAGGGACCAAGATCTCAGTCAGGGCGCTTAGGGCCGCTTTTGATGAGTCTCTTGTGAAGATCGTAATCGCCATCCCGGTGAGCCACCCACAGACAATACTGTACCTCACCACGCCCACCGCGGCTCTGCAGATCTTGGAACCGAAAGAGTCGCAGAACCTCTACGAAGGCTTCAGGGCTTTGTATAAATACATCGCCGACATATACAAGATGCAGAGAAACACCTACTGCATTGCCGACGGCAAGTTTGTGATAGAAGGCGACGGCCCCATAAAAGGCTTCCAGCGGTACTGGGGCGTGTTGGTGACCGGCGAGAACTGCGCCGAAGTAGACTACGCCACGGCGCAGGCGCTCGGCGTGGACCCCGGGGACTTGGGCTACCTCTATTTCTACTACGGCGGCGCATGGCCCAAGCTCAAGCTACCGCCGCTCCTAGAGAAAAATAGGGTCCAGATAAAACTAACAAGCAACGTGGGGATCCTCCTCAGCTGGAAAAAAGGATAATAGCCCCCGCACCTAGAACCCTCGGTGATGAATGCGTTGGTGGAGGAGTGGTGATCTGCGACGGACGGGCTGAGCAAATTTTTAAGTTCTAAACATAGAACTGATGTGGAGGTAGCCGTTGGGAAAAGGATTGCGGAGCTCAGAGAAAAGAGGGGTCTCACCTTGTCTCAACTAGCTAAGTTGGTGGGGATGTCTAAATCGGCATTGTGGGCCGTTGAGCAGGGAAGGGTAAGCCCCACAATCTCTACTCTGTGGAAAATCGCCAACGCCTTAGGCGTCACATTCGGCGAACTTGTGGAACCGAGTTTGTTCGTTGCTGAAAACGGTGTCGATGTTCGTTTAATAGAACTGAGAGACGGCAAGGAGGTATATATCATGCGGCTGGGGGCTGGGGCGGTGCGCTACGCGGAGCCTCATGAAAACTCGCCGCTTGAGGTTGTTCACGTAATCGAAGGCGCTATGATAGTGGGGCCTCTCGATGCGCCTAAATACGTCTGGGAGGGGGAGACGGCCGAATTCTACGGCGGGGAGCCCCACTTTTACATGACGGTGGGCGGCGGCGCTGTTGCTGTCGTGTCTATGTTTTACCGCTCGCAGATAAGACCTGTCAAGAGGTGGTACCTCAACGCAACGCCGCTAGCTCCGGAGGGGGTTAGGGATTTGCTTGAGCCAGACGTGGACAACGAGGTTCTCGCCTACGCGATTTCTGCGGTAAACAAGAGGCAACCACCGGAGAGGTATTTAGATCTACTGCTTTTCGACGTTCTCTCTGCCGAATACAACACGTTGGCTGGCAGGCCGACGTTGCCTAAAGCCGTTGTGGAGGCAAGAAGCGCGAGCTCTCCGCGCCTAAAAGCGACGTCGTTTGGGCAGAACTTAGACGTGTATGAACGCTTCGTCTACGAGCCCCTGCATCCTGGCTACGCCGAGCAGGCCGTATACGTCGCGTATGAGCTCTACAGGCGCGGAGTCACGGAGATAGTCAGCGTGGGATGCGGTCCTGCCTATCACGAGAAAATGCTGGCCGAGCTTCTGCCTAGCGCGAAAATATCCTGTGTAGAATCTTCGCCGTTTTTCAAAAAGTTGAGTCCGTTCCCGGTGCTAGACAACGTGCCTGCCGGCGCCTCCGCCGTGGTTTCGTTTGGGGCCTCGCATCTTGATAATTTCCTTAAATGGATGTCGTCGAGGATAAGAGCCGGCGGTCTGCTCATAGTCGCTGACGAATTTATAGCGGACTACGACAGCGAGCTGGAGAGAAGGAGAAACGTAATAACGCATCATTTGCGCTATCTCCTAGACATCCCGCTGAATAAGTTCCGCGTGGAGCTTCTATCTGCATATCACGCCGCCAGGGAGGGGAGGGTAAGATTAGCCTTAGACATCCTGGCGAAGACGTACCACGACATATCCAAAGAGCTTGGTGGAGGCGGAGACGACGTGGAGAAGGCTTTTCTCCACTTCTACCGGCTTGAGCTGACGTCGCTTCTGCTTGGGGCGGCTTACATAGAGGAGAGGAAGACGTCAGTGGAGAAGTTTGTAGGCGCGGCGTCTGCGCTTGGCTTGAAGCTAATGGCGCAGTATAGGGTGTATCCCACGGGAAGGGAATCGGGCACTCACGTGTTGGTTTTTCGCAAGTTGTGACATGAGGAGTCAAGTCGTAGTCGGCATATTTGAAATGTTGGCGGTGACGGCTATTTGGGGTAGCGTGCCTGTAATATTCAAGCTTTCTGGACTTCCTTCGCCCGTGTTTGTCTTCTTCAGGGTGGCAATTACTGCCGTCTTGCTGGCCGTAGCTCTACGCCGCTTCGCGTGTGGCGGCTTAACTGCGGTTTTGTCTGGCGTTTTCCTTGCGCTTAACTGGATTTTCCTCTTCTACGCCACTGCCCTCATGCCGGTGTCCACCGCCGTTATGATCTACTATGCAGGCCCTATAATGGCCAGCGCCTACATGCACTTCCTTGGCGAGAAAATGCAGAGGCCAAAGTTGGTAGCCCTATTGATCTCGTTCGTGGGCGTAACCTTGCTAGTGGGGTTTGCTGGCTACGTTACGCCTCTTGGCGTCTTGTTCGCAGTGTTGAGCGCCGCGTTTTACGCGGCGCTTATTGTTACCAGCAAGCTTTCCACAATCCGTATGGTGCCTATCCGCCTGGTCCTATGCCAGACGTCCGTGGCGACGTTTTTCACAGTGCCTTTCTTGGCGTTGTACGAGTTTGAGGCGACCCCCTCCGCCTTGGTCGCGGCGTTTACAGCCGCTACGGTGAACACCTTGTTGGCGTTGTTTCTGTGGTACGACGCGTTGCGCCGAATCACGGTACAGTTGGCGTCGGCGCTCAGCTATCTAGATCCAGTTTATGCGTCTGTCTTTGCCTTCCTGTTTCTGGGCCAGGCACCGTCCCAGTGGACCGCCGTCGGCGGAACTCTAGTGATTTTGGGGGGCATAGTGTCGATTTATGCAGAGACCCAGGCGAATAAATATATAAATCGATGAAAAGCTGGCGTCTATGGCGAAGCGCGGTGGCAAAAGGACTGTGGGTGTGCCGTATAGATTCCACGTAACGCCGGGGATATTCATGAACAGCTTAGTCCCCGTCGCTGACAACTCCGGCGCTAAGCTCGTCCGCGTTATAGGCGTCGTGGGTCACTACTCTAGGACTGTACACAGGAGGATTCCAGGCGCCGGCGTCGGCGATATGGTGGTCGTCGTAGTGAGGGAGGGGAAGCCCGAGCTTAGGAAGCAGGTGTTTAGGGCCATAGTGGTGAGGCAGAGGAGGCCGTTTAGGAGGCCCGACGGCACGTGGGTCGCCTTTGAGGACAACGCCGTGGTGATAGTAACGCCAGAGGGCGACCCCAAGGGTTCTGAGATACACGGCCCCGTGGCCATGGAGGCCACCCTCCGCTGGCCCACCATCGCGAACCTGGCCTCCATAATAGTGTAGTTTCGGGAGACCCTCCCCCGTCTCTTTATTAACTACTGAACTTTTATTACGTTGCACGTACCACTACGTGGCCGCGGCAGAGCTTGAGGTGTTGATACCTAAGTTAACTAGACTGCCGCCGCTTAAAAAGGCGGCGGCGCTTTACAAGCTGCGCTCCGTCTTAGACGAGGAGAGCTTTAGACATATAGCCGCGTTGCTGGCAGTGGACTTGAGCAGGGGGGAGAACCCCAAGAGGTGGGCTCCTCTAGACTCTGTGGAGGAGGTCCCGGCTGAACGGTGGGTCCCCCTGGAGGAGCACCTAGAGGTGGGCGAAGACGCGTTGGAGGTGCTAGAAGACGACGAGTACGTAGGCAGGAAGATGGTGGAGAGGCTATGGAGGTCGAGTACATTATAGAGAAGCTCGGCGAGTACCTCGGCGGTATAGACGTGGAGAGGGTGAAGAAGGCGCTTGAGAATAGACCTACAGGCGTCGAGAGGATACTCGGGATAGTTGCCGAAGAGGAGGAGGGCCTGGACAGGCTTGAGTGCATGAGAATTAAGACGTTTATCGATGCGTATAAAGAGGAGGAGAGGAGACTTGTTGCCCTCTATAGAGAGCTCAAGACAAGAGGGGTGGCGCCCAGCGACATGGCGTCTCTGAAGAGGAAGATAAAACACGTCAAGAGACAGATCCGTATATATAGAGAGATGGGGAAGAGGTGCCAGACGCATCAGGGCAGGTCAGTGACATCACGGGGTCAGACCCCAGAGTTCACATCACAGCAGTAGACGCGTGGAGGGATAAAAACTTAGGTTCCCAACTCCCACGAGGTTATGTAGCGTCTCTGCTCCTCGCTCAGCTCCTCTATTTCGATGCCCATGGTCCTAAGCTTCAGCTTGGCCACCTCGCGGTCGAGCTCGTCTGGCAACTTGTACACGTCAACTGCCAGCTTGTTCCTCACGAGGTACTCAGCGGCGAGGGCTTGGTTCGCGAAGGAGAGGTCCATGACCTCCGACGGGTGGCCCTCGGCTGCTACTAAGTTTACTAGGCGTCCCTCGCCTATTAGATACGCCCGCCTGCCGTTGGGCAACGTGTACTCCTCAAGGTTAGGCCTGATGGTCTTCTTAGCCACCGCCACGCGTTCAAGACCTGCCACGTCTATCTCCACGTTGAAGTGCCCCGCGTTGGCGAGGACGGCGCCGTCTTTCATCTTAAAGATGTGGCCTAGGTTTATCGCCCTTATGTTCCCCGTCGCGGTTATGAACACGTCGCCTATCTTAGCCGCCTCATCCATGGGCATGACCTCAAAGCCGTCGAAAACGGCTTCAAGAGCCCGGATGGGGTCCGCCTCCACCACAATCACCCTCCTCGCGCCAAGCCCCCTCGCTCTGATGGCTATCCCTCTGCCGACCCAGCCGTAGCCCGCCACGACGACGTTTTTGCCGGCGATGAGCAGGTTTGTAGCCCGCATCACGCCGTCCCACGTCGATTGCCCTGTGCCGTATCTGTTGTCAAACAGGTGTTTTGTATATGACTCGTTCACGGCGATGATGGGATACAGGAGCTTGCCCGCGTTTTTCAAGGCGCGGAGTCTTATCACGCCTGTGGTGGTCTCCTCGGTGCCTCCGCGTAGCCCGGCGAGGAGCCTCCCGACATCTATTGAGCCGGCTGTTTCAAGCACGTAGTTAATAGTCTGGTCTCTAATTCCGTGGCCCAGCTTGTGTATGGTGGCAGTTAAGTCGGCCCCGTCGTCAAGAGTGATGGTGGGGTAAAAAGACAGCGCGAACCCTATCGCGTTGTAGTACTCCCTTTCCGTCATGCCGCGCCAGGCATAGACGTGAATACCTTCCTGCGCCAACGCGGCGGCGACGTCGTCTTGCGTAGAGAGCGGGTTCGAGGGTATGAGCACCACCTTGGCCCCGCTGGCAGCCAGAGTCCGCACGAGGACGCCGGTCTCCTTTGTGACGTGTAGACATGCGGCGACGGTCTGGCCCGCCAGAGGCTTCTCCTTCTCGAACCTCCTCCTGATCTCCAGAAGTACTGGCATGTTTCTCTCGGCCCAGTACAGTTGCTCTCCGCCCCTGTCGGCTAGAGAGGGGTCTTTCACGAGCGACTCGCGGCTCATCAAGCTTGAAAAGTCAAGACTTATAAAAGCATTGGGCCGGGTCTCTCTGAAATGAGCCATAAATCCATTTAACCTCCCCTCAATTCCCCCTTATGGTTGTGACGGTGGTGAACGAGGCGGGGGAGCTGGGCGTGTTCGTTGCATATGACGTGGTTCTTGGGGTTGACAACACGAGGTACACCGCTGAGCTGGAGGAGGAGATAAGCATGGCGGTTGCGGAGGTTAGGCAGACGCTTTCGTTAGAGACTTTGAAAGACCACCCAGTCGTTAGGGCGTACCGCGACTTCTACTGGAGGGTCCTCGGGATAGACCCAACTAAGCAGAGGCCCGCCCAGGAGGCTCTCCTGAGAAGAGTGTTGAGGGGGGAGCCCCTGCCTAGGATAAGCCCCGTGGTGGACGCGGGAAACGCCGCGTCGGTAAAATACATGGTCCCCATAGGGCTTTACGACTTGGCCAAGATACGTGGCGGCGTGTTGCGCATAAGGATGTCGAGGAAGGGGGAGGTGTTCCGGCCAATAGGAGGCTCGCCCTATGAGCTGGACAACCAAATTGTCTTGGCCTCCGACAGCCAGATACTTCATGTCTATCCCTACAGAGACAGCGTAGAGACCAAGATCGATCCCTCCACGAGAGACGTGTTGGTGGTTGTGGCCGGGGTTCCGGGCGTGGAGGAGGAGCGGCTGGTAAAAACGGCGTATTACCTCCGGAAGCTTCTCTCCCTGCTGGGCGGCGCGGCTCCCGGCGAGGTTAGGCTTGTCTAGAGACGCTCCAGGAATGTATTTATCAGTTCTTTTACGGAGGGCCCTTCAAGCACCTTCAGCCTCCAGCTGACTCTCGCAGTTGGTTTGTCTATCTTCACAACTCTCTCGATTTTAGCCGGCGTGGCCAACAAGACTACGTCAGCATCCACCCGCCTAATGGTCTCCTCGAGGTCTCTCTTCTGCTCGGGCGTGTATCCCAGGCTGGGGAGGACAGGCCCGGTGCCGTACTCCTCATACACCTTTTTGATTACGCCCACGGCGTAGGGCCTGGGGTCCACTACCACCGCGCCGTATTTCACAGCGGCTATGTAGCCAGCCGCGTGGGGCAAGCCGCCGTGCGTCACGGTCGGGGCGTCCTCTATCACCAAGACGCGCCTCCCCGCAATGTCTCTGTCGACGTACACATCCAAATCCGCCTTGGTGATGGTTGCCTTGGGGTTCACCCTCTTTACATTAGCAACAACTCTCTCGACGTTTTCCCTCCCGGCGTCGCTGACCTTTGTGATTATGACGGCGTCGGCTAGGCGCAGGTTGACCTCGCCAGGGAAGGACCCCACCTCGTGGCCCGCCCTCCTCGCGTCTGTAACCACTATCATGAAGTTAGGCCTGAAGAACGGGAAGTCGTTGTTGCCGCCGTCCCACAGCACCACGTCGCCGTGGCGCTCCGCCTCCCTCAACACCTGGCCGTAGTCCACGCCGGCCAGCACGGGGATTCCCATGTCCACATACTGCTCGTACTCCTCCCGCTCCTCGAAGGTGAGCTTGTCCAAGTCCTCCGGCTTTCTGAAAACCTCAACGACGTTTTCCTCAAGCTCCCGGTAAGGCATTGGGTGCCTGACGGCGACCACCTTAAGGCCTCTCGACGTGAGTTCGCGCGCCACCTCCCTAGACACTGAGGACTTGCCCGCGCCTGTCCTCGTCGCGGTTACTGCGACAACAGGCTTGATGGAGTCGAGGTAGGTGTCGTTGGGGCCGTGTATCTTGAAGGTTGCCCCGCTGGCGAGCACAGCGGAGATTATATGGCCCACCTCCTCGTACAACAAGTCGCTGTAGGCAAGAACCGCCTCGTCCACCCTCAACTCCTTCAGGTGGCGGGTCAGCTCCTCGTAGCTCCTCCAAGTATATATGGGGATGCCCTCTGGGACGCCGGACAGCGAGGGCGGGTAGCGTCGGTTTGGTATAGGTATCTGCGTCATGAGAAACGCCACCAACTTGTGCTCCCTAGACCCTCTGTACACCGTGTTGAACACGTGGAAGTCCCTCCCCGCAGCCCCGATTATTGCGACTCTGCGCATGGAGGGCAGAACCTACCTCTATATATATATTGCTAAATAGATCGCATTTTTAAAAACCACGGCGGGCCATGCATCGTGTTTGTCTTCAGCGATGTCCACATCGGCTCCCCGAGCTCCAGGATGCAGGAACTGCGGAGTTGCCTAAAGAAGCTAAGCCCGGACGAGGTCGTCATAGCGGGGGACCTTTTCGATGACCAACACAGGAAGGTGAGCCGCGACGAGGCGGTGCGCCTAATAAAGAAGGCGATGGAGATCTTGCAGATACAGCCGCAGAGGCTCTACATCGCCTTCAGCAGCTCCTCGCACGACCCCCAGCTCCCCGGCCCCCTCACGGAGAGGATAAACGGGACGGAGGTCGTGGCGTACAACGGGGAGATATTAATAGACGGCGCCTTAAAGGCGGTGGCGACCCACGGCGACAGGCTTATTAGAAGCGGCGTGGCCGCCTACTTCGTCGACCTCGCGAGGAGGGGGCAGATAGGCAGATGGCTAAGAAGGAGGCTGGCGCTCGGAGACGACGTCTGGCTTATATACGGCCACAGCCACGTGCCCCATGTAGACGCGGCGCTGAAAATACTCAACCCAGGCGCCTGGAAGATATACAGCGTGAGGAGGATAAGGGGCAACGTGTACAGTCTACCTTCTGCCGAGCCTCTCTGCTAGCCAGACCTCAACCATGCCGAGAGCCT
>Ga0209670_100632_pt1 | contig 19827 bp, 18 predicted proteins | sample PerSpoBPS_BMetaG_FD_184741 | JGI IMG/M metagenome (GOLD analysis project Ga0209670, IMG submission 184741) | Thermal spring microbial communities from Yellowstone National Park, Wyoming, USA - Perpetual Spouter B (PS_B) MetaG (SPAdes) (version 3) | ecosystem: Environmental > Aquatic > Thermal...
TGAGGGTGGCGGTGGAGGCGTAGGTGGGCTCGGCGATGAGGAAGCCGTAGATGAGGGCCAGGGCGGCCAGGATCAGGGGAAAGGCCCAGAGGTACACCCGGTGCCTCCTCAAAACCTCCACGATGTCCCGCAGGGAAAGCTCGTCTTGGGGAGTCTCCACCATAAACGCCCAGATTATACAGGCCCATCAGGCCACGATGGTCTTCCCCGGGACATACGGCTTGTAGGTGGGAACCAGCCTCCGGAAAGCCTCCCGGATGCGGGCCCCATCCCGGCTCCTGGCCGCCTGGAGCAGATCCTCCAGGAGGTCCTCAAAGTCCTCGGGAACCCCGTTGATTCTGGCCACAAAGATCTTGGGATGCGGAGAGTCCACCACCCCGTCCTCGGCCGTAAGCAGCTCCTCAAAAAGCTTCTCCCCAGGCCGAAGGCCGGTGAAAATGATAGGGATGTCCCGCTCGGGCTCCAGGCCAGCCAGGCGAATCAGGTCCTGCGCCAGGTCCACAATGCGTATGGGCTCGCCCATGTCCAGCACGTAAACCGTCCCCTTACCCCCGAGTCCCCCAGCCTGAAGCACCAGCTGAGCGGCCTCCGGTATAGTCATGAAGTACCGCTTAACCTCTGGATGGGTGACGGTGACAGGCTTACGGTTCCTTATCTGTTCCATGAAAATGGGCACCACACTGCCCCGGCTCCCCAGAACGTTGCCAAAGCGCACGGAGACCAGGTGCTGTTGGACCCCTGCCCGGGAAGCCCCCCAGGCTACCACCATCTCCGCCACCCGCTTGCTGGCCCCCATGACGGAAGTGGGGTTCACCGCTTTATCGGTGGAAATGTTTACCAGGCGCTCTACCCCATAGTCCAGGCAGAGCTGGACCACGTTTCGCGTTCCAACCACGTTGTTGAAGACCGCCTCATCGGGGTTGGCTTCCATCATGGGCACGTGCTTGTGGGCGGCGGCGTGGAAGACCACCTCCGGCTGATAGGTGCGGAAGAGGTAATCCATCCGCTCCCGGTCCCTAACGTCCGCCACCAGCACTTTGTAGAACAAGGAGGGAAAGCGGTCCTTCAGCTCCTCTTCCAGCAAGAAGAGGCTGTTTTCGCCCTTTCCCACCAGCAAAACTTGTTTTGGCGCAAACCTGGCCACCTGGCGCACGATCTCGCTTCCTATAGACCCCCCAGCCCCCGTGACCATGACCACCCGGTCCTGGAGGTAGCTAGCGATAGCGGCCACGTCCAGCTTTACCGGCTCCCGGCGCAAGAGGTCCTCCAGGCGCACCTCCCGGATCTGTGAGGCCGTTATCTCTTTGGAATTGGAAACTACTTCATAGAGGGCGGGCAGAATTCGGTACCTGACCCCCGCCTGCCTAGCCAGCTCCACCACCTTCCGCACCACGGAACCTGGGGCGGAGGGCATAGCGATAAGCACCTCTTCAGCGCCCAAGGCCCTCACAGCGGCGGGAAGCTGATCTAAAGGCCCCCAAACCTTGAGGCCCATCAGAGTCTGACCCCGCTTGTTGGGGTCGTCGTCCAAAAAACCCACGGGTAAGAAACCCGCTTCCGGGTGGCGGAGGAGTTCCCGGGCCACCATGCTCCCGGCGTCCCCCGCGCCTACGATGAGCACCCGGATGCCCTCCGCCCCACTCGCCCGGGTTCGCTCCCAGTAGCGCCGCACCAGAAAGCGGACCACGCCCATCAGCAAGAAGGCCACACCGCCCTCAAGAAGGGGTACGCTCCGGGGCATCCCCAGGGTTTCGCCCAAAAGCAAGGTTCCCAAAAAGTGGAGGAGTGTTCCCACGGCCACCGCCTGGCCCAGCCGCCAAAGGTCCCTGAATCCGAAGCGGCTCCAAGCCTGGAGGTGAAGCCCGTAGGCCCAGACCAAAATGGACTTGACGGGAAGGCTAAGGAGCAGATAGTAAAGGATGGTTTTCCAGTAAGGCGCTGGCCAGCCCTCGAGGCGAAGCCCAAAGGCCAGAAAGCCCGCTAGCGCCCACAGGAAAACGTCTATGGCGAACTTTAACGGGGTCCGCATAACTGCCTTACAGTTTACTCCCGGGGACGGAAAGCCCTCCCTTTACCGGACCAGGGCCCGGATGGCCTCAATGACCCGGTCCTGGTCCTCGATGCTTAGCGAGGAACCGGAGGGAAGACACAGCCCCCTGGCGAAAAGCTCCTCCGCCACCTCGCCTCCCACAGTTTCCGCCTCCCGAAAGACAGGTTGCAGGTGCATGGGCTTCCAAACGGGGCGCGTCTCTATGCCCTGTTCCTCTAGAGCCCGGCGGACCTCCTCAGGTGTCCTACCAAACGCCTTGGGGTCCAGGGTGATGACTGTGAGCCAGCGGGTGTGCCGCCCCCAAGGGGCCTCGGGCTGAAAGGTTAGGCCCGGCAGATCGGAAAGCCCCGCTACGTACCGCTCAAAGATCCGCCGCCGCGCCCGGACCCGATCCTCCAGGGTCCTCAGCTGGGCGCGGCCCACCGCCGCCAAAAGGTTGCTAAGGCGGTAGTTGTAACCCACCTCAGCGTGCTCGTACCAAGGAACAGGCTCCCGAGCCTGGGTGGCCAGCTTTCGGGCATGGGCAATAAGCTCCGCATCTGAGGAAACCAGCATGCCTCCCCCAGAGGTGGTGATGATCTTGTTTCCGTTGAAGGAGTAAATCCCCGCAACGCCCCATGTGCCCGGACTCCTACCCTTATAAGTGCTTCCCAAAGCCTCTGCGGCGTCTTCTATTAAGGCAACTCCATATGCCTCGCAAAGCTCCTGGATAGGGTCTATGTCGGCGCTCTGCCCATAAAGGTGGACTAGGATCACCGCCTTGGGGAGCCGCCCCACCTTAGCCCGCCTCTCCAGAAACTCGGCGAGAAGGTGGGGGTCCATGTTCCAGGAACGCCGCTCGCTATCCACAAAAATGGGGCGGGCACCGATGTAAAGTACCGGAAAGGCGCTGGCGGCGAAGGTGAGGGTGGAGACTACCACCTCGTCCCCGGGCTCCACACCCGCCGCCAGAAGCGCCAGGTGTATGGCCGCCGTGCCCGAGCTCACGGCCAGGGCGTGCGGGACGCCCACCGCTTCAGCGAACTCCCGTTCAAAGGCCTCTACCTGGGGGCCCAAAGGGGCGATCCAGCCTGAGTCCAGAGCCTCCTTGAGGAACGCCTCTTCTAGGCCGCTTAGATGGGGTGGAGAAAGGTAGATTCTACCCACTTTTTCCACTCCCTAGCCCTACTTGGAGAGAGGCTTGGCGGGCACTCCCACCACCGTCACGCCCGGGGGCACATCCTTAGTAACCACCGCCCCCGCACCCACCACTGCGTAAGCCCCTATCTCCAAGGGTTTGTCCTCCGTGCCGTTGATTATGACCGCGCCCGTGCCGATATACGCCCCTTCTTTGATAAAGACCCAGCCCGACACGTGAACGCCCGGAGCTAAAGTGGCATAATCCTCAAGAACAGCGTCATGACCGATGGTGCAATCCAGGTTCACGTGGACGTGCTGCCCAAGACGCACATTAACGGTGAGAATGTTCCCCACGGTAATAACGCTGCCTCTCCCCACTTCAACAAAGCGCGACATAGAGACCTGTGGGTGGACCAACGTGGCGAAGCCGAAACCTCTCTCCTGCACCTTTTCTACAAGCCGTTTGCGCGTAAGCGGATTTCCTACAGCCACCGTGATAAGGGCACCAGGGTGCTGGGCCTGCGCCTCTTCAAGGGAAATAACAGGGATTCCATTAAGGACCCTCCCCCACCGGGAGGGGTCATCATCCACAAAGGCCAGAACCTTATACCCGGCCTCCTCGGCCAGCCAAGCGACTTCGCGGGCAAACCCTCCTGCTCCGTAAACCAAAAGCTCAGTTCCCATGTGTCTCCCCCTTTACCTGTCCCCTAAACTCCGGCATCGTGGCGTGGCCCGGCGCCGAAATGCCTTCCCGCTTCAGTACCTTGATGAGCGTCAGGAGAAGGATTTTAAGATCTAGCCAAACGCTCCAATTGTCCACATACCAGACGTCTAACTTGAACTTCTCCTCCCACGTGAGGGCGTTGCGCCCGTGAACCTGGGCCCAGCCGGTGATACCAGGCTTCACCTCGTGCCGCCGAGCCTGCTCGGGTGTGTAGCGGTCCAGGTACTCCATGAGCAATGGCCTCGGCCCAACGAGGCTCATCTCCCCTCTAAGCACGTTGAAAAACTCAGGCAGCTCGTCCAAGCTGTACTCCCGCAGGAAGCGACCGAAAGGCGTAAGCCGCTTCTCATCAGGAAGGAGCCTGCCCTCCGCATCCCTTTCCTCCGTCATGGTACGGAACTTATACATCACAAAGGGCTTGCCCCCAAGGCCAGGCCGGACCTGACGGAAGAGAACCGGGCTACCCAGTTCCTGCCGGACCCGGAAAGCCAGATAAAGCATCAGGGGGCCAAAAATGAGGAGAGCCACACTAGCCCCCACCACATCCAAAAGCCGCTTCAACCAGGATGAGCGCCCCAGGCGCCGCAGCCTCTCCATCCCTCGCATTTTACAGGCCCAGCGCCTGGAGGAGCCGGGCGTTAACCTTAGCTGAGTCAAAGCGTTCCTCGGCCAGCCTTCGGCTCTCCTTTCCCATTCGCTCTACCAAATGCGGCTCTTCCAGGAACTTCATCATCGCCTGGGCCAGGGCCTCAGGATCCCTAGGAGGCACCAGAAAGCCGTTCACCCCCGGGATGACGGTCTCCCGGCACCCGGGCGCGTCCGTGGTGATGACAGGCCGGGCCATGGCCATGGCCTCCTGGGTGGAGCGGGGTACCCCCTCCCTATAAGAGGGGAGCACGTACACGCTTGTTTCCCTCAAGTAGGGACGGACGTCCTCCGTCCAGGGAATCCATTCCAGGATGCCCTCCTCTACCCATGAGCGCACCTCCGCCTCGGGGATAGCGCCGGGGTTACTGTCCAGGGGGCCGATGAGAAGAAAACGCACTCCGGGGTGCCTAGCCTTTACCCGGCGGGCCGCCTCGGCGAACTCTCGCACCCCCTTCTCCCTGAGGAGCCTGGCGATGAGGGTAAAGGTGAGGGGCTCCAGGTGCGGAGGCGCGGGAGGCCACTCCTCCAGAGGTACCCCAATACCCCCAAGCAAAACCGCCTTCTCCGGCCGCACGAGGCCCTGGGCGACAAACTCCCTGAGGTCGTCCGGGTTGAGGAAGAACACCTTGTGGGCGAAGGCGAAACTGAGCTTGTAGAGGGCCTTGAGCACCACCCTGACCACGCGCTTTTTAAAGGTCTCTTCCCCCGGGGTGAAGGCAAAGCCCAGCCCCTCCACCACCGCCGCCCTAACGGGTACGCTTGCAAGCCGGGCGGCAAGAAGAGCGTAAACATTGGGCTTGGGCTGGAAGGCAATCACGGCATCTGGCCTTCCCTCGCGCATGAGGCGATACAGGTGAAAGAGCGTTCTGAGGTCATTCAGGGGATTTATCCCTGTACGGTCAAGAGGATAGTCAAGAGGTTCCACACCGAGGGCTTCCAATGCTTGTCCAACTTTGGCCCGGCAGTCGGGGGCCAGGCAAACCACATGAAATCCTTTTCCCCGCAAGTAAGACAAAAGCGGCCCCCTGAAGGCAATAACACTGTCTGCAAAGGGGTTCACAATCCACAGGTGGAGTTGTGATCTTGCTGAGCCTGTGGTTGAGTGCATTTCTAAAGTTTTCATGACAACTCCGCTCTACCCTTTAGATGCGGGTCCCTTTCCCGCTTGCAGGACCCCCTCGAGGCCTTAAGAGCGATTCATAAATCTCCTCCCAAAGATCAAGGATTGCTTCCAACGAGTAGCGGGCTACCACCTGCTCCCGCCCCTCTAAGCCCATTTTAATCCGTTCTTCAGGAGGTAAAGCCATTAGCTTCTTCATTGCGTCGGCCAATGCATCGGGGTCACGAGGCGGAACTAAATACCCCGTCTTCCCGGGCACCACCACTTCAGATATACCTCCCACATGGGTAGCCACCACGGGAAGACCAGAGGCCTGCGCCTCGAGGACCACCATGGGCATCCCCTCCCACGCAGAAGACATCACGAAGGCATCTGCGGCGTTCATAAGCGCAGGAATGTCCTTCCTCAAGCCCAACAGGCGCACATTCCCCTGAAGGAAAAGGTCGCCGATAAGCTTCTCCAGTTCTCCACGCAACGATCCCTCACCCGCTATTAACAGCCTGGCCTCTAGCTTAACCTTAACAACCCCAGCGAAGGCCCTTAAGAGGGTGGGGTAGTCCTTAGCCTCCTCCAAACGGCCAACGGCCAGCCAGGCAAAAGTCTCCTCCAGCCCCAACTCAGCCCTCAGCCTATCCCTCGCTTCCTTAGAGGGCCTATATATACTCACATCCACGCCATTAGGAACATACAGGGCCTTATCTGGGCGCACAGCCTTACCTTCCACAAAGCGCCGCAGGCCCTCCTGGGAAACAATGGTGGTCAAATCGGCCAAGAAGTCCGTGAGCCTATAGGCCAAGTGGGTAGATCTTTCTGTCCGAAAGGATCTCCCAACCTCAATGGTACTATGAGCCGTGGATATAAGAGCTGGCACAGGAGCCAGCAATCGGGCCACTCGCGCCAAGAGATTGGCGTGAATCATGTGGCTATGCACAACAGCGGGTTTAAATGTCCCATAAATACGGGCAAGAGCCACCAGTCCCCTTGGGTCGGGAACCCCTCGGCGCATTCTCAAGGAGTGAACTGGAATCCCCTCCCTTTCTAGCGTGTCCACATAGGCCACAGCCTCCAGTAAGCTAACTAGACCAACTTCCCATCCTCTTCGCTTAAAACCCTGGGCTAAGGCGACCACCTGGGCTTCTGCGCCACCCCAGTTCAATCCTGTTATTACATAAAGGACTCTCTTGGGAATACCCTCACTTCGGTGCATAACTTTCACCCTTCTCGTTTGTAAGAATCTTTGTAAAAAACTCCAACCTCTTACCCTCTTTCACCCGCCAATCCAAATGAGCCACCAGCTCTCTCGGCACACGCTTTCCCTTCCAGCGCTCCACAAAAGCCTTAATTTGAGGAATGCTCTGAGAGATATCAACACTCTGAATCCGCAACAAGAAATCAGCGCCTTCAGGGAAATCTGTATCTTTGTGGCCGATAATGGCGGGCAAGCCATAGGCAAGGTATTCTCTAACCTTTAGAGGCGCTCCCTCGCACATTTCTTTTCTTTCTAAAGCAAGCGTCCCCAGCGCCACGTCCATCTGTGCCAGAATGGGTCTATATTGCTCCTCCGATAGGTATCCATGAAACGACACGTTAACCGGAAACCCCGGCTGCCTATCATACCCCACGATGTGGAACTGCCAAGATGGAAAGATATCTGCTAACCTCCGTATAACATCCAAGCCATGCCATGGCTGGTGAGGCGTACCAAGAAAGACAAGGGAAGGAACAGGCGACTCATTTGGCGGAAGAATGGGAAACTGCCGCAAATCTATACCGTTGGCGATGACCGCAACCGGCTTTCCAAAGGGGCTTAACATCTCGCCCAACTCACCCGTAACAGCCACAAAACCCGCCGCCAGCTTCATGATGCGGTATCTAAAAAGCCTGTTGTACCAACACCTCAAGCTAGGCTTTAGACAAAATTCACGCACATCATTCGTATTTATCTCAACTACTGTCGGCACCTTCCTAAATACCTTTTCCATCCCTGGCATATAGAGGTCGTAACGAAAATAAAGAAGGTCCGCCTGAACAAACCTATCAAGCCGCCACCACGTGGCCAATCTATCCACAACCCCCTTAGTCCAGAAAAAAGTCCCTTTGTTTAGCAACTCAGGGGGGGCACTTTGTCTGTCATTCTCTTTCGCCAGGACGATTAGTTCAACGCTGTGCCCATGCTCCTCCCAAGCTCCTATCTGACCTAGGATCTTCTTCGCAACACCCCTCCCTGTTGCACTGGTCCAATAAACAAGGTACGCGATCTTCATCTCATCTCCCCTCCTCCGGCAAGCGGCCCAATGAGTAAATCACATAGGCTGCTATAAACCAAAAATGTACCCATACATATGCTCTGGCAAAGGCTACCGCAAGCAAGGCAAAGATTAGAAGACTCACCTCCACGTCGGCTCTTCTACGCCATGACCGGACGAGCAAGTAAAACAAAAGAGCTAAGCTCAAGATGAACGGACCTACCCCATATTCCAACCAAAAAGAAAGCCAATTGTGGACATAAAGGCCTGGGCCAGGGCCATCCGTAACTTCGTACATAAACTTTCCCAATAACCAGTAGCGAGAAAGGTAATCCAGCGATTCACTAAGAAGCTCCTTTCGCTCGTTAAAAGAAGCGTCTTCGCCCTCCAACAAGGACGCTACTCTGCCAGTAGCCACTTCCATCTGGGCCAGTAGAGAGGACTGCGCCTCCAAAGAGACAAATATAAACCCCACACCCACAGCCAATACGCCGATTGCGGTCAGAAAGCGCAAAAGCCTCCTAGTCCCAAAGAGCCAAAGAAGAGAAAGTGATATTCCACCAAAGAAGAGGCTGCCACGGGAAAAGCTCATAAACAATCCCCCTAGACTGAAAATGTATATCGCAAGTCCACCCACCGTCCAGCCCCTCTTTAAGAAGCTACCCAATAAAATGATGGAGGTCACCGCCAACATATCACCAACAAGTAAGTAGTTGGCCTTGAAACTATCAGGATTTGAAACCAAAAGCGTGGGGTTGTAGAAAAGGAAATAAAGCTGACCTGTCGCCTTCCAACCCATAAAAACCCCGAGCAAAATCGTAAAAAATTGTATTATCCAAGCACTAAACTTGTACGCAAAAGAAGCGCCAGCCATAAAACTTCCAGCTACGGCAGCACTCCAGGCCCCGATTCCAGCAGTTCCGATCAGTCTCATGTAATCCTCAGAGTAAATTGATGCAAATTCAAAATAGTAAAAAACCTGGACGGCGGTAACCCATAGCAGCAACAGCCATAAAAAGAGTCTTTCTACTTGCAGGATCTGGGAACTTAGCTGAGGTATTTTTCGTAGGACGTGAAACACAGACACCAAAAAACTCACCAACAATAACGCCAAAAACACTAAGCTCAAGGGGAACCTAGGCAACCACCCCCAAGCGATGAGGAAAGATAGGAAGGTTTGTGACAAAAAGGCAAGCGTCACAAGACCATTCGGAGTCATCAGCTCAACTGCATTCCTAGACATGGTTATCGGGAACATAGGCTTTATTCACCTTTCGCTCCACCAACCCTGGGTGCAGACAAACCTTCGTCCCCCGCAAGCCATAGCAAAATGACCCAGTATAAAGCGTATAAGGCTACGTAGAGCCACGTAAGAAGCCTCAAAGCTCCCTCCGGCGACAGCTGAACTATGAAAAGCGCCCCTACTGCTAAAACAGACAAGGCATCATACACCAACTTTGCCCAAGGAAATCGCGAAAGAAACACCACCCGGCTTACGGGGCTTACCACAAGCTGCGCCACCATCCAAGGCGCCATGATACCCATCATCTCGCCGGCGAGTGCCCAGGGTTCTCCAAAGACCCAAGTGGCCAGGAAAGGGGCCGCAATCCCAAGAGCCAGGCCAAATGGAAGAGCCATAAGCAAGAGCCTAGCCGAGGTTTGCACCAAAAACGGTCTAACCCGTTGCGAATCTGCCCGCGCCAGCTCAGCAGCACGACCGTAAAAGACATCCGCCACAGCTCCCCCCACGAGGGAAACTGGCAAGCCCACAGCCCTCTGGGCCAAGGCCAAGGCGCCACCCACCGCAGGGCCGTATAAGGCTACAAAAACAGGCACTGGGGCCATCAAGGCGAGCATGTTGAGGAAAGATGAAGGCAGCTGAAGCAAGGGAAAGGAGCGAAACCTAAGAAGGACATCCAGGTGCCACCAGGGACCAGAAGTCCGGGGTAAGACGCGCCACAGGGCGGTGAGACCCAAGAAGCGGCCGACAGTCTCTCCCAAAAGAAGCCCTCCAACACCAGCAGGGGACAGCAAAATCTGACTCACAGGTCTGATCACTCCTTGAGCCACTGCAAAGCGTCCCACTAGCCCGAAAGCACCCTGGCGCACGGCATAGTAGCGAAGAGCCATTCCCCAGGCCGTTCCTGTGAGGGCGGCGAAGCCCAGGGGTGCAACCCAGGAAGGAAGCGCTCCGTAGCCCAAAAGGTCCGCCCGGCGCATGAGCTCCAGGACCAGAACACCTAGGAAGCCCATAACGACGGCCAGGACCAGGGTGCTCCGGGTCAGGGCCAGGGCCTCCTCCTCAGAGCTAGCGGCCACGATGGCCACCTCGTAGCGCAGGGTGGCCGCCACCGAGGCCACCCCCAAAAAGCTGACAAAAAGGCCCCCAAGACCTAAGGCCTCCGGACTATAAAGGCGGGTAAGAAGGGGAAGGAAAAGAACGCCAGCTACCTGCGCCAGGGCCGTTCCCCCGGCGATGGCCAGCACGCTCCGGAAGAAGGTGCTTTGGCGCAGGCGGTGCAAGACCCTCATAAGCCCTTCAGAGCGCTCCACAAGGCCTCTCGCACCCGGCTCAGGTCTTCCGCATCCAGGGCAGGCCCCATGGGGAGGGAAAGGACCTCCTCGCTGGCCCGCTCAGCCTGGGGCAAGGAAAACCCCATGTGAGCGTAAACAGGAAGGCGATGGAGAGGAACGGGGTAGTAGACCATGGTGCCGATGCCCTGGGCCTCGAGGGCCCGCTGCACCTCATCCCGCCGCCCAGGAATCCGCACCGTGTACTGGTGAAAAACGTGGCCTGAGGAGACCTCCGGCAGAACAAGCCCAGGGATGTCCGAAAGAAGTTCGTTGTAGCGCAGGGCCACCTGACGGCGGGCCTCGTTCCAGGCGTCCACACGAGGAAGCTTGACCCTTAGGAGGGCCGCCTGAAGGGCGTCCAGGCGGGAGTTATAGCCTATAGCCTCGTTGTAGTACTTCCGCCGGGAACCGTGGGCCCTCAGCATCCGGGCCCTCTCCGCCACCTCGTCGCTGTCCGTGGCGATGAGCCCTCCGTCCCCAAAGCCCCCCAGGTTCTTGGTGGGAAAGAAGGAGAAGGCCCCGGCGTCCCCCAGGGTGCCCACCTTTTTGCCCCTGTAGGTGGCCCCGAAGGCCTGGGCGCAGTCCTCCAGCACCTTGAGGCCGTGGGAACGGGCGATCTCCAGGATGGGGTCCATCTCGGCGGGCAGGCCGTAGAGGTGGACGGGGAGAATGGCCTTAGTCCGGGGGGTGATGGCGGAGGGTATTAGCTCAGGGTTAATGTTGAAGGTCTTCGGGTCTATGTCCACGAAGACCGGGGTCGCCCCCACCAGGCTGATGGCCTCGGCGGTGGCGAAGAAGGTGAAGGGGGTGGTGATCACCTCGTCCCCCGGGCCCACGCCCAGGGCGCGGAGGGCGATGACCAGGGCGTCGGTCCCGGAGTTCACCCCGATGGCGTGCTTCACCCCTAGGTAGGCCGCCGCCTCCCGCTCCAAGGCCTCCACCTCGGGACCTAAGATGTACTGCCCCGAACGCATCACCCGGCGGAAGGCCTCTTCCAGCTCAGGCCAGAGGAACTCCACCTCAGGTAGCGGGTCGTAGACGCGTATCCTCAAAGCTCACCCCCAAGCGGGCTCAATCATACTCCACCCCGAAGGCCTTGGACCAGGCCACCAGGTTGACCCACCGCCACACCCGAAAGTCAAAGCGCTTCCGCCCCTCGGCCACCTCCCGCCACTCCTTAAGCACCTCCTCCGGACGGAGGGCGGGGATGGACCTCAGGACCTCTCCCCGGAGCAGGGCCTCCACCCAGGGGCCAAGGGCCCTAAGCCAGCGGAGTTCAGGCGTGGCGAAGCCGATCTTGTCCCTCCTGCCAAGCACCTCCTCGGGAACCAGACCCCGCATGGCCTCCCGAAACACGGCCTTGCTGGTGCCGTCGGGAGCCAGGATGTACGCCTCGGGCAAGCCGAGGACGAAGCGGACAAGGGCGGGGGTGAGAAAGGGCACTCGGCTCTCTATGGAGTGGGCCATGGAGTTTCGGTCCTCGTACCGGAGTAGCATGGGTAGGCTCGTCTCGGTGAGGGCCTCCAGGAGTTCCTGGCGGAGGTGGTCCCTACGGGGGCCCAGGAGGCGGGAGGGCGGCTTCGGCACCACGCCCCTCTCGGCGAACCAGGGAGCGTTGAGCCACGGGGGAAGAAGGGCCTCCCCGCCCAGGCGGCGGGCGAGGGGCTGGAGGGCAGGGGGAAGAAGCCTCCCCAGAACCCGCTTCCAGGTTCCCTCCCTGCCGGGTAGCCGGGAGAGCCTCCGGAGAAGGGCCAGGGCCTCGAGGGGCCTCCCCGAGGCCAGGAGGGAGGCCACCCGGGCGGCTCCGTAGCTCACGTAGCCCGCCAACAGCTCATCGGCTCCCTGGCCGTCCAGCACGACCTTGATGCCCTCCTCCCTCGCCCTCCGGAAAACCCGGTACTGGGCGTAGATGCTGGTGCTGCCGAAGGGCTCACCCTGAAGCCGGACCAGAGCGCCCAGATCCTGTACGAGTTCCTCAGGCGTAATGCGCACCTTGTGGACCCGCACGCTACAGGCCTCCGCCACCTGGTCCACGTAACGCTCCTCAGAAACCGTCTCGTCCTCGGCCACGAAGCTGAAGGTGTGGAGTTCTAGGTGGGGCTCCAGATGGCGCACGGCGCACACGATGGCCGAGGAGTCTATTCCCCCAGAAAGGGCAAATCCCAGGGGCACGTCACTCCTCAAGTGCAAGCGCACGCTCTCCAGAAAGAGCTCCCTGAGCCTGTCAGCCGCCTCTTTGAAGCTCAGATTCTCCCCTTCCTCCGGGAAGAGGTTCCAGTAGCGGACGAGCTCCGCCCTGCCCGGCGCTTCCAGTGGCACCCGTAGGTAGTGGCCGGGAGGCACCTGGCGGACCTCGGCGAAAAGGGTCTCCCCGCCGTGGTCGGTGAGGCCGAAGCGGAGGTAGGCGTAGAGCCTCTCGGGGTTCACGCGTCTCCTCACCCATGGGAGGGAGAGGAGAGGGGGGATCTCGGAGGCGAAGGCGAGGCCTCCGGGAAGTAAGGCGTAGTAAAGGGGTTTGATGCCGAAGAAGTCCCGTACCAGGTAGAGGGCCTTCTCCTCTGTGTCCAATAGGGCGAAGGCGAACATGCCCACAAGATGCGTGAGGCTCTCCTCGCCCCACTCCCGCCAGGCGGCGAGGAGGACCTCGGTGTCCGAGGCGCTTCGGAAAACGTGGCCCCTCGCCTTGAGGGCTTCGCGAAGCTCCAGGAAGTTGTAGACCTCCCCGTTGTAGACCACGTAGAGGCGCCCGTCCGGGGAGGGCATGGGCTGCCACCCCGCCTCCGTGAGGTCCAGTATGGAGAGGCGCCTATGGGCGAGCCCCAGGCGAAAGCCCTCCACGGGGACCGGATCCCGCACAGCCACAGGGCCCTCCTTACCCCAGAGGAGATAGCCCCGGTCGTCGGGTCCCCTGTGGGCGAGGGCACGGGAAAGGCCCTCTAGGAGGACCACCCCCCTGGGGTCAGGGGTGCGGAGAGCGAGGCCGGCGATGCCGCACACAGGCTACCCCACCTTCTCCACCCGCTCAGGAGCCACCTGGCGGTAGCGCCTGCCGCAAGCCCCGCAGGTAGCCTCCTCGCCCGCAAACACAAGCCTTTCCCCGCACTCGCACACCCAGCCAAGCCTACGGGCGGGGACCCCGGCCACCAAGGCGTAAGGGGGGACATCCTTGGTGACCACGGCTCCAGCGGCCACGAAGGCCCACTCCCCAATGGTCACCCCGCAGACGATGGTAGCGTTGGCCCCGATGGTGGCTCCCCTTTTGACCACGGTGGGCAGGAAATCCTCGGGACGGTTGCGGGGAAAGGAGGCGCGGGGGGTGCGCACGTTGGTGAAGACCGCCGAGGGGCCCACGAAAACCTCGTCCTCCAGGGTCACGCCCTCATAGACGGAGACGTTGTTCTGAATCTTCACCCCGTTACCGATCCGAACCCCTTTGGCCACAAAGACGTTTTGCCCCAGGGTGCAACCCTCGCCGATCTCTGCGCCCGCCATGACGTGGCAAAAGTGCCAGATGCGGGTCCCCTTACCCACCTTGGCCCCTTCGTCCACGTAGGCGCTCTCGTGCTTGAAGTAGTCCACGGCTCACCTCAAAAAGGGATGGCGGACCTCGGGCGTGGGGTCCTTGAGGGGAAGGGTGCGCACCTCCGCCGCTACCCGGATGGCCTCGCTGGCCTCGGCGAGGCCAAACCCCTCCCCCGCCAAGGTCTTGCGGTAGACCTCGGTGTGGAGGTCGGTGAAGCCCTCGGAGAACTCCACCTCTTCCCCGTCTATGGCGATGGAGCGGTACGTGCGCTTGCCCTGGGAGCGCCACGGCTCGGGCACGAAGGAGGGATCTATGGACAAGAACCAGCGCACCCGGGCCCGCTTGAGCTCCAGGTACCCGGCGTTCACAGTGGAGGTGCGGGCGTGGACCTCCACCCGCTCGGCCTCGCCGAAGAACCAGGTGAGGAGGTCAAAGAAGTGAATGCCGATGTTGGTGGCGAGCCCCCCGCTCTTGGCCTCCTCTGCCTTCCAGGTCTTCAGGTACCAGGCCCCCCGGCCGGTGACGTAGGTGAGGAGGACCTCAAAGGGACCCTCCTCCTTGAGAAGACGCTCCCTAAGGGCCACCAGGGAAGGGTGGACCCTGAGCTGGAGGATGGTGTAGACCCGCCTCCCCGTCCGCTCCTCCCAGGCCTTGAGGTTCTCCACCTCCTCCGGCCAGAGGACCAGGGGCTTTTCGGAGATGGCGTCCGCCCCCAGCCGGAAAGCCATACGGATGTGCGGTAGGTGAAGGTAGTTGGGGGCGGCGACGCTCAAGTAATCCACCCCCTGGCCCCGAACCGCCAGGTCCTCGAGGTAGGCTTCAAACAGCTCCGGCTCGGTGAAGAAGGCCGCCTCAGGAAAGTAACTGTCCACTATCCCCACGCTGGTGGCCGGGTCCAGGGCCGCCACCAGGCTCCCCCCCACCTCCTTTATGGCCTTCAGGTGGCGGGGGGCGATGTAGCCCGCGAGTCCCGTCAGGGCGAAGCGCCTCACAGGAGGACCACCTTCCCTTCCGTGAGCTCCCTGGGCAGGTGCCGGGTGGCGCCCCGGGTGTCCAACACCCTCTTGGCCCGGCGCACCAGTCCATCATAGTCAAAGTTGCTGTGGTCTGTGGCCACGATCACCAGGTCCTGGGAAGCCAGGAGGTCCTCGCTTAAGGGGACGCTTTCCATGCGGAGGCCATGGTCTTGGAAGCTTGGGATCAGGGGGTCGTGGTAGGCCACCTCGGCCCCCAGGCGCTTTAGGCCCCGGATGACCTCTATGGCCGGGCTCTCCCGGTGGTCGGCCACGTCCCGCTTGTAGGCCACGCCCAGGACCAGCACCTTAGCCCCCCGCACCGGGATGCCCTCTTGGGCCAGGAGGCGGAGGGCCTTCTCCACGGTGAACTCGGGCATCTTTCGGTTGATCTCCCCTGCCAGGGCGACGAAGTGGGTGTTGAAGTTGTACTCCTTGGCCTTCCACTCCAGGTAGTGGGGGTCTATGGGGATGCAGTGCCCCCCCACGCCGGGGCCGGGGTAGAAGGGCATGATGCCGAAGGGCTTGGTGAAGGCGGCATCCAGCACCTCCCAAACGTTGAGCCCCATGCGGTCGCAGAGCATGGCCAACTCGTTCACCAGGGCAATGTTCACCGCCCGAAAGGTGTTCTCAAAGACCTTGACCATCTCCGCCGCCTTGGCGCTGGACACCGGGACCACCCGTTCAATGGTCTGGCCGTAAAAGTGAACGCCCGCCTCCAGGGATCTGGGGCCTATCCCGCCCACCACCTTGGTGGTGTTCTTGGTGGTGTAGCGCTTGTTGCCGGGGTCCACCCGCTCGGGGGAGTGAACCAGGAAGAAGTCCTCCTCCACCTTGAGGCCGCTTTCTTCCAGGATGGGGAGCATGACCTCCTCGGTGGTGCCGGGGTAGGTGGTGGACTCAAGGCTCACGAGCTGGCCAGGGCGGAGGCGCTTGGCGATTTCCCTCGTCACCCGCTCCACGTACTGGAGGTCGGGGGTGAGGTTCCGGGTGAGAGGCGTGGGCACGGCGATGACGATGACGTCCATCTCCGGGACCCGCTCAAAGCCGGTTTCGGCGGATAGGAGGCCCTTGGCCACTACCTCCTTCAGCTCCTCCGCCCCAACGTCCCCGATGTAGCTCTCCCCACGGTTCACCTTTTGCACCCGCGAGGGGTTCTGCTCCACGCCCAGGACGCGGAAACCCACCTTGGCCTTTTCCACGGCGAAGGGAAGGCCCACGTACCCTAAGCCCACCACCCCCACCACGGCGGTGCGGCGGGAGATCTTTTCTTTTAAGGCTTCCAGAAGTGCGTTTGTGGCCGTCATAAGCTACCCCAACTAAAGCTATCAAAAACCGCATCTCGTTCCAGTTTCTCTAGGTTTAGCACTTCATTAACGCTGCGAGTCCCCCTGATATGCACCAACCCGATGCTTCTGGGTTAATCCGGACCACGGGCTCAGTCCTCGAGGCCCGGAAGAGGCGCCAAGCCCTATCGTAGAACCACTTCACCCCGTCCGAGTTGTCCATGCCCAGCGGAACGAGCGAGGCGAAGTCCCGGGCAATGACCCCACGGAGGCCTTCGGTGCCGAAACCAGTCGGCGCACTCATGGGAGAGAGTATAACACACCCTCTCCCGCCAAAGGCAAGAAAGGGAGTAGGATGAAGGTATGCCCGAGGACCGGATGCTGGAGCGCCTGGAAAAGCTGGAGGGGATCGTGGAGACCACGGTCCAAATACTCCCTCCCTTGATTAACGACCTCTCCCGGCGCATTGACGGCCTACGGGAAGAGGTCCAGGGAATGGAGGCCAAGCTAGAGGGACGAATCCAGGCGTTAGAGAGCAAACTGGAGAGGCAAATCCAAGCGGTAGAGACCAAGCTGGAAGGGCGAATCCAAGAAGTTAAGACCAGTCTGGAAGGGCGAATCCAGGCAGTAGAGACCAAGCTGGAAGGGCGGATCCAAGAAGTTGAGACCAAGCTGGAGAGGCAAATCCAGGCCGTAGAAACTAGGCTGGGAGGACGGATCCAGGAAGTTGAGGCCAAGCTGGAAGGGCGGATCCAAGAAGTTGAGACCAAGCTGGAGAGGCAAATCCAGGCCGTAGAAACTAGGCTGGGAGGACGGATCCAGGAAGTTGAGGCCAAGCTGGAAGGGCGAATCCAGGCAGTAGAAACTAAGCTAGAGAGGCAAATCCAGGCGGTAGAGACCAAGCTAGAAGGGCGGATCCAAGAAGTTGAATCCAAGCTGGGAGAGCGAATCCAAGCGGTAGAGACCAGGCTGGAAGGGCGGATCCAAGAAGTTGAATCCAAGCTGGAAGGACGGATCCAAGAAGTTGAGGCCAAGCTGGAGAGGCAAATCCAGGCAGTAGAGACCAAGCTGGAAGGGCAAATCCAAGAAGTTAAGACCAGTCTGGAAGGGCAAATCCGGGCGGTAGAGACCAGGTTGGAGGAGCGAATCCAGGCCGTAGAGACCAAGCTGGAAGGGCGCATTGAAAGCCTGCGCCAGGAGGTAAAGGCCGAGATCAACACCGCCTTCAACAAGACCATGCTCCTCCTCACCGCCATAGGGGTGGTCCTAGCCCTTCTCTCCCTCATTCGCTGAGTCATGAGCAAAATGAGTCCCATGATCCGCTGGATGGTCCTCGCCCTGGCCTGGTGGGGCCCGGTCCTGGCCCAGGACTGGGGGCTCACCCAAAGCCAGACCCTGACGGCGGGAGGGGCCAAGGGGTGGCGCTACACCCTAAGCCCAAGGGGGGAGGAGGCCCGGGCCCTGTGGGAGAGCCTATCCCTCCAGTACCGGGATCTCCTCCGGGCGGGGTATCGGGTAGACCTTGGGGGGTGGCGGCTCTACTTCCTCGGGGGGAAGCTCCGCCTGGAGAGGCACTGCCAGGCGGTGAACCCGGCCTGCTTCACCTTCGGGGCCCTGCCCGTGGACAAGGCCCGTCAGGACCGCTTCCTGATGGAGCTCGCCGCCCTCTTGGACCGGGCCCTGAGGGAGGCGGCCCGCACCGGGGGCACGGTCACCCTAAGCCGGCTTTTCCGGGTGGAGCTGAGGCGCAACCAGGCCCCACCCTACCCGGCGGCTCCCTCGGGCTGGAAGCCCTGAGGCTGGGGTATCCTTTTTAACATGAAGCGGGCGCTGGCTTGGGTTCTTCTCTTGGGCGCCGCCTTGGCGGGCCCGTGCGCGGAGAGGCCCTACACCCTGGAAACCGAGGAGGGGCTTCTGGGGGGCGAGGAGATGAGCTACGACGGGGAAGCCCTAGTCTTTGAGGGCCGGGCCTGCCTGGAGGGGAAGGGCTTCCGCCTCGAGGCCCCAAGGATCGTCTACCTGGAAGGGGAGGGAAGTTTCCAGGCCGAGGGGCTCACCGGGCTGGCCCAGGGCTGGCGCCTGGAGGCGGGGCGCCTGGAGGGCAAGCTCCTGAAGGAGGTGCGCCTGGCCCGGGGGAGCTTGAGGGCGGAGGCGGCCGAGCTTACCCTCAGCTCCCCTCCAGAGGGCCGGAAGGTCCGCCTCACCACCCCCGCCTACCGGGTGCGGGCCGATAAGGCCACCTTCACCGAGAAGGAGGCCCGGCTCTTTGGCTTCCTCGCCACCCCCTGCCCCTGCGGGGAGGACCTCCGGCTTTCCCTGGAGGAGGCCACCTTCCTGGTGGACACCGGCGAGCTTAGGGGAGAGGCCTCTCTGGGCCTTTTCGGCCTGGAGGTGCCCCTTTCCGAGGCCAGGGTCAACCTGAACCGCCCCCCCAGGCTGGAAAGCCCCCTGGTCTTTTCCGCCTCGGACACCGGGGGCTACACCCTGGGCCTCAGGGACTTCCCCCTTCCCCGGCCAGGGGAGGAGGTGGGGGCCTGGAAGAGGCGGCTCACCCTTCTCGCAAGCGGCCTCACTACCTCCAAGGAGAGCCTCCTCTTTGGGCTCAAGGAGGGCAGCCTGGGGGCCGAGGTGCGCCTGGGCTACGGGGCCGGGGTGCGGGCCTTTTGGGATGACCTCCTCTTCGCCGCCACGCCCCTTCCCCCCGACGCCACCACCCCCCGCCTCGAGGCCCGCTACACCCCCCGCTTCCTCCTGGAGGGGGCCGAGCTGAAGCCCTTTGTGCGCTACGCCGAGACCGCGAGGGCCCAGGGGTGGACCCTGGGCCTGGAGGGCCGCTACCCCTGGGACTTCCGGGAGGGCCCCTTTTCCTTAAGCCTGGAACCGGGCCTCCTCCTCGCCCTCTACCCCGGCCGTGACCCCTACCTTTCCCTGTGGGGAAGCCTTCGGGCGGCGTTCCGGGAAGGCGAGGCCAGGGCGGAGGTGGGCTACTGGGGCCGGCTGGAGCCCTTCGGCCCCCGGAACCTCTTCGCCTACGAGGCCAGGCCCGAGGGGCAGCGCCTGGACCTCCTCCTGGCCTATGGGCCGCTGGAGGGGCGGTACTACCTGGAAAACCCCCTGGGAAACCGGATGGTGGGGGTGGAGGTGGCCTACGGGGACGGTGCCCTGGGCCGCTTCCGGGTGGGCTGGCGGGAGGGGAGCTACCCGGAGTGGCTTCTCGCCTACGCCATGCCCGAGCCCGACCGCGCCTGCTGCCAGGCCCTGTGGCTGGCGCCCCAGGTGGGCCTGGGCCCCGAGGGGGTGAGCCGGTACGGCCTCACCTTGCGCCTTTACGATGGCTGCTTCACCTACGAGCTTAAGGCCCAGAACGTCCTCAAGGGCCAGTACGGCGAGGCTACGGGGTTTTCCTTGGGCTTTGGCCTGAGGGTCAGGTAGGCCTTCAGCGGGGCTCCACCGTGAGTTCCCTCAGAAAGAGGTTCCGGTCCTCGGGAGGCTGGTAGAGGTCGTTGATGAAGGCCAAGGCCAGG
>Ga0209670_100646_pt1 | contig 19613 bp, 17 predicted proteins | sample PerSpoBPS_BMetaG_FD_184741 | JGI IMG/M metagenome (GOLD analysis project Ga0209670, IMG submission 184741) | Thermal spring microbial communities from Yellowstone National Park, Wyoming, USA - Perpetual Spouter B (PS_B) MetaG (SPAdes) (version 3) | ecosystem: Environmental > Aquatic > Thermal...
CTTAATCAGATAAATCTTCCAAATAATTAGACAAATCCACAAGCTGTGAGGAAAGCTTTGCGCTCATCAGGTTTTCCATCACACACTTTCCCTCTTTTTAAAGCTTGACACCCTCCCCTGCATTCAGTATATATTGAACAAGATGAACAACCTTTAAGAGGGGTTCTAAAATACTTGAACCTCTGGCTATTTTTCCATATATCAAAAAATCTTTCTTCAATTATGTTCCCTGCCCTGAAAAAACTGTGATCCCTCAAAAATCCGCAAGGGAAAACATCCCCATTTACTTTCACCGTTGCAAAAGTTGTTCCGGCAGGACAAATAGAACATTCTTCGGGCAAATCACCAAAGAAAGTCTTCAAAGAACAATCAAATTCAACTTCAAAATCTTTGTACTTCCCACTTATATTTCTCACATCATCCATAATTTTTATTATCATTTCATTTGTGAGAGCAAGAGTTGATATATTTTTCCCTCTACCCTCTGGAACGAAAGCTAAAATAAATAATTTTTTTGCTCCAAGTTGCCTTGAAATCTCAGCCATATCTTGAACGAATTTGTAGGTTTCTGCTGTTGCGACAAAAGAAACTATTACACTAAATCCAAAAGAAGAAAGCATACGAATTGCATCACAAGTTTTCTCAAAAGTATTTGGTCCTCTTATCTTTTCGTGCAATTCTTTTGTTGGACCATCTAAACTCACAAAAATGTGTTTTAGTCCGGATTGTTTTAGTTTGAGAGCCATCTTTTCTGTTATGAAATAACCTGCCGTACTCAAATACAAATTCGGAATTCTTCCCAAGGTATATTCTATCGCTTCATAAATATAAGGATAAGCTAATGGCTCACCTCCTATTATGTCAATAGCATCAACTCCTATCTTTGCGCAATCATCAACAAGTTCTTTATATTTTTCTATTGGTAGATCAACTTTCCCCTCTCCACCCCCTACGCTGCAATGAATACACCTCAAAGGACATCTCAAAGTTATCTCAACTTCAAGAAGTTTTAAAGGATATATTTTCTCTATTTTTTGCTCCTCGCTATTTGGGATATATTTTCCGTTTCCTCCACCAGTATAAGATATAATACCGGTATGTTCTAATTTTACCCTATTCATTTTAGATTACCTCCTTTTATCTTGATATCAAGAAATGATCGGTTGAAAACTTTATAATGAAAAATCTTTTATTTAACTTTCTTGTTTGAGCTAAACCTGTGCAAAATTTGTTCTGTTTAAGACAAGACCAGATGGTATTTTCGGCCAAAAATAAGTTGATTTTGGGGGAAGAACTTTTCCCCTTTTTACAACACTCCAAATCTCTTGCATAGATAAAGGTTTTGGAATAATTGAACATCCCAGTTCCCCCCTCAATAATTTACTTATAGATTTCAGCATATTATGTTCAAATTCAACGGGGATATTTTTTATAATATATTCATGCAAAATTTCAATGTGCGTTTTTTCTGGAATTTTTCTTATATTCACAGCCAAAGATGAATTATCACCGAAAAAGAATAAAAAATCACTATTTTGGAAGGAAAGGAAAGACAAAGGATTATCAAGCTTATTGCTATTTGTCTGCAAACGATTTTTTGAGATCACTATATCTTCTTGTAAATTAATTTTCTTCTCCTCTCCCCTTTTGATTTCTCTCAAAATAGGAAGTATGAGAAAACCAGAACTCTCGTCAGATATAAAAGCCATAAAAAATTTTTCGTTTTTCTTACCTTGATATACATGTTTTATTGCGTTAAACCTATGATGTCCATCTGCTATTATAAATTCTTTATCTTGGAGATAGTAAATGAGCTCAAAATCATCTGTCTCAAAAAATTTGCAATCAACATCCAAGCCATACTCCGTTGAATTATACTTGAAGCTAAAAAGAAGATTAAGATTTCCTTGCTTTAAAGTTTTTTCATACCACTTTCTTATGTTATAACCACCCGCAACTAAAAATATAGGACAAGTGTTACACCCTGTCTTTTCTAAAAGCTCTATTCTATCCTCTATAACACGAGGTCTTGTACTTTCATGTTGGAAAATTTTTGCTTCGTAAGATACTAATGCAATTATTCCAACGGCTTCATGAAAATTTTTACCATCATAAAAACTTTGGGTCAAAACATATAACTTTTCTTTTTCACTCTGAACCAATATATTTCTCTTTATAAAATCTTCAAGGGTTTTTTTAGCATGGTCGTGTCCGAAAGGTGAGAGAACAACCCTGACATAGTTAAGCTCGCTCTTTTTTAAAAGTTCCTCTTGCATCTTCTCATCTATAACATCGTATGGGGGACAGATTATATCGCTCATCTTTGCTCTAAAATGCGGAGAATATGTTATGCCTCTAAAAGGTTTTATTACTTCAAAAGATTTCATTAGTTCTATGCTCATCTATCGAGCTCCCCAGCAACTATATTTATGCTTCCCAAAACAGCGACGAAATCTGCAAGTTTATGTCCCAAAACCATATGTCTGAAAGCTTGATATATAGCAAAACAAGGAGGTCTTATTCTTATCCTCCAAGGAGTTCTTTTACCAACAGAAATACCAAAAAATCCAAGCTCTCCATTAGCAGCTTCACCTCCAAAATAATACCACCCATAAGGAGGCACGACCCCCTCTACAATACCTTTGAAGTGATGGATTAGAGCTTCTATTTGAGTATAAACATATTTTTTATCTGGTAAAGTTGGCAGATTAGCGCGTTTATCTGATTTTATTCTTATTCCATCATCTGGTAGATTATCAAGAGCTTGTCTTATTATTTTCGCACTTTGAACCATCTCCTCCATTCTCACAAGATACCTTGAATAAACATCTCCTTCGGTTGCTATTGGGACTTCAAAATCAAACTCATCATACAAACCATAAGGCTGGACTTTCCTTATATCCCATGCTACACCAGATCCCCGCAAAGAAGGACCAGTAAATCCCCACTCAATAGCATCGTCAGCAGAAACGACTCCAATTTTACGAGTTCTATCTATGAAAATTCTATTTTTAGTTAGAAGGTTATCAACATCTTTTAGAGCTCTTGGCAAAAGTTCATCTATAATATATCTTATTTTTTGGATTGTTTTTTCATCCAAATCTTTTCTTACTCCTCCGAAAGATGTTCCTGATGTTGTGAGGCGAGCTCCAACTGCCCACTCAAAAACTGAATATATCTCCTCTCTTACCTTGAAAAAGTACCAGAAAGGAGTAAGAGCTCCAAGATCAACAGCCATAGTGCCAATTGATACAAGGTGATCTGCAATACGAGAAAGCTCCCCTAAAATTACTCTTATATATTTTGCTCTGCGTGGGACATCATCCCATATACCAAGCCACCTTTCAATCATCTCAGTATAAATCATATTGTTAAGATAAGCCGAAAGATAATTTAATCTATCTGTCATAGGAATGAAGTCTTCCCATCTCATATTCTCACTATTTTTTTCAACCCCTCGATGCAAGTATCCTATTTCAAGGTCAACACCTATTATGTCTTCTCCTTCAAGTTCAAATATCATTCTGAATGTTCCGTGAGTTGCAGGATGAGTTGGACCAACATTTACTACCATCCTTGCTCCCTCTTCAAATGGGTCATCTACCTTGTCTTTTCCCGGAAGCCTTACAAACTTTGGAGTGTATTTTGTACCTATATATTCTTTCACACCTTTTGTTGGGAAATCTTTTCTTAAAGGGTGTCCTTCAAAATCCTCGGGCAAAAAAATCCTTCTTAAATCATAATGTCCCTCAAACTTTATACCTAAAAGATCATAGACTTCTCTTTCGAACCAATCTGCACCTTTGAAGAGTTTTGTTGAAGATGGTACAGGGGTTGAATCATCTGCTGGAACAATTACTCTTATTCTCTCGTTCTGTGGTAATTTGAGGAAGTGATATATGATTGCAAATCTGGTCTTTACACCAGCATACTCTTTGAGTTTCTCATTATCATAAAAATCCACTCCGAAGAGGTCTAATATCATGTTGAAACCGTCTTGTTTGAGTTTTTGTTCAAACATAATAAGGTTTTGAGGTTTAACTACAAACTCTGGCAAATCTCTTAAAGTAGAACTCTCATACAGACCCTCTGTAAGGTTCCTCACCTTTTCATAAACTTCTTGCCTTGTTTTCCCCATAGTTTTAGATTTTTTTCTAATTTAATGTAGATTTGATTTTTGCTGTTTTTTCCAGGCAAATATACCTAAAATTGATAAGAAATAAATTTATGCAAATTAATGCTGCGGTAAGAATTGATATGACAAAGAATTACTACAAAATCTTAGGGAACATTCATGATGTAGCGCTATTTTTTGGGGGTTTAATTTACATAAGTTCAAAGCTGAAAGACAAGAGAACAATAAAAAACTTGATGGAAAAAATAAAGCTCACAGAAAAGATAGAAACTGAAAAAGATACAATATTAGTTCATTCATCATCCATAGGGGAGACAAAAAACGCACTCTTATTCACGAAATACTTAAAAGAAATCCTTTCAAATACAAAATCAGGTTTGAGATTTGATATAAAAAACACTGTTTTTACTGATACAGCAAAATCTTTATATAGTAGCGTACATGTTTTACCACTTCCCTTGTTCAATCGTTTAAAAAAATTCTTACCAGAAAACCTCAAACTCACAATTTTCTATGAAGGAGACCTATGGCCCGGTTATATAATTGCTGCAAAAGAGAAAGGAGCAAAGATTTTAGTAGTAAGTGGCAGAATTTCAAGAAGGTCATCAGAAATAATAAAGAGAACCCCGTTAAAATATATTCTATCAGAAATAGATGGAGTATTTGCATCATCAGAAGAGTATGCTGAAAGGTTCAAAGAAATAGGAATAAAAAGAGTTTTCGTTTCAAAGGACTTGAAAAATCTTATATTCCTTGAAGACAGCAAAGATACAAATGAAAAAGATAAAGAAACCAAAGATAAAGAAACCAAAAACAAAGAAATCAAAAATAAAATCAAAGCAAAGCTGAAAAATAGCCTGATTGGAATTTCAACCAGAGGAAACGAGGAAATAGAGTTTTTACTTGAGACCCAAAAGATATTGGGGGATAACTATATTTTGTTTATAGCTCCGAGACATAATTTTGATGAAGCAGAAAACTTTCTTAAAGCCAAAAATGTAGAATTCATAAAGTTCTCTGACAATATAAAAAACAGAGAAATCAGAATAGAGCAAGCATTACTTAAAATCTTAGACACAAACAAAAAAGTGGTCTTAATAGATACATACGGCGTAGTGGATAAAATCCTGAGTTATTTTTCTTTCTCATTCGTAGGCGGGTCAATACTACCCATAGGAGGACATAATGTTCTTGAACCAATATCAAAAGGGGTTCCGGTTTCAACAGGTAAGCATATATGGAACATATCAGAAAAGGAAGAACTTATAAAAGAAAAGGTTTTATTTATCGTAGATAATCCAAATGACCTTGCATGCATTATGAGGAACTCAAAAGATGAATACAAAGAAAGAGTAAGGGAATTTATAAATAAAAGGAGAAAGGAGATTTCTGACGAGCTCAAAAGAATTGCTTTTGAGATAGAGAGATTGATTGGTAAATAGAGCAATAGATTGATGAATGGGAACAAGTGAGCCGACGGCGGGATTCGAACCCGCGACCTGCGCATTACGAGTGCGCCGCTCTACCAACTGAGCTACGTCGGCAAAATAAAAAAATAATGCTGATAATAATAGATTTTAAATTTCTCTCTTTCTTTTAAATTCAATTACTCAAAAAACAAATCAGCAATATGAAAAACTAAAATTACAGAGTGTATCCTATATTTCTAAATGTAAAGAACAAATTATGCGTAGTTGTGGGAGGAGGCAAGGTAGCCGAAAGAAAAATAAAAAAGCTCGTTCAAGAAAAAGCAGAAATAATCGTTATTTCTAAATCAACAACTCAAAGAATAAAAAATTTGGAACAAAAAGGTAAAATAAAGAAGATAGTAAATTCCGAATTCACAAAGAACATGATACCAGAAGGAACTTTTCTTGTATTTGAATGTACGGGTGATAAAGATGTTGCAATACAAATAAAGCAAGAATGCGAAGAAAAAAGAATATTTCTAAACTCCGCAACATATCCCGAAATTTCTGACTTTTTTGTCCCATCATCTATAAAAAGATGGGGGTTGCATATCAGCATCTCAACAGAAGGAAAATCATCGGCTTTCTCACGAGCAATAAGAGAAAAAATAGAAAGGGAAGTACCAAAAGAACTATCAGAAAAGCTCAAAATAATAGCAAAAATAAGAGAAAAACTAATAAAAACAGAAGGTAAGAAAAACAAACTTCAAGATAAATTCCTCCTTGAAATATCAAGATATGCAGTAGAAAATCCTAAAATATCAGAAAAAACATTCCTGAAATACATAGAGAAAAAATCAAAAAAGTACCTCATAGGTATAAATAGCAAGATATTTCGTGCGAGCGGTTAGTATCTCGTTTTTCGTCATTTCTATCCCAAGTAGCAATAATTTTTTATATATGTTTGGTATAGGTTGGCAAGAGCTAATCGTAATTTTTATCGTACTTTTAATTTTTGTGGGCCCCAAAAAACTGCCCGAATTGGCAAAAAGCTTGTCAAAGGCAATAAGAGAATTCGCAAGAACGAAAGAAGAGGTGAAAAGAAATTTATCAAAACATCTCTCAATAAGCGATGATACTTACCTTGAAATAAAAGAAGAAAATGAAAAAGAAGAAAAAGAGGATGAAAACAATAAATGGAAAAATAGTAGATAAAGTTTTATAGAACCAACCAAAAAAGAAGAATAAAAAAAACAATCAATCATGAAATCTAATATAAACTTGTGTATTTCAATAGCAGGTTCTGATCCAACTTCTGGTGCTGGAATACAACAAGATGTAAAAACTATGTCAAAACTTGGAGTAATCTGCATATCAATTATATCGTGCATAACATATCAGAATGAAAAAGGTGTGTTCGGAATATACCCTTTATCCTTTGAAGTTATATCAAGGCAAACAGATGTAGCTCTTAAAAATATAAAAATCAAATTTGGTAAAACTGGTGCATTAGGTAATGAAGATGGTGTAAAAGCAGCAATAAAAATAATAGAAAAATATGGAGTAAGTTTAGTAGTAGATCCGGTTCTTCAATCTAAAAACGGCTTCCCACTACTCTCAAAAGGTGGATTTGAACTTATGAAAAAAAAACTAATACCATTATCCTTTTTCCTTACACCCAATTTAAATGAAGCAGAGAAAATATCTGAAATAAAAATCGAAAAGAAAGACGATATACTCAAAGCAGGAGAGAAAATATCAAAAATTTCAAAGTCATTCGTAATAATAAAAGGCGGACACACCCCAGAAATTCCGCAAATAGAAAAGACCAAAATAATAGAAGATTTTCTTTTTTTTAATGGGAATTTTGTGAAATCCTTCAAGAAAAAAAAATCAAGTTTTCAAGTTCATGGGACAGGTTGCATTTTTTCAGCAGCTCTGACTGCATTTTTAACAAGAGGAATAGAACCCCAAATCGCTTTTGCAAAGGCTTCAAAATGGACACAAAAAGCTATTGAAAAATCAATCAAAATCACAAATGAAGGCTTCAATATATTTCCTTGATTCCTTGATTAACTATGTTTTCCCATTATGCTCACTCAGTACGCTTTATAAAAAATTTTTCCCGAAAAATTGAATTCCTTAATAAAAAATCAGAAAATTAAACTTGAAACCTAAAATCTGAAAAGAAATATAAAAAATTAAAAAAAGATAAAGGGGAAAAGGAGGTAATTGAAGATGGAAAAGGGGTGTGAGTTTCTTTCAAAAGTTGTCAGCAAAGATATTTTCACACCAGAGGACCTGAACGAAGAACAAAAGATGTTAAAAGACACAGTTGAGAAGTTCATGAAAGAAGAAGTTTTACCGAAAGTAGACGAACTTGAAAAAGGAAAACATGATTTGATGGTTGAACTTTTGAAGAAAGCAGGAGAACTTGGATTTTTTGCAATTGAATACCCAAAAGAATACGGAGGATTAGAGTTAGACAAAGTATCTGCTCTGTGCGTTAATGAAGCTATGATGCAATATACATCTTTTGCGGTTTCATCAGAAGCGCATGTGACAATTGGATCTCACCCAATAATATTCTTTGGAACAGATGAGCAAAAGAAAAAATACTTACCAGATTTGGCTTACGCAAAAAAAATAGCAGCTTATGCTCTAACCGAGCCGGGAGCCGGCTCAGATGCTCTCAACGCTAAAACCACCGCAACACCAGTAGATGGCGGAAAATATTTTATCTTGAACGGAACTAAGCAATTCATAACAAATGCTGGATTTGCAGATATATTCATAGTTTTCGCGAAAGTCAACGGAAAAGATTTTACAGCTTTCATAGTAGAAAGACAGTGGGGCGTAAAAACGAGCAAAGAAGAAGAGAAAATGGGACAAAAAGGCTCCTCCACTCGGCAAGTTATTCTTGAAGATGTAAAAGTTGCAAAAGAAAATATACTGGGAGAAATAGGTAAAGGACATAAAGTCGCCCTGAATGCTCTTAACTTAGGAAGAATGAGACTTGGAGGGGCGAGCGGTGGAGCAGGTCTTTACCTTACAAAGAAAGCATTAGATTATGCGAGAGAAAGAAAACAATTCGGTAAAGCTATTTTTGATTTTCCGCTTATAAAATGGAAAATAGCAAATATGGCAACAAAATCTTTTGCAGCTCAAAGCGCAGCATATAGACTTACCCACAACATAGATAGATTATGGCTCGGTGATGGAATGCAAGAGTGGCAGGCTTTTGAAGAACTCGCAGTAGAAGCAACAATACTCAAAGTCGGAGGTAGCGAACTCCTTTGGCACATAGTAGATGATGCCGTCCAAATTCACGGTGGATACGGCTACATAAAAGAATACGAAGTCGAAAGACATTACAGGGATGAAAGAGTAAACAGAATATATGAAGGAACAAACGAAATAAACAGGTTGAACATTCCAGAGATGATAATAAGAAGAGCGATGAGAGGTAGAATAAACTTTTTTGAGTGGGTAGAAAAATCAAAGAAAGAGATAGACGATGTAAATGAAATCAAAAAACTTGTTCAGGATTTCTCTTTGAAAGAAGAGCTATTCGCTTTGGAATTAGCCAAAAGGTTTCTTATTATATCTGCACAAGAAGCTTTTGCAAAGTTTGGAGAAGAAATACAAAACGAGCAAGAACTGCTTGCTGCATTTTCTGATATAGCAATAGGAATATACCTTTCAGAGTCTGCAATAGCAAGAGCAGAAAAACACAAAGATAAACCTTTCGGAGATTATTACAAGAGAATGGCTCAATTTTTTACGCATATATATTGGAGCAAAATAATTCAATCTTTTGAAATTATGCATATAAGGTTAGGCAAAGGTTTAGAAATTGCTGAAAAACTCTATAAAGTTTTACCAAGAGTTGATGTTATCAAGCTATCAAGAGAAATAGCAGACGAAACTGCTCAAAGAATGTAGCTCTTAATCTTTTGTAGCGCAACTTATTGCTTGATAACTCATAGTTTATAACTCATAATTTAAGGAAATATCCAGAAAGATTATTAAATTTCATAATATGATATTTATTTCGCTCTCTTTTTTTGTTTATGTAGTTTTATCATCTACTGCAAATTTCCAGGATATCATAACTCAGCCTTCTTTATGCAAGGAAGAAGCGAAAAAAATAGAAAAACAGCCTCCATCTGACTCAAAAGATGCAGTTCAAAAATTTTTCATACTTTTATGTGCAGGAAAAGAAAAAGAAGCAGAGAATGTACTAAGGTTCGCAGATGATAAATTTCCCCCAGATTTTTATGTGAAGTTCAACCTTGCAAACTTATATCTCCAAAAAGGAAGGGTAGATTTTGCTGTTTTCCTTTTTAACCAAGCAAAACTTATAAAAGAAATTCCAGCAATTTTTGATAGTCTTGCAAACGCATATCTAATCTATGGTGATATTGATTCAGCCCAAAAAGTTCTGGATGAAGGTATATCAAAATTCAGAAAAGTACAAGATGAGAAAGACAAAAAGATCGTATATCAAATGATACTTAAAAGAGGGATGATACATTTAATAAAAGGAGAATTAGGTAAAGCCGAAATTGACTTTCAAGAAGCTCTCTCATTTGATAACACATCTCCGTACGCGCTAATAGGACTTGCAGAGGTAAAAGGTAGAAAAGGAGAAATAAAAGCTGGAAAGGAAATAATAGAGAGAGCAACAACTATATTTGATTCCCCAGAGATTCTATTGTATTCAGGGGCTTATCTACATTCCAGAGGATACTTTGAGGAAGCGACAAACTACTACATAAGGGCTGTTGACAAGTTATCAGGTGTAGAAAGATATATTTCTTTTTTCATGCTTGGGACAATAATGAGGGATATAGGGAAATACCAAGATTCAAGAGATTTTTTTAAGAAAGCTTATGAATATCAACAACTTACAACCGTACCACCGGCTTTTTCAGAAATAAAGAGGATGGAACTTGTAAAAAAATATATTGAATTGGGGAACATCAAAGGTGCAGAAAGTGAAATTAGGGAGATAATAAAGCTTTTTCCAGAAAACCTAACAGCCTATAAATTGCTTGTAGAAATTCTTTTAGTCAAAGCTCTTCTTTTTCTCCCAAAAGATCAAAAAATCAAAACTCTGGAAGAAGTAAGAGATATAGCTAAAAAATATCTTGATAGATTTCCCGCAGATGATATTATGCTTTACAATTTTGCTATTGTAAATTTATGGCTTGCTGAAATAGGACCGAAATTTGCAAGAAGCGGGAACATATTTCATGCAATTTCATCTTTGCAATCTGCTCTGAAAATAAAAAATGATCCAGAATACAGAAAATTGCTTGGGTTATCTTACTACCTTATTGAAAAATATGACTCGGCAATAGAAGAGCTTCAAAAGGTTCCGCAAGACAACAGAATAAAGCTGATTTTGGCTTCCGCTTTTCTAAAAAATGGGCAACCAAAAGAAGCTGAAAAGGTTCTCAACTCAATAGATCAAAAAAGCAGAGATCAAACATTCTACATTTTACTATATAACATAATAAAGTCAAGTCAATCCCCAGATAAAGGAAAAATGTCAGAAATAGAGAAAGTTATATTTGGGAACGAACTAGAATTTCAGGGTTTTTAATTTGAACAAAAGAGCTATGCTTATTTATTAGATCCTTGACCTTAAAGCAAAAAACTGAATTTTTCCGAATATTTTAAAATAATGAGAATAGATGTACTAAAAGGATCAAGGTATATCGTAATACTTGAAAGAGATGAAGATGAGATGGTAAGAAGGGTTTTACCAATAAAAGTTGTAGATTTCTTCAAAAAGGAGAAAAAGGATGAGGTAAAGAATGAAGTAAAAGACTTCTTGAAAAAATCTCCCTCAAATTACAAAATAATTTCATTTTTCGTTTTCAACCCAAAAATACTAAGTATTTTCAACGAATGCATAAATGAACTTAATCAAGAACTGAATATTCAAATAAAAACCCAAATTCTAACCTGATTCCTATACGAAAAAAGAGTTAAAAAGTTAGTTTTGTTAGTTATGTGTGCAAACGATAAAAATAAAAGGCTTAATTTCCTGTTTTTGACGAAACCAAAATGTTAAATTACTATTAGCAAAAATATGATACAGGTTAGATTTCAGGATGACCATTATAGGTTTCTTGACAATATAAAGTATGATCCTCAAATATCTATAAGGGAGCTTCTTGAAGTAGGGGTTCATTTTGGACATAATACATCAAAGTGGAACCCAAAAATGGCTCCATACATATTTGGAGAAAGAAATGGAATACATATAATAAACATACAGAAAACGCAGGAGCTTATGACCCGAGCTTGCAAATTTGCATATTATATAGCTTCACAGGGGGGAATAATCCTTTTTGTAGGAACTAAAAATATAGGTAGGGAAATTGTGAAAACAGAAGCTATAAACTGTGGGATGCCTTATGTTGTTTCAAGATGGCTCGGTGGAACTTTAACAAATTTTTACGCAATTTTAAACGGAATCGAAAGATATAACAGACTAAGAGAGTTAGTTGAAACAGGAGAAGTTTTCAAACTCTATACCAAAAAAGAAGCAAACAGAATAAAAAGAATTACAGAAAAGTTGGGAAAATACTACGAAGGTTTAAAAGACTTAAAACGATTACCTGATGCCCTTTTTGTCATAGGAGTGAAAGAAGAAAAATCATGTGTAGCAGAAGCTATAAAAATGAGAATACCCATAATAGCTCCTGTTGATACAAACTGCGATCCCGAACCCATCCTTTTCCATTTTCCCGGAAACGACGACGCGATACGAGCAATAAAATTCTATTGCACAAAAATATCAGAATCAATAATAGCAGGAAAAGCAAAATATGAAGAAGAAAAAAGATTGAAAGAACAGGCAGAACAAAAGATAAGTTAAAATAAAGAAAGGAAGTTAAATAATAATACTCAGGGATAAGCAATAAAATAAGCTGGTAAGGAAAGCAATCAATATAGCAAGGAAAGCAATCAATATAGTAAAAGATGAGATTTCAGCAGTTGCTTTTACCTTCTCTTTTCTTTCACGTATAAATTTCGGGTTCTATAAACCAGAGCTTTTGAAAAAGTCTATAAAGTATATACCACTATTTTCTTTTGTATCAGGAGGAATAATTTTTATTTCATACTATGCATCAAAAAAATTTTTGCCCCATCCTATCCCCGAATTTTTTACAATCTTTATTCAATACCTTCTCTTTAACTATTTTCACTTTGACGGGCTTTTGGACTTCTCAGATGCTTTCCTATCTCACAAAAAAAATAGAGAAGATATACTGAAAATAATGGAAGATACAAAAATAGGAAGTTTTGCTGTTTTAGTTGGTGTTATTTACCTTTTAACAAAAATAGAACTTTATCAATCTTTACTTCCTCAAAATCCGAAAATCATAATATTTTCTTTTTCAGCAGGGAGACTGGGGATACTTGCAAGCTCTTTTATTTTTCCCAAACCTGCAAAGTCAGAAGGTCTTGGTTATATTTTCCTTTCAGCAGGAAGAAAAATATTTTTTGTGCCGTGTATCATATTTTTTTCAATAAACTTCTACTTTTTCCCATACGAAACTGTATTTTCTACATTATCATCGGCTGCGATTGGATTTTTATCTTTGAGGAGGATAAATGGATTAACAGGAGATGTTCTCGGAGCAATTTGCGAAATATCTGAAATAGTTTTTCTCACAACAAATTTCGCAATCAAATCTGTATCACTGCAATTTTAGATTCATAAATCTATTGAGCTAACAGAAGAAAAATTGCATCGAACAAAGATGTAATGAATAGAGAAAGAAAATGCACTAAAATAGAGAAAGAAAATGCGCTAAACAAATCTGAAAAAAAGGAAACTCAAAACAAAAAGAATATATCTAATAAAAGATAGGCAGATTAAAAACCAACCTGCCCCCATCGTCTAGCCAGGTCTAGGACACCGGTCTTTCAAGCCGGGAACGGGGGTTCAAATCCCCCTGGGGGCGCTCCTCCCAGTGAAAAAAATCCAAAAAGGGAAAAAAGGAGAAAAAATAAAAATGACAAAAAAACAGATTGGAGTAAAAAAAGCAGCGAAAAAAAACCAAAAAGCAAGGAACCAAAAAAAAGAAAATAATCAAAATCAAAACCAAAATCAAAATGAAAATATCCTCAAAAAAATATCAGAACAGATCACAAAAAAATTAAAAATTGAAACAGCACCAAAACATATAGAAGAAATAATATCAGCAGTAAAAACCACAGATAACTTTTGGCAAGTTGTAAGTATATCCCAAAAACCAATACCAGTAGTCGCAGAAGCTACAAAAATTCTAAAAGATGCAGGATTCATAAAATTTGAAGATGGAAAAATCAAGACAACAGAAAAAATAGACCAAGATTTCAAATACATTCCTCCGTTTCCCTCAAATCTTATATGTTCATCTTGTGAAGGAAGAGGAGTAAATATAAAAAATACAGGGATATACGAGAAATTTTATGAAATCCAGAAAACAAGACCCAAACCAATACAAAAGTATGATCAAGGCAATATAACTCCCGAAAGCACAGTAGCAAGAATAGCACTTATGCTCAAAAGAGGAGATGTATCAAACAAAAAAATAATAGTTCTTGGAGATGATGACCTTGTCGGAATAGCTTTGGGACTTACCGGATTACCAGCTGATGTTTTGGTTCTTGATATAGATGACAGATTGATTGACTTCACAAATCGTGTAGCAAAAGAGAATAATCTGAAAGTAAGAGCAGAAGTTTTTGATCTTCGGAAACCTTTACCAAAAGAATTCAAAGGTAAGTTTGATGTTTTCGTCACAGACCCTCCTGAAGCTAAAAAAGCATTCAAGATATTTTTGCAAAAAGGAATTTGGACGCTAAAAGATAAAGGTTCAGCAGGATACATAGGAATGACATTAATAGATTCATCTCTGGCGAAATGGAGAGAACTTCAAAAAATAATAATAGATTCAGGAGCAACAATAACAGATATAATAAGGTCTTTTAATAAATATGAGACATGGGATTATCACGAAAATACGGTGGCTTGGAAAATTGCTCCCGTAAAAAGCCCGCAAGACAATATATGGTATTCATCTTGCATGGTTAGAATTGAAATGGTCAAACCCCCAAAAGCTCAAAACCTTGTATTAAAAGATAAAGATATTTATGTAGATACAGAAAGCACAACAACATAAACGCAAAAGGTATTAATTTTTCAATCCTACATTATATTCCAACAACTACATTAATTTTCCATCTTGCTGTATAAAAACTTTGAGGTCATCTTTTGACATTTCCAGAGCAGGATCAACTCCAAGTTTTACGAAAACCATAACACGAGCCATTTCCTCATCAAATAAATCATCTTCGGTCTGAACATCATCAAAAGAAGATAAAATTGTATTCACCTCTTGATTTACTCTTTCTATTGTTTTTATTCTTTCAAGTTCTTTCGTTTTGTCGTATTTTGCCCATTCAGACCTCAAAGATGGGTCTAAAAATTCAGCACGAGCTAACATGACATCATAAAGCACTCGGGAAAATTCCTTTTCTTTCTTTTTTACAAGTTCAATTACTTCGTTCAGGCTCAATTTTTTCTGCCTCGCAGCATGATATATAGCGTTACCCCTACCAAAACCTATATTCCCTTTGCCGCACACCAGAGAAAAATCAGGATGAACACCAAAAGATAAAGAAAGAGAAATTTTCATGATGTCTTTAAGAGATACATCTATGTATCCGTAGAATTTAAGTTGAGAGATGAATTTTACGAACTGCAAAGCATCAGCTCTCAAATAAAACTGGGCGGGAGGATTTCTGAAATACCACCATATCTCCCCCATCATCCAAAGTTCAAGAATGCTTTCCTCTTCATAAACATCGCTTATCTTTGCTTCAATATCTGTTTTGAGCCTCTCTGGGAGCAAATCCACAAATCCTTTCTGAAAATCTCTGAAAAACAATATAGGTCTTATTATGTAAGCTATTGCGGTCAGGCGGTCAGAATGTGAAACTCCGTAATATCTTCTTCTAAATTCTCTGTATGCTGATGGAGGGATAAGAGAAGATGCAAGAATCCTCCCAAGCGGAGTTATTCTTCCGTCTTTTATACATCCAGCGTCTTCCAAAATAGATATAACTTTTCCGACATCATAGTTAAAAGTGGTTTTCATAAAAGAAAGAACTCGCTTTATCTCGTCCTCAGCTTTTTTCTTATCTTTGAGGTCTATGTCAGATGAGACAATAATTCCTAATGTAATAAGACTTATCGCATCAAGGTCGGTTATCTTTCTTTCTCTATCTTCACCTTGAATAAGTTTCTGTAAGGAAGTTCTCGTATCTGGTGACTCAAAAAAGTTTTTGAGCTCCTTTTTGAGCAGGTTCTCACCTGAAAGCGGTATTATACGAGAAATTCCCTTCTGAGATATTCCGAACCTCCCTACTCTACCCTCCATCTGAATTATAGTAGATGTATCGGGAAGAACCTTTGACATCCAGTGTCTGACGACAATAAAAGCCTCATCAGCGGGGAGATTTACACCATAAGCCATAGTTTGAGTTGAAATCAAGAATTTTAAATTTCCATCTCTGAAAGCTTCTTCTATTTTAGTCCTTTCTTCGTAGGGGATATCAGCATTATGAAAACCAGCAACGGCTTCTTCAATAGGAACACTTGAATTTTTCTCAAAGGGAACGGTTTCGTTTGCTATGCCGTAACCTTCGTTATAGAACTCTTCAAGGATTTTCCAACCAAGAGATTTTTTATATACAAAGATTATGACTTTTGGACTTTTCGCAAGGGCAAGCGCAGCCTTAAAAATCCTCCTTGGTAATTCATCTTTTAATTTAGAACCAAAAATCCTTTTTTCTATCTCGGAGAGAGGTTCAACAACTCTTTCAAGTGGAACCGGTCTCCAAGAAGAGAAAAAAAGTTTTGCTAAAAGCCAATCTGAATATTCCACTGCTGCCTCACGAGGTATTGTAGCGGATAAAGCAAGAATATTTTTCCCCCTAGCTATAAGATGAGCTATTATTTCTTCAAGAGTTATACCACGAGTGCCTCCGAACATCAGAAAATGCACCTCATCTATGCATATAGCGTCAGCATCTTCAAACCAAGAACTTTTTGACCTTATAGCCGATAAGAAACTTTCATAAGTTGCAACAACATACTCTGTTTGAGGAGGTTTGAAGTCAAACCTATCACCTGTTCTCAACGATACATTATCATGACCGAATATCTTACGAAATTCGTTAAATTTTTCATCGCAGAGAGATTTTGTTGGGGCAAGATAAATTTTTCTGCCTTTGAATTTGGAAAAGAAAATGTAAATTATACCGGTCTTTCCAGCAGATGTGGGAGCAACACATAAAGCAGACTTATCTTTTACTGGGTCCCAGAAATAAAGAAAAGCAGTTTGAAGCGGATTGAGAAAATCGTAAGGTAGAGAGAATTCAAGTTCAGAAACTTTTGGACAATCCCTAACAAATCTTTGATTCTTTTTCCCTTCTACATAGATCACAGAAAATCCACCTTGCTTTGAAAAATAAGATTCCTCTGATACAACTATTACCTCTGCCATATTAGTTTTAGTTTTTAAAAGTTCAGCATTCAATTAAAAAATAGAATTAGCATTCTATTGATGATAACATAATTTGCCAATTTTAAAATTCTGAAAAATCTGTAAAAGCCGTAAAATTCAAAAAAATATAGTAAATTTCCAAATTTTTCAAAAGAAAATCTACAAAATTCTCCAACAAAATACTAAATTTTATAGCGTTTTTCTGTAAAATTTTGGGAAAATACTATAACTCAAGTTGAAATCTAAACTCAACAAGATAAAACCTTGCCGCGCAGGATATTTTGGTATTACTATGCAATAGCAGAAAAATACAAAAAAGAACCTACTCAGATCGTTTTATTCGTTGGGAAAGGAAATCCTCCCCCATCAGAGTTCAGAACTCCGAAGCTAACCTTAAAATACAAAGTTTTGGATATGAAGAAAATAGATCCAGATGTGTTTATAAAAAGCAAAAAACCTGGTGAGGTTATTTTGGGGATTTTAGCCGGCAAATTCAAAGATAAACCCAAAATAATAAAGAAAGTCAAAAAAAGAATTGTAGAAATTCTGAAAAATGAAGAAAAAATCATAAAATATATAGATAGCATAAGCTTTTTAGCAGGTTTATTTGATATTGAGATAAAGGTAAAACCTATGCCGATACAAGTTGACATAAGGAAAACTTTCCTTTATAAGTGGGGAAAAGAGGAGGGATTAAAGGAGGGAGAGCAGAGAGGTCTTGTAAAAGGTGAAAAAAGAGGTCTTGTAAAAGGTCTGAAAGAAGCAATACTGGTTGGGATTCAGCTAAGGTTTGGTGATCAAAAAGCAAAAAAAATCAGAAACTTTTTAGAAAAAATAGATGATTTGAATCACTTGAAAAAGATAAAGAGAGAAGTAATAAGAGCTGAAAATTGGGAAAATTTCGTCAAATCTATCAAGAACTCAAATTCAAAAAACAAAATTTAGCTGGGTCATTTGATGTTGAAATAAAGGTAAAACCTATGCCAATTGAGGTTGATATAAGAAAAACTTTCCTTTATAAGTGGGGAGAGAAAGAAGGAGAAAAGAGAAGATTTGAAAAAGGGAAACAAGAAGGATTAAAAGAGGCAATTTTATTAGATGTTCAAATCAAGTTTGGAAAATCAAAGACAAAAGAGGTAAAAACTCTCTTGGAAAAAGTTAATGATGTAAATTACCTCAAAAAAATAAAGAGGAAAATAATAGAAGCAAAAACTTGGGATGATTTTATCAAAGTATTTCGAAATCATAAGTGAAATAAATTTGAAACCTATGCCGATACAAGTTGACATAAGAAAAACCTTTCTTTATAAATGGGGCAAGGAGGAGGGATTAAAGGAGGGATTAAAAGAGGGATTAAAAGAGGGAGAGCAGAAGGGAATTATAAAAGGTATAAAACAAGGGAAACAGGAAGGGTTAAAGGAAGGATTAAAAAAAGCAATCCTATTGGACATTGAAGCAAAGTTTGGTCCCTCAAAGGCAAAACGAATTAAAAACCTTTTAGCTAAGATAAATGACATGAACAGCTTGGAGAAGATAAAAAAAGAAGTAATAAAAGCAGAAACTTGGGATGATTTTGTCAGAGTTTTCAGAAACCATAAGTGAAATAATAAATGTAAAACTTACAACAATTCAAGCTGATACGAGAAAAACTTACCTTTATAAGTGAGTGAAATCCTTTTTTATCTTCCGAATCGGTAATTTATTGTGAGTTTGCAAAGTTCTGGTGTAAGGAGCGGGTCAGGTGAGCGGAGTTTCGCTCGCCACATAAGAGATGTCCCAGTAGAACCAAATGGGAAAAATCCAGCGTTAGGAACAATATCAACCCATGAAAGTCCTCCATTATTTGATACAGAAAAAGATATATTACAACCAACTTCATCGCATGTCGGGTCCTGAGTTTCGCAATAATAAGCACTGAGTTGAGCATCCTTTATTGATGTTTTGAGGTCAGGTGTTAAGTTTTTGCTTTGAGCTTTTGATTCAGAAAGATAGAACATCTTCCCCCTTGCGAACCTTATAAGCTTTGCTTTTCCATCCTGATCTAAAACAAAAGCTATATCTCCAAAGATTTCTCCTTTACTACCTTTTATACTTTTAGAATAGACTTCACGCGGGCGGTCTATATATGTGTTGTCAACAAGAGATATTCCAGAACCTCTGAAAACAAGGTTGAAATATCCAAAGTTCCTGACCCCTATTACATTTTGTAAAGGAGATGCTCCAACTTGTGCCAAACTTCCAAATATTATTCTGCTTATATCGTAAAATATTAAACCAGATATAGATTGGGCAGTCGCTATATATTTTCCAAAAGGAATTATCTCCCATACAGCAGAAGAAGTGAGATTATCTAAAAGTAAAGAGAAGCTACCATCTAAAATCCGCACAGCTATAACCCTTGAATCTCTTGAAGAAATAAAAAGAATATCACCTGAAATATCAACATCGTATATTGAATAGCTACCCTCAAACTTCAAAACTTTATCCGGT
>Ga0209670_100649_pt1 | contig 19600 bp, 12 predicted proteins | sample PerSpoBPS_BMetaG_FD_184741 | JGI IMG/M metagenome (GOLD analysis project Ga0209670, IMG submission 184741) | Thermal spring microbial communities from Yellowstone National Park, Wyoming, USA - Perpetual Spouter B (PS_B) MetaG (SPAdes) (version 3) | ecosystem: Environmental > Aquatic > Thermal...
CATCGGCGCATGCTGTGGATCAACGCCTTCGCATATCAAAGCGATAGCTCAAGCGGTAAAGGATATAAAATTAAAGAGACCGAAAATTGAAGTCAAAGAAAAACCACCTTATGAAGAGAAAAGAGAAAGCGTGGTTATAATTGAGGATAAGAGTTCAAACTTTGCTAAAAAAATCGGCAAGAAATTTTTAACCACGGTTGAGCTTGACATACCGCGGGGCGTTGACATGTCGTCTGTGATTGAGGGCGCAAACTATTTAAAAGAAAACGGCATTGACGCTGTTAACATAACAGACGGGGCAAGAGCAAGATTTAGAATGGACCCGGTGGCTATATCGCATCTCGTTCAAACAAAAACAGGAATGGAGACGATAACTCATATCGCTTGCAGGGATAGAAATTTAATAGGGCTTCAGGGATTATTGCTTGGGGCATGGGCGCTTGGAGTGAAAAATATATTGGCGATAACGGGCGATCCAGCTAAAATCGGTGACTTCCCAAATGCGACGACCGTTCAAGATGTTGATTCAATCGGCTTGATAAGGATTTTGAAAAATATGAACCATGGACTTGATGCAATGGGTAACACCATCGGTGAGCCGACGCATTTCCTCATCGCTTGTGCTGTCAATCCAACAGCTCAAAATCTTGATTACGAAATATCACGGCTTGAAAAGAAAGTTGAAGCCGGGGCGCAGATCGTTTTCACTCAACCATTATACGAGATTAAAACGCTTGAGCTTTTCATCAAAAAGATTCAACACTTGAATATCCCCGTCATGCTTGGAATTTTGCCTTTGAGAAGCTACAAGCACGCTGAGTTTTTGCACAACGAAGTTCCGGGGATTTTTATCCCAGATTGGGTTCGTGAAAAACTTTTTCTTGCCCGTGATGACGCCGGGAAAATAGGCGTTGAAATTTCAGCCCAATTTCTAAAAGAAGCAAAGCATCTTGTCCAAGGGGTGTATCTTCTCCCACCGTTCAAAAAATATCACCTCGCGGTTGAAATACTTCAAAAAATTTAAAAACAAAAATTCACCTCAAGATGCTACCAGCCGAGATAATAAGAAAAAAAAGAGATGGAGGAAAATTAACAAAAGATGAAATTTCATTCTTCGTCAATGGCTACATCAAAGGGACAATCCCTGACTATCAAATGTCAGCTTTTCTGATGGCGGTTTACTTTCAAGGCATGGACTTTGAAGAAACAACCTATTTGACGGAGGTTATGTTACACTCTGGGGAAATCGTTGACCTTTCCGATGTCCCGGGTGTTAAAGTTGATAAACATTCAACGGGTGGGGTGGGGGATAAAATCTCCCTTATACTTGCACCGATAGTTGCCTCAGCCGGTGTTCCCGTTCCAATGATATCAGGAAGAGGGCTCGGTCATACGGGCGGAACACTTGACAAACTTGAATCAATTCCGGGATTCAAAACAAACCTTTCAATAATTGAATATAAAAAAGTCATTTCAGAGATTGGTCTTGTCATGATCGGTCAAACTCAAGAGATAGCACCTGCTGACAAAAAGATATACGCCCTTCGTGATGTCACAGCCACAGTTGAATCAATCCCTCTCATTTCGGCAAGCATAATGAGCAAAAAACTTGCGGAAGGGATTGACGCCCTTGTCCTTGATGTAAAGACGGGAAACGGTGCTTTCATGCGCGAATATGATAAAGCCCTTAACCTTGCACAAACTCTTTTCGCGATTGGGAAAAACTTCGGCAAGAAAGTCATCGCTTTCATCACAGATATGAATCAACCGCTTGGATACGCTGTTGGAAATTGGCTTGAGGTAGTTGAGTCAGTTCAATGCTTGCGCGGTTTTGAAGTTCCAGATCTGATGGAATTAACTTACACCCTTGCTGGGGCTATGATAATGCTCGGTGAAAAGGCAATGTCAATTGAAGATGGGATTAAAATCGCTAAAAAAGTCGTCCATTCGGGCGAAGCATATGAGAAATTTCTACAACTTGTTGAAAGACAGGGCGGTGATGTAAGTTTCATTGAAAATCCAGAAAAATATCCGCTTCCAAAACATTCAATTGAACCAAAACATTCAATTGAAGTCAAGAGCATGTTTGATGGCTATGTATACGCAATAGACACGCTTGAAATAGGGCTTGTATCGGTTATGCTCGGGGCTGGTAGAACGAAAGTTGATGACCTTATAGACCCGAAAGCGGGGATTGTTTTGAAAAAGAAAATTGGTGATGAGGTTCAAACTGGCGAACCACTTGCGGTTTTTTACACCGATAAAGATGATGTCATAAAACCTGCAAAGGAACGGCTTTTGAAAGCTTTTAAAATAAACACTGAAAAGCCAATCCCACCAAAACTAATTAAAACGATGATTGATTCAGAGGGAATTAAAGAATGGAAATAAAAAAGGGCGGGTTCAGAAGAACCCGCCCCATTAACTTTTACTTCATCAAAACCATTTTCTTCGTAGCAACGAAATCACCAGCCGTGAGCCGATAGAAATACACACCGCTTGAAAGTCCAGTAGCGTTGAACTCAACCACATGCACACCCGCTGGCATAACCTCATCTTTCAAAACAGCAACACGCTCGCCAAGGACATTGAACACCTCAAGCTTGACTTTTGATTCTCTCGGCAATGCAAATCCTATCTTCGTGGATGGGTTGAATGGGTTAGGATAGTTCTGATACAATTCAAAGGCAACTGGAATCTCTGGCTGAGTAAATTCAACGCCTGTCAATTTACTGATTGAAAGTTGCAGTAAAGCAACGACATATTTTGGATTATGGACACCGTGGCTTTTATCTTCCGTGACATATCTGTAGTTCCAATAAGCTTGTTTTAACCTAACGGAGTCGGGGTCTGATCTTATCAACTGCCAATCAACTGTCGGTTGTCCTCTTGGTGGTAGATCTTATCAACTGCCAATCAACTGTCGGTTGTCCTCTTGGTGGTAGAGCCATTGCAAGTTTCTCAACAAGACCATCAACTTCTTTCATAAATGGCTCAATCGTTCCGTCCATATCGTAATCATAGGATGCCATTATATCGTCAAATTTCGTAATCCCGGTATGGCACTTAACACAACCTGTGATGTTATCATATTCCTGACCATCGGGAGCGATATATTTCATTTTCCAAGTATGCATTCCGATTTTATCCCTTGCCACATGACCTGTGTCAGGTGTTGCGGACATATGGCAACCAACACAGGCATTTTCAACAAGCCGATGTCCAACACTGCTTGGCAAGTTAACTCCCCATGTATAACCATTTTGACCAAGATATACATCGCCGGCACCGGCATGATGCGGACCCCAGATAGAACTTAAACTTGTAGTAACATAGGTCAAAGCATTTCTACGATATTTATGACAGTTGATGCAAATCTTTCCTTTTCCAAGGTCAATTGATGAATAGTTAAATCCATTCGCAAGCGTATCAGCTGTAGTCGGTGCTTGACGCAATTCCATTGAATGCGGGTCGTGGCAAGTTTGGCAAGTTATCGTAGTGTGTTTTATACGGCTGTAACCAGTTGAAATCCTATTGTCAAATTCTTCATTTTTAACAAACGCAACGAAGCCAGCACCATCGTGGCAACGCACACAGGTATTAAGATTATACTGCCCTGGTTGAATTGTCGTTGTACCGCTTGAACGGAAGCTATTTGACCAAACAGATTCAGCATGACCTGAATATTCCCACTGCACATAGCGATTATGTCTCCACGGTTCGTTATGGCATTGTGCACACACTTCCGCGCTCATCGTCTTAGGTTGTGTTCCAGCACCATAGTGATTTGGATTCTTTGGACCGTGGCAATTTTCACAGCCAATCGTTGCAACTAAACTCAACATTTTCTTATCTGTTGTTAAAAGCGAATCAAATAACCCAGCCCTTGGCGGTTTCCATTGGTTCCAATCAAATCCAAGTTGTGTAGCTACATCGTCAAATCCACCGTTATTTGCCATTGTGTTATAACCAGTCGTATGACATCTCCAGCAGTTTGGACCCCAGTAAGGTGCAAGTTGACCGTTCATCCCTCTCTCAAAAATGGTAGCATGTCCAGAAGATACCCACTTGTTGTAAATTTCGGGCGTCACCGACTTATGGCAAGAAGCGCAATTAAACGGCGCTCCGCTGAGGTCTTTCCAATTAACACCAGTGTAATTTGCTGCAATTATCGTGATCGTCGTATCATCAACACCGTTTACAACAAGCTTTACTTGATAAGAGCCAGCCACATCTGGCTTAAATGTGACAAGCTGTTGATTTGTTGCGCTTAATGTTGCATTTGAACCTGTCGGACGCCCAACAATTGACCATTCATAACTTGTAGCGTTTTTAAAAGCAGTATCGCCTGAAACATCATAACCTCTGAGCCAGACAACTGTTCCAGTCCCGACCACTGGCAAACCTGAAGAAACACTATCAAGGTTCATAATCCCCATTCCCTCAAGGACATGTGGGGACATTCCCTCAATTTTGATATACGCCTTTTGGGCAAAAGCAACACCTACCATTAGAAGTAAAAGTCCCAAAATCGTAATTTTATGGCGCATTTTTGCACCTGAAATTTTGTTTTTTATTTGCAAAAGATATTTGTTACAAATTTTGTGCCATGGAAAAATTTTTTAAAATTTTCTAATTTTCATAAATTTCCAGTGACAAATGTGACAAATATGAACAATGGAAATTGCAACCTTTGTCTCAATTTTCAACAAAAAAAGAAGCGTCCCTTCATGAAGAAAACATTGTTTTTGACCTTGCTCCCGGTTCTATTGCTGGCTTGTTCAAGGAATCAAGCCGTAAAATTGCCCGAAGAGGTGGAGCGAGGTAGGAAAATTTTTTATGATTCAAATTATGGTTCAACCGGGCTTGCTTGTGCGAACTGCCATGCCGACTTTGACGATGAAAAATATCCTGACGATAGAATTAGACCCGGGCATAATCTCATCGGGGTGACGAAGAAAAAGGTAACTTGGTATGGGAGATTTCGTGGTGAAGCACTTGGAGCAACCGCTTATGGCGCTGGGCTCTGCGTAGTTATGTATCAAAGAAAGGATAACATCAAAAATCCCTTTAAAGCTCTTCCGCCAGAGGATGCCTCAGCACTTATAGCCTACTTTGAATTTATAACCGGCGACGCTGAGCCTAAAATTAACGACATTAAACCCATATTGCCCTGGGAAAGTGAAAAGGATAGATCGGCAAAGTTAGAAAGTTTCAAATCTAAAATTTTAAGCTTGAAGGGGAATCCACAAAATGGGGAGATAATTTACGAAAAAGCATGTCATCAATGTCATTCCGAGGAAATCGCAATAGGACCGCCACTTTTTAACATTGAGATTAACCCAGGGAAAATGATTGAACTAATTCGCGCTGGTTCCCCCATGGAAAGCCAAACCATGATGCCTTTCTTCACACCGGATAAGCTGACGGATCAGGACATAGCTGACTTAATTTCGTTCTTGAAGCGTTAAAAAAATTTCCTTTGCTTTTTTTATTTTTCTTCGTCCGCAAATATCGGAAATATTTTTAAACACTTTAAAAATTTGGCTTCTTTTAACCCCGACATTTAAAGCGCCTTTTAAATGCGAACGCAATTGCCTTTCCCAACCCAGCGTCGTTAAAATCGCCACATTTAAAATCTCCCGCTCCCTCAAACTTAACACATCTCTACTTAGAACCTTCCCGTAGCCTTCTATTATCATCCATTGAGCGATCTCCGGATGAAGCGCTTTCATATTTTGAATCAACTTTTCATAATCCTCTTTATAAACCTTGCGACAGGTTTCCACTCCGTTGACATAAAACTTTTCAACATCGTATTCCCTCGCCTTTGCGTTTTTTTGTCTAACTACATCTCTTAAAACTTTGAAGCTTTCTATCACTGCCGGAAACCCAGCGAAAAGATAGCACTGCAAAATTGCTTCTTCAATCCTTCTGACATTTATTTTTCTTTTTAAAGCTCTTTCAATTTCAACGCTTAATTTTTTGAGTTTCCCCGATGAGACAAGTGAGACGATTCGTGTCAAGAATTTCATATCTTGTTTCATGTCAGTAAAAATTGAATTAAAAATAAAAAACCCTGCCTCCTTTCAAGAAGCAGGGCGGACTAAAACCTTTGTCAAAAATTTATTGCTCTTTCAATAGATCAAGTTCATATTGTGCGTTTCTTGCAAGTCGTGGGTCTTTTTTCGCTTCAAGGAAAGCTTTTCTTGCTTCTTCAACTTGACCGAGGCGCTTGTAGGCAATCCCAAGTTCAAAATAAGCGTCGGCATTCGCACCTTTGGGGTTCAATTCTATCGCCTTTTTCGCTGATTCAACCGCTTTATCGTGTTGAGAGAGTTTGTTGTAAACAACGGCGAGCATGACATAAACCTTCGGATAGTCCTGTCTGTAAGTTGTCGCTTTCACAAGAAGATCAAGCGCCTCTTGAAACTTTCCAGCTTGAATCAAAGTATTGGATTTCCCTATCAACGCTTCAACTATTCCCTTAATCGCAACATCAAGCTTATTGTCATATTCAAGTGCCTTGGTGTAATTCTCAATGGCGCCATCATAATCGCCTTGCGTAAGATAAATTCCAGCGATGGCGTTATAAGCTGGAGCGAAATCTTTTTTCAAATTTATTGCCTCTTTGAACGCCTTTATTGCCTCGTCATTTTGCCTGAGCGCTTTTAAGGCAATGCCCTTGTTGTAATAAAATTTTGGGTCTTGATAAAGTTGAAGCGCCTGATCATACTTTTCAATTGCTGCCTTGTAGTTACCGCTTCTCAACAGCGAGTTCCCCTCGTTGAAAAGTTTTCCCGCCTCAACTTCTGGTTTCGTTGAATTTCCTCCCTGGGCTAAAACAAATGAAGAAACCAAAATCAAAACCGCAATGGAAAGCAAAAATTTCTTCATAAATATCGCACCTCCTTAATTTTGATGCATTCGTTTTCGGTAATTATAAAAAAAATTCTGTTAAAAGTCAATAACCAGAGCAGAACTCGTTGAACCTGTCGCACGGATTTGTTAAAAATCGGTTAATAGCCCCGCAATTTACATCATTTTTAAAAATCCGCTTTAATTGAATTTTAACTTTCCTTTCATACTGACTTAATTTCATCCTGCTATATTGACTGCGGAAATAAAACAAATTAGTAGGTGAGATATGAAGAAAAAGTTATTATCGCTTTTACTGCTGGTGATTTTAGGTGATTTGCTCGTTTCACAGGTTCAAATCTCGGGCAAGGTTTACGATTTTTCTACCGGGGAACCACTTGCGGGGGTCAACATCTTTCTTCCCGATAAAGAAACCGGTACCTCAACTGGGATTGACGGAAATTTCAAAATTAAAGTTAGCCCTGGGAATGTCAGAATTAGATTTAGCTATATCGGTTATAAGACGCTTGATACATTGTTAAGTGTTAATAAGGACATCATTTTGGAAGTTAGGTTAAAGCCAGATGTTGTTGAGCTCGGTGAGGTTCAAGTTACCGGTTCCGCGATAAGAGATAATTCCTCCATTTTGGGATTTATCGCTGAGAAACAGATAAGCACAAGCATTTTTGATGGATTGAGTTACAGACAGATAAAGATGACAATAGCTACCACTTCAGCTGATTTGATGTCAAAGGTTGTTGGAGTAAGCGTTAAGCAAAACAAATTTGTAAATGTTCGTGGAATTGATGAGAGATATAATGTTGTAACTTTGAATGGGTCTATTTTGCCGGGGACTGAACCAGATAAAAGGTCTTTTGCGTTTGATCTAATTCCAGCTGGTCTTGTTCAAAGTGTTAAGATCGTCAAAACATTCACCCCGGACTTGCCAGGGAGCTCTTCGGGTGGGTTTATTGATATAACGACGCTCTCGTTCCCGGAGTCAACGCTGAATGAATTCGGTTTTTCCCTAAATAGCATACCCGGGATAACATTTAATAGTTTTTCCGTCTACGGAATGGACAAATTGAGTTTGTTTGGGGTTTCAGATGGAAAGATTGGGCTTCCGAGCGATTTCCCATCCGACATTTCTAAGATTCCAGTTGAACAGAGAAATTTGTTTGCGAAAGAGATACCTAACCTGTTGAACAAAAACTCTTTGTATCACCTCCCTGATTTAAGGATGAGTTTCCTTAGAATCGGGAAATTGTTTAAATCTCATCTATCGTATTCAATGGCGGTAAATTATAGGAGGACATCGTTAAAACAGGAACTTGAACTTTATGAATATGAGGGTGATTGGTCTAAAAGGTTTGAATATCAAGGGAACAAGTATGAAAGGGAAGTTCAATTTGGCGGTCTTATTGAACTTCAAGCTAAATTTTCAAACCATACAATTGGATTGAGGGGAATTTCAACGATGATGTTTGAGGATATGTTTTCGCAATTGCGCGGTTTTCAATATACAGATCAAGGGGCTGAGCAAATTCATTTGATGACCGGGGTTGAGAGTCGCAATTTGAACTTCGCTCAAATTTATGGCGAACATAGTTTTGGAGATGTAAACTTGAACTGGAAAGCGAGCTCTTCAACAGTTAGGAATAATCAACCTGATAGTAGACGACTTGTTTACGGGCGCGATATCAGTGATACGGAGTCAAAATTTGTCGTTGTATTTGGTCCTCAAGCAAACCTGAAAAACGGTGGTATATTGTTTTCAGATTTGAGAGACGAAGTCAAAGAAATTAGAAGTCAAGTTAAATTCCCAATTTGGAGGTTTAAGTTCACATCTGGTCTTGACCTGTGGCAAACGAAGCGAAATTTTGAGTTTCGGCTCATTGGTGTTGTCGTTAACTTGAATGGATGGACCGACTATAGAATGTATTATCTACCGCCGGACTCAATCTTTATACCCGACAATTTCAGGAGAAATGGATTTTCACTTGACGAGTATAAGAATGGAACTAACAGATATAAGGCAACGGATAGAAATATCGCTTATTATTTAAATTTTGAGCTTCCGTTCAGATTTAAAGCGCAATCAATAAGCTTCGTTTCCGGAGTTAGGGTTGAAAGGGTTAATCAGAAAATATATACGAGGGATTTCGCAGATGTAAGAGATGTGATAATTGAAAAAGATTACATTGATTTTCTACCGTCAGTTTTGGTTAAGTATTCGCCATCGCACTTCGTTAATTTGAAGTTGTCCTACAGCCAAACTATAAACAAGCCGGAATTAAGGGAAATTGCACCATTTTTATACTTTGATTTCTACACTCAAACAAGCGTTAGGGGTGATTCATCACTTCGCAGAGCTGTTTCTTTTAACTATGATTTGAGGTTTGAGATTTTCAGCAAGGGAGAGGATATGCTTTCAGTTGGGGTGTTTAACAAGCACATTAAATCACCGATTGAAAAGGTTGTTGTCTCAGGGAGTGCGCTTGGCTCGGAGAGGACATTTAAGAATGCCAAGTATGCAAGTGTGTACGGGGCTGAAATTGAATTTGTTAAAAATGTTAAGTTTTTGAAGTTCATCGGCAATTTTTCCGTTATCAAGTCGTCAGTTGATGTTGAAGGGACGGAAGGGACAATTGAAAGAAGAGGTAGAAGCCTACAAGGGCAGGCGCCTTATATGGCAAACTTATATGTCGCTTATGAAAAGCCGGATTCAAGGTTTAATTTTGGAGTTTTATTCGGCTTGATAGGTCCGAGGGTTTACGATGTTTCAACGCAGTATCAAGATGACATAATTGAGACCGCAAGATATCAGATTGATTTGAGAATGGGGTTGAAGTTGACAAAAGTTTTAAGCGTCAACTTGACCGGGAAAAATTTGACTGCCACACCGATAGTTTTAAAGCAGGGGAATTACATTTATCGCAAAATATCAACTAACGCAAGTGTTTCTATTGATTTCACAGTTAAACTATAACAAAAACAAAAATCAGGGAGGTAAAAATGAAAATGGCTAAACAACTCACGCGAATCATCGCTGTGGTGTTTGCGCTTGTCTTCTCTCAATTTGATCAATTGTTTTCTCAACCGCCGTCAAATGTCGTCGTCTTGCAGGGAAGGATAACACAGAATATGACGCTTACGGCTGATAAGCAATATCTTTTGCGTGGTTTTGTCACCGTTGAAGATGGTGCTACACTTACGATTGAACCTGGAACGGTAATATATGGAGAAAAAGAGACGAAAGGTTCACTGATAATTAAAAGAGGTGGGAAAATTTACGCAAACGGAACAAAGGAAAGACCGATTGTATTTACAAGTGCTCAGCCAAAGGGTCAAAGAGCAGCTGGGGACTGGGGTGGCGTGCTTATACTTGGGAGAGCTCCAATTAATGTCCCAGGTGGAACTGCTGTAATTGAAGGGGGTCTTGGCGATGATGGGATATATGGCGGTGATAACCCGGACGATAGCAGTGGAGTTTTTAGATATGTGAGGATAGAGTTTCCAGGTATAGCTTATGCACCAGATAATGAGATAAATGGATTAACGCTGGGTGGAGTTGGAAGAAAAACTTTAATTGAATATGTCCAAGTCAGTTACTCTGGAGATGATTCATTTGAATGGTTTGGTGGGAATGTCAATGCAAGGTATCTTGTAGCATACAAGGGGCTTGATGATGATTTTGATATTGATTTTGGATATTCAGGGAAGGTTCAATTTGCGCTTGCGATAAGGGACCCGAATATAGCTGATATAAGCGGAAGCAACGGGTTTGAATCGGATAATGATGGTTCAGGGTCAACCAACACACCAAGGACATCAGCGATTTTCAGCAATGTTACTTTCATTGGACCAATGCCTGATGATTTTGGATATTCAGGGAAGGTTCAATTTGCGCTTGCGATAAGGGACCCGAATATAGCTGATATAAGCGGAAGCAACGGGTTTGAGTCGGATAATGATGGTTCAGGGTCAACCAACACACCAAGGACATCGGCGATTTTCAGCAATGTTACTTTCATTGGACCAATGCCCGATACAAATTTCACTGGATATAATCCAAATTTCAAGCGTGGGGCTCATCTGCGTAGATCAACTCGTTTAAGTTTCTACAATAGTATCATTGCGGGCTGGCCTGTTGGAATTCTTCTTGATGGCTCTAATGTTGTTAATGATGCGAGGAATGATACACTTCAGATAAAAAATGTAGTAATTGCCGGTGTTAAGTCAGCTAACACTGTCACAACAAATGTTTCAGGTTTTGATGCTAAATCGTGGTTTTTATCGGCATCAAATAACAATTTAATTTTGCCAACTGTCGGTGATTTAAAATTGGTTGATCCATTTAATCTTTCAAATCCAAATCCAATCCCCCGTTCAGATTCACCCGTCCTTAACAGGGCAGATTTTACAAATCCAAGATTGAGAGATCCTTTCTTTGTCCCGGTTAATTGGGTTGGAGCATTTGGACCAAACGAAAGTGAAAGATGGGACTTGGGTTGGACAAATTATGACCCACAAAACACTGATTATTCAAAGTTCACAAGTGTTTACGAACGGACATCGGAAGTTCCGAGGGAATTTGAATTGAAGCAAAATTATCCAAATCCCTTCAACCCTGAAACTGTCATAGAGTTTAGCATCACAATCGCTTCAAAGGTTAAGTTAGCGGTTTATAATTCACTTGGTCAGCTTGTTAGGGAAATTCTGGACGATAATTTGGAGCCAGGCTCGTACAAAGTAAAATTCAACGCAAGTGATTTACCCTCAGGTGTTTATATTTATCGTCTTACGGCTGGTGGTTATGCATTCTCAAGGAAGATGGTTTTGGTGAAGTAAATTTTTGGCGGGGCGTAAGCCCCGCTTTTTTTTATTTTTGACCGCTTGCTTTACGCAAGCGGTCCATTATAGCTACACCAAGCCCAACTTCTGGTATCGCCTCCGCATAAATTATCCTAACCCCAATTGAGTCAAGTTTATGTAAAGCGGAAAATAAATTGCTCGCTGCTTCCCGTAGGTCACCATTTTCGGATAGTATTTCAACATGCTTCGCTTTTATTTCACGGTTGGTTTTTTTGAAGAGTAAGACACCTATATCATCATCCTCTTCAATTTCATCAAGCGAAGAAAAAATTTTTATCTGTGTTCTCGGGGCATAATGTTTGGGGAGTTGTCCGGGTGATAAAATTTTATCAACACTTTTTTGAATTTTGACTTTACCGATCACTTTTTCAATTTCTTCAATTGGAAGACCGCCTGGGCGCAAAACCGCTGGTTCTTCATCAATTAAAGATAAAACGGTTGATTCAACCCCAATTGGACACTTTCCACCGTCAAGTATCAAGTCAATCTTGTCACCGAGCTGTTTCTCAACATGTTCAGCTGTGGTTGGACTTATGTAACCGAACGGGTTTGCACTTGGGGCGGAAATTGGGGTTTGAGCGTTCTCAATCAAAGCAAGAGCCACAGGATGGGCTGGCATTCTTACGGCAACTGTGGGAAGCCCAGCTGTGACGATGTCAGGGACGATGTTTGACTTTGGTAAGACAAGCGTTAAAGGACCTGGCCAAAATTTTCGGATGAGTTTCTCGGCTCTGTCATCAATTTTTTTTACGATTTTTTCAAGCCATTCAATTTTTGATATATGAACTATAAGCGGGTCAAAACTTGGGCGATTTTTGACTTCAAAAATTTTTGCCACCGCATACGGGTTCAATGCGTCAGCACCTAAACCATACACAGTTTCTGTTGGAAAGGCAACAAGCCCTCCTTTTTTTATGATTGAACCAGCAAGTTTTATATTTTCATCTGTCGCTTTAACTTTCATCGGACAAAAATGCTTAAGTTTGTGAAATCTTTTCAGTTTTGTGTTTGGTTTTTCGGTTGTTTTTAAATTGATTTTCAATGTGAATATTTGGCACGCATTTTGCAATATAAATTTAACAGAAAAATCGCTTTTTAAAAATAAAAACAAGAGGTGAAAGAGTATGGGAAAAATCGTTGGAATTGACCTTGGGACGACCAACTCTGTCGTAGCAGTAAAATTGGGAAATGATGTTGTCGTTATCCCGACTTCGGAAGGTCCAAGGACTTTGCCTTCGGTTGTAGCATTTACGAAGACAGGGGAACGACTTGTTGGTCATCCCGCAAAACGTCAGGCGATAACAAACCCGGAAAATACAATTTACTCAATCAAGCGTTTTATGGGAAGATTTTATGACGAGGTGATTGAGGAAGCGAGGAGAGTTCCATATAAGGTCTGGGAAGATTTTATGACGAGGTGATTGAGGAAGCGAGGAGAGTTCCATATAAGGTCGTTCGTGGTCCAAACAATACTGCAAGGGTTCAGATTGGCGATAGGATTTATTCACCACCGGAAATTTCCGCTATGATTTTGCAGAAGTTGAAACAGGACGCCGAAGCTTATCTCGGTGAGAAAATCACAGATGCGGTGATTACCGTTCCAGCTTACTTTAATGATGCTCAGCGTCAGGCGACGAAAGAAGCCGGGGAGATAGCTGGTTTAAATGTTAGAAGGATTATAAATGAGCCAACAGCTGCTTCCTTGGCGTTTGGTCTTGATAAGAAAGGGAAGCAAATGAAGATAGCTGTTTTTGACCTCGGTGGTGGAACTTTTGATATTTCAATTCTTGAGATCGGTGAAGGAGTTTTTGAAGTTAAGGGAACGAGTGGTGATACACATCTTGGCGGTGATGATTTTGACCAGAGGATAATTGATTGGATAGCTGAGGAATTTTTGAAGCAGGAAGGTGTTGATTTGCGCAAGGACCCAATCGCTTTGCAGAGGTTGAAAGAAGCAGCCGAAAGAGCGAAAATTGAACTCTCAAGCCGTCTTGAGACGGAGATAAATCTTCCGTTCATAACCGCTACAAGCACAGGTCCAAAGCATTTGCAGATGACATTGACGAGGGCGAAGTTTGAGCAGTTGATTGATGATTTGCTTCAGAAGTTGATTCCACCGTGTGAAGAAGCATTGAGGCGGGCAAAGATGACCGTTCGCGATATTGACGAGGTTATACTTGTTGGTGGTTCAACGCGAATTCCAAAAGTTCAACAAATAGTGCGTGATTTCTTCGGTAAGGAACCAAACAAGAGCGTCAATCCTGATGAAGCGGTTGCAATAGGTGCTGCTATTCAGGGTGCGATACTAGCTGGTGAGGAAAAGGATATTCTCTTACTTGATGTTACGCCACTTTCACTTGGTGTTGAAACGCTCGGTGGAGTTATGACGGTTTTGATCCCCGCGAATACAACAATACCGACGCGTAAAACGGAGATATTCACGACCGCAGCTGATAACCAGACATCTGTTGAGATTCATGTCTTGCAGGGTGAAAGACCGATGGCGAAGGATAACAGATCGCTTGGTAGGTTTATACTTGATGGGATTCCACCGGCACCGCGTGGAGTTCCACAGATTGAGGTGACATTTGATATTGACGCAAATGGAATTTTACATGTGACTGCCAGAGATAAAGCCACAGGAAAAGAGCAAAGCATTAGGATAACCGCTTCAAGTGGTTTGACGAAAGAAGAAATTGAAAGAATGAAGCGGGAAGCGCAAGAACACGCTGAAGAGGATAGAAGGAAACGCGAAGAAGCCGAACTCAGAAATCAAGCTGATAACCTTGTCTACACAACGAGGAAGCAACTTCGTGAACTCGGCGATAGATTGCCGTCTGATTTGAGGAGCAAGATTGAAATGAAAGCGAATAAACTTGAGGACCTTATAAAGACGAACGCACCGATTGCTGATGTTAAAGCTGGGATGGATGATTTAACGCGGGCTTGGAATGAGGCATCAGGTTATCTATATCAACAAGCGACATCAACGACATCAACGGGATATTCAACAAGTGGTGGAACGCATGAGGAGACAAAGAAAGATGTTAAAGATGCTGACTATGAGATAGTTGATGATAAGGATAAGAAGGAGAAGAACTAATTAGAAATTTTTCAAAAGCGCACCTTTTTCAAAGGCGAGGTTTTAATGCCTCGCCTTTTTTGTGAAAAAATTAAAAGGAGGTGAAATTTATGAACTGGAATAAATTTACGATAAAATCCCAAGACGCTATCCAAAAGGCGATGCAAATCGCTGCCGATAGAAACCATCAGGTCATTGAGCCGGAACATTTGCTCCTTGCTTTGATTGATGATGAAACAGGTCTTGTCAATTCAATTATAAAGAAAATCGGTGGCAATGTCAATTACATCAGAAATAAATTAAATGAAGCGATAAATAAATTTCCGCAGGTTCAGGGAGCAGGGTTGGGCATGGGCAATCAATATATTTCGCAAAACTTGATGAAGGTATTTGATGATGCTTTGAAGGAAGCGAATAATTTGAAAGATGAATATATAAGCGTTGAACATCTTCTCATTGCTATTTCGGAAAATAGAAATACTGATGCCGGAAGAATACTTTCCGATCAAGGAATTGTCAAGGATGCAATTTTAAAGGTGATGCGCGAGATTCGCGGTTCACAAAGGGTTACGGATCAAAATCCAGAAGATAAGTATCAAGCACTTAAAAAATACGGTAGAGATTTAACGGAGCTTGCTCGCTTGGGAAAACTTGACCCTGTTATCGGTAGGGATGAGGAAATTCGTCGTGTGATGCAAGTTTTAAGCCGAAGGACGAAGAATAATCCAGTTTTAATCGGTGAGCCGGGCGTTGGAAAAACAGCTATCGTTGAGGGAATCGCTCATAGAATTGTACAAGGTGATGTCCCAGAGCCGTTGAAGAACAAAAGAATTTTTGCCCTTGACATAGGTGCTTTGATAGCTGGGACAAAATATCGTGGTGAGTTTGAAGATAGGTTGAAAGCTGTCCTTCGTGAGATTCAGGAATCAAACGGCGAGATAATTCTTTTCATTGATGAATTACACACAATTGTCGGTGCTGGTGCTGCTGAAGGCGCTGTTGACGCTGCAAATATGCTTAAACCCGCACTCGCCAGAGGTGAACTCCATGCAATTGGAGCTACGACGATTGATGAATACCGAAAGCACATTGAAAAAGACCCCGCACTTGAGAGAAGATTTCAGCCGATCCTTGTTGAGGAGCCGTCCGTTGAAGATACCATTTCAATTTTGCGCGGTTTGAAAGAGAAATACGAAGTTCATCACGGCGTGAGAATAACTGACGCTGCTATTGTAGCAGCTGCACAGTTGAGCCATAGATATATCACAGATAGATATTTGCCCGACAAAGCGATTGATTTAATTGATGAAGCAGCATCAAAGTTGAGAATTGAAATTGATTCAATGCCAGAGGAACTTGATGAAATTGAAAGGAAGATCAAACAGCTTGAAATAGAAAGGGAAGCAGTTAAGCGCGAGTTGACATCAAATTACGCAACTGATGTTGATAAAAAGGCAACGCAGAAGAAGCTTGAGGATATTGAACAAGAACTCGCAGGATTAAGAGAGGAAAGGGATCGTCTAAGAGCTCATTGGCAAATGGAGAAAGAACTTATTAAATCAATCAGGGAGATGAAGGAGCAAATTGAGAAGGCGAAAATTGAAGCCGAAAAAGCTGAGCGTGAGGGTGATTATGGTAGGGTCGCTGAATTAAGATACGGTGTTATACATTCGCTTGAGATGAAATTGAAAGAAACGACGCAAAAACTTGCAGAGGTTCAAAAAGATTTAAGGATGTTGAAAGAGGAGGTTGATGCGGAAGATATCGCGGAGATAGTTTCAAAGTGGACTGGGATTCCGGTTCAGAGGATGCTTGAAAGCGAGAGGACAAAACTTTTGCATATGGAAGAAAGATTACATGAAAGGATTGTTGATCAGGAGGAAGCCGTGAAGGCGGTGAGCAATGCCATTCGTAGGGCGAGAGCTGGCTTGCAGGATGAGAGAAGACCCATTGGCTCGTTTCTCTTTATAGGAAGCACTGGTGTCGGTAAAACGGAACTTGCAAGAGCACTTGCCGAACTTTTGTTCAACGATGAAAACGCTATGATAAGAATTGATATGTCGGAGTATATGGAAAGATTTTCCGTCTCAAGATTGATCGGAGCTCCTCCTGGTTATGTTGGTTATGAAGAAGGCGGACAATTAACCGAAGCAGTTAGAAGGAAACCATACTCGGTCGTTTTACTTGATGAGATTGAAAAGGCGCATCCCGAGGTCTTCAACATTTTGCTTCAAGTCCTTGAGGACGGGCGCCTTACAGATAGCAAAGGTCATGTCGTCAATTTCAAGAATACGATCATAATTATGACTTCAAATATCGGTTCGAATATCATCCAGGAGAAAATGTCAAGGATGACGGATGAAAACAGAGATAGAATAATATCATCCAGGAGAAAATGTCAAGGATGACGGATGAAAACAGAGATAGAATAATGGAGGAGATAAGAAGTGAGGTTATGCAAATTTTAAGACAGACGATAAGACCTGAATTTCTCAACAGAATTGATGAGATAATTTTCTTCAAGCCGTTGACGAAGTCGGACATACTAAAAATTGTTGACTTGCAGATGAAACAGGTTAATAAGCGACTTGAGAAAAACAATATGAAGCTTGAGCTTACAGATAGAGCGCGGGTGTGGCTTGCCGAAGTCGGATATGATCCGACATTTGGTGCAAGACCATTGAGACGAGTTATACAGAAACATATACTTGACCCGCTTGCTGAAAAAATCCTTGCCGGTGAATTTCTGAATGGCGATACTATAATTGTTGATATTGACTCAAAAGGAAAGCCAATGTTTATAAAGAAGGTTGAAAAAGTTGAAGTTGTTTAAACTTGAAGGGGACGCCCCTTGGCGTCCCTTTTTTGTTTTGCTCAAATTTTTTTATTAATTTTCCATTGGCTTGGGCGGTTAGCTCAGTTGGTTCAGAGCGCCACCCTTACAAGGTGGAGGTCAGAGGTTCGAATCCTCTACCGCCCACTAATTTTCTCCTCCCTCAAGGTTTTTAACTATAATTAACGATGAAAGCGACATCATTGCGCTCAGGTAAAAGCCCGCTCTTAATCCGAGAAAACTTGCTATTAATCCGCCAAATCCCGGACCGAGGACATTTGAAAGCGTCGTAAAACTTGAAGCTATCCCCATTACTCCACCTTGTTTCTCTTCACTTACATTTCTACTTATGAACGAGTAAATCACGGGTGTAATGCCACCAAGGAAAAATCCAAAAGTTGCTCTGAAAAATATAAGATGAAAAATTGATCGTGAGATTCCTTGCATAAGAAGGGAAATCCCAGCGCCCAAAAAAGAGATGAAAAGATTCTTTCTATATCCCGATACGCCAAATTTTTTTACATCCTCATCGTTTCTTTTTCCCCACCAGGGAGCAGATAAGACAGTGAAAAGTCCTGCGATTGAAAAGGAAATCCCGGCTAAACTTGATATATGTTTTATTTCACCGGAGATGAATTCAACAAAAAGCGCAAAAATTGGCTGAACAAGCATCACCGATGTCTGAGATAAAAATATCATCACCAAAGCGAACTTGATAAGTTTATTCTGCACGAAAGCGTAGTTGTAATTTTCAATTAAACTTTTTAACTCATTCCCTTTCCTTGTTTGGTTTTTTCTCTCCTCCTTTGTCCCAAATATGAGCAAAAACCCGGATATAAAACAAAGAAAACCCGTAAGCTGGAAAATATGTCTATAGCCGATTAAATCGGCGAAAATTCCGCCGAATAGAGGTCCGATAAGCTGTCCGCTTGAAGTTGCGGTTTGAAGGACCCCGATGGCATAACCTTTTTTCTTCCGCCGAATAGAGGTCCGATAAGCTGTCCGCTTGAAGTTGCGGTTTGAAGGACCCCGATGGCATAACCTTTTTTCTCATACGGTGACTCGGCTGATATAAAAGCAAGCGCAGACGGTATAAAGCCACTTATAGCACCCTGTATAATTCTGAAGATGAAAAGTTGATATACATTTTGCGATAAGCTTGTTAAAAGTTGAGCCAAACCAAGCCCAAAAATTGCGCGTATCATTATTAATTTTCGCCCGTATCTATCTCCGAGAGTTCCCCAAAGCGGTGTTGTAAAAAATGAAATTATAAAAGGACCTGAAAAAACAATCCCACTCCATCTTGCTATGCTTCCTTCGTCAGATACACCGAGCTCCCTGATAAAGAACGGAAGGAAAGGGACGACCATGCTCATCCCCATCATCGTGATGAACTGAGCGAGCCAAACAATGTAAAGGTTTTTTCGCCAGGTTTCCATCTATTTACTTTGCGTGCTTTTCTTAAATTGTATAACCAAGTCCAAAGACAAAGTGATACATTTTCATAAGTGTTTCCGCAGTGCCTCCGTAAATTCCGGCATTTATGATTTCACCGAGTGTATATTTCCCTTCAAAGAAAAAGAGAATGTGTTTGTGGATTTTTATATTAAAACCGCTTGCGAATTGAACGACGAAATCGTTCGTTTCGTATCTTTCAAATGATAACGAGTCAATGGTTGTTTCAAAGTGTGGTATTGAAATCCCGACGCCAAATTTAACAAATGGTGATATCTTGTCCCCAAATTTATAGCCGAAGTTTAAAGTTAAATAATTCAAGCCATGGGATATGGAAAAGTTTTGGACTATGTCGCCAAAGCGTATGACAGAATCAACAAGGGAATTTCTGTAAATTCCGACAGCTTTGACTTTTTGTTCTGGGTCTGAATAAACTTTTGAATGTATGAATTCAATTTCAGCGAAAACCTTAGGATTTATGAACTTCAAGCTTTGAG
>Ga0209670_100650_pt1 | contig 19568 bp, 15 predicted proteins | sample PerSpoBPS_BMetaG_FD_184741 | JGI IMG/M metagenome (GOLD analysis project Ga0209670, IMG submission 184741) | Thermal spring microbial communities from Yellowstone National Park, Wyoming, USA - Perpetual Spouter B (PS_B) MetaG (SPAdes) (version 3) | ecosystem: Environmental > Aquatic > Thermal...
GGCCCTCCTAACACCGGCAACAACATACCAAGTACCATATCTCTCAGCAGGCCTGACAATTATTGGGTGTAGAAGTATTTGCCTAATGTTTCTCCTAGTTCTCTCATCTATTGTATCTGCAACAGTTTTGAGGCTTGTACCGGAGGCATACCTTGTGTTGTACGGGCTTATCTTGAACGTCTCCTCTGTAACCTTAACCCTGAAGACCGCAGGCTTTACCGAGGGGTCGCGGGTGCCGTCTAAAGCATCCTCAACAGCCCTCTCAAGGGCCTCGCCTGAATATCCTCGCTCCTCGTAGTAGTCTCTAACCCAGTCCCCCAGCCAACCCACAATACTATACCTGTTTTGGCTGGTATTTTTGTGGAGAGAGTAGCGTGAAAGTGCAGCACCATCCTAAGATGTATAAGTTTTGGTTTGTAGGTGGTTGTTTTGGTGTATGGTTTGGTAGACCTGCTTAAAAGCTACTGGGATTCCGAGGACCATGAATATCTAGCTGGGTTACTCCAGAATTACGGTATTCCCATAAGGTTTGTCGGGATCTTCCCGGACTATAGGGTGTATTATCTAGCTGGATACAGGCTGCACGTATACAGGAGAGTATGTGCCTTGAACAAGTACAGTATACCTGATGAGTGTTATAGAATGATTTACGTGTTTGAGCGTAAGAACAGGAAGAAGGCCTTATGGCTTGTTGTATATGGAACTAGTAAAGAGATAACCCCAACCACAATAGGTGAAAAGTACGTTATATTCAGCATCGATGGCGACATACATCTGCTTACCCCCGACACTTCGATAGCCGGCTTCGTCAGGGCCGTAGAACTCCTAACATCAAAGCTCGTGGAAAAAGGTGTGGTTATGATGTCTTGCAGGTAGGTGTGGTTTGATGGAGGATCCCTCGATCTCTAGGTGGGTAGCAGTCAGAAGAGGCATGTCTCTCACAGGGCCCGCCTACATTACCATAGAGTTGAACGACGGCCCAGCTGACCTCAAATCAATTAGATTCTCTTTTGTTAAGCATCTTCTTACAGCAGACCTAGAGTTTGGTGATGGGGTTGTTCAGGTTGAGCTGGATACAGACTGGTTCTGTGTAGACTGGTTTAAATGGTGTGCTGAGTTAGGCCGCTACATACTGCACCTCAAATACAGGGGTAGGAAGAAGCCTTTTGCCAGCTACCTAGTCAGAAGGGTTGGAGGATTCATGGATATAGCTGATAACATAGCGAGGATGCTGACAAGGCCCGGTAGTGAGAGAGATGCATACAGCGAACCCGCGAAACTAAGTGAGGCCGAAACACTAAAGGTGAAGTAAATCGCTGGGAAGATGACAGCCGAAGGTTCTGTAGAAAAGCTATGTATAGGGTCGCAAAAGGACATAATCTCGGTCTATCTATTGAAGGCTTTAAATAGAATATCACCAGCAGCTCCTGCCGTCTTCGACATAGACGGCTTTGAGGCCGGGCCTGAGGAAATAATCCTAAAAATAGCCTCCCTATTCACAAAGACCTTACAATCCTATCTGTACATCTGCTATGTTCTCAGGGTTGCGGCAGAGATGATGTATGTTGATGGGCTGGCCGATAGGATTACGGAACTCCTCAAGCTACAGGAGCTAATAAGGCTCTGAAGAATCTTCTATGCTATGCCTCTACTACGTCGTGTATTAGTACTGTTGTTGTGTCTTCTATCTTTGTTATTGTTGCTCTTGCCTTGAACCTTCTCCCCTTCTTTATTAGGTCTCTTGGGCCGTTGTATGCTGAGGGCTCCAGCCTAGCCCTGAAGCTGTCATCAACCATGACCACAGCAAAACCAGGATATATCTTCTCAACAGCTATTGTGTGTACCCTTCCCTGCGGCTTTACTGTTAGTGGCTTTGACCTTATTACCGCTACTGTGACGTATCTATCTCCTATCTTCTTTATGAGTCCTTCCCTCTCAAGCCTGTTAAGGCTCTTCCTAACAGCTTCGGGACTGTAAGAGATATTCTCCATAATTTCATGCAGTGTTACTCCTTTGTCGCCTGCTTTCAGTAATATGTCGTATATGTTTTTGCGGCAGTAGTATGGCTCCCTGCTTGAAGGGCCTTCAACAGATACAACCTCCTCCATAGGCTCAACAGACACTAACTCCCTCTCTGAAACCTGTTTAGGCATAACATCAATCTCTATCACTGACTCTGATTCCGTGATTGTCTCTCTCTTTGTCCAAGGCCATTGTGTCCCTGGTGGTGGTCTTGATGCTTTCCTCTCTATCTTTACTGTCTTCTGAGACGCCTGCTGTAGTATCCTATCCATTCTCTTTGCTCTTCTATATCCTTCCCTGAAGTAGTATTCGTCTACTGTCTTGTCTGCTACTAGTATTACTGCTTTTCCCGGTAGCTTTCTCCCTGTTCTTCCCCTTCTCTGTATGTATCTTATTCCTGATACCGCTGGCTCGTAGAATACTACTAGTCCGCATTCTGGTATGTCTAATCCCTCCTCACCAACACTTGTAGCAACCAATACATTATACACACCCTCCCTGAAGGCCTTCAAAGTCCTCATCTGCTCATCCTGAGACATTCTAGGACCATGCTTACCCTCAGCCCTACCTATGAATAACGCGGCCCTATAACCCCTATCCCTAAGCCTATCTACCAAGACCTCAGCCGTGGCCCTGATGTTTGCGAAGACCAGAACCCTGTCACCTGGCTTCTCAGCGAAGTGGGCTTCAAGCGTTGAAGCCAAAGCATCTACCTTGCTGTGGTCTACTGTACACTGGCTAACCTTCCTCACTAGGTTTCTGAAATCTTGTGAAGAGGCTATTATCTTATGGCTTCTTAGCTCTGACCTGGATATTTCCTCTAGGTAGTGTTTTAGGCTGTGTACATGCTGGCTTTCGATAAGCTCTTGAGCATGGTATAGGCTTAACGCAGCAGATAAGAGCGTCATATAGTGTATGTTTGGTCCTTTAACACCAGAATCTATCTCGGCCCTCAGCCTATTCATCAAACCCACAAGAACCTTCCTATTAACAGCCTCTATAGGCATCCTTAACAGACCGCTATCACGAAGCTTAGCAATAACAGACTCAATCATCCTCTTTATCTCGTCCCTTATCATCTCATACTCTGCTGGTAGCTTGACTCTAACCCATCCAACCCTAATACCGGGAATATACTTTGACACCTCCTCATCGTCTTCAGACATCCATACAACCTGCTCTATCCACAGGTTCCTAACAACCTCCACAACCTTATCCTCCTCAGAACCCGGAGAAGCAGTAAGAGCAAGAATCAATGGATAAGGACATCTCCTTACATATTCCTCAGCAAGCCTGGTATATGCGTACCTGCTTCTAGACCTATGGCACTCATCGAATATGAGTAAGGCGAACTCCTCAAGCCTAACCAAGCCATTCCTGTAGTCATTCCAGACGGTCTGGGGTGTGGCGGTTACAAGCCTAACCCTAGAGTCACCCCATACATCTTGCCTAACATTTGTTTCACCTGTCACGGCAGCCACCTCATCCTCCCCAAGATTGAGGTGTTTTAGTGCTGACTCCCTATGCTGTAATGCTAGGGGCTTTGTAGGAGCCATGAAGAGTATCCTACATCCCGGATGTCTGTGCAGTAGCTCTGCGGCCACAAGCTCAGCTATAATAGTCTTCCCAAGAGCTGTAGGCAGGACAGCCAACGTATTAGCTTCAAGGGCCCTCTCAACAAACCTCCTCTGATAAACCCTATCCTCAATAACACCATCCCTAACCATGGGATGAACTACATACTTTGGTTTCGGTGTTGATAGCTCCGTCTGAACCATCACTATGTGCTTGCATATTGTGTGTCTGTATGTGTAGTGTGGGCATGTACAGCTCCACACACCACCATCATCAACGGAAACAGTATATTCGACGCCTGGTCTGGACTGGCTTGGAACCCTCCAACTCCTCAAGACCTATCAACATATATCTGAAAACATCTAAATAACGTTTTAAGCGAATCTATTGTAATATCTTTTGTGAGTTATCGTAGGGGTAGGAGGTTGGAGTATGTTGTTAGGGATATGTTTAGGAGGAGGGGATGGTTTGTCGTCAGGGCCGCAGCCTCAAAGCCAGTAGACCTAGTATGTCTAAAGGGTGGTGAAGTAGTTCTCGTAGAATGTAAGTATGGTGTCAGGGGTGTTAGGTGGGCTGAGCTAGCGCCACTACTTGAGGCCGCAGAAAAGGCAGATGCAAGGCCTGTACTAGCCATCGCAGAGAAGAGGGGAAGGGTGAAGATGATAGATGTGTGGAGATGGACAGACTTCAAACCCTAAAAACTTAAACTACGACCACCCCTGGCATCCATATAACCATATGATCGGTCATGGGAAGAACAGTAATAAGGACTTTCGAACTGTAAGAACCCGTCAAGTTAGCATTCCATTACAGATTTTTATAATCGGTTCATGTTAACTGATTAGTATGAGTGTTGGCGTTCCTCTGGTGGCTGTGTTACTGGTCGTTGGTCTTTTGGCAGTTTTGGGGTGGGGTTAGGGGTCTATGAAGGTTATTAGACAATGGTACCGCATAGGACGACAAACAGTTTAGTTACATACCTATTAACATAACGCAAACAACGATTGTATAGGATGTTCAGACGATCCTAGTAACTTCACTGAGGGCAATCTTGGTATTGAAAATTTAATACACTAGTTATATTTAAATTGAGCGATTTAACTATTCCTTCAATATTTTTAAGAATAATTTCGGCTTTTCTGTATGTATCGGTTTTATACTTTTTTCTTGGTTTAACCTTATCTAAAATGGTTTTTAGTTGATATTGATAATAGTGTCCGGAGGCTCTTATTTTGTATGATTCAATACCCAAAGTTGTAAACCAATTAGCAATTACATTGTATTCCGAGCCTTCCTCACTCTGAGGTTCTGTTTCTGAAATTATTGCGAGACTGTCTTTTGAAATCCTTCGCACCATATTAAGGTCTTTTATAAGGTCTACAATCTCCGTATAAGAAACCAGCATTAGTGTTCTTTCACCCATGTCTTCTATGCTTATTTTTTCAAATGGTGTAAGATACCCGACATATTCTTCTATAATTTGTGGTCTAGCAGGCAGTTGCGGAATCTTTTCTAAAAGCTTCACTAGGGAGGTGGATGCTATAGCAACCTGCATCTTCATATCATCGGCCATGGAAACCAGCCTGTAGGCATACTCAAGGTCCAGTGAATGAAGTGTAGCTATTACTTGTTTTCTGTCTCTAGCCAGCTTCTCTATTATTTTTATTGCCTCAGAAGGGGTAATTGGAATTCTGTCTGATCCTATGTTTGTACCCTCTATTATCAGAAAATCTATCTTTATATCTTTGTTTTCATCCAAGTATGTGAGTAAGTCGTCAGATTTATTAATTTCACGGAACTGATCTTGATCTAGAAAGCTCTCAATTCTTAAGTCGCCTGTATAAAGTATGTTTTCACTTCTCCCAAAGTATATTAGGGAATATGCAGGGAATGCACTGTGTGAAACAGGAACTGCCATAACATTGTTTTCATCGGTTTGAAGGGTTTTTAGCTCTTCCAATTCTACATAGTATTTTCTCGGTACTAGTGAAAGCCATGTAGGGGACGCGCCCCCACTTCTCTTCCATTTTCTCGTAGACGACGTTGCTTGGGATTTTCACAGTTGTTTCTTGAGGAATATTTGAAAGTGCGCCCAAATGGTCCAAGTGCATGTGTGAAATGTAGATCGCATTTGCCCCCTCATACCATTCAGGTTTGGGAAGGGCGCCGATTTCTCTGAGCTCGGCCACACCTCTCGGTGAAATAAAACTAGAGTAAAACTTTCTCATCACGTCGAATCTAATGCCCTGATCGAAAATGATCGTCTCATCACCATCCTCTATCCTAATAAAGCTGCCTCCTATGCTGTTCGCACCTCTGAGAATTTTTATCTCCACCGTCACATTCTCCTCACACTTTCGGCCGTAGTATGAACCTTCTTTGTACTCTTTCAAGTACTTGAAGGTTCATAGTTCTTAGTGGATTCTGAAATTTCAATACTTTTGGTCTTCCGCTTCCTATATCATAAACAATATAAACCCAATATCTGTCTTTTTCCTTTTCAGCGACCTCCGCCTCGCCTTCTGTGAGTTCTGCATAAATTTCCAGTCCTTCATGTCCTTTAACTTCTATTAGCCTTATTTCACCAGTTGAAGGGTTTACACTCTTTATATCGTAATGTTCCGTCTCCGGCATTAAAAAAGGAATACGTCCTTCCGCTTTCTCTTCCGATAACACTTTTTCAATAGCCTGTTTTTCTATTTCTTTTTTGAGGTTTTCAGGTATTTCTCTGTGCGGTTCCGACGAGAACTTTACGAAATGTATATATCCTATGGGGTCGGATACCGCTATGTCGATGTCCGCGTTTTTAATCCACACTTTTTCTGGATCCCTGAGCCTAAGGCTTTCGAGTTGTGATTTATAGGTATTTACCGTGTTAAGAACTTCGCTTATGACTTTTATCTCTTCTATAACCTCTGCGTAAATAGGTAAAGGGATTTCTTTTGAACGGACGTCAAGGTTCTCTACTCCTAGGCAGTTTGCGATGGCTTTGGAAATAATGTTTAGTAGGGTAGCACCCCTGTAAACCTTTCCGTGGTTGATATCAACACCAACTATATCGGTGTATAAAAGGCATTTATCCCTTCGATCTCTGATCGAAACCGGTAATAGGCTTACCAAGGCCTCACTGTCTCCATGCGCTACTATACAGACGTCTCCGCCCAATTTTTCCTCTTGAGTTAGGTTAGAATAGTAATCGTCCAACGTGGTTGCGTATATAGGCATTCCATATTCTTTCCAGATTTTAACATCTTCACCTTCATCCTGAATATTTAAGCCAATTATGGGTGCTGAGTCCTTAAGGAGTTTCCTTAAAGTGTAAAAAATTTCTTTATGATTTTGAAAACCCGTTAATTTTATAACGTCCTCTACTTCTTTTCTGGTTCTAGGTTTGTAAAGGACGCCCTTGGATGAAATTTCCCGCTCTATTTCCTGTTTGGCTGCTATAATTGAGCTTACTAGCTCTTGTAGACCTGCTTCATCTCTCTCGAGATATGTCTTTATGGCTTTTGCTTCGGTTACTTTAACGAATTTCTTTTTCCCTTCGTCTCTTGTCAACGATACAGAGGGGGGAGGCGTTGATATATCTGCGGCTTCTGCGTAATAGAAAAGAACCTCCTGACCTGTAATGGGTCTAGGATGTAAAGCTGCCTTCTTTAGATTAAGTAATTTTTGATACAGTGAGTTTAAAGCAGCTTTGTCTGCGATGTTGTCCATGAATAATGTGTAGGACTCAACATCTCTATTCTGACCTAGTCTCCACACCCTACCGATTCGCTGCTCAAGTTTTATCAAGCTCCATGGAATTTCGTAATTGATCACTATGTTAGCGACCTGAAGATTTACCCCCTCGGCTATGACATCTGTTGCTACGAGAATTCTAGCTTTGGGGTCTTTTTCAAAAGCTTGACGTACTTTGTTGAATAGCTTTTCGTCGCGGGTTTCTACAGAGCTTAGACTCAGTAAGCTATTCTCCCACTCAGGATGCTTCCTTTTTAAGTTGTCGATAATATAGTCAAGAGTATCTTTGTATTCTGTGAAAATTATTACCTTCGAGTCGCTCTTGGTCATTATGTCTTCTAATAATGAAATCGTAGCTGTTAGTTTAGTATCTCCTTTCTTCATTATAGATCTGGCCGCATCCCCTAGCTCTCGTATTTTTTCCATGTCAGTCTGACTTAAAAGGGATGATGCTCTGTCCAAGAATTCGTTGAAAACTTCTTCAGGATCCCGTTCGACTTCTACATCTTCGTATCCAACCCCGAGAAAGCTTTCAACGTTTGCAATAAGCTCGTTTGGAAAATCTGGCTCAACCCTTCTTAACAGAAGCCTCTGAAGCGTGGTCCAAGCAGAATACGGACTAGATGTTGCTCTTTTAAATATTAAAATAACCAGCAATGGTATTACTTTCTCGCTAATTATGCCCCTTTCATAGGCGAATTCAACCAGCTTTGTTCTCAGAAACGCTACGAGCTCCTTCACAAATTCTTTTTCATCCTCTCTTCCCACAACAAGCCCTGCATAAAATTTTGCATCGGTAAATATTCTTTCGTCTTCGTATATGTTGTTAACGTCTTCTTTTGTCCTTCTAAAGAGTATGGCGCCATGTGTAACTTCGTAAAATATCCGCCTGTTGAGGTTTTTCCAATCTTCGACAAGATAAGGGTCAAGCAGTTTTAAGCGTAGTATGTAATCCCGTGGATCTCCTCGATGTGGAGTAGCTGAAAGAAAAATGACGTTTCTAGCAGGTTTTCCTTCAATCAGCATTTTTCCAATTTTCCAGAATCGTTGAGTCTTATACCCAAATTTATGAACTTCATCCACTATTATAAGATCCCATTCCACATCCACGATCCTAGATATTTTCTCCTCTCGCTTGAGCAGATCCATCGATACAATGTAGTATCCTTCAGGGAACCCCACCATTTTGTAAAACTCGATGTTATCTCTTTCTAAATGCCTGATCTTGGATGTTGGTATACCCATCCTGACAAGCTCTTTACGCCATTGTAAAACCAAAACTCTGGGGACGACAATTAAAGTTTTCCTTGCCCTTCCAGTATTTTCCAAGTATTTTGCTATAGCGATGGCTGTAATGGTTTTACCCAATCCTATTTCGTCACCAATTAATACCCTGATGGGTTTCCGCAAGGCTAGTCTGGCCAGTGTTTCACACTGATGCAAATAATGTCTTGGAGGATTCTCGTTTGATGTCCTCAAATACGGAGAGAACAAAGGATGGTAGATATATTGGTTGAGAACATTGGTGAGCAGGGTTATTACGGCCTCCTTTAGCTCCATAGCTCTTCGCCTAATCGATCTCAAAAAATAGTTTAAACGCTTTAACTAAACGCCGAAGACCCGAACTTTTGCCTTTTTTCCACCACTGCTCTCTGAATGCTGCCGCCCAATAGTGAGCGTCCCATGTAGTCATACCAAATATTTGCGCCTGTAGCTTACTTATGTTTTCAGCCCTTCTCAATGACGTTCGCACGCATGCATATATGAGCAGTCGATTATACTGTTCGAGATCTTGAATAATGATTTTATCTCTCTCTACCAAACCGCCGAATGATTTCGCTAACATCGTAAGCTCTCTTGGATCAATCCTAGTTTTCAAGTCGACAGAACTTTTTAATGATGTAAGCCGATTTGAGGACCAAGTGAAGGTTGCCCTATTTTTGGATAGTTTAATTTGATACCTTGTTTGAATAATTTCTCGTATTGTCTCAATGCTCATCTCTTAATCACCGAAATTTTAAATAATGCTTTTCCGTTTAAAGGAGTCATAGATGTAATCTTCAAGCTGTCTAAAGTTAGTGGTTGTTTTAATTTCAAAATGCCTATAAAGTGTGTATCTTTGGGTTTAATTATAACCTCGATTTCTCTGAATTTTTGGATTAGGTAGCCTGCAAGCTTAGAGTCAATGTCCTTGCATGATAAGCTAATATTCTCCTCGAGTTTTACGTTGAGATGCTGAACAACGGCCTCTTGATTGAGCTTGGATAGGATTTCCGTTGCCATTTGCATTGAAACTAGGTTCTGAGGAATAACGTGAGTCACTTTGGCACCAACATATGATAGGTCAAGTTTATCTGTCTCGATTTCTTCTTCCAGCGATTCAATTTTAACATTTAGAGTTGATGTTGACTCGGTTCCATCCTCGCCTATAGCTTTAATTTTAAATGTATGATCGCCGATTTCTTCTAGCTTTCCTACATCCCATATTGATTCGAGTGGGGGTTTTCCTCTTTCAGGTTTTACCGATCCTTTTTCGACCGATATGCTAACTGGATAATCATAGGAGTCTATGGGTGTAATCATGGCCTTAACTTTTACCTGCTCACCCACTTTTACTGTTAACGAGCTTGGTTGAAGGGTTATTATAAAGCTTGTTGCAATTATTCTCTCTTCTTTCAGAACTTTTCCCGTCTTTAGTATTTTTTCCCAGTCTTTTTGATAGATTAGGTCTTCGAGCTTCAGCTTCTTGCCTAAGATCTCAACCTCAAACAAGATCTCATGTACTTCGTTCCCTATTTTTCTGATACCACTTTCGGCTAGGAGGTTTTCCCTCATTATTTCAGCTGCTATTTTATAGGGTAGAATTTCCGCATTGTCACTAAGTCGAGAAGGTACTTCCACCCCATCCTCATGCCCTATTCGTTTCCAATACAGTTTTCCATCCATCAAGACTCCAATATCAAGGGTCTCTATTCCACTTTTTACTGCCTCTTCAATGGTTTGTCTAGTAGTTAGGGGGGCTGATGTTACGGTATAAAACGTGTCTAAGATGTTTCTAAAAGTATATCTACTTGTTCCTTCAATTAAGTCCCAATTCTGGTTCTTTTTCAGGAAGTCGGCTAAGTCCCGAAAGCTAATGTCGGTCCTTATTTTAGGACCTGTGGCTGGGTTTCGCAGTCCCGCTTCTACCTGAGGTATAATAGCTGAGGCGGCAGAGGTCGTTGTCCACTTTATTTCGTCTTTTCCAGCTTCTTTTACTGGATAGGCTATCCGTGTCAGCACAGTTAATAAATGCTCGTTTAAAAGCCGAGTATTGTCCTGAATGTACTCCTTTAGTTTTTTCTGTTGCAAATCTCTTATGTCTTTGTCAGTGTAGTATTCGGCAAGGCTTTCCATCACTTCATTTGCAGACTTTACTTTAGCTGCAAAAGTTAGCAGAGCTTTGAAATCTGCTTGTTGGTTTGGACAAACTACGACTACCGTGTTTCTATAGGTTCTTCGGCCCTCGTTTCCTCTCATGAAGATCAAGTTTCTAACTTCTTCTTCGCTTACTTCAGGTTTTATCAAGACTACAAGTCGCGGCTTAGGCTCGTCATTAATCCTAACTTCTTCGGATATCCCACCATACCCTAAAACATGGGTACTATTTTCATCAAATATTGCACCGACCTCCTCTACACCCCTTTTCTCCTTCCTTACCCGTATACCTTCAACACATTCAGTGATTTCTCTATAAAGATCAAGCCTTGGTTCTCTGAGTTTTTCAGCAGCTTTTTTCTCTACATATTCTATGACTGACGGGAAGGGTGTAAACCAGTACCGCCCGCTCTCCGATGTAAAATGGGGAAGTCGGCTAACCATCTCCGATAGTGTGTCCTTGATGTCCAATGGTTTTAGGTTCTCCGCCGCAAAAGTCTCGGGCTCATAAACCATTAACGCTATTTCTTTAACATCCGGAAAAACTTTCAAAGGTTCCTTAAACGTCTCATACGTGTAAGTTTTAAGTAGAACCGTTGTAGCTATTCTATAAGCTAGTTCGCTTTTTGAACACTCTGTAACCGACCCCAGTCGGCCCTCCTCAGAAACTATGTCACGGGAAACCACGTCCCTGAATTCATTATAGTTCTGTGTTAGTATACACGACCTTACATCTTTGTCCTTCATATCTATGTGCCATGGCATTATGAAGCTTGAGTCCTTTTTGAGATGTAGAAAACGTCTTACTACTTTTCTGGTTATTCTCACGGCATCTCTTGTTTTTTGTAGGTCTCTGTTTCTTGTTACGAATTCCTGCAAAACTTCAATATATTTTGGGTGGAATGGATATGTATCTTTGGCTGTGATGATTTTACCTGTTTCTGTTGAGTATTGCCACTCGGGTTCTACCCCGAAGAGCTCTTGTAGTTCGTGGTATCTCTTGTATAATTCGTCTTTTGCTCGCCAAGCTTCATTTTCAGGGATTTTCTTAAATATTCTTTTTTGAAGTACTTTTGCAACGTCATCCGGTGAAACCGGAGTCTTTATTTTTGTTGACTCTCTAGTTAGGTTTCTGAGAGCCATGCTTGCGTAGCCCTTGAAAATTTCTTCTTCCACCAGCCCTTTCCGGCCATCGACTTTTCTGTATTCAGCCTGTATTGATGCAACAAGGACTGTTTTTGGTGTATCTTCTACGGCTCTTGAGAGGTAGTCCAGAAATAGCAGGACTTTTTTCCCATAGTCTTTGAGCTCGGGGGATTTGTCAACATTGAAGAGATAATGTATTATTTCGTCCATTAGGATTAAAAGGGGCTCTTTTGTCTCGGACAAGATGCTTTTTAAAAGGGTTACGTCTGGAGCTGGAGCCGTCTCGCTGTCTAGGTGTTTAACCTTGCTGTATGCGCCGAGCCGGTATGCTAACATCCCCCATATCGTTTTGATTGTAAATCCTTCTACTTTGTATGGCTCTTTTGGATGAGGGATAAACTCTGTTCTGCTTCCATCCATAACTATTAGTGTCGGTTTCCCTGTTTCAACTATTTTGGCTGCTAATCGTTCGTTTACCTCCTTAAGCGCCTCTGGGCTTCTAAATGCATGATAGAGCGCTATTAGTGTATGGGTTTTTCCTCCTCCGAAAAGTGAAGTCAGTAAATGTATAGCCCCGCCCTTTCCATTTTTAAGTGTATCAGCTACATCCTCTATTAATTCTTCCATGGATCTAGTTAAATAGGTTCTACTGAAGAACTCTTTTGGATCTGAGTAAATTGGTTCCTCTTCGCCTTTCAGTATGTCTCCGAGGTCTGGTGCTGCCTTGTCGTCTAGCCTCGCGTCATAAATGTCTTCCCAAACCTCTAACAAGCCATTTTTTAAGTGATTTAATATTCCCATCCTTTAATCACCTTTTTCATTGGAAAGACGTGTTTGTTCGGGTGATAAGTATTCCAATATCCTCTTGCATATACCCCATTCAGGGTCCTCTTTTGGAAGTATTTTTGCCAGGATTTTTGCTAGTGTTAAAGCTTCTTCAGCATATGATGGGTATGTGGTTGTAATTTCTTCGAATTTACGCCTGAAGTCGTCTCGGGAATATGCGGCTGCATAATATTCAATTGTATGTAAGGCATCTACAGTACATCTTATTTGTGGGTTTTCTGGGTTAACTCCCCTGACCTCTAATAATTCAGCAAGTTTTGAGCGCTCGTCGGATGGAGGCTCAATGAGCATGTAGGATTTGGCTTTGGCTACTTTTGCGCCCGACTCAGCCTCTCCTTTTAGAATTCTCCATGATTTCATCGCTGTGTTAAGATCTAGGGATGTCCCTATGGAAAATATTCGTAGATCTGTGCTATCAAGCGTCTTTTTCCTTGCTCCAGGTAGGATGGACTTCACGAGGAGGTAGAACATGGCGTCTGGTTGTCTCACGCCCTCTTTAAGTTCGGCTTTTGTTGCAAGTGCTTTAGCTAAGCCCAAGTATGTTGCTGGATATACATAGTTGTCTATAAGGGTTTTTGTATCTATTTTTCCCAGGTCTATTATCTCGCGGTATTTCGTCGCTACAGCTAGTGATGCTGCGAGCGTCCCTATTACTAGATCCCTCCCTATCGCACCCACATCCATGAGCTCTCTAGCCCTTTTTGCTGATTCCTCAACCATCAGGTTATAAAGTTCAGAGGCAACAATTGTCCCTTCGCTTCCTTTCCTCCAGACAACAACTATACTGGTATCCATAGAAAGCTTGCCTCTTTTAACAACGCTTTGTTCTGATTCAGTAGTGATTGGGAAAGCGTTCGTAACCCTGAAACCGGCGACTTCCCATCCAGCCTCAAGCAAAGCTTTCCATGCATCGGGATCTGTATGGGCATAGTATGTTACAAGTAAACCATCCTCTTCTAGCTTAGAGGACATGTTGATAAATGAGGCATTAAGCAGATTCTGAAAATGTTTGACCCCATCTTCAAAGGTAGCAGTTGTGCCAAGTCTTGGAGGGTTAAGGCTAACCTCGCTTAACGCGTACTTCTCCCATTGCGTGGGAACTTCAATCCAGCTATCGCCGACCTTCTCAAAGAAGGCTCCACGTATAAACCTCGGCACGAGTCTATTATCCTCTACCTCGCTTAAATTCCTTTTAAGCCAGACATAGTAGAAGTCGCTAAGTTCTGCATATGGAACATCATCATAATACGGCGGATCCGTCACGATTAGGTTGGATTTTTGTCGGGAGTTAAGCTTACTTAAAGTGGTAGCATCGTCAAGAAAAACCCCCACACTAAAAGTACCATTTGAGAGAGCAGAACTTAGGTATGAAATGCCCTCAACGCAGTTTTTTACAGTTTGTGTGAACGAACCCGTAATATGGATAAATACCGAAGTGTCACAAAAATTCCACTGCATCGCTATACCTCTCACAGCCATTGTTGGGGCTCTAATCAGTGAAGCATTCCAATAGTTAACACCTGAATTATAATCTGCATACTTGTTAAAAGCTAATGCCAGATAATTTGTTATTGCTTCTGCATATTTGAACGCTTCTTCCTCACTCAATCCTACTTTCATCTTTTCCTGTTCTATTTGTTTGCCTGCATCTCGTATTAGCTTTACGAGTTTTACGAGAGTCAGGAGCTGGCGGGGATTAAAGAGTTTGTACCACTCAGTCATGTTGTAATTTATTGGTTGAAGATACCCTCCAATCGCTTGTGTACCGTAAGGTGCCAGTCTCTCTTTTGGTATATCTGGATCATTAACTTCTAAAAACTTTTTTACCTCATCTCTTGCTTTTATTAGCCTTTCTTGGTCCTTTTCTGTGCATGCCTCAAACTCTAAATCTCCTTGTTTAACTTTGACTTTGACAAGCAGCCTTTGTCTTGCAGGTACCTCGTTTATCCAAGACGGCATTTCAGTGTTTATGCCAAAGCCCATGCCATTATTGTATAGTTCAAGGGCAAACTTCACATAACCTCTCAGTCTTTCCCTAACTTCATGAGGCAGGCCCTTTGTTTCAGTGTAATGCTTCCCTGTTTGAGGGTCTATCTGCATTATCGGTTGGTGGCAGAGAAGACAGACCGCCTTTTCCCGCCTTGCTTCAATATTGCTCTCCGGAACCCTAAACTCTTACCCACCAGCCGTTATTTTTAAGCCTGAGACCCGCGCCCCTTTAACCGCTCCATAACCCAGAACCTTATTCAGATCTATAACCCTTATCTTCACACTGTTGTCCTCAACCACTGGCTCCATCCAAGCAAGCCTCCCATATCCTTCTCCCTCTTTGACCCTTGCAAGCCACCAGTTCCCCACAAGCGGAGTCCAACGACTGCAATGAGGACACTTAATCTCCCAAGAACCAATGTAAACAGCTACGTCATCTTCATAAAGCTCCTTAATCAACGGATCCTCCCTAAGTTTCTGAGTAACCCACTCACCCCAACGCTTCACGTCTTCCACGAGTTTTTTACCATACTTGGATGGGTACTCCAACACAGCTTTCAAGAAGATGTATGCGGTTGGCAGAAGCTCAACTGCCGTAGCGTCTATACCCATCCGCATGGCTTCAAGAGGTATTGAGCCGAACCCGGCAAATGGGTCAAGCAATCTTATACCCTCAAACCTATACAACAGTTCATTTCTGTGAGCTGCCTTACTCTTTCCTCCAATGCCTATAGCTTTCAAAAATTCGCTGGGGTTGGTGTCCGCAGGCAGAAGGCAGCCAGCTATAATAGCCCTAGCAGATATAAGCGGTTTCCTAGTCCACCAGAAAACCATCTCCCAGTGCGGCGGCCGGCCAGGCCCCTTCTCAACAGCCGAAGCCTCACTAACCTCCCGCCACGGAAACCTAACAGACTCGATGAAACGCTTCTCAGACGGTGACGAAATACCATACCTAGCAAGAACTGACTGAACGCTCAGGCCAAATCACCACCACAAAAAACCTCAACGCAAGCTCATACGCTAAATCAAATTTAAACTTTTAAGGTCAGGGTTTCAACACTTAAATTTATTGTACCGCAAAGACAACCTATACGTTAAGGAATGTCTCGTAAAAGCCAGACTCATGAAATAAAAACTAATCCCCTGGAAAGGGCTACAACTTCTCGATTTTCTCTAAATGAGTATAACAAGCTTCAAAATGTCCATCACGTATTTTTATGGCTCGGTCCTCCTCCTCGAAGACATCATACCTCCCAAGACGGCGGACTATCTCCACCCATAGCGTTTGCCTGTCTAACTTTCTACAGTCTTGTGGGTTTTTCCTCCATTCGAACTCGGTATCCAAAACGGATCATAAAACTAAATTGCCGTGGGAAAAGCTTATGTAATCTTGGGATGGGTGTGTTACCTAGGTGTTACTGTTTATGTTTCTGAGGTGGACTGGTTTCCTTAATGACTTTTTACGGACTCTACTACCAAAAGTAGGCAAAACCCCGCGAAGTCCTTCAAATGAATGTTTCAAGCTTGTAGAAGAAGTTGTTAACGTCTACGTTCCCGAAATTGTTTCATCTCTTAAAAGTAACCCAGTTGCGGGGGAGACTCTAAAAGAAATCTGTAACCTCCTGGTAGATATCACCGAAATAGCCAATATGGAGATTCCAAGGAACTATAGCGCTGAGGAAGTTATGCGTTTCTGCATGCCATCGACTCTCATAACAATTGTTAGACCTGCTGTGGACCATCTGTTTACCGCATATGTGTTCGGTGCTTATCCACTATGCTACCAGCCCATCAGGATATCAGTAGAGGCAATAGCCTACTCCCTAAGTGTCGATATTAAAAAGCCTCTGAAGACCGGCAACATTTATCCCGAAAAGGTTAGTGAGTTTCAGAAATGTTTAGATGAAATAGGTGATGGTGATTTTCTAGAAAAGCTATTAAGACTCCAAAATTGCATGGATGAAATACAGTTTAGGCCATCTAGACTGATAGATGACTGGCTTCCCGAAATTGTTGGCGAAGAATTGGCTAAGAGGCTTATGGGGATGTGGAGTAAGACCTCCAACGATTTCCTCCACTTCAAAGGATATTTGCACAAAGCTGGGAGTAAGAAATGGGATAGCAGTAATCCTCCACCGTCCTACATGATTGGCGCGTTCGTAGAATATGATACCTCAGACGAGCCATTCTTGGAAGAGCTAAAAAACACCATAAAGGAGTTTAGAGGTCTGCTGAAAGAGGTATGGAGTCATTGGAAGTATTGGTATGATACACAACGTCAAAAATCATCCGAATCTGAAAATATCGTAGAACGTTAGCCTAATAGTAAAAGTATTAGAAAGTCACGGAGTAAAGAAAGGCCACAGCCCCTAAACAGCGTAAAATTTAAGTAATATTTGTGAATTCCGCACACTAGATTGAGTGAGGAGAGTTTTGAAGTTATTTGGAGAGAGTTTGAGCGAGAGATAATGCTTGTGATGGATTTTTTGAAGTTTGCTGAGCTGAAAGAACTGCTGGAATGGTTTAGGAGCCTCGTGCCTCTGGCAAAGATCTGGGTTGAAGTGGGCCCTTTTAGAAGGGCTATTAAGGAGTTCTCTGATAAGCTTTACGGTGTATCACTTCCATTGCTGCTGGTTTTTTGCGTCTCCTGTTTTGAGAAGTTTCTGAGAAGGTTGTGGCTCCTGAAGTTCGGCTCCATAGATGGGGATATGTGGCGGATATTCAGCGACCCAAAGAAGTTGGCTAAAGAAATTAAGAGAAGGTGTGGAGTCGAGATAGGGGAATCAACGTTTAAGGCTAGAGCGGTAGTTGCTAAGCGCAATATAATACTCCATAATGGTGGAGTCGTAGACCCCGATGCATTACAAGCATTCATGGAGGCTGGTGAGAGAAATTTTCAGCTTGGCCAGAGGCTCAGGCTTTCAACTGAGGAGGTCAAGAGAGACATAGAGAAGCTCTTGGAATTTGCGGAGAAGGTGAAAGAAACCCTAAACCGGTTATAGCTGAAGAGGCCGGGACGCTGGGCAGCCTCGGTATTTGGATTAAAACGCCCGCACACAATTGAGTCTAAGCCGGATAGGATGTAAAGGACCCGCTAGGCTTAAATCCTTCAACCTCAATGGAGAACGAGCTAGGCTAATTGATGTTGAGCATATATTATGAATGGCTTATGTGTTATGAAAATGTTTTGACGCCTACCTTCCGTATATGATGAAGTCTACGACTATGTTGTTTGCTGCGTGGTATAGTAAGCAGGACCAAGTGCTCCTCGTTATCATGAAGAGAGCCGATATTATCGTGGCCCACACTATCATGTAGATGAATAGCGCCAGCCCGAACCTCAGGTGTATTGCCGCGAATGCAAGGACGCTTACAACCACAGAGGCCGCGGTGCTTTTGATTAGTTTAGGCAGCCTTGTTAGAGCGTATCCCCTGAAGAAGGCCTCCTCGAAGAAAGCTGCTCCAAGCGCCCAGACCGCAACAGGAACCGCGTTAACCCCCTGAACGCTATAACCCCACCTACTCCACGAAATACCAAAATAACCCAGAACGTAGTTAAAGGGTAGCCAGAGAGTGAAGGCGGCAAGCCACAAAGATACCGCCAGAACTATCTCCCTCAAACCCAGCCCTCCAACGTATATAGACCTAAAACCTCCACCTTCCATCCTAGCTATCTGGAGCAGTATAATGAAGCCTATAAGCTGTGATAAAGTGTAGATCAGCGCCCCCCAAGGATTATCCGGATCAGGCCTAACCAAAGAGTAAAGCAAGACGGCTAAACCGTAGTAACCGGGAATAGAAACAAACAAACCCAAAACCGGTAGATACGGCCTCTGTAAACCATTACACATAGCGGCGTAGAAACCAGCATTTAAAACTTACATAGGGTGTGAAGGGAAAGTATTGGCCGGGTTTCCGACCGACATTTGCAGGACTAATGTTGCGGGAGCTTGGAAACTAGTAGGGTGGCCGACGTCGGCCAGGTATAGGTCTCTTTTATAACCGCTTTTATACGTGAGCGTAACCAGCTAGGGAGAATGGGTGTAGAGGAGGAGGCGAATAACAGTCTGAGGCCTGAGCAGAAGGAGGTTCTTGACAGTCTAGTTAAGCGGTTTTTCTTTGATGGTGAGAGGTGTCTTCTGGTTGAGGCGCCTACCGGTGTTGGTAAGACTAGGATTGCTCTGGAGTTTGTTAGGGAGTTTTGGAGGCGTAGGGGCAGGTGCCGGGTTCTGGTGGTCGTCCCTAGGAGGGTTCTAGCCTACAACCCTTGGAAAAAGGAGATAGATAGGTGGATGTCCGACCTAAAGCCTAAATACCTCATCTTGTCGGGCTTTATGCCGCCTAGGGAGAGGATGCTTGCCCTCTCAAGCTTTCAGGGGGATTTCCTGCTCATAACCGCTATCGCTTTAAACAACGACTACATCCTAGGCCGCATAAAGCTGGATTCCTTCGACATAGTGGTTTTCGACGAGGCTCATAGGGTTGTGGCTCAGGGTGAGGAGCTTATGATATTGGGCCTCTGATGGCTATCTTGTGCTGTATCTATGGAGCTAGATAGGGGGTTGGGTAAACGATGAAGTCCCATACTTGTGTAGGTGCGTTAGAGAAGGAGTATTCGGAGCGCTAACGAATACAAGAAATACACCTGTGAGGTGGGCCTATGAATAGCTGTACAAACCCTAGAGAGGAATAAATCTTATAAGACTGGGAGGTGTAGTTTCTTTATGGTCTTCTGTCCGTCTTGTGGTAGATTACCATTTGCAAACAAATATTGTAGTTTTTGCGGACATAACACCCTATTTTCTAGGTCGGGGTTGATCATGAAAGAAGGA
>Ga0209670_100664_pt1 | contig 19215 bp, 11 predicted proteins | sample PerSpoBPS_BMetaG_FD_184741 | JGI IMG/M metagenome (GOLD analysis project Ga0209670, IMG submission 184741) | Thermal spring microbial communities from Yellowstone National Park, Wyoming, USA - Perpetual Spouter B (PS_B) MetaG (SPAdes) (version 3) | ecosystem: Environmental > Aquatic > Thermal...
GGTCACCCCTACCTGGAAGGCCCTGCGCGGGTGTGTCCCAAAATCGTAGGACAACTGCTCGCAGTTGTCCTACAAAGCGGCCAGGCACGACAAAATCGGGACACACCCCCCTGCGCCTCCGGAAGATCTTCGTCTCGCTTTAGGGTAAAATCCGTAAAGATCCGGAGCGCAGGGCGGATCGCGCTTTCTCAACCTCCATCGCGATCGGAGGCTCTGCATGCGCAGCGTGGAATGGCACGACGGCGTCCTGCGGCTGATCGATCAACGGCGGTTGCCCCATGAGCTGGTCATCCTGGAGTGCGAGACCCCCGAGGCCGTCGCCGAGGCCATCCGCACGATGGCCGTCCGGGGGGCCCCGGCCATCGGCGCCGCGGCCGCCTTCGGGATGGCCCTGGCGGCCCTCCGCAGCCCTGCCTCAGACCGCGCGGCGTTGCTGCGGGACCTGGAAGCGGCGGCCCGGTTGCTGAAGGCCTCCCGCCCCACCGCGGTGAACCTGTTCTGGGCGGTGGATCGGATGCTCCGCCGGGCCGCGGACGAGGGGCTGGAGGATCCCCAGGCCGTGCGCGAGGCGCTGGTGGCCGAGGCCATCCGGATCGCCGAGGAGGACGTGGAGACCAACCGTCGGATGGGGCAGTATGGAGCGACCCTCATCCGGGACGGCGACACCATCCTGCATCACTGCAACACGGGGGCCCTGGCCACGGTGGATTACGGCACGGCTCTGGGGGTGATCCGCACCGCCCACGAACAGGGCAAGCGCATCCACGTGCTGGTGGATGAAACCCGCCCGCGCCTGCAGGGCGCCCGGCTGACCGCCTGGGAGCTGCTCCAGCTGGGCATCCCCTTCACCGTGATCGCCGACGGCGCCGCCGGCTACTTCATGCGCAAAGGGAAGGTCAACATCGTGCTGGTGGGGGCGGACCGCATCGCCGCCAACGGCGACGTGGCCAACAAGGTCGGCACCTACACCCTGGCGGTCCTGGCCCGGGAGCATGGGATCCCCTTCTACGTGGTGGCCCCCACCTCCACCATCGATCCGAACACCCCCAACGGCGACGCCATCCCCATCGAGGAGCGGGACGAGCGGGAGGTGTTGGAGATCGAGGGGGTGCCCATCGCGCCCCGAGGGGCCCGGGCGGCCAACCCCGCCTTCGATGTCACCCCCGCCCGCTACATCACCGGCATCATCACCGAAAAGGGGATCCTTTATCCGCCCTTCGACCTGCACATCCGACGAGCCCTCGGCCTCGAGCGGGAGGATCTTCGGGATGTGGCTGCGCTGCGCGGCCTGTAGTCATCAGTGGCCTTACCTTCGCTTTGAGGTCCGCTGTCCGCGTTGCGGAGGCGACTGGCTGGACGTGGTCTACGATCTGGAGGCCGTCCGCCAGCGGTGGGATCGGCTGCTCCGACAGCGTCCCTTTACCATGTGGCGCTACCGGGAGCTCCTCCCCCTGCGCCAGGATCTTCACATCGTGACGATGGAGGAGGGAGGCACGCCGCTGCTGCGGGCGGAGAACCTGGGGCTGATGCTGGGCCGACCCCGTCTTTACATCAAAGATGAGCGCCAGAACCCTACGGGCTCCTTTAAGGACCGACAGGCCTCCCTGGCCATCTCCGTGGCTCGGGAGGCGGGCCTGCAGGAGATGGTGGTCGCCTCCACCGGGAACGTGGCGATCTCGTATGCCGCCTACTGCGCCCGGGCCGGCATCCAGCTGTGGGCCTTCCTGGTGAGCTCGGCCCCCGCCGACAAGATGCGGGAGGTGGCCCTCTACGGGGCCGAGGTGGCCCTCTACGGGGCCGAGGTCATCAAGGTGACGGGGACCTACGATCAGACCAAGCAGGTGGCGGCCCAGTTCGCCGAGCGACGCGGGCTGTTCCTGGATCGGGGGATCCGGAGCCTGGCCGCCCGCGAGAGCATGAAGACCATCGCCTTTGAGATCGCCGAGCAGCTGGGCTGGCGGGCGCCGGACTGGTATATCCAGGCCGTCAGCGGGGGGATGGGGCCCATCGGCGTGTGGAAAGGGTTCCAGGAGCTGAAGGCCATGGGCCTGGTGGACCGGATCCCCCGCATCGGGGTGATCCAGGCGGAGGGCTGCGCGCCCATTGTGGAATCGTTCCGCCTGGGCCTGGAGCAGGCCCGGGTGGTCCGCACCCCGCGCACCCGCATCGCCACCCTGGCCACCGGTGACCCCGGCCTGGCTTATCCGGTGCTGCGCCGCATCGTTCAGGAGACCGGGGGGGCCATGGAGACGGTGAGCGATGAGGAGACCTATCGGGCGATGCATCTGCTGGCCAAGATGGAAGGCCTCTCCATGGAGCCAGCGGCCGCCGCCGCCTTCGCCGGGGCCTTCAAGCTGATCGCCTCCGGTCACATCCGGCCGGAGGAGACGGTGGTCATCAACGCCTCCGGGCACACCTTCCCCGTGGAGAAGTTCGCCTTAGGGGAGGGATGGATTTACACGCTGGAAGCCCCCGCCGCCCCCTCGGAAGGGTTCCTCATCGCCCTGGACCAGCTGGACCCGCGCAGCCGACGGGTGCTGATCGTGGACGACGACCCGGATGCGGTGCGGCTGATCCGGCGGATCCTGCAATCCCGGGGGACCTTCTACGTGGAGGCGGTGGATCGAGGCGACGAGGCGCTGGAGCGGATCCGAAGGGATCCTCCCGATGTGATCCTCCTGGATCTGATGATGCCGGGGATGGACGGCTTCGCTGTGCTGGAGGCCCTGAAAGCGGATGAGCGGCTGCGTCGCATCCCGGTCCTGGTGATCACCGCCCGGAGCCTGGCCCCGGAGGAGCAGGCTCGCCTGCGCCAGCAGGCGTATGCCGTGCTGGAGAAAGGGATGTTCACCGACGAAAACCTGATTGAGGACATGCTGGCGGCTCTGCATGCCCCATAGCGGCTTGCGTCTTCGCTCCTGGATTGCAGGCCGAAATTCATTCCGGCTCCTCACCCCTCCTACCCTCCGGGTGTTGGGGTCGGAGCAGGGCGGGGCGTCGGAGTGGGTGGGGGAGTCGGAGGGTTGGGGCGGCTGTAAGCGATGCGGATCGAGGCGGCCGCCTCCACGGGAGCCGGGTTGTCGGTCCCGACCCGCAGCTTCCTCCAGACTTCGACAGACCCTCCCCATGTGAAATGTGAAAGACCCTGCGTAGGTGCCCTCGATGGTGGTCCCGTAGATCGGGCAGATGACCCGGATTCCCTGATCCGCCAGGCCGCCCCATTCAGCGCAAAGCTCCACCCCCTGGCCGATCCCCTGGTTGAGCTCCAGGATGATCCGACGGTAACGGCCATCCACACGGGTGGTGGAACCCCAACCCCATGCCGCCACGGTTCCGGAGATCACTCCCTGGAAGGTGGGATCCACGATGAAGCGGCCGATGGTTGGGTCCCAGCGCCCGCCGAAGGCGATGATCTTCACCCAGGGCTCCTGGGCGCCTATGTCGGAGATCGTGGCCGGGTTCCAGGACCACTGCAGATAGAGATCGACGGTTGGGGAAGCGGTGATGGGATCGGCCCGCTGGTATCGGTAGAGCACGCATGTCCGGCCGAGGGCACAGGAGCCCAACTCAAAGTATTGGGGATTGATTTCAACCAGCGAGAACCCTTCTCCGGAAACCTGAGGAGACGGCATCGAGTAAGAGGTGTCATGGGTGAACCGTAGCTCGGTCACCAGCACACGGCCGGTAGGAGGAGGAGTAGGGGAGGGAGTTGGGGTGGGCGTAGGGAGGAGCCGGAAGGTGGCGGTGATGGCCCGGGATTGGGTCATGGTGACTATCGCCGTGTCGTCGGGGTCGGTGGCGTCGGCGCCGATCCAGCCGGCGAAGGCCCAGCCGGGCCGGGGTTGGGCCTGCAGGCGCACCCGCTCTCCTTCCGGGTAAGCGCCATCGGCGCAGGCTCGGCCGGCCACCACCCGGGCGGTTCCGCCCTCCGGAGGAGCGGCGTGCACCGTTAACGAGTAGGGCCCGTGGGGGATGAAATGGGCGGTGAAGATCCGTCCCGCCTCGCAGATCGTCTCCGGCCGCCAGGCCTTCCAGGCCGCCCAGAAGGCCTCGACGCCATCGCGGTCCCCCTCCAGCTCGAGGATGTAGATGGGGAGGGAAAAAATCAAACGGCGGACGATGACGCGTATGTTGAGGAAGAACTGGGGGGTAATCTGGGTGGAGAGGGTCCAGATGCCGTTGTGGGCGGAGCCATCGAGGCCGTCGGCGTGGGGGTCCCAGGGCTCGGGGAGGTGGTCGAAGAGGTCCCAGAGGGCGGCGGCCACCGCCCACTCGCTATCGGCATTCGTCGGGTGGTCCGGATCGGGATGGGGGAAGTCGGGAAAGCCGAACGGGTCTTCAATCCATAGATCTGAGTTGGGGTCCCAGCCTTTGAGGGCTACGCCGAGGAAGGAGGCCCAGCCTTCGCTCCAGGCGCAGGAAGGGGAGGTGTGTCGTTTCGGATCATGATTCCAGAGAGTGGAGGCGCAGGCGGCGAAGACGTAGGGATACGAAGGGGAGAGGGGGAAGGGGAGGGGCAGGATCCCGGTGTCGATTTCCACGCGGGAGATGTGATAGCCGGGGAAATGATCCATGACGAAGTGGCCGAACTCGTGGAGAATGATGCCCGGATTCTGGCCATCCTCCTCTCGGAGAAAGACCAGATCGGGGAGGTAGCAAGACTGGGGCTCGAGGTTCACCCCCTGCTGCTGGAGCCAGCGAAGCAGATCCCGGATGGGGGGCGGCAGGCGCTGAGGTTCGGGGAGGCCAGCGCAGGCGATGGGCCAGTAGACGGTCAGGCGCTGGGTGGGGGACCAGCCCACCTGCCGCTGCAGGCCCTCCCAGCCCAAGCGGGTCAGGATGTCATAGATGAACAAGGCAGCGCCCAGATCTTCGTCTTGGATCGTGACATTCAGAACGTGCGTTCCGGGGTTCAATTCGATGGGTTCAGTCTTATGGAAATAAGGAGCCTGGGTAGGGTTGGGAGGCCGGACAGTCACGCGCTGATCATCCTGGGCGTAAACACGCAGGACGATGCGGAGGGGAAAGGCGGTGGGGACGCTGAAGAAATAGGAGCCGTCCTCGCCTGTGTAGGTGACATCCAGCCGGGCGCGGCGGCACGCAAGGGGCGGAGTCGGGGGCGGCACGCGGGGCGGTCGGGGAGTGGGTCTGGGCAGCCCCGAGCAGGGACTGGGGGAGGGCTCCGGCTCGTTCCACAGCTCCACCCGCACCCTCCGGGCCGGCAGCGGAGCGTGGGTGAGCGGATCCCGGTAGTGGATCCGACCGGAGAGCTCCAGCCATCGGGCAGGAGCGGCAGGCGGAGGAGGGGAGGAAGCGGATGGAGAAACCGGGGTGGGACGCTCCTCCGGCGGCTGGAAGTCCTCCGGAGAGACCTCCGGCAGACCGTAATCGGTGCAGGTGCCGGGGCGCTCATAGCTTCCGCAGAAGGTGGTGGGGCGTTTCCATAGCGGGCGGCCGGGGGCCTCGGGCGGGACACCGAGGGCGAAGCGATAGGGATCATAAGGAAAGCGGATGGTGCAAGGGCGAGCGCCGCCACATTGAGGGCCTTTGATTTCTATTTCCACACGCATAAAGGCGGTTTCGTGGTCGGTCCAGTAGGCCTGGGAGGGGGTGCTCCAGCCCAGCAGGCCCCACTCGAGGCGCACGACGCGCTCGCCCTGGTGGAGGAGGCCCCAGACCTGCCACTCGCCGGCTTCGGACAGGCGCAGGGTCAGCCGGACCCGCTCGCCGGGGCGCTCCCGTCGTTCGCCGGGATCCCAGAGGGACTGCTGGCCGATGCGGCCCAAATCCACGGCGATGAGGGTGCCGGTGGCCGTGAAGGCGCCGCGGCCTGCGAAGATAGGCTGAGTAGGGTCGAGGAGGGAGACGGGGATCGAGGAGTGGAGGGTGTAGGGGCGGGAGGTGTCCAGGTTCAGGACCTCCAGGGCGGCGGGGAGGATGAGGGTGAGGGTGTAGGGAGGCTCTTTGGGGTGCGCCCCGTAGAAGGCGTCGATGGTGAGGGTGAAGGGCTGGCCAGGGAGGGGGTCGCCTTCAAAAAAGAAGCAGAGGGAGGCAGGAGGGAGGTAGTGACGGCTGGTGCAGAAGGGGTTGGGGTTCGAGGAGTGGAGGAGACGCCCGGGGGAGGCGCCGGGGGTGCAGGCGAAGAGCAGGCCCAGCAAGAGGAGGGGCAGTCCGCGGCGGGCCGCAGGCGAGCCGGGGAGCCGGATGGCCATCGAGGCAGCCATGGCAGCCTCCTGAAGGTCGTTCTCTTTCTTTTTTTATGAACTTGTTTTATGAACTTGGGAGGCTTCTGTCAAGGATGTACGTGGAGGTTGGATCTTGGTTTTGCTTCAATGATTGTCTGGGGTTTTCGAACATCACCTCGATGATCCCCTGGACCCCATGGAGAGAGCCGGTGAGCTGGGGAAAGCCGCGCTGGGGTTCGCGTTCGGATTCGGGGGTGGGGGGCGCCCAGGGGGTGGAGGGGTGGAGGCGCTCCCAGGCATCGGCCTGACAGCGTTCGAGGGTGCCGATGAGGCATGCCCAGAGCTGGCCTTCGAGGGTGAAGGTGCGACGGGGCCAGAGGGGCTGGCCTTCGGCCTCGGGGGGCACGCCCAGGACGGTGCGCAAGGGATCCGCAGGCAGCCGCACGGCGCAAGGCGAGGCCGCCCTGCACATGCGTTGCTCCAGATCGAACTCGCGCCACCAGAGGGTGTCGAAGTCGGCCCACCAGGCGCGCGCGGGGGTGCTCCAGCCGAGAAGGCTGGCTGCGTCTATGGGGCCAGGCCAAATGATGATGCCGTTTTGGTGGATGGGATAGAAGCGGACGGGGGAGCGCCAGAAGAGGGCGGTGACCTGCCATTCGCCGGGTTGTTGGATGCGGGCGTGGAGGGAGAGGGTGAGGGTGAGGGGGGGTGTGACCACTCCCAGGGGGATTTCCACCAGGGTGCCGGGCGCGGTGATGTAGTGGAAGTTGCCGGGGCCGAAGAGCTCTTCTGTATAAACGATAGGTTCAGCGAGGAGGAGGGAGGTGGTGGGATGGATGGCGTGGGGGAGCGGGGGGTCGAGGGCCAGGGGTTCCACGTTGGGGGGGAGGTGGAGGGTGACGGTGAGGGGGAAGGGGGAGTGGCCGAAGTGTCGGAAGGTGAAGGTGACCCGGAAGGGTTGGCCGAGGCGGGGGTCGCCCTCCAGGGTGGCGGTGGTGTAGGAGGAGCGGAAGGTGGACATTGCGCCGCCGAGGGGGAGGCGGGGGAGGAGGGCAGGGAGGGCGAGGAAGAGGGCGAAGGCCAGCAGGCCCAGGCCCAGACAACCGATCAGGAGCCCCTTGCGCTTCATGGCACACCTCCGGAGCGGAAGCGCTTCGGTTTGGTCTCCAACTGCGTCCCTCAGTTATACCAGCTTCGGTTCTTCCTTACGAGGGTGAAGGCGCGGCCCTCCTGTAGCCACCATGTGTTCGTTGGTAGGAGCACCTTTCGTCGTGAACCTTCCGTCATCGAGGACAGAGTGTTCGGGGCTAAAGCCCCTCCTACAGAAACCGTCTCTTTGTAGGAGCGGCTTTCGCCGCGACCCTTTGCGTCATCGAGAACCGGAAGTTGGGAGTTGTCGGAGCGGCTTTCACGGCAACCCTTGCGTCATCGAAGGCAGAACGTTCGGGGCTGAAGCCCCTCTTACAGAAAACATCTTTTTGTAGGAGCGGCTTTCGCCGCGACCCTTTGCTTGAAGAGAGAGGTTTGGGATCGAAGTCCCCCCTTCAGAAACTTCAGAAACGATCCCCGTTGCCACCGGGACGTTGGGTTCGAGGCTTTGCTGCGGACCGTTGCCCCGGTGGTTTGAAAGCGATCCAGCCTGCGCGGGAGCTGAAAGATCCCGTTACGGCGCGGGGGAGACCGTCACCCACGGGCGGATGCGCTCCAGGGTGGCCGGGCCGATCCCGGGGACGTTGAGGAGATCCTCCAGCCGGCGGAAGGGGCCGTGCTTGAGCCGGTAATCCACGATGGCCTGGGCCGCCCGCGGCCCGATGCCCGGCAGCCGGTCCAGCTCCTCCACCGAGGCCGTGTTGAGGTCCAGAAGAGGCCCCGGCGTGGGGGAGGCCGACGCCTCCTCTCCCCGCCGGGGGATGTGCAGATGCATGCCATCCGTGAGGGGCGCCGCCAGGTTCACCCGCTCCAGGTCCGCCGACGGCAGGGCCCCCCCTGCCTGCTCCAGAAGCGTCCAGATCCGAAGCCCTTGCGGGACGGTGTAGACCCCGGGCGCCTGCACCGCGCCGGTCAGATAGACCTGGATCCACTTCGGGGTGGGGGTCAGGGTCGGGGCCGGGGTCGGGGGAGGGATGATCCGGATGGGCGCGGGAGCCGGGCGCCGGAGGAGCCAGACGCTGGCCAGGAAGCTGGCCAGGGTGGCCGCCAGCACCACCGCCTCTCGCGCCGCCTCCCAGCGGGAGCCTCCGGCCCGCCCCCCCGGGCCGACCTCCTGCGCCATCGATCCACCCTCCGGCATCCCCTGAAATCCGGGGAGGAAAAACTCTCCATGAAAATGATAGCCGGCCCGGGGGGCTCGCTCCCATCCCGGCCCGCAGGCGGATCGGAAGGGGGGTCCTGGGACCGGTTACAGCATCCCCTCCAGCACCCGCTCCAGGGCCATGGTGTGGGCGCAGGTCCCACGATGGCGGAAGAAATCGCAATCGCAGGACCAGTTCCCTTCGTGGTAACGGACGTGGTGGGTGTCGTTCTCGCCGCGGACGGTGACCGAGAACGAGAGGAAGCGGAAGCGATCCCGCTCCTCCGCGTAACGCCGGGCCTTCTCGATCTTGCTGATCAGCGCCGAGTCCACCATTGGACCTCCTCATCGGGATAGGGGTTGGGGTTCCATCCTTCCCTTCACCGGCCGCTCCATGTCTCCGGGAGAAAACAAAACGGCACGCCAGCCCGCAGGCCGCGTGCCGTTCGGATGCGCCGGAACATGCAGGTTCCTGCCCGCAAGGGAGGCCCCCTCTTGGCATCTTTGTTTTTAGTATAGGCCGGGCTGGGAAGGATGTCAAAGGGGGATCCCTGGGGGATATGTCTCCAAATCGTAGGGCAGCTGCGAGCAGTTGCCCTACAAAAGGAGTGATAACATATGGGGAGGCGATGCTCGCTTCGGATCTCTGAGGGGAAGAGGTGGAAGCCGTGGAGCCGGAGCTGATCGTCATCGGCGGGGGGCTGGCGGGCTCGGAGGCGGCCTGGCAGGCGGCCCAGCGCGGGGTCCGCGTCGCGCTGTATGAGATGCGGCCCCGGCGCTTCACGCCGGCCCACACCACCCCCTGGCTGGCGGAGATCATCTGCTCGAACTCCCTGGGATCGGATGAGCTGGAGAACGCTTCGGGGTTGCTCAAGGCGGAGCTGCGCCGCCTGGGCTCGTTGTTGATGGCCTGCGCCGATCGCACCGCCGTGCCCGCCGGGAAGGCCCTGGCGGTGGATCGGGAGCTGTTCGCCCGCTGCGTCACCGAGCACATCGAACGTCATCCCCTCATCACGGTCATCCGGGAGGAGGTCATGGAGATCCCGGATCGACCATGCATCATCGCCAGCGGGCCCCTGACCTCCGACGCCCTGGCCGCCGCGATCCAGCGCCTCACCGGACAAGAGTATCTATACTTCTACGACGCCATCTCCCCCATCGTGGCCGCCGATTCGATCGACATGTCCATCTGCTTCCGGGGCTCCCGCTACGGCCGGGGCCAGGATCCCGATGGGGACTACATCAACTGCCCGATGACGAAGGAGGAATACGAGGCCTTCGTCGACGCCCTGATCCATGCGGAGACCATTGAGCTGCGGGACTTCGAGAAAGAGGACCCGCGCTTCTTCGAGGCCTGTCTGCCCATCGAGGTGCTGGCCAGGCGGGGACGGGACGCCCTGGCCTACGGGCCGTTGCGGCCCACCGGCCTCATCGACCCGCGCACCGGCCGGCCGCCCTACGCGGTGGTCCAGCTGCGGCGGGACAACCGGGCGGGGACGATGTATAGCATGGTGGGCTTCCAGACCAACCTGAAGTGGCCGGAGCAGCGCCGGGTCTTCCGGATGATCCCGGGGTTGCAGAACGCGGAGTTCCTGCGCTACGGCCAGATGCACCGGAACACCTACATCAACGCGCCGGCCCTGCTGGAGCCGACCATGCAGTTCCGGGGGCGTCCGGACCTGTTCTTCGCCGGTCAGATCACGGGGGCGGAGGGCTATGTGGGCAACATCGCGACCGGGCTGGTGGCGGGGGTGAACGCCGCCCGCCTGCTGCGGGGGAAGCCTCCCCTCGTCTTCCCGGTCACCACCATGATCGGGGCGCTGTGCGATTACCTGGCCCGGGCGGATCCGCGGGACTTCCAGCCGATGAAGGCGAACTTCGGGCTGTTGCCGCCGCTGGAGCGGCCGGTGCGGGACAAGCGGGCGCGGGCCCTGGCCTACGCCCGGCGCGCCCTCTCCGACCTGGAGCGTTTCTGGGCGGAGAGCGGCGAGGCGGAACACACCGTCCTTCCACCCTCGGAGGCGGCATCATGAGCGACCGATCCCGGGAGGCATGGCGGTTCATCGTGCTCCTCGGCCTGGTGAGCCTGATGGCCGATGTCACCTATGAGAGCGCCCGCAGCCTCATCGGGCCGTATCTGGCCATGCTGGGGGCCAGCGCCGCCCTGGTGGGGGCCCTCGGCGGCGTCGGGGAGCTGCTGAGCTACGGCCTGCGCCCTCTCTCGGGTTACCTGGCGGACCGGCTGCGCCGGCCCTGGGGGCTCACCTTCGCGGGCTATGCCATGAGCGTTCTGGCCGTCCCCTTACTGGCCCTGACCCGAGCGTGGCCCGCGGCGGCCCTCCTCGTCCTCCTCGAGCGGCTGGGGAAGGCGATCCGCACCCCGGCCCGCGACACGATGCTCTCCCACGCGGCCCAGGAGGTGGGCCCCGGGAAAGGCTTCGGCCTCCACGAGGCCCTGGATCAGATCGGCGCAGTGGGAGGGCCCCTGCTGATGGCCCTGATCCTGCAGCTCAGCGGACGTTACGACCTGGCCTTCGGGGCCCTCGCCCTCCCGGCCCTGATCACCCTGGCCTTCCTGATCGCCGCCCGCGCCCTGTATCCGGTCCCCCAGCGGCTGGAGGCGATCGCGGACAATCCGGAGGGGGCGATCCCCCGAGGGATCGCCCATCCCCGGTTCCGGCGCTATCTGGTTTTCGTGGCCTTCAGCGTGGCCGGGCTGGTTCACTTCCAGCTGCTCTCCTTCCATCTCAAGCGCTCCGGCTTGTTGCCGGATCCCGCCATCCCCGCCCTCTTCGCCGCGGCCATGCTGGTGGACGCGGCCGCCGGCCTGGCCTTTGGGGCCCTCTACGATCGCCTGGGCCTGGGGGTTCTGATCGGGATCCCCCTCTTCAGCGCCCTGGCCGCCCCACTGGTGTTCTCCGGGCACGCCCTGCTGCTCCTTTTGGGGGTAGCCCTGTGGGGGGCGGTGATCGGTGGACAGGAGACGATCATGCGGGCTGCGATCCCATCGCTGGTGACCCGGGAGGAGCGGGGCACCGCCTACGGGATCTTCAACGGGGTCTACGGGCTGGCCTGGTTCCTGGGCAGCGCCGCGATGGGAGGGATCTACGAGCTCTCCCTGGGAGGGGTGATCGCCTTCGCTCTCCTGATGGAAGGGATCGCTGTCGCTGCCTTCCTGAGGCTGAGGCGCGAAGCCGCCTGAAGACGTCGGGGCGCCGGCGCGGATCGGCGTTCCTTTGAGTGACCATCGGGCGGGGGCCTGGGTTGCGCCCCCGCCCGCAATGGGTTTTACGCCGGCACGGGCTCGGCGAGGAGGGAAACTTCCCGCTCGGTCGCCGGCGGCTGGGCCATCAGGTATTCGTGCATCGCCCGGGCGGCTCGCATGGCAGCCGCGGAGGCGGTCACCACCAGGTCCGGCCCAGTCACGCCATCCCCTGCCGCGAAGACCCCCGGTCGGGAGGTCCGACCCGCTTCGTCCGTCACGATGAGGCCGGACCGGGAGATCTGCAGGCCACTCGTCGTCTGGGCCACCGTGGGGTCCGGCCGGAAGCCCAGGGCGAGGACGGCGGTGTCCACCGGCACGGTGAAGTTCGAGCCGGGGATGGGCACCGGGCGCCGGCGGCCGCTGGCATCCGGCTCCCCCAGGGTCATCCGGATGAACTCGATGGCCACCAGCCGGCCCTCTTCCCCGATGAAGCGGACGGGGGCCACCAGGAACTCGAAGCGGACGCCTTCCTCCCGCGCCTTCTTGCGCTCCTCCCGGTTTCCGGGCATCTCCGCCTCGCTGCGCCGGTAATACACCACCACTTCCTGCGCGCCCCGGCGCAGCGCCGTGCGGGCGCAGTCCATGGCGGTGTCGCCACCCCCGATGACGGCGACTCGACGGCCCACCCGGGGGGGCTCCTGTTTGCCGGGGGGGAGATCTTCGGGCGGCAGGTTGGCGCGCATCAGGAACTCCAGGGCCGGATACACCCCTTCCAGTTCCGCTCCCTCCCAGTCCGGCTCCACCGGCCGCCATGTTCCGATGCCGAGGAAGATCGCCTGGTAGCCCTGGGCGAACAGATCATCCAGGGTCAGGTCCTTCCCGATGCGGACCCCGGTGATGAAGCGGACGCCCAGCTGCTCCAGGTCGGCGATCTTCTGATCCACGATGGCTTTGGGCAGTTTGAAGGAAGGGATGCCGTAGCGGAGGAGGCCGCCGGGCTTCGGCATCGCCTCGAAGACCGTCACCGCATGGCCCTGGCGGGCCAGGAACTCGGCCACGGTGAGCCCGGCCGGGCCGGAGCCCACCACCGCGGCCCGCCGGCCGGTGGGCGGCGCCCGGTGGAGGATCAGCGCCCCCGCCCGGCGCTGGTAGTCGGCCACGAAGGCCTCCAGGGGGGTGATCTGGATCGGCTTGCCGTAGGCGGAGAGGGTGCACGAGTTGCGACACGTCTGGGGCGGGCAAACCCTTCCGCAGATCTCCGAGAGGAAGGAGGTCTGACGGAACACCTGGGCCGCCCGCAGGAAATCCCCGTGCTCGATCAGCCACAGCGCCGTGGGGATGTCGTTATGCAGAGGGCACGCCTGGATGCACGGGGCCGGATCCGGACAGTGGAGGCAGCGGGCGGCTTCCAGCCGGGCGGTGGTCTCATCATAGCCGATCCGAACCTCTTCAAAATCCAGGCGGCGGATCTCGGGGGGGCGCTCAGCGGGGAGAACCGGAAGCAGACGCGTGCGGATCTTCCGCTCAATGACCAGCTCATCCCCCGGAAGATGCGGGATCATTCCGCCCCTCCTGTTTCGAATTCAGGTTTCCCTCCTGCATCTTAAAGGATCCCCCCTCCTTCTTTTAGTGACGATTTTCACGGGATAGGTTGTGAACAATGTCACGCATCCCTTCGGGCAGGGGTTCGGGGGATCCCTGCCCTCGGGGTGGCGTTTTCGGCCTCCGCTAATCCGCCACTAATCTCCCTCTTATTTCTTTCTGACGGCCGTCCGTTAAGCTAAGGGCCGGATTGCAGGGATGCGTTGAGGGACGAGGAGGAGGACCGATGAACCTGAATCGGTATACGGAGAAAGCGCAAGAGGCCCTTCTGGAAGCGCAGCGGCTGGCGGAGGAATACCGGCATCCCGCCATTGAGAACGAGCACCTGCTGCTCTCCCTGCTCCGTCAGTCCGACGGAGTGGTGCCGCAGGTGGTGCGCAAGGCGGGGGCCGATCCTCAGATCATGATCGAGGAGCTGGAGCGATACCTCGCCGGTCGGCCCAAGGTTTACGGCGCTGGCGAGGTCGGTCTCTCCCGCGCCGCCGCCGAGACGCTGCGTCAGGCGGAGCGGGAGGCCCAGGCCATGCGCGACGAATACGTCAGCACGGAGCACCTGCTCCTGGCCATGGCCGACCGGGTGGATGGGACGGCCGGGGCGGTGCTGCGGCGCCATGGGCTTACCCGTGACGCCCTCATGCGCGCTTTGGCCGCCGTCCGCGGCGCCCATCGGGTGACCTCCCCCACGCCGGAGGCCACCTATCAGGCCCTGGAGAAATACGGGCGGGATCTCACCGCCCTGGCCCGGGCGGGGAAGCTGGACCCGGTCATCGGGCGCGATGAGGAGATCCGTCGCGTGATCCAGATCCTCTCCCGCCGGACCAAGAACAACCCGGTGCTGGTGGGCGACGCCGGCGTGGGCAAGACGGCCATCGTCGAGGGCCTGGCCCAGCGCATCGTCCGCGGCGACGTCCCGGAGGGCCTGAAGAACAAGCGCATCGTGCAGCTGGACATGGGCGCCCTGGTGGCCGGGGCCAAATACCGGGGCGAGTTCGAGGAGCGCCTCAAGGCGGTCCTCAAGGAGGTCACGGACGCCCAGGGCGAGATCATCCTCTTCATCGACGAGATCCATACGGTGGTGGGGGCCGGCCGGGCCGAGGGAGCTCCCATGGACGCCGCCAACATCCTCAAGCCGATGCTGGCCCGCGGCGAGCTCCACTGCATCGGCGCCACCACCCTGGACGAGTATCGCCAGTATATCGAGAAGGACCCGGCCCTGGAGCGTCGCTTCCAGCCGGTCTATGTGGATGAGCCTTCGGTCGAGGAGACCATCAGCATCCTGCGCGGGCTCAAGGAGCGCTACGAGGTCCATCACGGCGTGCGCATCACCGACGCGGCGGTGATCGCCGCCGCCACCCTGAGCCACCGCTACATCCCGGATCGCCGGCTGCCGGACAAGGCCATCGATCTGATCGACGAGGCGGCGGCCCGCCTGCGCATGGAGATGGACTCCAAGCCGACGGAGCTGGACGAGCTGGACCGCCGCATCCTGCAGCTGGAGATCGAGCGGGAGGCCCTGAAGAAGGAGCGGGACGAGGCCAGCCGGGAGCGCCTAACGGCCATCGAGCGGGAGATCGCCGAGCTGCGGGAGAAGGCCGACGCGTTGCGCATCCAGTGGGAGCGGGAGAAAGCGGTCATCCAGAAGGTCCGCCAGATCAAAGAACAGATCCAGGGGACCCAGCATCAGATCGAGATGGCCGAGCGCCGGCTGGATTATGAGGAGGCCGCGCGCCTGCGCTACGGCGTGCTGCCGGATCTGGAGCGGCAGCTGCGGGCGGCGGAGGAAGAGCTCAACGCCCTCAGCCGCGGCAAGCGGTTGCTCAAGGAGGAGGTGGACGCCGAGGACGTGGCCCGGGTGGTGGCCGCCTGGACGGGCATCCCGGTGGCCCGCCTGATGGAGGGGGAGACCGAGAAGCTCCTGCATCTGGAGGAGCGGCTCCACGAGCGGGTGGTGGGTCAGGACGAGGCGGTGCGGGCGGTGGCCAACGCCGTGCGGCGGGCCCGGGCCGGGCTGAAGGATCCCAACCGGCCCATTGGGGTCTTCCTCTTCCTGGGCCCCACGGGCGTGGGCAAGACCGAGCTGGCCAAGGCCCTGGCCGAGGCCCTCTTCAACGACGAGCGGGCCATGGTCCGCATCGACATGAGCGAATACCAGGAGAAGCACACCGTCAGCCGCCTCATCGGCGCCCCGCCCGGCTACGTGGGCTACGAGGAGGGCGGCCAGCTCACCGAGGCCGTGCGGCGCCGGCCTTACACCGTGGTGCTCTTCGACGAGATCGAGAAGGCCCATCCCGAGGTCTTCAACGTGTTGCTGCAGGTCTTCGATGAAGGCCGGCTCACCGACGGCAAGGGCCGCACCGTGGACTTCAAGAACACGATCATCATCATGACCAGCAACATCGGCAGCCAGTGGATCAAGGAGCTGGCCGGGCAGGATGAACACAAGATGCGCCAGCTGGTCCTCAGCGCCCTGGACCAGCACTTCCGGCCCGAGTTCCTGAACCGGATCGACGAGATCGTGATCTTCCATCCGCTGTCGATGGAGCACCTGCGGCAGATCGTGGACATCCAGCTGCGGCGGCTGCGGGCGATGCTCGCCGAGCGGCGCATGGCGCTGGAGGTCACCGAGGAGGCCAAGCAGTATCTGGCCACGGTGGGCTACGACCCGGTCTACGGCGCCCGGCCTCTCAAGCGGGCCATCCAGCGGGAGCTGGCCGACCCGCTGGCCATGGAGATCCTCAAGGGGACCTTCCGGGAGGGCGATACCATCCGGGTGGATCTGCGGGACGGCCGGCTGGTCTTCGAGCGGGCTGCCGCGTGAGCGCCGCCCACGCGGCAGCTCCCACCTGTCGTCGGCAGGCCGAAATCGATTTCGGCCTGTATTAATTTTTTGTAGGAGGGGCTTTCGCCCCGAACCTTGGTCTTCGATGGCGCGGAGTTGCGGCTGAAGCCGCTCCTGCGGTGTTGGGATGGGGGCTTCTGCGTATGACAGGCCTTCACGAAGGGAGGGGCGCTTCCCTGGCGGTGCTCCTGCACGGCTGGGGCGGCGATGAGACCTCGATGGCGGTCTTCGAGACGGCCTTCGGGCCCGGCTGGCGGACCGTCCGCCTCCGGGCCCCTTATCCGTTGCCGGGCGGCGGCTATGCCTGGTGGATCCCGCAGGCGGACGGCCGGCCGGATCCCCGGATGGTGCAGGAGAGCTTGAGGGCGCTGCGAGGCTGGATGGAGGAGCTGCTCCATCGGGAGGCGCGGGGCGCCTCCCATCGGGTGGTCGTGGGGTTCAGCCAGGGCGGCGCGATGGCGGCTCTCCTCGCGTTGCAGGCGCCGGACCTCGTGACCGGCCTGGCCGTCTTCAGCGGGTTCCTCCCCGACGTCCCGGAGGCCGGGGCAGCGCCCTCGCTGGCCGGCAAGGCGGTCTTCATCGCCCACGGCCGGGCGGATCCCCTGGTGCCCATCGCCCAGGGGCGGGCCCTGTGCGCTCGGTTTCAGGCCCTGGGCGCCCGGACCACCTGCGTGGAATACCCGGGAGGCCACAAAGCGGGCGCGGAAGCTTGGCGGGCCTTCCGCGAGTGGATCCGGGGATTGGGATGAATTCTCGAGGGCTCGAGGGGCGCGGCCTGCCGTCGATCTCCCCATCCTCCATCGGCCACGCTGGGCCCTGACGCCCGGCGGTTGGCATCCGGAGGGCAGCCGGGGAAGCCGCAGGTCCTTCGCCCCCGGCGGCCGCCCTTCTCCCCGTGCCGGCGCGCGCCCTCGAACTATTTCACCTCCACCCTCACCGCCCGCACGATGCGATAGGAGCGATAACGACCGGTGAGCGGATCGTAGTCCTCACAGGTCAGAAGGGTGATCCAGTCCTCCTCCTCGTGTCGAAAGACCTCTGCGGCGTCAGGCCCTTCGATCACTTTGTTCTCATGGACCTCATAGACATAGGTGCGACCGAAGGCGTGGATGTGAACGAGATGCCCGCGTCGGAGCTCCCGGAGCGAAGCGAACACCCCCGGGGTGTTATCGGCGTTCCACACGTGGCCGGCCAGCACGGTGTTGCCGGCCCACGTGGGGAAGGCGCTGCCCTCCAGCCAGCCGACGGCGTTGCCCAGCCAGCGGACATCCCAGCTGTTGCCGGAACGGGGCACACCGAGGATGGGAGCGGTGATGCGGAGCATCGGGATCTCCAGGATCAGGTCTGCGGGTGAGGCGGGGCGCCGGGAGAGGATCTCCGCCCCAGGCCGGGCCGCGAGGGGGGCCGGCGCGGCCCCCTTCGGGAAGCCGGTTGCCGGCAGCAAGACTCCCGCCGGAGCGATGGGCGTTGGCGTGGGGGTAGGGGCCGACGGTGAGGGCGTGGGGGTCAAGGTTGGGACAGGCGTTGGCGTGGGGGTGGGCGTCGGTCCTGCTTCCAGGATCACCTGGGCGATCTGATAGCGCCCGTTTCGCGGGGCGTTGGGGCGGGAGAAGGGGATGCCCGGGTCCGGCGCGACCGGATGCGTGGAGGCATTGCCATCGTAGCTGAAGAGCGCGCTGCCTGAAGCCACGCCATCGCTTGCGCTCACCGCGTGGGGTTCACAGTTTCTGTAGGTCCCAGTGTTATCCACGAAATCGCTCAAGATCAGAAGCCAGGTGCCCACGTTGTTCAGCCGGAAGGGACCATAACCCAACCCGTTGTTGGAGGGCCCCCAAGCCCCGGCATCGTAAACCTCAAGCGAATAGGAGGTGCCGCAGGCAGCGGAGGCGATGCTCCCAGTGGTGAGGCTTGAGACCGGGTTATAGCTGCCGTCCAGGACCTCGACCGCGCCGAACCACTCCTGCACCACGCGCCCTTGGGCGTTCCCGCCGAACGCGTTGTTGACGCTCAGAGTGGGTGGGTCTTCGTCTGCATCCGCTTCGTTATCGACCCCACGGATCCCAGTGCCCCCGTTGTTTTGCAGCTTGTTGTTGCGGATATCGACTGCGGATACGTCATCATCGGCATAGTTAGCGGGATCCCGATCGGCCCCATAGTGAGGTTCCACGCGGATCCCATCCCGGACGTTTCCCATGATCTGGTTCGCCGTCACCGTCCCGGAGCTGCCCACGATCAGGACGCCGTTCGACGAATTGTTGCAGATTTGATTTTGGTTTATCCGGAAATTCATGGATCTAACAATGTATATACCATCACCGTTGTTATTGCAGATATTGTTGTTTTCAATCAAAGTATCTTCAGGTCCGCTGATGGTGGACCCGATGGCCGGAAAGGGGGAGGTGCCGTAGGCGTTGATGACCGCGATGCCGCGTCCGTTCCGTTGGATCCCCGCCGGATCACGATTTTCCGTGATTTGATTGCGGTTAGTTCCCGGACCTACCACTTGAACTCCATCATAGTAATGACATTCGATCAGATTTCCGGGACCGATCCGGTTGTCGTCCGCGCCGTTGGTCACAACAATACCTGTGTTGTCACTCGCTCGAGGATTGCGACAAGAACCAGAATAAATATGATTGTTATATATGTCATTATTGGACGTATTTTCGTCTGTTATTAATATATTTTGATACCGATTATAAGCAATTATGTTTCCGTAAATTTGATTTCCGGAGCTTCCTCCTGCTAGTGCGATCCCGCTGTTCTGATTTCCTCGTATCGCGCTAGGAGGATCGCTGTCTGGCCCTGTAGATGTGTCATCTGTTCCAATATAGTTTTCTGAAATAACGTTATTATGCGAATTACGAATCAGAATTCCCTCATCAAGATTTGAATAAATCATGCTTTTAATAATTTGAACGTTCGTCGATTGAGAGATAAAGACGCCTGCCCCCCCGTTGTTTCGGACCAAGATGCCGCGGGCTGTTCCGCTGGAGACGCCGGCGAACTGGACACCGGAGCCGTTTCCGTTGTCCTCGACCACCACGTTCTCCAACGTGACACCGGATTCCACGATGTTGATCAGAGGCGCGCC